>JACCDG012073149.1_pt1 | contig 381267 bp, 397 predicted proteins | sample 7442471 | NCBI WGS metagenome assembly JACCDG01 (sample SAMN15323444, study PRJNA562643) | freshwater metagenome | isolation source: river surface water | place: USA:Blue River Watershed | collected 2017-08-17
CTTGGTTTTAGCTTCCTTAATTATGTAGTCAAAAAAGTTTGTTTTATGTGCGGGTATAAAATGTAGACTTTTTATGGAATGTATTGTCATTAAGATAAATAATACATCTTTTTTATGACATTCACAACGTTCACACTTGAGAAATAATTTGCACAAATTTGCACAAAAAAGTAGCTCTTTTTCGACTAATTTCGCCTAATTTATATCAAGATAACCCGAACCCTTTATAAAACTCTGTTTTTATTGTAAAGTTCACAATGTTCACCACGTGCATTTTTGTGAATGTGTGAATGATGTGAATGTATATGAAAAAGTCTAGTATCAGAACTGAAAAAGATTTGATTGCCGAAATACTCAACTGAAAATACCGTGATTGCTATTTAATATATAACCGCAAGAGTACTGATGAAGCCGACAATCAGAAGAACTCCATTTCATATCAAAAATCAGAGAACGCTCGATACGCTTATCGAGAAAAACTTTCAATAGCTCAAATTACCATCAAAGGTTTTTCTGCCGATGGCATTATTTCCGAAAAACATTCGGGCTTTACCGAAGATGATGACATAAACATCACCGATGATGGCTTGGTCCAATATAGGATTGATAGACCCAAGTTTCAGAAGATGCTTCAGTTTGTAAGCCAAGGATATTTCAAGGGTGTTATCTGTCTCTGTTGGGACCGTATCAGTAGAAACAAGGGCGATGACACTCTCATCCGAAAGCTTATGCGTAAGGGTGTAGATTTCCGTTTTGTATATGCAAACTATGAGAAGACAAGTTCTGGTGCATTGCATATGGACATCGACGGTATGTTCTCACAACATCATTCACGTGTTACCAGTGAGAAAGTTACCATCACTATCCGCAACTCAAGAGAAAAAGGTATATGTACCTATCGTGCACCGATTGGCTATTTGAATAATGGCACGATGGAAGATAAGCCGATGGACCCATTTCGTGCACCTATCATCAAGCAGATGTATGAGTACTACGCTACTGGCGATTGGAGTTTGTCTGACCTCGCTCGCTACGCCAATGAGCAGGGTTTTACGACTGTACCAATGCGACGTAGAAGAACAAAAGAGGAAATGCTTGCCGAAGAAGACGAGTTCGAGGAAATAGAAAAGACATCACGTCCTGTAACTGAAAATCATATAAGCAGAATACTTACTAACCCTTTTTATACTGGAAAGGTCCTCAATTCAGAGGGCAAATACATACCAAGCAATAGCCATCAAGCTATTGTAACCGAAAAGCTATTCGAGGATGTGCAAGCTATACTCAAAAAGAAAAAAGTGAGCGTTCACTATACTGAAAAACTGGACCAACCACTTCGAGGTATCGTACGTTGTGAACAATGTGGACGTGTTTATACACCTTACACAAAGAAAGGTATCCAGTACTATAACTCTCGATGTGTGAATGGTTGCTCAAACACCCTCAAGAACTTCAACTTTGATTTTATAGATAAGAAAATAGGCAGTCTCATCACTGGTCTACACTTTACTGATGAGGAAATTGAGCAGATGGATGCTCGTGCAGGTACTGAAATTGCTTTACTTGAAGAAAAACGACACAAGACACTCGACCAAGTAGAGAGAAAGAAGAAAAAGATACGTGAGGACCTTGCATACTTACGTTCAAATAAAATATCTCTTTTGAAATCTAAGGACGTACAAAAACTTTCAGAACTTGTAAAAAACGTTGCACCTTATTACCAATTCGCAAAACCCCACGAAAAAGAACAAATTGTTCGTGTTATCTTTTCAGAACTTTCAGTTTCCCAAAATACGTTGAATTATAAGTGCAAAAAAGGATTTGAGTGCTTTGAAAATCGCTTTCTTGCTGTTTGTGACCCTACATCCCAGTAGGTCAATGTGCTCATTGAGGAATCGACTCACAACTTCTCGCTACGCTCGAGTCGCGAGCCCACCTCATTCGCTTCGCTCATTCCGGTCGTTCGACTTGCCTCCCAGGCATCACGGTGAATAAAAAAAGACAGCAAAAGCTGTCTTTTTTTATTCATGTGACCCTACAGGGAATCGAACCCTGCTTCCATCCTTGAGAAGGATGTGTCCTAGCCGATAGACGATAGGGCCATTTGATACTAATACCTACTATAAAAAGTGTAATGTTGTGCCTTGATCCAAAGGCATAACATGGAACTTTTTAAAGAAAGATACTGTATCAAAATACCTCAAAAACTACTTCTTAGCAAGCCACTCCGCTTCTTGTCTCACCAGATACTTCGCTGCATTATTTGACTCAAGCATAATAGCTTTACTAACCCTTTCCATTCTCATAGATTGAGATCCCTTCACAAAAACCACATCCCCCTCCCCCACAATTTCCTTTAAATACTCACCTGCCTCTATTGAAGTATCAAAAGAAATAGTCTTGTCGTTCCCCATAAACCTTGCACGCTGACCAACTGTTACAAGCAAGTCACATGATTGCAAAGCTTGAACACCAGCTTTTCTATGTTCCTCAGTTGAGAAATTACCTAGCTCTAACATATCACCAAGTACTGCTATTCTTTTACCAGCAACCTGAAGAGAAGCCAGAGCATTTAGACCCTCACGCAAAGCGTCAGGAGAAGAGTTGTAACTATCATCAATGATTGCACTACGATTGATACCAGCGATAATATTCATACGACCCTTTGGAAATACATGCTTTTCAAAAGAATCCACGATCTTGTTTATCGGAACATTGCGGACGATACCCACCGTAGCTGCGGCAATGATTGGGTATATCTGCTGATTACCGAGCACGCCATTTATTTTCAGCGGTATGCTGTTGCCCTTGTAATTTATTCTAAATGAAAAGCCGCTAGGCAACTTCATATCATCATAAATTATTGTTGGATTTGATGCTGTAACCGTAGCCATCTCAATCATACCAAAAGTACATACAGTTTGTTTTACATCTCTAGCAAGTGCACTAACTTTTTTATCATCTGCATACAATATCAAGGTACCATCTGGCTTTAGGGCATTGATCAAGAATGACTTTTCTCGAAGCACATCTGCAGGTGTAGCAAAGAACTCAACATGTACTGGAACATCACCTACCTTTGTTATGATTGAAATATCAGTCTTTAACCACTTTGAAATAGATTCTATATCCCCTGGATGATCAGCACCAACCTCGAGTACTAGACACTTTGGATAGTCACTATTAAAAAGAATCAACTCCAACCCCTGAAGGATATTGCTAATCCAGACAAGAGGATCTGACCAACCATTGGGACAGCCAATGATAGTCAACGGTACACCAATCTCACTATTGAAACTTTTTTCACTTTTTCTTACATACTCAGTAGAAGAAAGGACAGTATAGATTGCATCCTTTGTAGAAGTTTTACCAACCGTACCAGTAACAGCGATTACACTTGGCCTATATTTCTTTATAATAGCCTTTGATTCCCAGATTAGAATAGATACGATTGCTTTTTTAAATAATGACTTCATAGGATTATGATTTTACTTGCTTTAAATATTAATGTCTACACAAAACATATCAGACCACAATTACCTATCTGGGGGAATCTCGTAGTAGTTTATGAGTAACTTGGATAGGTTAATGAAAGGATCAGTTAGAGTTTCAGAGGCAAACTGCGCACCCTTCGGATACAGATGATATACGAATACAATAAACTTTGGATTGTATGCTGGGAAGTACCCAAAAAATGAGTGTAGGTATCTGTCTTTGTAATATCCACCATTTACCGGATCAGCTATCTGCGCTGTACCAGTTTTTGCAGCTATACTATAGTGCTCCATCTTTACCTGACCCTTCTTGAGAGCAGTATCCACCACTTCAATCAACATATTTGTCACATCATCAGTAGAATCCTTTTTCAAAACCTGTACAGGCTCTGGAACCTTCATATACTCAGTTGTACCATCAATATACTCAATATTCTTTATAAGGTGCGGAGTGACGAGTTTGCCATCATTTGCAAGTACCGATAGCGCACGAATCATCTGAACAGGAGTTACGGCGATTCCCTGACCATATGAAATAGTTGCGACTTCGACATCTCGACCCGTAGTAAGGTTTTTGATGATTCCCTTTTGCTCATTTGGCTGATCGATACCAGTCTTCTGACCAACACCAAAGCTCAACATGTATTTTGAAAACTCCTCTAGACCCATACGAAGTGCTATATATGCAGCACCAACATTCAATGACTGACTTAGAACTTCTTGCATTGGAGTTATACCTCTTGCCTTACCATCAAAGTTTGAAATCTTTTTACCACTAAGCTCCAGATATCCAGTATCGTTATACGTAGAATTAAAATTTACAGCACCAGAGTCTATTCCAGACGCCATGGTAAGCGGCTTCATAATAGATCCCATTTCATATACATTCTCTACAAGAGGATTGGAGAACACGCTGGCATCTTTGATATTTGAAAGATCATTGGGATTATAGTTAGGTAGACTTGCCATAGCATATATTTCTCCCGTATTAGGATCCATGATTATGCCTCCTATAGAATCTGACTGCCATTTCTTTTGCGTATCTTGTAGTATTGTCTCCAAATAGCTCTGTACGGTGGGTTCTATAGTCGTCACAATATCACCTTCCTTACTTTTCTCATTCAGGACATTTCTCTTTATGTCAGAGAATATCTCTGCAAAAAAGTTCACGTTTGCACTTACACTTTTTCTAGATAGAACACTTTCATAGTAACTTTCTAGACCATATCTACCTTCTAGCTTATTCTGTTTATCCAAACCAATTAGCCCAATAGTATTAGCAGCGAGAGAGTCACCAGGATATATTCTCCAACTATTCTTTGTCACCACAACACCAGGAATTCGAAGTGAGCGTATAGATTCACCGACTCCTATGTCGAGTCTCCTTTGAAGCTCTTTATATGTAGAGTTTGTTTGTGATGCCTTTTCGATAAAAATATCTTTGTCTAGATCAATATACTGAGAAACAGCAGTGAATGCCTGCTCTGGATCTACAATAACCTTAGGATTTAGAGATAGATTGTATCCATCTTTTATAGTTGCTGCAGCAATTTTTATCCCATCTTTTGATGTAAAAAAAATAGACCCGCGATCAAATACCGAGTCTATTTGTTTTATATATTGCCTATCACCCTTTAGCACATAATCGGAACCTTGTATGATTTGTATAGTAAAAAGTCTTGCTACTATTATAAACGCCATGAAAAATACGGCGCCAGCGACTATTCTTACTCTGAGTATTTGATTAGAGTTCATGATGATTAGCCATAGCAGTAACTGACTTTGCAGAAATATAACTTGCTACGTCTGAATCCTTGAAACCTCGCTCATGAGCTAACTCTATGTTTATCTTACTCTTTACTGAGAAGTACTTGCCCTCCAATTCACTTACCTGTGTTGCAAGTACTCTATTTGATTTTAGGATTGACTCTCTCTCTACTACGTTTGCAATCGCGCTGTGTAGGAAGAAAATATATGACAATGACAATGACACAATACCTACAGCTAGAACTGTAAAGATCTTCTCTCTGTATCTCAATACCATATTCATGTTTTCAGCAATTGCTTGTGTCATATTTTTTCTAGTATTCTTAACTTTGCGCTTCTTGATCTCGGATTCTGACTTATTTCTTCTTCTCCTGGATCGATTGGCTTTTTTGTAATAATTTTTGCTAAACCTAATTCTTCTTTATCCTTATTAAAATTTTTGACTATTCTATCTTCTAGACTATGGAATGAAATGATTGCCATTCTTCCACCTGAATCTAACTTTTCAAATCCTTTCGATAGACCGATCTTTAAAGTATTTAATTCATCATTAACCGCGATTCTTAATGCTTGAAATGTTCTAGTTGCTGGATGGATTCTGCCTTTCTTGTAAAAAAATGGAACGGCTTGATTTATGATCTCCACCAGCTCACTTGTTCTTTCTATCTCTCTTTTCTCACGATAGTTCACTATTGCTTTGGCTATTCTTCTTGAATATCGCTCTTCTCCAAAGCCATAAATGATGTCTGCGATACTTTCCTCAGCCCAAGTGTTAACTATTTTTGCTGCAGTTAAATCCTCAGGAGCCAGATCTCTTTTGAAAGTCATAAGTAGTGGTTCGTCATTCTTGAATGTAAAACCACGTCCTGATGTTTCGAATTGATCTGATGACAGACCTAGGTCAAGCATGAAGCGATTTATTTTTGAAGTATTTAATCGATTTAATACTTCTTCCAAATCCTTGTAGCTTGATTCAACTAGATTCACATCCTTGTACTCAGATAGTCTCTGTCTTGATCTCGCTAATGCTTCATGATCTCTATCGAGACCGATTACCTTTAGATTGCCATTGGTCTTTTGCAGCGCATATAATGCATGCCCTGCACTTCCCAATGTTCCATCAAGGTAGATATCACCTTCGTGAATATCCAAACCATCGATTGATTCTTTTAAAAGAACTGTCTTGTGCACAAGTTGTGTATTGTTTGTCATCATATGTATACTGCTATCTTAAAGAATGCCAACTGATCCAAGCTTCTCTGCCAACGCATCAGTCTTCTTCTCAACAGCAGTACGATACGATGACCATACCTTTTCGTCCCAAACTTCAACTCTATTTAACACACCGATTATTGCGACTTTCTCGCCAAGACCTGCATGCTCACAAAGATGCGTCGGAATCAAAATACGTCCAATCGAATCTACATCCACTTCGGTCGCACGACCAAATATTATGCGGTTGAAATTTCGATTGTCTGCCTGCAATACTGATGATGAATCTGGACGTGATAGTCTCTCTGCGAATTCCTTCCATCCTTTCAATGTAAAAATGAAAAGACAGCTATCTATCCCAGGAGCGATAACAACAGTACTTCCCATTTCCTTTCGAAACTTCGAAGGAAGTGAGACTCTGCTCTTATCATCTATCGTGTGCAGGTGTTCTCCGATCAGCATTTTATTTTTTGTGAAATGTTTTTGGAAACTTTTTTATTTTTCATATTTGATTTCTATTTTCATAGTTCAAACATGTCGATATAAAAATAATCAATTTCCTACTTCATCCCACTTAGCTACCATTTTATCCCACTCTACTCATCTTTGCAAACAAAAATACCCACATCTTTGTGGATAACCTGAGAAGCGGAGCCATAGTCGCATGACTATAACCTGAGAACCGGAGCGGTGGTCATTTGACTAGGCTTTGTATTTGTTGTAAATTCTATCTATACAGCACCTTAACCAATACAACCATGGATTACATCATAGGATTTTTTATCCTTGCATCCATTCTGATTCTGGTTCTGATCGTCTGGATCATCGTACTCATAGAAAACGCAAGGTCTGAACACCGTTTCCGACTACAGTGGATCGCGGAACAGAGTGTCGACCAGATGATAGAGATTTACAACACAGAAGAACCACGTTGGTCTGATGCACAACATGCATCACTAGACATCATGAGAATGATGAGTGATGGTGTTGAGGTCGGATGGATCAATGCTGAGCTGGTTGGTAACAATCTAACCATCGTGATCCTACTTGCCCCAAAACCGCAACAGGAGCTAGTGGATCGTGCATACCTTATCAGACAAACCCTCACAAAACGCGGAGTAAAAACTCGCGTCCTGTGTGGAGGTAGTCACGTAAAATAACAAAAGTCGCCACCGCTTACACGGTGGCTTCTTCTTTTCTAATCTTTCTTTGGTCTCATCAATGGAAACATCTGCAGTTCTCGTATAGGCTTGTCAGCAAGGAATGAGAATAATCTTTCTCCAAATCCGAATCCACATGTAGGTGGCATACCGTGCTCTAGCATTTCGATAAACTCATTGTCAGACATCATAGCTTCTGTATCCCCACCCTCCAACAGTTTCTGTTGCGCTTCGAATCTCTGCTTCTGGTCGATCGGATCGTTAAGCTCTGAATACCCTTTTCCTACCTCACTTCCCGCTAGAATTGGCTGGAACTGTTGAACAACGCCTTTACCTGGAATCTCTTTTGCCAAAGGCGAAACCAATACAGGCTGATTGATAACAAAAGCTGGACCTGAAATATTCTTACGACAATACTTCCAAAGAGTATCGATAAGTCTTTCCTTGTTCTCCCCTTCATATGTAACTTTCAAATCCTGAAGCTTTTTCTTCAATTCACTTTCAGTTGCAGTGTTAACATCCACACCAGTCTGCTTCTTGATCTCAGATACGAAGTCGATCCTCTTCCATTCATCATTCATATCAAAAGTATGTCCACGAGTTGTGAACTTTGTTGTACCAAAAACATCATTCGCGATTTTCTTGTACATTTCCTCAACTAACTTCATTCCATCTTCGTAGTCCGCAAAAGACCAGTAGAATTCCATATTAGTAAATTCTTGTAGATGATCTGGACTTGATCCTTCATTTCGATAAACGCGTCCGATTTCGAAAGTCTTTGGGAATCCTGCAGCCATAAGTCTCTTTTGCCACAATTCTCCAACAGAAATTCTCAAATATACATCCAAATCATAATCATTATGATGTGTTCTAAATGGAGTAGCTTCAGCACCACCAGTTGTAAGCTCTATCGTAGGAGTTTCTACTTCCAAGAATCCATTATCCTTTAGAAAGTTTCTAGTAACATCCCAAAACTTTGATTTCTTCAAGAACAAATCTCGAAGTTCTTCATTCATCAAAATATCCAAATATCTCTTTCGATATCTTTCATCGTCATTTGTAATGCCATGCCATTTCTCTGGCAAAGGTAATAGCGTTTTTGTGGCAATTGTCCATGTCTTTACCAATAGACTCTGCTCACCACGCTGTGTAGTAAAAAATTTACCAGTTACTGAAATAAAATCTCCAATATCGATAGCATCAGTAAAAAGCTGGAAAGTCTTTTCATCAATCTCATCTTTCTTAAATACCGCCTGGAATTTATCCTTGCCATCATAAAGAACAACAAAAAGAATAGCTCCTTGTCCGCGTATTGCCATAATTCTTCCAGCCAATGAGACTTCCTTGTCAGCCTTTACATATTCATCGAAACTAGCACGAGCATCCTTCAAGCAAAAAGTTCTAGGAACCTTGCTTGGAAAAGGATTAATCCCTGCTTGTTTTAATAATTCTAGTTTTTCTATTCTTGTAGCTCTTAGTTCTTCTAATGAAGCCATTTGTTTATTGATTAAGGAAAATTAAAGTGAAAGTAGTGTATAAACTGTTTTGCCTTTTGGAGTGTTGATTGTAACCTTGTCGCCCTTCTTCTTGCCAACCAAAGCTACACCTAGCGGTGAGAGGTTTGAGACCTTACCCTGTGCCATATCAGCCTCTTCTGAGCCAACGATCTTGTATTCGCGAGTTTCCTTTTCTCCCTCCTTCTGAACCTTCACACTTGAGCCAATTCTTACAGTATCACCACTAACACTGCCTTCATCAAGAACAACAGCAGTCTTTAGGATATTCTCTAGATGACTTATTCTATCTTCAACTTCAGCCTGAACTTGTCTTGCCTCGTGGTACTCAGCATTCTCTGAAAGATCACCCAATTTTTTTGCATACTCAAGATTCTCAGCGACTTGCTTTCTTTTTTCTGTTTTCAAAAAGTTAAGTTCCTTCTTGAATTCCTGCATTTTCTCACTAGTAAGATACTGTTTTGCTTCGCTCATTGGCTTTGATTTAATAAGTTATAAGGTCTATATAATAACCTATTTTAGGCGAAAAGTAAATTTACTCAAAAAACAAAGTCGCACCATTGGGATGCGACTAGAGTCGAATTATAGAGACTCGACTAACTCTTTTTGACATGTCTGTCCGGATCCACCGAAGTCCAGGATCCCTGTTTACCCGTCTCAACGCGAGTTGATTCGTAGGATAGGCCACAGATCACGCATCGGCGGGTAACACACCCATTCGATTCAGTATCCTTCCACGAATGAGAGAACAGGTATCCTCGACACTTTCTGATCGAGATGATCCATCCAACCATGGATGCGAGGAAGATGATCAGGACAAATAAGAGTGCCCACTTTTCCATTGTCATATTACCTTTTGCTGATATCGCCCAGCTTTGCGCCATAAAGTCATGGAGTTCAATCAATTACCATATATATAATACAACTATACATGATATATGTCAATGATTGAAATTGTTATATAGAAGCCCTCATTACTGAAAATACTCCGGTGTATTCACGCTCATCCAATCTATAGTCTCTCTCATAGCCGCTCCGGCACCTATGAGGTTATGCACCGATCCTCTCTCCATGAGCACAGCAAAAGCATATCTGGGCTTAGAGTATGGGAAGAAGCCTGTCATCCATGAATTAACATTATCCTTCGCAACTCCAAGCTCCGCTGTACCTGATTTTGCTGCCATTTCGACATATTTAACATTCAATGACTTACCAGTTCCTTCCGTAACTGCAAGACGCATACCCTCTTCTACGATTTTAAATGCAGATTCTGGAATCTCTATCTGTCTTACTACACTACCTGGAGTATCTTTTAAAATACTCGGATCACGTAGAAGCCCATTATTTACAATAGAAGCAATCGCCCGGGCCATCTGTATAACGGATGTCTGAAATCCGTATTGACCGATAGATGTATGGTAAGTATTTCCAAGTGTCCACACTTCCCCATTGAAGTTTAGTTTTTTCCATTCGGGATTTGGTACCGTACCGTTCGGACCAGTAAAAAAATCATTCTGTATTTTTGAACCAAAACCAAAAAGCTTCATGTATTTCTCGATTCTCGCGATTCCCAAACCTGTTTGATCCTTGTACCCTCCACCTATAGCATAAAAATAAACATCGGATGATACAGCTATAGCATGTCTCATATCAACCCAGCCGTGTGCTTTCCAGTCTCTAAAAATTGTTTGGAGTTTGGGATTGTACTGATTCTGTACTGATATTGAACCTGTACTTTGTATCTGTTTACTTGGATCAATAATCTTTTCATTCAATGCAGCGAGAGACATGAAAGGTTTGACCACTGAACCTGGAGTATACAATCCTTCTACAGCACGATTGATGAATGGTCTTGATTTACTTGTTAGGTATTCTTTAACCCTGTTCGTGTCTTTTTTATCAGACATTACTTCTGGATCAAACTCCGGATAGCTTGTCATTGCTATCACCTCACCTGTCTTGGTGTCGATTATCACACCCGCCCCTCCATCAAAACCTACACGCTCAGCTATATCTTTTATAGCTCTATACATTTCTGATTGAACTCTCGAATCAATAGATAGATAAACGCTTTTACCCTCTACCGGCGGTTCCACTACGTTATTTGCCTGCACCTTACCCAAGGCATTAACCTCAACCAACTTCACACCATTCTCACCATGAAGCTCTGAGTTAAAATATTTCTCTGCACCATCAACACCAACGAAGTCTTCTTGCGCATAAAACCCTGAACTATCCTTTTTGGGATACTGTACATAACCAACAACATGCGCCATTCCTGGTTCTCTAGTGTATTTACGAATAAAAAAGTCTGGATCTTCACTCGGTTCATTCCACGCTAGTTCGACGCCATTTCTATCATATATGATTCCACGCACAGCAAAGATTGGAGAGTGTCTCAATCTATTGTTCTCACTTCTCTGGGCGTATATTTCACCCTTACTGACCTGGAAGTAAAATATTCTAGATCCGAAAATCATAAGAACAACGATAAAAACAAATAGAACCGCATACTGTGTTCCCATGGAAATAGGTTTCTCTATTCTTCCCTCAAACTGATTATCATCGAACTGTGGAAGGTTATGAGAATCCATGAATATTTCATCTGGATCTATTTCACTTTTTCTTTTCTTTCTAAATTTCATCATCATATATTATAAGCCTTTTCTTTAGAAAAAAAGTAAAAAGGAACAGAAATATACTTAGAATTGTGAATAAGTATTTTATACCCCAAAATTCTGGTATAGCCACACCATAAAGTCCATCATAAAAGATTCCGAGTAGAATTATTTCAAAATAATTTGGAAAATAGAAAAGCAAACCAATAGCCAGACACCATGTAAGCCACCAGTATCCCCACATAACGCAGCAGAACATAATAATGGCGACTACAATCCTGACAATTACATGTTGTTTGTATAGTAGATTATTCATATTAATTTGATACATCAACCAATACCCATTTCTGCTCAAAGATATTTATTGGCTGAGAAAAAAGAACGGTGGAGAATGCTCTGGCAGGTTCTATATTTATACTTTTAACAATTCCGAAAACTGACAAACTTAGGTCTGGAACTACGACTATGTCACCTTCATGAACATTTGATTCCTTTGGCATGATTACATCAAAACTTCCACCTCCTCTACCAGTGGCTGTAGCTTGGATATTGTTCTTACCTATATAGACATCATATTTTTCTCCAAATGTTGAATACAACTTTACTTTAGAATATGCTCCGTTTATTTCGACGATCTCACCAACTAATATATTCCCTGAAACATAAACTTTGTTACCAACCTTTGCATCCAACCCTCTGGTGTAGATTATATAACTATCATAGGCCGTTAAAGGCGGTTTCTTTACTATTGCAGCTAACTTCAATGAAGTTGATGATGCACTCCTGTGTAGGATATTTTTCAGTTCTATATTCTCATCTTGCAACTCCTTTATCAAAGCATTTTGATAGTCAGTACCAAACGCCTTATCTTCTACAGTTGTACCTCCATTACCCCAAAAAGGACTTGCTATAGCAGCAAAAATACCTGGAAGCATTCTGGGGAAAAGTAATTGGATGATTACAAAACCAACAATCACAATCAATACTGTTTTGATTGTTGATGGCATTATTTTGTTGTTAACTCTACTTCTGTGTTCGTAGCTCATCTTCGTTTTGAATTAGTACATCCTTGAATCGTTCAGTATCTTCCAATATTATTCCTGTTCCTCTTGCAATGGCAGTTAGTGGATCTTCAGCAATATAAACAGGTAGTCGAAGCTGTGTTGAAAGTAACTCATCCAATCCTTTTATCAAAGCGCCTCCACCAACTAGGTTTATTCCTCTATGCATAACATCTGCGAGAATTTCTGGTGGTGTTGTTTCTAGAACTTCTTTTGTAGCTTCTACTAGACTATCTATTGATGGTGCAATAGCTTCTCGTATATCTGAGTCAGTTATCACAACCTCTCTTGGTAGACCTGTGATGAGATCACGACCACGAACCTTGGTTTCCATAGGACCCTTTTCGAGCACAGAACCGACAGATATCTTGATCGCTTCTGCAGTTTTTTCACCGATTAGAATCTTGAACTCGGTTCTGATGTACGAAATGATATCGTTGTTTAGCTTATCGCCAGCCACTTTTAAATTTCTAGAACGAACTATTCCACCGAGTGAAATGACAGCGATGTCGGTAGTTCCACCACCAATATCAATCACCATACTTCCCACAGGTTCATGTATAGGCAACCTCATACCAATAGCTCCTGCCATAGGTTCTTCAACTATATACACTTCACGAGCACCAGCATTTCGAGTTGCATCTCGGACTGCACGGATCTCAACATTTGTAACACCAGATGGGACCCCAACGACAACTCTAGGACCTAGAATCTTCTTTGAATACAGCTCAGCTTTTTTGATTAGATATGCAATCATCTCCTCAGTAACCTCAAAGTCAGATATAACTCCATCAACTAGTGGTCTTACAGCCATAATGTGCGGAGGGGTTCTACCAAGCATGTTTTTTGCTTCAGTACCAACAGCAACCACACGACCTGTCTTTTGATTTACAGCAACAACGGATGGTTCATTCACCACTATTCCATATCCTTTTAGATATACGAGTGTATTTGCAGTACCTAGATCAATTCCTATATCATTGGATAAATATTTTAAAATTTTATCTTTAAATTCTTTCATTTTTGATGATCTCAACATTTCCAGTCTTTCTATCTTTTCTTTCAACACTATCATCTGCCATAGTTTTCTCACTTATAACAATTCGAACTGGAATACCGATTAGATCACTATCCGCAAACTTTTCTCCAGCACGAACATCACGATCATCGTATAGCACTTCTGAACCAGCATTTGTTAGCCTATTGTAGAGCTTATCAGCCTCAATTCTTACCTTTCCTTCCTTATCATCAATACAAATCAAATGAATATTGAAAGGAGCAATAGCTTCTGGCCATACCAATCCCTTATCATCAGATAGAACTTCTGCTACCGTTCCCATCAACCTGCCAGGCCCTATACCATAACTACCCATAACGACAGGTTTCTTCTCACCCTTTTCGTCCAAATAGTTTAGTTCGAATGCATCAGAGAACCTTGTCCCTAGTGAAAAAATATTTCCAACCTCAACTGCCTTTTTCTCAACAAGTTCGTCGCGATTCACACCTAAATCTTTCAACACTTCATCATTAAGTACTTCTTTGTTAACTGCAATTTTTTTCTTTTCATCAATATAAATAGAATCTTCTCCTGCATCAGTTATAGTTTGAAACTCATGAGAATATTTTGAAAAAGAACCACCTGATGCAAAAGTTAGATATGTAATATCTCCCAAACCAACTCTGTTGAAAATTTTGATGTATGCATTCTTGGCATCTTCATAGAAATTCTCATGAGATTGGATGTCATCTGAGAAAGAATACAAATCCTTCATAATGAACTCACGACATCGCATTATTCCAGACTTTGCACGAGTCTCGTTGCGGAACTTCGTTTGGAACTGATATGCATATACAGGAAGGTCTCTATATGAACGTATATAGTCCTTCATCAGGTTTGTAAGTTGTTCTTCATGAGTTGTTCCTAGTCCGATCTCAGTATCATTCTTTAGTTTGGTCTTAAACCAAACATCCAGCACATCATCAGACCAACGTCCAGTTTTCTCCCAGACATTTTTGTCTTGAAGTGCAGTAAGAGTAAGCTCCTGACTTCCAATAGCGTTCATCTCTTCACGAATGATATTAGTGATCTTGTTCATTACGCGAAGTCCTAGTGGTAGGAATGAATATACTCCGGCCATTTCTTTGTGGATAAAACCAGCACGAATGAGTAGCTGAGCATTCTTTGAAACCTCATCCTTTGGTGCGTCTTTGCGAGTTTTTGTAAAAAGTAGTGATTGTCTCATAAAAATATGGATAAATATAAGCCAATAATACAGGAAATTTCAGATTTTAGTAGTATTGACTTTGGGTTTTTATTGTTGTAGTTTGTAGACTGGTAGTTCAACAAGAGAAAGAGTTCGGATGAAGAAAAAAAGGGGTGATAGGAATAACTATATCATCATGGTGGCAAGAACCGTGATGAAAGAAACTGGTATCACGGTAGAATTGGTGGGTGACGATTCAATCCAGGAGTTTACCCAAAGTTACCGAAAGTCGGTGTATACGAGAGTAGCTAAGATGTCGCCAGAGACTAGGGGTAGAATAGTGGAAAAAGCCCTGGCACCTGGCTCTACAGATGAAAAAACAAGTCCACGTAGAGTTACGTATTGGGGTGGAACCCATGACGGATTGATCGTGAATATCGTGCACTCAAGTGGCGACGATATTCTAAACGACATCGCCACAGCAGTAGTCCTGGCAACCATCTGGGACATTATCAACCCAACAAGAAGGAAGAAAGCGTAATAAAAAAACACAAGTAAACTAGTTGCGCGCCCGAAGAGGGCGCGCTTTTTCCTATACTACCGAGATCATCATATAGACTATTTCACAAACAAATTCAAAACATCTTTATAAGTCACAAACAACATCAAACCGATAAGTAGCAAGAAACCAGCGGCATTCACGAAATTCGCAATAGCAGGCTTTATCGGACGACGGATTATAAACTCTATTATAACAAACAAGATTCTCCCTCCATCTAGCGCTGGGAAAGGTATTAAATTCAATACACCAAGATTAATAGATATCATTGCTGTAAACATTAGTAGATATGCAAATCCTAGTTTTGCTGCATCACCAACCATTCCCGCGATTCCAACTGGACCAGTAACTGATGACAAACTTGATGTTCCATGAAATGCACCGACTATGAGATTTGAAAGACCCAAGATGGTCTGCACTATGTTATGTAGTGTGAACCTAATACCTTCCACTACAGAAAGATAGAAAGGAAGTTTAAGTGTAGCTACATTGTCCATGGCAATTCCTATTGCATATTTCCCTTCAACAATACCCTGTTTTGCAAAAATCTTTGTACTTGAAGCAACACCGTTTCTTACATAGTCGATAACTACACCGTTTTCCTTACTATCATTTATTCTATTCTGTATCAAATCAACTGACTCAAAGTCTAGCTTGTCACCTGCTTTCAATCCTGCAATATGTGCAGGTGATCCAGGCGTTACAAATGTAACTGCAATATGCTGATCAATCATTCTATCCTTGTATTCTGGGTAACTATCAACTGATGCTGGCACACCAGACGTGAACGCTATAGCTATTATCACAGCTGCAAATACAAAGTTAAAAAATATTCCAGAGAAAAGTACGGCGATCTGCTGCCATTTTGGCTTATAAACAAAACTTCTTGCCTTATCCTCTCCATTTAATGATTCATCATCGGGATTCTCTCCAAAGATTTTTACATATCCTCCAAAAGGTATTAGATTCAAGGAGTATGTAGTCTCACCAACCGTCTTACCAAAAAGCTTCGGACCAAATCCAAGAGCAAAAGCATCTACTCGTATTCCACAAGCTCGCGCTACTAGAAAATGACCAAGTTCATGTACAAAGATTAAAATAGCTAGAACTAGTAGGAATAGAATTATGGTCATAGAACAATATATTAGCTTGTAATTTCCTTTTCCTTCTTAGCAAAAAGTTCGTCCAGCTTTTTATTCATCTCATCTACCATCTTTTGAATTTCTTTCTCGTGGCGGAACATTTCGTCCTCACCGATCCCCCCAGCTTTTACTTTTGCCTTTAGATCCTTCATAGCGTCGTCGCGATGCATTCTGATCTGCTTACGTCCATCTTCTAGCTTTTCCTTTGCAATTTTAACTATTGATACTCGACTCTCTGATGTAAGTTCAGGAAAATTAACACGAAGACCTTTTTCATCAACCGAAACTGAAACACCTAGATTTGCCAAAGTTAGGGCCTTCTCAACATCTTTTGACTGAGACATATCCCAAGGCACGATACGTAGAGACCTACTACCCTCCAAAGTCACTGAACCGACCTGACTCAATGGAACTAGTGAGCCGTATGATTCAACCTTAACGCCATCCAATAGGATTGGATTAGCCTGACCAGTACGAATAGATGAGAATTCCTTCTTTACCCATTCCTCGGTACCTGATAATGATTTTTTGAATTTAGTGAAGTCGTATGCCATATATTTATATTATTGTGTCAGTATAGCATTTTTGGGGAGAAGTAAACAGATTGGCATAGTAAAGTAAATATTATATTAAATTGAAAACGGCCAGGACTTGCGTCCCGACCGTTAACCCAAACAACCAAACTTAACCTCCTTTTGTCACAACACAGAAAGGTCGTGACCTAGTACCCTTGATTACAACGAAGTTGTAAGAGCAAGTTCCATTCATATAATACTACACTATTGAAATAAAGTAAAGGGCTAGCTACTAAACACTGAGGGCCACTGATTCGAGCAATTGCTTGGTAGATGGCGACCTATCATTCAAATATTCACGTGCTTGAAGTATTGATCTAAGCCCATTAGCATTGATAGTTCCCTGTTTCTTGTATATCACCACCTCTAGAGCCGCCAGGAATTCTTGAGCATCGCTTTTACTTAGTCTTTCATCAGAAATATCTTTTGCCATTTCATCAACAAAGGCCACTTTTTCTTTTACACTCATTTTCAAAAAATCTTCAACTTGTTTAACCATTTCAACTGCAATATTCCTTCCTTCCCCAGGAGCCACAATCATCAAACGAGACTTTAGTGTAGGAAGAAGTATGTCTACAGAAGGCATGATTATAAAAAAGTGACTATCCTCATTTGGCTCCTCAAAAACTTTAAGGAGAGAGTTCTGCGCTTCGTTGGTAATGTTTGAAGCTTCAATTATAAAAACTCTTTTATTACCTGGCGCAAAACTTTTTGATAGATGATATTCCTTTATTCTTCTACTATCATCAATACCGAGAGATTCGAATTTCTCATGAAAAAAATCAGGATTTTGATGTGTATCAATCTTAAACTTTGTACTCAAATATTCTTTTAGGTGTAGTACAGAGTCTTTGAATGCATGAATAAAATATGCGTGGTGATCAAGTGCCTTAATGTATTCCAGGGGGTGCATGTGAGGTATTATAGCAAAAAAAGAAGGAGGAGGAGATATTAACAAAAAGAAAGTGCACGGTCCCAACATTTGGGCTGGCCGTGCACTGGATGGACCTGAGGTCCCTTATCGGCTTTCTAGTCCCACCTGGGACCGAACAATTCAGACGAGATAAACGTGTTACTCGTCCTAGTCTCCGCGTTCGCCGAACAAAAAACGGAGGAAGCTGACAATCAAAGAACTATTCTACCTCAGTCTATTCTGTGATCAATTAGTTAGGACAGCTTCCGCATCCTAATTCGTCAATCATGAATTCTGACTAAGTTCAGTCACATTCTCTAAACTAACACCACTGAACGAGGTCTACTGATTTCCGTTGGAATGTAACCAATCACGGAAATGACCTCCTGGCACAACGACTTAACGACTAAACGACTAAACGACTAAACGACTAAACGCTGTTACTATCTTCAGTGCCTTTCGGCTCTGGTCAGGAGCGGTTCCAAGAACTTACCCTGACACTAGTATCCTACCATATATAGTCTATTTGTCAAGCAATTTTATTCTTCATTAATTCACATAGAAAAACATGGCCATATTAAGCCATATTATCGATAGCTATCTTTCATTTTCCTTTGTTTAAATTACCTCTTACTCAAAATACTCTTCTTATATGTATCTAGGTGATCCAATGCTATCCCAGTTCCCTTTGCAACACAGAACAATGCATCATCGGCTAGTTTTGCCTTCACTCCGATACGTCTAAAGACTAATTCTGGAAAATTTCTAAGCATTGATGTACCTCCTGTCATTATGATTCCCTGATCGATGATGTCAGCAGCCAACTCTGGTGGTGTCTCCTGTAGTACGTCTTTGATTGCCTTTATCATGTCCCGTAACTCTTTGTTTATCGCTTTGACGATTTCATTTGTTTTAACCTCAGTTGAACGTGGAAGACCGGAAATGAAATCACGACCTCTCACCTGCATAGACAATTCTTCTTCAAGTGGAATAGCTGAGCCAATATTTATTTTCAAATCTTCAGCCATCTTGTCACCTATAGCAAGGTTAAAAGTTTTCTTTATATAGTCCGCAATCGCAGCGTCGATTCTATTTCCAGCACATTTTACAGAAGTTGAAGCTACAATTCCTCCCAGAGAGATCACCGCCACATCAGTTGTACCTCCACCGATATCAACGACCATGTGTCCTCTTGCTTCTTGGATCGGGATACCAGCACCGATAGCAGCAAGGATTGGCTCTTTAACAACATAAGCATTCTTGGCACCAGCACGGATAGCAGCTTCTACCACAGCACGACGTTCAGTCGAAGTAATACCAGCAGGAACAGAGACCATCACTTCTGGTCGGAAAACGTTCCATTTTCCCAAAGCTTTATTTATAAAATATCGAAGCATTGCTTCGGTCACACGATAGTCAGCGATAACGCCATCCTTCATGGGACGATATGCAATGATATTGTCAGGAGTACGGCCGATCATATCTTTAGCATCGAAACCAACGGCAAGAACTTTTTTATCTTGTTCAGACACTGCAACAACAGAAGGTTCGTTAAGAACGATACCTTTCCCAGGTAGAAAAACTAGAGTATTAGCAGTACCCAAATCAATTCCAAGTTTTTGAGAAAAGAAGTTCATTTGTATTAAATTTACTCAGACTTACGTACAACGGTTGCTCCCAACGCGTTTAACCTACCTTCAAGATTTTCATAACCACGATCTATATAATAGACATTATTAATCACAGACTTACCTTTTGCAACTAGAGCGGCCATAACGGTAGCAAAACCAGCTCTAATATCATATGAATCCAAGGCTTCATCATCATTATTTTTTAACTCTTTACCGCCATGTATCAGTATTTCTCTTGCATTCATTGTCGTAATTTCTGCACCCAGCTTTGTTAGATTCTGTGTAAACTTAAACCTACCTTCGTATATTGTTTCCAACACAATACTCTCACCACTTACCTGAGTTAAGAAAGTTACCATAGGTGCCTGAAGGTCGGTTGGAAAACCTGGATACTCATGGGTTCTTACGTTGAATGATTTTAATGTATTGTTTTTAACTTTAGCGTTGTCTTTTAGTTCCACTGTAGTCTTGGTCGTAATAACATTCAAACCAGAATCTCTAAGTAGATTGATTGTGGATTCGATATGCTCTGGAATGCAGTTTATTATTTTTAGATTATCAGCACATAACGATCCAAGCAAAAGGAAGCTACCTGCCTCTATTCGATCTGGTACAGTTACATACTTCTTACCATTTGTTTTTAGTAAATTACCACCATTGATAACAATTGTTGGTGTTCCAGCACCTTGGATATCTGCACCGCACTCATTCAAATACTCTGCAACTGAGACTATTTCAGGCTCCATTGCGCAATTCTTAAGTACGGTCTTACCTTCACTCAAAACAGCAGCCATCATTAGAGTTTCTGTTCCACCAACTGTTTGAAGATTGAAGAAGATTTCTGTACCGGACAGTTTTCCTCTTGGAGTAGTTATTTGGAATGTCTCTTCCTTTAGATCAACATTAGCACCCATTTTCTTATAAGCATCTATAAAAAGATCGATAGGTCTTGCCCCTATCACACAGCCACCGGGTGCTGGGAAATTTACATTTCCAAAACGAGCAAGTAATGGTCCGGTCAGAACCACTGAGGCGCGCATACTTTGAGCCAAGACCTGATCTAGATTTGATGAAACAATACCTGTTGGATCTATTGATAGACTATGTCCATCATGCCTTACCTTGGCTCCTAGCTTTTCAAGTAAAACTATCATTTTCTTCACATCTTCTGTCTGTGGAACATTATCTAAATTGACAATGTCAGAGAAAAGAACAGAAGCAGCCATGGCTTTCAGAACAGCATTTTTCGCGCCATTAATAGATACTTCGCCATTAAGTATCTTTCGACCAGCAAGACCTTCAATAATAAATGAATCTTTTTTCATATTTTTATGTTTTACATTGTACGTGTTTAAGACAATATTTACAATATGAATCATAGAAAACATGTAGCGAAGTTAATTTGACTTCGTCTCTGCTTTTGTTACTATAAGCATTACAAGTGGCTTCGGCCTTACCCTCTCATGTGAGGGAGAAAAATCAGCAGATATAATTTGTCCTCCGGTACTACATCCATCATGGTTTATGACGATTTAGCATAAAGACTGAATAAAATTGGTGCAAAGATTGAGATTTTCAGAGATTTGTAGAATTATTAAAATAATGATTGATGGTAATGTATTCAAGAAAATAGATTTCAACGGCTCCAAAGGTTTTATTTTTATTGGTGAAAAACTGCTGGTATATAGAAGAGATGCAAATGTAAACAACTTCCCTCTTATGATTGATTTGCCGGGTGGTGGAAAAGAGGACGACGAAACCCCATTTGAGACCTTCGCCCGAGAAACGAAAGAAGAGTTTGGTATAGAAGTAAAGAAAGAAAATATAGTACACTCAAAGGCACATCAAAGTATTGTTGAACCTTGGAAACAGAGTTATTTCTTTGTGGCTAAACTCCCAGCATCTGAAGAAAAGAATATTGTGTTTGGTACTGAGGGTACAGAATTCTACTTGCTCGAAGTCGATGATTATCTAAATAGAAAAGACATAATTGATAGACATAGAGTAAGATTAATGGATTATCTTTCATTGAATAAATAGTTTGACTTCGTCTCTACTTTTGGTATCATAAGCATTACAAGTGGCTTCGGCCTTACCCTCTCATGCGAGGGAGAAAAGTTTAGAAAACATCAGAATAAACCTCTGATGTTTTCTATTAGTTGTGCAAACTTATCTTTATCCATAAAGCTGATTTTTTCAGCCAGTCTACGAGTGTCAATTGTTTTTATTTGTGAAAGTATTGCTGTCGCATTTTTATCGCCAACCTGACCTACCGGGATTCTAAGACCATGTTTATGTGTAGATGTTGTTAGAGGAACAACCATACAAACCTTACTTCCAAACGATCTAACTATAACAACAGGTCTCTGGTATTGTTCACCATTACCGTCTTGTTCGAAACCTACATTTACCCCAAGTTTACACCACCAGATTTCACGAACTGTATAGTACCTTGGGCTCGAGGAATTTACTCTCTTCTTAACAGTATTCCATTCATCAAATTGTTTTATATTTTCTTTCATCCCCACACCCTAACAAAAAGTTATTAAGCGGTAATAAAATCTTACATGAAATTCCTAAGATTCTAATACGAGATAATATTTACCGTAGTACTGTCAACCTGCAAATCTGTTATACTTCTGCTATGTTCATCATCGAAATAATACCGATTAGTCGAGGTATATCGAGTGATAGCCTCTCATACTTTACTTCGAAGCAAATAGCTATTGGCTCTATTGTTGATGTTCCTCTTAGAAAAAAAGTAATTCACGGTATTGTAGTCGGCGTTACAAACGCCAGTGAAATGAAGGGTGAGATAAAGAATGCTGATTTTGCTTTGAAAAAGATTGATGGGATAAAGAGTACGGATTTCTTTGGCAAAGCATTTATGGAAATGATAAAAGAAGTTGCTGAGTATTATGCAACAAGTGCTGGAGCGGTACTTGATGTACTTTTACCAAAATATATATTGAATAATATTTCCAAATTAGAAACTAGTGTGGGCACAAAAGCAGCTACCAAAATCGATACCCAGAGCAAGGAAGCTACACTGACTCCAGCAAGATACGCTGTACAAGGAGATGAAGATGAGCGCTACAGCACATGGAAAGGACTCATTAGACAGGAATTCGCTAAAGGTAAATCTTTACTTTTTATACTACCGACAATTGAAGACGCTATATATTGTCACAGCATACTATCAAAAGGTATTGAGGATTATTCATACATACTTCACGGATCCATCACGCCCAAGAAAGTCGTAGATACTTGGAACAAAATCATGACGAAAGATCATCCGGTTATAGTCATCGCTACTGGTGGTTTCCTTTCCCTACCAAGAACTGATATTGAAACTATAGTTATAGAATCGGAGAGTAGCAAGTCTTACAAGATCCAGAGAAGACCATATGTCGATATTAGAAATGTATGCGAGATTTTTGCAAAGCATAACAAGAGTAAAATCTATTTAGCTGATAGCCTATTGAGAATAGAAACTCTTTGGAGGAAGAATGAAAACAGAATATTACCAGATAGCCCTTTCAAGTTTAGATCACTGAGTACAGCTGAGGACGTTCTGATCGATATGAAAAGTTATAAGAGTGAAAATGGAGAATTCAAGTTTATATCCGATGAGCTAAATAAACTCATCACCGACACGAGAAACAATAGTGAGCGATTGATAATCCTTGCAACAAGAAGAGGTCTATCACCTAGTACGGTTTGCGGAGATTGCCAGACAATAGTTACATGCAACAAATGCAGTACCCCTGTTGTATTGCATAGCAAGGAAGGCAAAAATTTCTTTATGTGTCACCGATGTGGTGAGAGAAGATCCGCAGAAGAGTATTGCAAAACCTGTGGCAGTTGGAAACTATCAACAATGGGAGTTGGTATAGATCTTGTAGTAAACATGATCAAGCAAAAATATCCAGATATTTCAGTATTCAAAATAGATCACGATACAGTCAAAGGCGAGAAGAATATAAAGAATGTGATAGCAAAGTTCAAAGCGAAGCCAGGTAGTATTCTTATAGGAACCGAGATGATGCTGCAGTACCTGCACGAGCCTGTAGAAAATTCAGCGATAGTGTCGCTCGATTCCCTTTTTGCTTTGCCTGATTTTAGAATACAAGAAAGAATCCTATACACCTTGATCAGAATGCGTGCGCTGACTACAAAGAAGTTTCTAGTCCAAACCCGAAAGGCTGATGAAAAAGTATTTGAATATGGTCTAAAAGGAAATACAAATGATTTTTACAAAACGACTATCGAGGAAAGAGAGAATCTGAACTACCCACCTTTTTCTACACTTATAAAAATCACACTGGAAGGTAAAAAAGATGAGATAGTAAAGGAAATGGAAACAGTTCAGGATATTCTGGATCCATTCGAAGTTGAAGTCTTCCCTGCTTTTACTCATACAGTAAAGGGCAACTATGTCCTGCATGGATTAATCCGTATGAATAACGAAAAGTGGCCAAACTTAGAGCTTGGCCACAAGATTCGTTCACTTTCACCAAACGTTACTGTGAAGATTGATCCGGATTCTCTACTTTAGCTGGAGTTACTGTAGTCTCGTGCGTATTTATGAAATACGATAATTGGAACAAAAGTAGTGATGCAAATATACCTATATCAAGACCAAACATAAAAGCGAGTACCTCGATAACCATCAGTGCAGTTATGGCATACAAACCTTGTCTATATATTACACTGTATTCCAATGTCTTCTTCTGTAATTTTATTATAGCCAAAACTACAAGTGATGCTATAAGTAGGAATATTGTATTTCCAATGAATGATCCTATTAGGATAACAATGAAATAAAATACAACCGTCACAGGCACAACAAACATAAAGAATGGTTCTGCCTTTGTAATCCAATCAAATATTTTTACTCTATTTAATTCAACATCTGGAAAAGAACTCAATGGCTGGATAGTTACCTGTCCATTACTCTTTCTTGTGACGATATTTTCCTTTGTGATCAGTACATCCGCCTTACTATTTTCAAATAGTTCGAGTGAAAATGTAGAAACAGTATCTATAACCATAAAGTTCTCTGATCTATTTTCCCTGTCTTCGGCGTTTGTAATATCTTCAGTATCCTCGATATCTGAATACGGTATAACATAAGGTTCCTCGACATTTGTTGATGCCTTTCCTTGTTTTATGTTAAAAGTTAATTCCTCTGGGAAATAGTTTACTATCTTTGTCTTGGACTCTTCTGAGAAAATATTGTTAACTATCGGAACAACTAAAACCATAAAAACTAGGGTCAGTAATACTGCCTGAACTAGGGAAATTTTAATAAAATAGGTCCAAGCCTGCTTGTTGCTAATGTTTTTTATACCTTGATAAAACGACTTATCGTAAATCGCACTTTTAATATCTTTTAAAAAATTCATACTAGGATTATATCACACCAATAGTCATAACCTAGACAAAGTACTATTTCAACATTATATTATAGTGATGAAAGATATAGTCCAAAAAGACAATCCTGTGCTAAGAGAAGAGGCAAAAGAGGTGCCTCTTACTGATATCAAAACTGAGAAAATCCAGCAGATCATAAGAGATATGAAGGTCGCAATGGATTCACAGGATGATGGTGTAGCCATAGCAGCTCCACAGATCGGAGAATCTCTGAGAATATTTCTTGTATCTGACGAAGTTATGAAGGAAGCTGACAAGGAATATAAGAGCATTGGACGTGACCTGGTATTTATCAATCCGGTAATAACAAAACTATCAAGAAGCAAGCATGAAGTTGAGGAGGGCTGTCTATCTGTCAGATGGAAGTATGGAAAAGTAAAAAGATCTATCAAAGCAACAATAAAAGGATACAACGAGCTAGGCGAACCAGTTGAGCGTGGAGCTAGTGGACTTTTGGCTCAGGTATTTCAACATGAGACAGATCATCTAAATGGTATACTGTTTACTGATAAGGCATATGGTGTTCAAGACATCCCACCCGAAGAAGTTGCGAATGAAAAATAATGATAAATAATGAAATTAAAATTGGATTCTTTGGTACTCCGGATTATGCAGTAACTGCTCTTGGTATTCTAAAGAATGCTGGTTTTAAGATTAGTTTCCTGGTAACAATGCCGGATCGTCCAAGAGGACGAAAAATGCTTATGACTCCGCCGGAGGCCAAGGTCTGGGCTATAGAGAATAGTGTAGACGTATACCAACCAGAGAAACTTAACGATGAGTCCTTGATTGAGACACTAAAGAAATATGACTGTGATGTTTTAGTTGTACTTGCATATGGCAAAATAATTCCAGATTCTATTTTAAATATTCCAAAACATAAATCTCTAAACATTCACGGTTCGCTACTACCAAAGTATCGAGGTTCATGCCCTATCGAAACAGCAATCTTAAGTGACGACAAGGATACTGGTGTTTGTATAATAAAAATGGATAGCGAAATGGATCATGGACCAATAGTCGCAAGTAGGAATGTGGAAGTTGAGAACTGGCCACCGACTGCTCAAGTGCTCGGTAACGCTATTGTAACTACTGGAGCCGAGCTTATGGTGGAAGTTCTACCAGACTGGGTTCTTGGCAAGATCGTACCTACCGAACAAGATCACAGTCAGGCAAGTTATACCAAGAAAATCCAGAAGGAAGATGGATTGATAGATCTCAATGATGACGGTTACAAAAACTTTCTAAAGATCCAAGCATATAACGAGTGGCCATCTGCATTCTTTTTTAAGGACGGTAAAAGAATCAAAATAACCAAAGCTCATTTTACTGATAATAAGCTTGTTATTGAGAAGATAATACCTGAGGGTAAAGGTGAAACTGACTTTAACTTATAAGATATCTTCTAAAGCTAGACTGTTCCCTATAGCCTGAGCTGTGCTACTGACATAGTAAAGTACAGTCCAAAAACACATTAGTCCAACTAGTGCTATGCATAGCCACTGGTTTACTTTTTGTTTAAAAAATTCTGGAATTCTCATATTATTTATTCCAAATACCTCTTAGTAAATTTTTGATCTTTGCCCCACCCTTTCGAACTAGTGATCTATTTTTCTCACTTGTAGACTTTAACTTTTCCAGGACCTCAGCTTTGACTTCGTCTATAGCGACATACAAATCAGACTTCTCAACACTTGAGTATATGTTCTTGTCTTTTCCTACGATATGAATTTCAGCTTTGAAAATATCTCCCTTGTTGTGATGGTTGGTTGTCTTGGCTAGTTCTAGATCAAACTTAACAGTTGGGTCGTCTTGTAGGAATTTCTTTATAGTACCTAGCTGCTTTTCAACATAATCTGAAATTGAAGGAGTTAAAGTGATTGTTGTTGTTTTAATATTTATATTCATGAGTTAATTATAACTCTTTAATTTTCAATACTCAATATCTTACTTGGAGAATGGTGACCGGATATTATTCTAATAGCGACGTTTGGGTATTCTACATGCATTATTTCTAGCAATCTCCTATTAGCATTGTTGTTCTCGGCTTTTTCCTTAACCGAAATATGATATAGGTCGTCACTGACCTTTTCTATGACTTCTTTACGAGAATTGGTTGTTATCTTCACTTTTATATACATATTTGCTATGATATCAATGTTCATTTAAAAATGAAACATTCCGGTGTAGCTCAGCGGTAGAGCAGTCGCCTGTAAACGATTCGTTGCAAGACGATAATTAGCAGCTTCCAGAAGAAATTCTGGTCGAAAATGAGGTGAATTCGGTGAAACCCTAACATTTAAAACTTAGGGCAATACCGAGCCAAGCTTCTGATTTGGTTCAAATCAGTTGAAGGTGTAGAGACTATCCTTTTATAGGAGTACTTCCGACATCAAATTGAAGTCGGCGGGAAGCCCCTCACCCCTACAAGCGCAAATACACATAAGGCTTATGGAGATGATATAGTCCGTACCATTAGTAATAGTGGAGGATACGTAAGCGATTGGTCGCAGGTTCGATCCCTGCCGCCGGAGCCAAGAAAATAAATGGAGTCTGACAAATTGAAAAAAGAAAAAAGTAAAGCATTTATATTAATAGAACGACATGTTGCAGAGTTTGAGAAACGTGTTTCAAATGAGACAGATCTGACAACCATATTACTTAAAGGACACCTTCTTATTGAATATTACCTTGATCACGTACTTCTTCTATTATTTGATAAGGAGGTCAATTTGAATAGTTTAAGCTTCTTTCAGAAAGTAGAGAAATTAAAACAAAAAAATTGCTTTACTGACGATATTTTTCGTAGCTTAAGAAAATTAAACGATATCCGTAACAACCTCGCACACCGTTTAGATTTTAAAATCTCTTTTTCTGAAATAGATTCGGTAGGCTTTTGTTTAGGAAAAGAATATGTATTAAAAAAATTTGAAGAAGAAGGAGAAGGAGAAAGGACATTACTGTTGTATGTCATCGACGAATTAACTTTTTCAGTTTTTATGCCGATCTTTAGAGAAGTACTTCAAGCTGAGAAAAAGAAGGCTCTGGATAAAAAAGCCGAAGAGGATAAACTGGTCCCAACCTCAACAACTCAAATTCAAGAGCCATCAACTGTAAATTCAAATCAATTTAAAACATGAGCATAAATGAAGTATTCTCTAATTTCTTGTTATGCAAGTTGAAACATCGACAATATTTCACTAACCAGTAATTCTCCCTTAATCTTTACCCAATTCACATTTCTAAACTCGTACTATGGAGGGGGCAGTAAAATGAAAAGTGCCAGTAAAACTGGTACTTTTCTTTCACTTGATCAATTATTTAAACATCTTCTTTTTTTCCTCTAAGGAAACAAAATGGTTCTTTGTTATCTGTTTTGACAGTTTAATTGCTTTTGACCTGTTTCTTTCAATGACGATCTTTGGTTCGCTATCTCTTTGTAAAGTATTCTTAAAACCACCGATAGTATTTTGATCTAATTCTGCATGAGCACTGAAGAAGGTGTCTATCTTTTTATTGAAGTTTGCCCCATATGATGAGTAAATAATATAGTCTCCAATAATGGCAACGTACTTATCTTTTGGGAACTTATTGTCTGTATCAAGTTCAATTTTGACATACTCTGTTGAAAGTTGTTTCTTTACGAGTTTATCTAACCTTGCATTCCCTCCAATTAGAAAAAATGTTGATCGTTTGTTTTTGTTAATCCATTCAAAGAACACAGATTCCGTATGTGGTCGCTCCATCATAAACCAGCAGTGGGGGTTGTATATAACAAAGGGACTATCTTTGAAGCGTTTGAGCATCAAGAGTACAATATGCATCCAGTGGATATCTAACTTAGTTGTATTTTTAAAGTGATAAGTAAGTCTTTCTTTATCATCGAGCAAAAGGAAATCATTAAAATCATCGATGGAATATGTTTCTGAAACGGAGTTAGTAAAATTCTTTAATTTCTCGATCCAAAGAGTATTGAGAGATAGAAGTTTTTTATTCTTGGTGACAATCTCATTGTCTAATAGAAAAGATAGGGCCTTATAGACCCCTTGCTCGGTGACATCATGTTGCTTAGATATTTGAGAGATCAAATCAGGAGAAAAAATAGAGCCTCTTGAAAGTTTCTCAATGATTCTATTCTCCAGTCGGTTTTCTATAAAAATCATTGTTTTACCATATCATAAATATGTCGTTAAATCAACTATTAGTTGATATTCATACTATTTTCTTACTGGAATTGTACAAGCATATGATCTTATACTATTAATATATCTGGTATGAAAAAAATCGTAATAATAGAAGATAATCAAACTTTCATTAAGTTTATACAAGGAGTAATTTCTGGTGAATTCCCCGAATGTAAGACTTATGTGTACACAAATGCCCATGAAGCAGTTGAATCGATTGGTTCTGGTAATAAAGATTTTGATATCTTATTACTCGATGGCGACTTGGGTCGTGGTGGAAGCGGTGAGACGGTCCTTGCTGCTCTAACGACAGAACAGAAAAGTCGCACTGTTGTCTGTTCAGCGGACAACATATTCGTTGGAAAAGCAAAAGCTATCGGCGTTTTAGTTTTCCTGGATAAAGGGTTTCGGGGAGTAGTTGCTTCCGAAATCACTGAATATACTGTCCGCACCTTGAAAGCAATACAGAATTGATCGGATACAGAACAATTATTATAAATTGAACCCGCCTGAACAGGAGCACCCTCCAGTTCGCTGGCGGGTTTCTCTTTTATATGAATCCATAATCACACCCTATAATCGTTAGCGAGAGTGAGCATCAAATTAAAAGATTCCCTCTGGGAATTTTTTGTTACATTCTAATCTATAACTAAGAGTCACGGGTAGACTAAGCAGTCAGGGAGATTTGACCTACTAAGTAATTCATGTTACTGTATTAAAAATGCTTTGCTCTTAATACATAACCGAAAGGAAATCACATGGGGCATCCAATTTTATTCTGGATCACACTTATTCTGGCTATAATCATCTTACTGTACCTTTTTGTACTATTTTGCCGTGGAGGGGCTACGGACGATGACTATCTTGAAGTCCTAAGCTTCACTGAATGGAAGAGTGGATGGACAATCCACTCAGAATTGGAGAATTTGCTAGGCAAATCAGTGTCGCTTGGCTCATTCTACGTAACTCTCCTAAGACTGACCCGTGAAGGCTTCGTGGAGAAGAGAGAAACAAGCAATGAAGATGGTTCTTTTCTCGAATTTAGAAAGATAAGGAACCGAGGTGGTGGACGTCGGGATGAGATAAAATACCCAACCATCCATGCAAACGTACAGCCCGCCTGAACAGGAGCACCCTCCAGTTCGCTGGCGGGTTTCTCTTTTATAAGTCTTAAATCCTAATCTATAATCGTCGACCAGGGTGAGCCGAAATTTTAAAGACTTCGGTATTATGTTAGACTAGATTATAAATCACTTTTTACATAATTTTTATGGAAATAGAAAAACCGGAAAATCAACAAGGATCTGTGAAAGCGCCATCTAAGTCGCAGGATATTGTTCAAATAATTGAACCTACAGAAGAAGTTTTTAAAACTGTTGATTTTTATATTGAACTTGTTAAAAGCATTCTTCCGGAATCTAAAATAACTTTAATTGGGTCTCTCGCTATCCCCATCTGCACAAAAAATGAAATGGACCTGATGGTCGAAATAGAACCAGATAAGGACATTGGTAAAATTCTTGAAAGAATTACAAACGATAACAGTGAGAGATTTTACCCTGGAACAGTTGTAAATAATGAAGGATTTGTACGAAGCAAGAAAAAATACGGAATACGCTGTGAGCTCCACATACTTCACAAAAATGATGAAAAAGTTGGAAAGTATATTGAGCAAGTTAAACGCTTTAAATCAGATACAGGGTTAACCAAAAGGTACGAGACTCTAAAGCGATCAATGGATGGAAAAACAGAAGCTGAGTATAAAGAAGCAAAAAATATTTTCTTTAAAGAAAACAATTTCTAATACCTCTACCGTTACTAAAAACATAGCTGTTTGACTACTTCCAAATTTTAATGTACGCTCCTACTGGATTCTCAATCTGTTTTACAGACTTGAACTTTCAAATCCCAGCCTATCTTACATGAGACTGGCTGTTCCCTACGGTGTCTCTCATGGGGCCACCACAATCAGAGAGCTTCCAACCAAAAAGGAATTATGAAGCAAGTACCTGATGCAGTCAAAATTGACAACGAAGAGCAGATACGTCAGCTATTACTAAAGCTGGCAGGTAAAAGTGAGGCCTTCAAGGTCTGTCGTGGGAAACTAGGTAGGTCCCTAGCTGAAACGTTCACGTCCTGGATACACAAACAAGACACAGTAAATAGTGTCCTCGACGAATGGGGTGCACTAATTCCCCCAACCCGCGTAATGTTGTCCGTATTGTCAAAGCTTCAACGCGATGGCTGCGAACACGCTTACGAGGAGCTTACAAAAGCTCTGAGCAGGCCTGGGTATCTATTCGATGGCGAGACGGTTCCAGTGCATGAGACCCGCCCCGTCACCGTAGTCATGCTTGATCCAGTCAAGACATGGCTTATGATTCGCAACGCCGCAGGAGATCACCCTGAATGGACATCCCGTGATTTCTCGAGAGTTTTTCCAATGTTTCCTGGTCTGAAAAGGAAGTACATGAGGAGAATACATCCCTCACTTAGTATGGCCTATCAGGATACATACAGACAGGCTGTAACCTCGAGGTTTCTGGCTTACATCCCCAAGGGAACACCACGGCTCTACTTGAAATACGACCAGTACAAGGATGGTGTTTGTAATGAGTTGCCATTTCTATACCTATTCGACGGTAAGGAACAGTCGGAAGTCATGGGGTTGTTTGCACGGGAGGTTCAATCCCAGATCTGTTGTTGGAAATTCAATGCGCCCAAGATCATTGAAAGTTTCCAGATCGGTCTGCACGACAGCCATTATCAAGCAACTGGTGAATGGTCAAAAAAATGCCCTAGTTTGGTAAGCGTAAACGGTCCCAAGGACGATACCGCCTATTGCTATGGCCTAATCTTGCCGGTTGGTGAACATGTGAACCGGACGAGCTACAGGCAGCGATGGGAGAAGAATGGCATAGACCTACGCGTCTACTTGAACCAGTACGTTCATCATGGTGCGGGTATAGTTTTTACTTCGCGCACAGACTCCACCATCTAGGTGGCGGTCCGAGATGGTCAACCAAAGCACAACAAGAAGGATTCGTCCTTCTTGTTTTTTTGTATACTAACTCCCCCAGCTTAAAATCATCAGCTTGAGCAAAAAGGAAAATAAAAAGATGTTTTTTGTTCTTTAATTTTGATATGATTGAGAAATGGAAAAAGAAAAAACACCTGACGTCCAAGCGGAGAGGCAAGTTGAGAAAATAAACCTCAACACCATTGGAGAATTGTTAAGTTTTGGAAAAGACTTGCCAACAAGCCCCGACAAAGTGTACAGAAGTGTCGGAACGAAGGCTGCAATAGACGACATTGAGACTAGTGGAATTGTTAGAAACAAGCAATCTGCTGGTCTTGTAAAGAAAAGTAGATGGGGGGAGAGAGTGTTTTGGAGTAGAGGTGCAGAAGGTAAATATCATCCAGTTTCTAAAAATGGTTATGTTATCGAGGCTCCACTCTCAGTTGCTCAAGAAAGAATTGTGACCAAAGAAGATATTACGGCTATTTATCAGAAAAATGAAAATGGTGAAGTATTTGATACTTTGAAAAAGAAAAGTGAAGCAGAGGAAACTATGAGGCAAACAGTTTTAGAACAGAGAAAAGCAGAAGATGTTCAAAAATTAGCCGATGTCAGAAAAAAACTAGGAATTGATGAATAATCTAAATCCTTAATTATATTCTTCCAATACAAACACCGCATCTAAAATTATTAAAGTTTGTACGTATTAACAAACGCTGACCATTTGGTATATAATACTTTTATGACTAAAACATTTATTTGTAAAGAATTAGGTGGTATATGTGATGAGAAATTTACTGGCACTACTTTTAAGGAAATTGTAGAGAAGGCGACCCCTCACATGATGACAAGTGATGAACACAAAGAAAATCTAATGAAGATGCAGATTAGTACTAACTTAAGTAGAGCTGAGTGGATGGCAAAAATGGAGAAGGAATTTGAAGATCGAGAGGAGGATAAGTAAAGGAAACCGCTATTTCCCATGCTACACTTAGACTATGCTAAAAAATTCACTAATCGTAGTAGCCTTGGTCGTAGTAATAGCTTCAAGTATTGTGACCTGCATATCATATTCAAATGATAAAAAGGAAATATTTTTGACCACCGAAGCCACAGCGAGTACAATGATAGAATACAGGAATAGTGAATATGGATTTGTCTTTTCGCTACCAGAGAATTGGAAAGGTTATCAGATAGTTCAAGACATCTGGGATGGAAACAACTTGGTAGCTAGTGACAAGAAACAATCAGGCCCTAAATTTTTGATACGAAACCCAAAATGGACTTCTAATCTACCCTATCAAGATATACCGATAATTATCTTTTCTATAGCTCAATGGAATTCATATATGAATGAAGACTTCTCTATATCTGCCGCACCGATCCTTGCAACCGAACTTGGAAGGAACAACATGTACATATTTGCACTACCTCCAAGATGGAACTTTGACTACAGTGAAGGATTTGAGGAGGCAGTGAGTATTGTTGAATCAAAACCACTCAAAGCTTTTGATTTATAAGATAGTATCTACAAAGCTAGATTGCGATCGGATTGAAAGTGGAGTAACATAATTCTATGAATAACTTAAAATTTTCAGTTTTTATCAAAGCACCCAGAGAAAAAGTTTGGAAAATTATGCTCGAGGACAGCACATACAGACAATGGACAAAGGAGTTTGACCCAACTTCATATTACGAAGGCGATTGGAGTGAAGGTTCAAAGATGCTTTTTCTTTCCAAAGACGAGAACGGCAATGTCCGTGGAGGTATGTCTAGTGTGATCGCAAAGAATATTCCAAACGAATATATCTCAATCAAGCACCTGGGTATGATTATGGATGGAGTTGAAACACCTTGGGAAGGTCCTGGTGACGGATATGAGAATTATATTTTCACTGACAAGGATGGTGGCACGCTAGTTGAAGCAGAACTTACCAATCTTCCAGGTACATATATAGATATGATGAATGATATGTGGCCTAAGGCACTAGAGGCTCTCAAAGTCTTGGCGGAGAAATAGTGATAGCTCTACCACTTAACGCTAGGTAATATTTAGTCCATGTTTTACAAATTTATCCTAAAACCAATATTATTTAAATTCAATCCTGAGACTGTACACAATCTTTTTATACGACTAGGTGTATTTCTCGGAAAGTACTATATTACAAGGCGAGTTATATGGATTATCTATGGTTATAAAGGAAAAAATATCTCAACTGTTGTTGATGGGATTAGATACAATACTCCCATAATTTTGTCTGCGGGATTTGATTACAATGCAAACCTTACACAAATACTACCTAGCTTGGGCTTTGGGGGTGTTGAAGTTGGATCCGTAACTGCACGTCCATGTCTTGGTAACCCAAGTCCAACCCTGACACGCCTACCGATAAGTCAGGCAATTATTGTACACAAGGGACTAAAGAATGACGGCGTAGATGCTATTATCAAGAGACTTAAGTCTACACCTAGGGAGAAAGGATTTGTGATTGGTGTGTCTATTGCAAAAACAAACGACAGAGAGAACTGCGATGTTGATGAAGCAATAAAAGATTACTGTTATAGTTTCAAACGACTTAATGAAGAAAATATAGGAGATTACTATACACTAAATATATCTTGTCCAAATTCTTTTGGTGGTGAGGCTTTTACAACCCCATCACTTTTAGAAAAATTACTAATTGAGATAAGAAAAATTGATACAATAAAACCTGTTTACATAAAAATGCCGATTTCATTACCATGGATACAAATAAAAGAACTATTGGAAGTAATAACTAAGTATAAAATTAATGGAGTAATAATCGGTAACCTTAACAAGAATTATGAGAACATTAGTAACAAAGAAAGACCATCAGAATATCGAGGTGGTATATCTGGTAAACCTTGTTTCATATTATCAAATGAACTGATAAAGAAAACTCGAGAAAACTTTGGTGATAAACTTACAATTATTGGTTGTGGAGGAATTTTTACACCATCTGATGCCAAGCTCAAATTTGAGGCTGGCTCGAAACTAATACAACTTGCAACAGGAATGATCTACAACGGACCGGGCATTATAAATAAAATTTGTAAAACTATTCAGAAAGAATTATAGCAAATATTATCTAGTGAACATGAACGTGACCGCCGCCCTTTCCCTTATAATTCTTTAAAAAATATACAGCTAGAAAAGTTGTAATAGGTACCGTCATTATCAAACCTATACTTCCAACCGTTGTACGGATTATTTCTGTAGCAAATATCTCTTGGTTTACAATACTTGCCATTGATGAATCTGATGTTGAGAAAAGCAAAAGCAATGGAAGAGAAACTCCAGTGTATGCTAGAGCTAGAGTATTTACCAGTGCACCGGAATGTTCTTTACCTACTCGTATAGCTTTGTTATACACTTCTCTTCTTGATAGATGCGGTGCAGATGCATATAGTTCACTAACTACTGCAGCCTGAGTCACAGCTATATCATCGAGCACGCCTAGCACTCCAATCATGATTCCACCCAAAAGCAATCCGGTAAAATCAAGCAATCCCCTAGTATTTAAATTCAAATACACAGCCTCATCAGATGCAAACCCACTCAAGCTAGCAAGCTCTACACCTATGTATGCCAACACACCAGTCAATATTACAGCCAGAACGGTTCCACTAAACGCCACAACAGATTCACGATTGAAACCATGTGTGAGAAATATTGCCAAGAAAAGAATCACGGTTGCGATCAAGATACTCATAAGTACCGGAGGATAGCCTTGGAGCAAACTTGGCACAAGCACATACATGATCACAACAAAACTACCTGCTAGACTTAGTAGAGATCGCATTCCCTGTTTACCAGAGAAAGCAATCACAGCTACAGCAAACAAGAATATAAAGCCGATGATCACCCATTGTCTATCAACATCTCTAACTGTATACATTTCTCTACCGTCCGTTCCATCTATCAAATGTCTTAGGAAAAATCTATCTCCTTTCTCAAGTACAAGAAAATCATTCTCGATAGTTACAATATCTCCTTTCCTTGCACCTTCAGTAATCTCGGCGACAATTGTTTGGTATGTACTCTTTACATCGGTACCAGGAACATCCTTTACTTCTTGCTTCAGTACCTCCACAACCCTAGCTTTCAATATTTCAATTTTATCCTGGATTATCTGCTGAGCATCAGCATTAACTGGGGCAAAAAAACACAAAGATAGCATCAGGATAGCAATGATTTTGTTGTACTTTATCATAACAACATCTTACCAATTATTGCGAATAAATGCTAAAAACAGCACTCTTAAAAGTTTGTTACTCTGTATAGTTTTGCCATTTGGCGACCTTACCATCGAGTTTGAAATATTCGTATTTTTGCCAGGCGTTAATGAAATCAATATTAGAGATTAAATTTGAAATAATCTCACCATCATAAAACTCCTTGATATCCATACTATCTGGATATATTTCTGTATCGAGAATGTCTATGTTTGAGTTTGTCTTCAAAAAATGCGCTATATATCCAAATCTTTTTGCACATATTCCTCCATGATCAATACTATGCTCCTTTAGTGCACCTAGTGTATCTATACTATGATGAGTGCCAGCATATGCTTCGTTCTTATACATCATCCAGACTACAGGATCAGCATATGTCATTTCATCACCGATACGTTCCTTATCTGAATCAGTAATGGCAGAGTTGTAATCCTTATATTGTTTTAAAAGTTTATCGACATTCTGTCTTGTCTCGTTTTTATTTGAATGTTTCATTTATTTTGTTCTACCTATTATTAAATTATTAATTACCCCAGGCTGCTTATCATAAATCTTCACAGCCTCCATACTTTTCAAATGTTCAAACTTTACTTCAGGATAAAGGAGAACTCCTAGATCAGTAACACTTCGAAGTATAACGTGTGTTCCCTTTCTTGCATGTTGCGCAATATGGTCAACTATTTTTGTCTTCTCCTCACCATTCTTACCAACCAGAGCAGCAACAAATACAGCATCGTAGCTTGAGAAATCTTTTATCTCAAGTATATCTTTATTTATAATCTGGACAGTACTTGAAAGACCTAGTTTTTCCACAATCTTTCTAGATACTTCACATGCAGATATATCAAAATCAACATTATCAACCAAGAATCCATACTTCTCAACCATGATCATAGAAGAAAGTGGAAGTGGTCCAGATCCAACAAAAAGAATTCTATGGTGGGTGTGTATACCGCAAGATGTCAGAGCTTGTACTTCATTACTAACCAGAACCTCATAATTCTTTATATATGGAAACTTTGAAATAGAAGTTCTGGTATCCTTACTTTGTAATATGTTTTCTGACCAGAATGTCTCCAATTCATATTCGCCAGTTGATGATAGTTCGCGAATCTTAGAGCGTAATGCGTTTATCCTTTCTTCACCTAGTATTTTTTCTGATATGTCTGTTGGTGTATTGTCTACAATATCTACTAATTTTGAAAAATTATCATTTACAGTACGAGAAGGCTTTAGATTTTTTGTAGTAGAAAGCTCCCCATAAATGGAGATAATTTCATTAGTTTTAATTTTTACTATTTCTTTTGTCATGGTATTAAAAACGCGACACTCAGTTCATCCACTCTGGAGTTCTGGAGTGTCGCGGTGTTAGGCCTCAGTGGCAGGTATCTGTTTCTCGAGTGATTCAACACTCTTTTCCCAGATCTCGACCAAATGAGGCGATGTGGATGCACGTGCAAGCCTCAGACAGTGTCTAGCGGCTTCGAGCATCTTCGATGGATCTTCACCACGTGCTACCCCGAAGGCCAGCACCTCGGTGAACTCCATGCATTGCCAGTTCACAGTTTCACCCGGTTTTGTGTCCATAAGGCTAGTTAGGGAGAGTATCCCTGCTGCACCCATTAGACCCAAACCGAGATTACCCAAACTGTGTGTAATCTCGCTACCGAAAAAATGTTGGTAGCGGTTATGCCACCACACGATCGATACAGCTAGCTCCCTTCTGTTCTTGGAGAGCTCGGTATGTACGACTTGTGAATGATGAGTCATGATGTATGCAGCACACTTGATCCAGTACTCCACACATCGTCTCAGGACGACCGGGAACCATTCGTCCTTGACGGATGGTCTCCTAGAGAGCTCCTTTACACCCTGGAGTGACTCTGGGTGTGTGATAACTCGAATACCGAAAGTAGACGGAACCGTGATAGGCTCCGTGGGTATACCTTTCAGCATCAGTTCGATTTCTCTTACAGTATCCTCTCTGGACACAGAGTCTTCATTCCGGAGCTGACTATAGCTCGGTGTGGTCAATGATGGCTCATTCTTTCTTACGACCAGAGCCGTAAGTCCTGGAAGGTCTACCGTGATATCAACCTCCCTCAAGGTGTAGAATGTCACAAACCTCCGATCGTCTGCGACTATGATGGTCCACTCACCGTGCACCTCATTGAAGAGGTGTCCGTTGATTGCACCCTTTACTCGGAGAAGGAAATCCCTCCCCGTGAATACCTCTTGAATCGCAGTCAGGGTCGCCCCCGACGTCAGTTCAAAATGGTATGTGTACGCACCATGGACTTCACCGTGGTGATTGTCATCAGTCGCAGTATCAACTGGGATTTCAATGCGCACACACCCACAGCTGTGGCCGTGCTTGTGTCGCACCCTAGAAGCATCATGGTTTTTACCACCTCGAAAAAGTCCGAGTACTATATCCATGAGTTCAAAGCTGCAACTCATGATTACCTTAGCACCACGATGGTGTTCTGCGATGTGCTCTAAGACCGGGTGATCCAGGTCCAGAATATCGCATTTTGTAACAACGACCGCCACGGTCGCTGCCGCAATTTGACTACCTACCACATCCGAGTAACGGATAAGATCCTGATGATAGTGCCTCGCTGATACGAGACTCAACACATGGAAAGGATAGCCCGAAGCTAACAAGAAATCCTCGGTCTCGTTACCAGCAATGAGACCGAAGCCTTCCAGAAAAACCCACAGAACGCCCGATTGCTCGAGCTCACCAAGCGTCTTTCTTAGTTCTGCTTCGTCACTGCATGTAAAACATCCATTGGCCATTGGGACAACTCTCGCAGTCCCCGACACAAGACTACCGTCCACCTGGTTACCCTCGTCATTCAAGACGTAAGCAATCTGCTGAGACGGTATACCTGCATCTCTCACCATCCATCTGATCAAGCCACAAACCAATGTGGTCTTGCCAGATCCAAGTGCGCCAACAACAGCTAATATCTGCATGGAATTCGTTCCTAGCTAAATGATTGTGTAAATGATCTGCCAATGCAATACTTTTGCATCTAGTATTACTCTATAGCAAAATATTATTAATTGCAAATTATTTACATTTAGACTATACTACACAATATGAATACAGATGCAGCAAATATTCTAAAAGAATACAGATTAAAAGTTACTCCTATACGTTTAGCAGTTCTTGGTGTCTTTTCTCATGATTGCAAGCCCGTGAACGCAGAGTATGTTTTTGAAAGACTTAAAAAGGATAAGGTGAACTTGGTTACGGTATATAGAACCTTAACTACCCTATCGCAGAAAGGGATACTAAATCTTGTAAACATTAGTGCTGGCTCGGCACATTATGAGATGGCAGACCATCACCATCATCACCTAGTATGTAGTGACTGTGGAGATATAGAGAAAATAAGTATATGCAGTAGTCTACTAAACAAAGATGCAATATCTCAGTCAAAGAAGTTTAAAAAAATACAGAGTCATTCTGTTGAGTTTTTTGGAATCTGTAATAAGTGTAGCTAGTTGGTGTTAAATAAACATAATTTGACTAACCTGACCAATTGTGTTTATATTCTGTATGGCAATTCAACATAAACGTAGTCTTAACGCAAGGAGTTCTTTTGAAAAACCGAGTTCCCAGAAAGAAGAAGACATTCAAGTGGATCGTGATCAGCCTAATTGTACTTATTCTTACATCCTGGTTTGTATGGTATCAGATTCCACACAAAGTCAGTGAGGCGAGCAGTGTTGAGTGCGATCAGATTCGAACACTGCTCAAGACACCTGGTACATCGTTGATTTCTGTAAACGTGGTGAGCAGCGACAGTCGTGTACAGAACGGTACCTTGATCAAAAGTGGTTCAGCGGAGTACATAATCACAGCCGCACACTTCTTCGGTGTCAGTCATCCACCGGCGAAGTATGAGTTTTTTTGGAGAGACTCTTCTGGAATGCATAAGCTAGCTATAGGAAAGATTCTGAAGAATCCTATGTCAGGAATCCACGGCGAAAGCGACATAGCTATCTGTATTCCTGGCGCTCACCTAAAGTTTAGAAGTTATGCACAAATACAACGAGACACTGAGATACCCATCCCGGTCGCTCGTAAATTTGATACTTCTGAACAGATTGAAGTGATACATCTCCCGTCTGGCAAGAATATCCGACTTATCGGCACACTGCATAACGACAGTGGATCTATCTATGTCGCACAGTTCATTTCCAGCAACGGCATGAGCGGCGGCGGATTCCTAGCAAAGGATGGCAGGATATTTGTTCTTTCTGGGAATATACCGGATGCACCAGACTCACTACTTATGAGTCTAGGATTATCAGATAACAACATATCCCTAATATCGCCTTTCTAGGCGTGCGGGGCTCACACTGATCCGCCAAAGCTAACAACTATGGCGGATTTGTTTATTAATTTTCTACCTCAACATATCATAAATCCTCACGAATTACTTTTATCATTATTACTGCTATACTATATGTAATGTAAGTAGGACTTTATTATTTAACTATTTTTATACATGAACGACACATACAACTGGTATTCTCAACTTATCAAACCATCATGGGCACCACCTAGTTACTTGTTTGGTCCCGTCTGGACTTTTCTTTACATCCTTATCGCTATTTCGTTCGGAAAAGTATTTCTAATGTTTTGGAGAAAAGAGATTCCTTCTATTGTCGTCCTTCCCTTTTTACTAAATATCTTTTTCAATCTAATCTTCTCTCCAATACAGTTTAGTTTACAGAACAATCTACTGGCAGCAGTAGACATACTATTGGTCCTTGGAACATTGATCTGGGCAATGGTGGCTATATACAAACATGCAAAATGGATTTGCTACATACAGATTCCATACTTGCTATGGGTAAGTTTTGCTACCGTACTTCAGATCACGGTTACTGTTCTGAATTTCTAGTTTTTCAACAAATATCCACAGTTTAATTCACATTTTACTATAATGTGATATGTTTAGTGAATTACAGAAGCAAATGGAAACCAAATCTCGCCTAAAATACATTGTTTCAGCTACAATCTTGGTACTTTTTGTTGGAATTTTTATTCGTTTTGATTTGTATTCAAAGTTAATATCAGAGATAAAAAATAACGACACTTCAATCGGAAATTTTATTGGTCTAAATAGTTCAAAGAACAAGCAAAAGGCAGATATAGATAGTATAGTAGATCTGAACATTGGCAATACTCCAACTACAACAAAAAGACTTTACAAGTATATCGAGGTCATAAACAGTTGTGGACCACACTATGAAGGTGTATGTGTAAATGCTCGATCAGGACCAGCAACAACATTCCCTGCCACACTAAAACTTAGAACTGGAGTTGTGCTACGTGTTGCTGACGAAGTGATGAACAATGAAGGTAGAATGTGGTACAAAGTAGTTTTTGACGAGTTTATAAGATATCCAGAACGCATAAAGGGAGACTTATATGTCGCAGCAGACCTAGTGCGAGTGTTTGAGGATCAGGGAGAGACAAATATTGTTTCTGATCCATCTGTTGATACAAAATGGATATTAGTTGATATTTCTGACCAGAAGCTTTATGCGTACGATGGAGAAACTCTTTTTATGAATCAAACTGTTTCTACTGGATTGGAGCTAACACCTACAAGTGTCGGCGTCTTTAGCGTTAACAGAAAAACACCTAGTCGATATATGCAAGGTCCTACACCAAGTCAAAGTGATCAGTTCTATGACCTACCAGGCGTACCTTGGGATCTATACTTCGGTAGCGACGGAAGTGTGATTCACGGAGCATACTGGCACAACAATTTTGGCAGGCAATGGTCACATGGCTGTGTGAATCTACCACTAGATAAGGCAAGAGAATTGTATGAGTGGGCACCAGTTGGAACTCCTATAGTAATCCGACAATAGTATGTGTTCATAACTCACGAATCATAGTCGATTTTGGAGTTATAATCATATTATGAATAAAGAAAAAATTATTTTAGCATCAATTCGAGTATCGCTTGGTTTTATTTTTCTATGGGCGTTTTTTGATAAATTATTTGGATTAGGTTTTGCTACAGTCGCAGAGAAAGCATGGGTAAATGGTGGATCACCAACATTTGGTTTTTTAATGTTTGCGACAAGAGGACCGCTGACAGACTTTTATCATAGCCTAGCAGGCAATCCTTATATTGACTGGCTGTTTATGATTGGTCTACTTTTTGTCGGTATTACTTTATTTATAAACAAGTACGTTAAATGGGGATCTATCGCAGGTATAGCCATGCTTCTGCTTATGTATACGGCTGTTTTACTTCCAGAAAACAATCCCATCATAGATGATCATATAGTTTATATCCTAGTACTATCATACATAGCAATAAGAGCAGAAAAAGAAGAGCAAAGTAACTCAAATTTGAAATCCAAATAAAGTTATTCCTTTCGCAAGTGAGTAGTTGGTATTATAATTGTAGGATTAGAAATTAATTTAATTTATTTATTATGCTAGCAAACAGTATGATGGCGATGGAGTCTGCAGGACCCATGATCCTAGGTTTCCATTTTGATATTTTTTTGATGATAGCTTCAGGTGTATTCTATGTACTTTGTGCACTATTCGTATGGAACTCTTATAGAAAAGAGAAGAACGAACTTGTTGGCGCTTTGCTTGCGTTCCTAGTGTATCAGGCTATGAGTATGATGCTTATGGGTCTAGGTATGTCTACAATGAACATGATGTACATGAATCTTGCTTCCCTAGCAATACTGATAGGTTCAGTTTATATGCTCAAGTTCCCTTTCAGTTCTTTCTCAAAAGGTACTCGTAATGCCGTATTCATGATTTCATTGATTGCAGTTCTTGCAGCATTCCTTTGGTTTATGCAAACTGTAGAATTACAGACAAAACTAGAGCATGCGATTCTATGGTATGACCTAGTAGTAAACGGAGTAGTAGTTGGAGGATTTATGATTATGCTTGGACTACGTACAGCTGAGAGATGGTTGAAGGTAAAGGCCCTAGGTGGTGGTACAGGAGTTGTTGCTTGCTGTGTTGCAGCAAATACTGCAATGATTGGAGGCGCGTTCCTAACAAGTTCTGTATTTGCATTTCTTGCTCCAGTTATAATCCTATCTTCTCTAGTGATCGCAAAGAGTCGTTCTTAGTCAGTGTAATAGGTCAGTGTAATTAGTTGTGCCGTAATTCGAGCGGTAGTTAATAAAATGAGTAAGCTATTCCACAACATCATATTCAATATCCTAGGAGCTCTAATAGGGTTTGCCTTTGGTGTTATAGCTTTACTATTTTTCCCCGCGCCACTTAGTAGCTATCCAGATTTTTTCTTTGTACTTTCAACTTCGATAATTGGAATAGTAACTAGCTTGGCAATAATTTATTACACCAAGGACAAGCAAGCTATCGCAGAAGAGAAACTTAGAAATGAAGCAGTAGCATTGATTACTCATGAGATGAGAACTTCCCTCACAACGACTACATGGACTATTGATTACCTTCTACATAACTATTCAGATGTGATGAAAAGTGATGATAAGAAAATGCTAAATGACATAACAAAGTCTATCCACACTACCGTTATGCATACCGTAAATCTACTTGATGTGAGTTTGCTGGATGTTGGTAAGTTGGCTATATCACTAGAGTGGACAGATCTTGCGGATCTAGAAGCAATGTTTAAAGAAATAGTCGATAAGTACAGCTTGGGAATGAAGAAGGACAATATCAAATTCGAAACGAGTATCAATCTCAACAAGAATATGAAAGTTGAGGTTGATAAATTGAGATTGAGAATCATTATCGAGAATCTCATCGAGAATTCGATACAATACACCAAAGAATCTGGCAAAGAAATCACTCTAGATATATCAAACGACGATCATAATCTAAAAATAAACATATCTGATAACGGCATAGGAATACCCGAAGATGAGAAGGCGTCCATATTTACTGAGTTCTATAGAGCAAGCAATGCACGCGCAAAGCTAAGTAGTGGAAGTGGTATAGGTTTACATATGTGCGCACAATATGTAAAAGCTCATCACGGAACAATAGACTTTGAATCAGAAGAAGGTGTGGGCACAAAGTTTTACGTAACTATCCCTCTCAAAACAACTGCGGATACTAGAGAATTTTTGAAGCAAATATAGTTTTTCCAGACTAACAAACACACTTATCCCACATTACCTAATTGTCGAATTATTGATATAATAACGACATGAAAGATCTGATTGTATTTGATTTAGATAACACCCTCGTTCCAAGCAAAACTATTATGGACGATGAGATGGTCGGACTATTCACCGAGTTAATCAATAAAAAGAAAGTTGCTGTAATGTCAGGTGGAAGTTTGGAACAATTTAAGAAAGAATTTATCAATTCCCTGCCAAGCACGGCGAATCTCTCAAACCTACTACTTTTTCCAACTGACGGGGCTGCTTTCTATAAATGGTCAGACTCAATAAAAGATTGGGAGAAAGTATATCAAGAGACTCTGACGGTGGAACAAAAATCTAAAATTATAAGTGCTTTTGATGAAGTACTAAGTAGTATAAATTTTGATAGAGAAAACATTAAAGGAAAATTGATCGAGGACAAAGACTCGGCAATGACCTTTTCTGCACTTGGACAAGATGCAGAACTTAAAATCAAAGAAGTTTGGGATCCTGAACAGAAGAAAAGAGAGGAAATAAAATCTCTACTAGATCCGATTCTGACTGATTTTGAAGTACGAATAGCTGGAACAACATCAATTGATATAACCAAGAAGGGTCAGGATAAATCTTTTGGGATGCAAAAAATGATAGAATATACAGGAATCAAGGTAGAAAATATTGTTTATATAGGTGATTCCCTATTTGATGGTGGTAACGATAATCCAGTAAAAAGTACTGGTGTAACAACGATCTCAGTTAGAAATCCAGAAGGTACTAAGGTTTTTATTAGACAAATAATTCAATAATATATGATCAAACCATTCGCTGAACGAGGTCACGAGAAAATGAAAGAGGTGTTAATGAATCCGGAAGCTTCTGGTCCAGCTATACACTACTACATGATCCGTGGTGGAAGTGACAAGAGAAACATAACTGTATGGGAACCTGGCACTATTGGTGGTGAGTACATCAAAGCTTATGGACATTATCATATTGGTGATCTTGAGGAAGACTATACTATTTTAGAAGGTGAAGGAATGATACTACTACAAAGCCCTATCGTAGATGGTAGTGTATCTAGTTTCAAGGCTATCCGCGTTAAAGCTGGTGACACAATCCATATTCCAAAGAATACAGGACACCTAGCACTAAATACAGGCAAAACATGGCTTGTGACATCAGACAACAGTCCAGTAAATTTTGAAGAGAAGGATCCTGTGAGTTTGCCTGGCCACGCGGATTATGAAGTCGTAAAGAGTATAGGAGGATTTGCATATTTTGTCATAGAGCAAGATGGCAAGCCGGCATTTATAAAAAATCCGAAGTATAACAAGGTCCCTCCAGTAGAATTAGTGTGATATAATTTAAAAAATGACTGCCAATATTCAACTGATGCGTTTTATTAAAAGACAGAAAGGATTAAAAATCCTCTTTGTGGCAACAGAAGCAGCTCCTTTTGTAAAAGTTGGAGGTCTAGGTGAAGTATTATTTGCTTTACCAAAAGCTCTAAGAGAACTTGGTCATGATGCCCGCGTACTCATACCCAAATATTCTAGTATCCCAGCAGACAAATTCTCATTCAAACCACTCATTGATGGGATCAACATTGAAGGCAATGTAACAGGTAGACCTATCGTATGCAACGTAAGAGTGCTGGATCAAAAACAAGATGAGCCTATACATAACTATTTCCTAGAAAATCAAGAGTATTTTGAACAGAGAGGAAGTGTATACGGATACGATGATGATGCTGCTAGATGGGCTGTTATGTGCCGCGGGGCTTTAGAATTCGTCCGCACAGAACAAAATGACTGGAAGCCAGACTTGATAGTAGCTTCAGATTGGCAAGGTGGACTTATACCCAACTTGATGAAAACTGAGTACAGAGATGATCCTGTAATTTCCAAAATCGCAGTAGTATTTTCAATACACAATTTACACTACCAGGGAATGTTCGATCATCACCACATTAACGAACTAGACTATGATGATGGTCAGTCTCCTGTTCCTCATGTCGGTGACCCTAGACTCTTCAAAGCTAACTTTATGCGAAGAGGTATACGTTATGCTGATATAGTAAATACAGTTTCTCCAAACTATGCTCGCGAGATAACTACACCGGAGTACGGCGAACTGCTCAACAATATTCTACAGGAACGTCGAGCGAGAGTATTTGGTATTCTAAATGGTATCGATTATACAACCAACGATCCTATGTCGAATCCACACGTAGAGTTCAAGTATGATTCAAAATCATTGAAAGAAAGAGAGAAAAATAAACTTTTCCTACAGAGAAAATTCAATCTTGAAGAGAATGTAGATATACCAATTTTCGCTATTGTTTCAAGACTTAGTGGACAAAAGGGTCTAGATTTATTGGCCGACACAATAGAACCACTACTGAATAACTACAAGATGCAACTTATAGTTCTTGGAACTGGAGAATCTAGATACCTTTCATTGTTTGACGATTTGGACAAGAGATATCCGCAGGTTGGAACACATCTTTCATTCGACCGAGCACTTCCCCACACTATTTATGCAGGCGCAGATGTGATAATGGTACCATCAAAGTTTGAGCCGTCAGGACTAACACAAATGGAAGCTATGAGATACGGTGCATTACCACTCGTTCGCAAAACTGGTGGACTAGCAGACAGTGTTGAAGCGTATTGCCCTATCAACAAAACAGGAACAGGATTCGTATTTGATAACTATGACAAGTTTGCATTCTTTGGTGCCGTCGTTCAGGCAATAGAGACTTTCAAACATAAGGACGATTGGTTGGCTATCCAGAAACGCGCTATGGCATCCAATTTCTCATGGGAGAAGTCAGCAAAGGAATATGTGAATCTATTTAAAAAAGCAATTAATTTTAATAACGAGTATAAAGAATAAATAAATGTACTGGGCAAACTTTCTTCACATATATCAGCCAGCAAACCAGAGGAAGGATGTAATAGAAGCTGTTATTGCACAGTGTTACCGTCCACTACTTAAACATATACAAAAATCCAAGCATGTAAGACTGACTTTGAATATAAATGCATCACTAGTTGAGCAATTCTACGAACATGGTCATCATGATCTCATCGAAATTCTAAAGGAAGTTGGACTCGAAGGTAGAGTCGAGTTTACAAGTTCTGCAAAGTACCACGCATTTCTACCCCTGCTATCTGAAGATGAGATAGTACGTCAGATAAGGATGAATGATGAGACAAACAAAAAGTATCTAGGTGACGCCTACAAGCCTGTAGGTTTCTTTTCACCTGAAATGGGATACTCTGAGAAACTACCGGCAATAATAGAAGCCTTGGGATACAAATGGATGATACTGGATGAAATCTCTGCATTCGGAGAGACTGAAAAGGTTGATCATGCAAAGATCTATAAAATAAAGAATACAAATGTTAATGCTTTTTTCAGAGAAAGAAGAATAAGTAACTTAATAATGAGTGCCGTAGTTCGTTCTAGAGAGACACTTATAGAGGCAATGAAAGATGATTTGAAAACAAATAGGTACTTGATAACAGCGATGGATGGAGAGACATTCGGTCATCACAGGCCTGGCTTGGAGAAAATGCTATTTAAAGTATTTGATACACCAGAGTTCAACTTGGTTACAATTTCAGATCTACAAAAACACTATCACGATATTGTAGAAATAGTTCCTGTAAAATCAACATGGGCAAGCAGTAAGCAAGATATTGATAGAGGTGTTCAGTTTCTATCATGGCATGACCCCTCAAACATCATCCATAGCTGGCAGTGGCAACTTATAAATCTAGTGGGGGCTCAGGTTAAAAAAGTTGATACGAAGGACCCAAAATACGAAGAAATCAGAAAGAAAATGGATCGTGCGCTAGCAAGCGATCATCTATGGTGGGCATCAGCGAAGCCTTGGTGGAGTGTTGAAATGATAGAGGATGGAGCGTTCAGATTGATAGAGACAATACGACTCATTCCAGGAGTAAGCGATACCGACCTAAGTGCTGCAAGTAAGCTATATGAGAATATAGTATCGACCGCTTTTGATTGGCAGCGTTCAGGAAAAATATACCAGATGATGCAAGAACAGAATTCAATACTCAGAATTCCCTTCTTAGAAAGGACAGTTGGTAAAGGTGGTGCTGAGGTTGGTGTATATCATGCAATTATAAGTCTTATGAAAGGTCTCGAGGAGAAAGCAATAGAAAAGCGTGAATACGAGCAAGCAATACTTTGGAGAGATGCGATGTACAAACTAGAAAACAAGCTCGATATATACGATACAGTAAACGCAATTGACCTAATGAGAACCCATATTCCGAATGATGAAGTTGAGAAGGTTATCGAAATGTACAAGGAAAAGTATAGAGAAATACGAGGTGGTCAAGTTGAACAAAGGGGATCATAATACAATTATTTAATTTTAAATAAATTCACTCACAAGCAAATGTGGTTAGACAAATTCAAGAAACCAGAAAACTATAAAGGATTTAGAAAGGAACCAGTAGCGTATTTTTGTGCTGAGTATGCCCTCTTTGACCATACACCACTTTATGCAGGTGGACTTGGTATTCTAGCTGGAGACTATGTAAAAGAAATGGTAAAAGAAAACATGCCTGCCGTAGCGGTAGGCCTTTATTACCACAAAGAACATGAACACGGGCTTGATTTGAATAGAGAAAAAAAGACACCTACAGATCTGGGATTGAACTTAGTGAAAGATTCAAATGGGAATGTAGTCAAAATACCCATCCTACTCGGTGAAAGAACCGTCTATGTTCAAGTATGGAGCTGGAAAAAGAGTGAGTTGAACCTATACCTTCTGGATACTCAAGTCGCTGAAAATAGTCCTATTGATTGGGATATTTGTGACTATCTATACGTGGAAGATAGAAATATCAGACTTAGACAAGAAATTATTCTAGGTATAGCCGGAGTTAGACTGCTTAAAGTTTTGGATATCAGACCATCAGTTTTTCATATGAATGAAGGTCATTCAGCTTTTCTAGCGTTTGAATTGATACGACATGAGATGAAGAGTAGGAATATTGATTTCAAGACTGCGGTAAACTTTGCAAAACAGCGCATTGTTTTTACAAACCATACACTAGTTCCTGCTGGTCACGAATTGTTCAATATTGACACCATAAAAGATGTGGCGGCTGGATTTGCCAAAGATCTTGGGATTGATATAAACGAACTAGTTCAACTAGGATTCAATAGTGAGACAAATATGTTCTCTATGACGGAATTGGCTTTGACACTATCTACTAAGGTAAATGCAGTGAGTAAATTACATGCAGTTAAAGCGAAAGAAGTTTGGAAATCTCATGAAGTGGAAGTAGTTACTAATGGTATATACGTAGATGATTGGGATCAATTGAAACACTATAGCCACAAGGAACTGAAGAGAAAACTGATAGATCATGTTAATACAAATTGCGGAGTAAACTTCAGTGAAGATATATTAACACTTGGTTGGGCTAGGAGATTCGTCGATTACAAGAGACCTTTAGCGATTCTAGGAGACGTTGAGAGACTAAAGAAACTAGGGAAAGTTCAGATTGTATTTTCTAGTGCAATAAATTCTACATATTCCGAGGAGAATGAATACTATAAAGAACTTTTAAAGCTAAGCGAAAACGAACTTAAAGGTATGGTAGCTATTATTCCAGACTACGACATACATGTTGCAAAACTGATGACTTCTGGTTGTGACGTATGGCTCAATACTCCAATAGTTGGCCGCGAAGCTTGTGGTACAAGTGGAATGAAGGCCTGCCTAAATGGTGTACTACCCCTATCAACAAGTGATGGATGGGTTGATGAAGTTGATCTAACTGATATTGGTTGGAAGGTAGAGGATGGAGAGATAACAAAAAACCTACTAGATGCATTAGAAAAAGAGGTTATACCTGAGTACTATAACAATCAGGAAAGTTGGACAAGGAGAATGCGTAAGTCTAGAGAATTAATCGTGCGTGGCTTTGGAATGAATAGAGCCCTAAAGGAATATATCAACAATATATACTTGCCAATATACAATACTAGGAAAAATAACTAGCGTGAGTCGCCGACTTTGTCGATAAACTGACCTAATAGCTTTTCAGTATTAATCTCCCTCTCACCAAAATCAGAACGTAGTATTATTACCGCTATTGGATAGCGTTTGTTACCGATCTTTTTGTCGAAAAGTGTAACCATAGCTTCTTTTGCCTCATTTGTTCTACCAGTCTTCCCTCCTATAAATTCAGGATATGTTACAAACGGATTGATATTTATCAGACTATTTGATCCATGAGTGGTCGTTGTTGCAATATCAATTTGCTGAACCCTAGAAATCCTGAGTATATCCGGCTCTGAGCGATATAAGTATTTTGCTAATATAAACAAATCATTTGCATTCGAGATATTTCCAGAACTTAATCCTGATGGATCCTTGAATGACGTATTACTCATACCAATTTCCTGAGCGAAAGCATTCATACTTTCGATAAATTTATCGTAACCATATGAGTAAGCAAAGGCTTCTGCCGCATCATTACTCGAAACTAGAAGCAGACTGTGCAGTAGTTCACCTATATTGTATCTCTCATCAAGTTTAAGTCCCCCAGAATCACCGTAGGCATCTAGCATTGGTTGGGTTATAGCGATACTAATATTTGGATCGAGAATGTGCTTTACCACAAGAGATGTATACAATTTACTAACTGATGCTATTGGAAAGACTTTACTTGGATTGTACTGTAGGTATCTCTCACCGGTTTCTAGATTGGCCACAAGGTATGACTCTGCCGTTATATATGGTTTTATTACAATTTTTGCCGGCTCTTTGATTTCTGTCTTTTTAGCAGTAATAGGCTGCTCATGATCATCTAAAAGAATGCTTGAGTCCAGCCTATTATTTAAAGTGCCGACTGGTCTATCCAGCTGCACGGCTCGGTTTAGTTCAGGTAATCGAGAATTGATATCCTTGACCGAAGCGACAATCAATACCAAAACTATACAGAAAATTAAAAGGTATTTATTGCTATTCATTTAATACATTATACATCATATTTGCATATGAAGTCTGCCCCTACCTTGTAGCTTCGATGTTGGGAGTTATTTCACCCGTAGCACTAACTACGATACGTCCGTTGGTATCCTTTGATATCAAATACTTTGTATCATAATCAGTAACTGATGTGAATTTGGCTCCAGTAGCTGTTGGATCAAAAGGTAGGCTCGATATGTATGTTGGAATCAAACATGAAGCGATATCAACACCCTGAGTCGTATCACTACTTATTACCTTTGGTGTACTTGGTATAACAACGGGACAGTTGAACACTCCGCGATTCTCGGCCATGTTCTGTCCAACGGCATTTAGGATTGCTGTCACATTACTAACCCTTTGTGAATCGTGTGCTAGCTTGAATTGACGTGATGGATTGATCGCTACTAGAACTATTGCAGATAGTACGGCAATGATACCTATTACCACCAATATTTCGATCAGAGTAAAACCGGAATTAGTTCTGAGACTGCCTGACTTACGCGTCACAACAGGATCTCCAGCCCCAACCTTACTCCTTGCATTACTCACACCACCCCTCATTATTTTAATTTTATTATTCATTGTTTCTTGTATTATTAATAATATGTAAATCTTACACAAAACTAATTAAGGATCTTTAAATTAAAGATTAAAAAGTTATGAATTTTTTATAACTAATTTACTATTTCCAAATAGCTATCAAAAAGCCTGACTTGTGAAGTCATCTTTACGTCTATATTCATATAATTCCCAGTCACATCAATAGTTACCACGCCATTTTTCTCATCAACGCGATCAATACTACAATCAAAGTCAACCATCTGAGTTGATGTCGATACTCTATAGTAGAAATCATATGACAAGTTCAATATCGCTTGATCTATACACGAAAGAGCATTGTAGTGATTCATGAGCCTATATTCCTTTGTCCTAGTTTGATCAAAGAAATGAGCTATTGCTATTGTTTTACTAAAAGACAAAGCCAGAAGTAGACCAGTTACAGTAATTACCAGTGTTATAGATATGAATCCTTTATTATTCATGATAGTTTTTTATTAATTTTTCATAGTCAGCATCTGTAAAGTCTGAATGATTGGTTCCTGACCTAACATAGCTGAGAACAAGTGAAAACACTCCAGTCATGAGCACTGACACCAGAGAGATATAGACTATGAGTTCAAGTATAGAAAAGCCTTTTTTCATATTATTTTAAATCGATCATTAAGAAACCTTTCATATCTCCAGTAGCAAAATATAATCTTGAATTGTCACACGTCATTTTTACAACCGATCCAACTAGCGGATAGCTTTGTTTCAGATTTAATAGACTAGGATCATACACTTGTAGTTCCTTACCAGTTGCATGAGTTAATAAAAGCAAATCACTTGGAGTCTGTATAATCCCATACACACCACCAGGAATATCTTTTGAGATAGTCGAGGTACCGAATACAAATACTTCGTGGTTACTTGTAACGTTAAAGCCACCGACCGTTCTACCCAACATCAATCTATCCTCAAACATATTGATTGTTTTACCCTCCTGAGTCTGCCATCCGCTCGATGTAAATGAGTCTATTAGTCTAGGCTGTGATTTATCTTTTACATCAAGTACTCTCATCTGCATTTCGTCTGATGTAGCCAAATAGACCTTATCACCGGTGGCGTATATATCATTTACCAAGGTACCAGTCTCATAGCTTCCAACCACAAATGGAAACTTTTTATCCGAGACATTTATAATATTTAACTCTGGACCATTCCATTTTGTCGTACCGAGATATATATGGTTTCTATAATAGAAAATTGACGTAGCGATAGGTGGCGTGGTGGTTGGTGTTGGTAAAGGTAATCTCAACTGAGATATAAGTTTTGGATTGGTACGGTCGCTAATATCAACTATCTGCAACTGATTGGCTGTACTCGCCTGCGCAACAAACATATACGGTCCAGCAACTTCAAGTGACTTTATACCTGGACCAGTATGCAGTGACGACAGTATTCTTGGTATGTCCGCATCTGAATTATCAACTATATACAAATCCGGCAGGGATACATTACTTGAATCAGTTGATAGATATACGACATCGTTTCTTGCCTCTATGTCTGAACTATAGTTACCCACTCCCGTATTTATACCAGTTGTGTATTCCCTTAACTGGCTGGGGTCGAAACTGAGTCTGGGATAGCAAGCACCTCTTCCCCATGCATCAGTGTAGTTTGAGTGTGCAAGAGTAAAGATCTCATTAGAATATCTCATAGTACTATTACCATACATTGTTGAACTGGCGTATATACCGCGATCAAAGTCACGGACTAATAACTCCATTCGGTCTAACTCATTTAATGACCAAATCTTTAACCTTTGCATAGATAGATCAAGACTAAATATTGATATGGTAAAAATGGTAAAGATTGAAAATGCCAACATTACTTCAACAATCATAAACCCGCGATTTCTTATCTTCATTTTACTTCCACTTACTTTCACATTATTTTGATAGATGGTTTGAGATCTCATATACAGGCAAAATTATTGATAGAGCAATAGATCCAACCACTAAGCCCATAAAAACCATTAGCACCGGCTCTATAAGTGAAGTAAAACTCTTTAATACATTCTCTATTTCTTGTTCAAATATCCTAGCCGTATGTCCGAAAAGCGCACCGAGGTTGCCTGTCTTTTCCCCAATACTAACCATATCAATCATCAAGCTTGGTATATACAATTTAGATCTATCCAAAGATATTGATAGTGCAATACCATTCAAAGATTCTGCATAAACTCTATTGAATGTATTCTTCAATACTGAGTTTGAATTTGAATCCCGAGCAAATACAAGAAGCTCCTGAATGCCTCTGCCGGAGTTAAGTAGCATTTCTCCCATACTGCATATCGGTATCATCATATTTATTTTTGTATATTTATGAACTATGGGTATAGACAGGATAAGTAGATCGAACTTGTATTTAACCGTGGTGGATTTTAGGATAAGAATTCGAAGTAGTACACCTAGGACCAAGCCTGAAACAAGTGCATATATTCCAAACTCAGTCATGAGATAGTAGATCTCCTGCACTATTCTAGTCATGAGTGGTAGCTCAATATCTAGACTAGATAATAGAGGAACTATTTTAGGAAAAATATAAAGGATTAGAAAAAGCGACATAAAGATAGTGGCGATAAATATAAATATTGGATACACCAATGCACTAACTATCTTCTTTTTTAACTCACTCTTTTTATAAAGATAGTTGTATGCCTGCAACAGTGAATCTGAAAGAGTTCCATTCTGCTCTCCGTTTTCTATGAGTATTAGCAGTAAACTATTGAATCTTAAGTTCTGGTTCCTTATAGATTTACTCAGACTTAATCCATGTTGAATACTATTCACTATCTCTCCTAGCATATTTTTCTTACCTATAGAATTTTCTATCTTGCGGATCATCTCTAACCCATCGACAAGTGATATTCCGGAATTTAGTAATATAGACAATCTCTGTGCAAAGTGTATTTGATCTGCCAGACTAAAAATCCTACTATTCATGTAATGTTCGATTGACTTCATTTTCAGTTGTTATTCCATTTTCTACTTTTATCATTGCGTCCTCATACATTGTCTTCATACCTTTGGAACGGGCATAAAGGGTAATATCTGCCATAGATGTTCGAGTCATTATGTATTTTCTCATTTCATCATCAACCATGAGTGTTTCTGCAACGACGGTTCGACCTTTATATCCAGACCCATCACATACCAAACATCCGCAACCAGCCCCGAAACACACCCTGCAAGTCTTTCTCACTAGTCTCTGGGCAATAACTAGTGAAAGAGTCGATGCTACTAGATACGGATCTATACCCATATCTACAAGCCTAGGAATTGCTCCTAGGGCCGAGTTTGTATGCAAAGTGGATAGAAGCAAATGACCAGTCAAAGAAACGTTTGTGGCAATGACAGCAGTCTCTTTGTCACGTATCTCACCTACCATTATGATATCTGGATCCTGTCTAACGATGGATCTCAATCCATTTGCAAAAGTAATACCGTGTTTTGAGTTTATTTGTATCTGCCTTACATCTGGGATTGCGTATTCTATTGGATCCTCTAGTGTGATTATTGAGTTCTTGTTGGTAGCAAGTGATGCAATGAGTGTATACAGGGTCGAAGTCTTTCCGGACCCGGTTGGACCTGTTACCAATATCATTCCCTGATGCAATGACAGACTTGTAAGTATTCTATCTACATCTAGCTCAGAAAATCCGAGACTGCCTAGTGTAGGAATTTCTTTGTCATTCTTTAATATTCTAAGTACAGCATTCTCTCCGTAGTGTGTCGGTATGATCGAAACTCTCACGTCACAGTTAAATGATAATTGAGCAAACTTAAATCTTCCATCTTGTGGTACAAAATGTATATCTGTTCGTAATCCAGACACTACTTTTATCCTAGCTATTACTTCTTCATGGGTATCGTGCAAAAGTGTATCTATCACCGTCAAAACCCCATCTATCCTAAACTTAACAACTGTACCGTTTGGTGATGGGTCTATGTGTATGTCGGATGCATTTCTATACAAAGCAAAGGTAACTATAGAGTCTACCAGCTCTACAACAGAAACGATGTCATGCAACATTTTTTCGTTATTAATAATTTTATATATCTTTTCTTGCATGCGAAAAGATTAACAAAATGAGATTAAGAGAATATAAAAGATTAATAAAAAAGTGATAAAAAGACCTATATACTGTGAATATCTTTGTAAATTATGTCGTTATACACATATACACAGCCATAATTGATTTTGCTTGTTTTTTGTTGTATATTACTATCCGGCTGTTCTTCTCGTTTTTAACGTTAAGAAATCTCCAGCTACGCTAGAAAATTCGGTGAAAGGAATAAGAGTGAGAAAACTGGTTCACTTTGGCCTCCACGGCCCATCATGCTCCGGAAAGGGCTACGTCACAGGTCACCTATGCGAACGCTATCACGGACACGTCTTCGTGATTGGTCTAGGTGACATGATTCGTGCTCGGCGCAGTGCCGATCCAGAATTCAGAGCCTATACTGACCAACAGACGCGCGACGGTGTGATGATAGATGACGCGATTGTCACAGAAATGACTCGAGTCCGATTCGAGGAAGGCCTTCGTGCCGGATACGACACCTTCATCTGGGAAGGTTTCGGACGCAACTACACCCAAATGAAGCAGCAAATGGAGTGGTGGGGCAAAAATGATGGTCGTATCTTCAACCTCCTAGCAGGCCTAGACACAGTGGTCGAGAGACTTCGTAAGGCAATCAGTGAGGGCAGACGATCTGATCGAGAAGATAACGGTGCGATCACTGTACGTTTTGCGCTTCACGACAGTCAGATGAGTGAAGTTGCGCGGGCGGTAAGGAACGCTGACCGTTTCTTGACCCCGATCGATGCGAGCGTTGATTTGGGGTTGTTTGCTCGCAAAATTGCGTTCTACGCCAACGGAGTGCGTGGTTTTAGGGAGGCTTCAGCCCCCACAGAATCATACATGAACAGCCAGCGTACTGCGGATGCAGTTGCAGCATAGTCCCGCCTCTTACAGGCTCAAAGCCGTCGCCCCCTCACGGGACGACGGCTTTTTTCCATCCAATTTTACCTAGAAATCTCTATTTTAAATATTCCTACCCAACCCATTCTTCAACCATCAACATTTTCTTGTCCTGTATAGGCATATCTTTCCAAATCTCTTCTGTTACATATGGAATAAATGGATGTAGTACTTTTAATATTTTTGCCAACGTATGCAATAGGAACTGCTTGCGGGATTTTATCTCCATTTCATTTCCCTCTTTTAATATTTTCTTACTATCCTCAAGTATTACATCTGCAAAGTTATGCCATGCATAGTGGTACAACTTCTCTGCTGCTAGGTATAGACGATAATTCTCAATGTCACCGGTAATCTCTTTTAGTAGACTTGATAGCTCTTCATTTAGTTTTGCATCAGCATCACTCCACTTATCAAATCCCTTATCCAATTCTTCCCCATCAACTGAAGTCAAAACGAAGCGAGTGATATTCCAAAGCTTATTTGCAAAATGTTTGTAACCCTTGATCTTATCTTCAGAAAGTTTCAAATCATTACCCGGTCCATTACCTATGATCAAAGACAAGCGTGTTGCATCAGCGCCGTATTTCTCAATCATATCGAGAGGATTGATGTTAGTTTCTGGCTTTGACTTAGACATTTTCTCTCCACTTGCTGTACGTACTAGTCCATGTAAATACACAGTTTTAAATGGGACAGTATCAAGCAAACATCCAGTCATTAGTATCATACGAGCTACCCAGAAGAAAAGAATATCGTATCCGGTCTCTAGTAAATCAGTTGGATGGAAAGTATTTAGATCTACAGTCTTCTCTGGCCAACCGAGAGTAGAGAAAGTCCAAAGTCCAGATGAGAACCAAGTATCCAAGGTATCCTCATCTTGCTTCCAGCCCTCACCCTTTGGTGCCTCAACTCCAACATAAATCTCTTCACCCTTGTACCAAACAGGAATTCTATGACCATACCAGATCTGTCTTGAAATACACCAATCTCGAAGATTATTTATCCAACTAAAATATGTTTTCTCAAATCTATCTGGAACAATATTTATCTTCTTACTCTCAACAGCATCAATCATCATTTCCTTGAGAGTTCTCTCCTTCCCATTTTTCTTAAACTTTTTGTTAACAGCGATGAACCATTGCAACATAACTTGTGGCTCTATAATTCCACCAGTTCTCTCGGCCGTCGCAACGTTGTGAGTATAATCTTCTTCTTTTACCAAAAGACCTTTTTCCTTCAACTTCTCTAGCATCTTTTTCCTTGCCTCAGCAATTTTCATTCCAGCAAATTCTCCGGCGATTGGAAGTAGTTTGCCAAGTCTATCTATAATCTGTTCACCTTCAAGATTATGTCGTTGGGCGATATCAAAGTCCACCATACTATGGAAAGGAGTAATAGTCATAACTCCAGTACCAAATTCCATATCGATAGAATCATCCTTTATGATAGTTGCCGTGATGGGTCCGTTTATCCATTCCAAATCAATTTTCTGTCCATGCTTGTAATCCTCATATCTCTTATCGTCTGGATGCATTACGACGTACTTATCACCGAACTTTGTCTCAGGTCGTGATGTACCAATAGTAAAAGGTCCGTACTTGAAATAATAAAACTTTGTCTTCTCTTCAACATAAACAATCTCATCGTCAGAAATGGTTGTCTGTCCTTTTGGATCCCAGTTAACTATTCTATTGCCACGATAAATGAGACCTAGGTCATACATTTCTTTAAATGCAGTTCTTACGGCTAGATTTCTTTTTTCATCCAAAGTAAAAGCTTCGCGAGACCAGTCTATAGATGCTCCCATTTTTATAACTTGCCCGACAATAGTATCGTGACTAGCCAAAGCAAAGTCATTCACTCTTTTCAAAAATTCTTCACGCCCCAAGTCATGACGGTTCTTGCCTTCTTTCTTTGTTAAATCTTTCTCAACTTTAGATTGAGTAGCGATTGCAGCATGATCAGTTCCAGGAATCCAAAGAGTTTTGTACCCTCTCATTCTCTTAAAACGAATCAAAATATCCTCTATAGCAATCATAGCAGCGTGACCCATATGCAAAGTTCCAGTAACGTTCGGTGGAGGCAAAACGATGGTATATGGCTCTACATGACGAGCAGGAAGCTTGTCAGGATTGAAATACCCACTAGCAAGCCACTCTTCGTAAGTTCGACTTTCGACCTCTAGGTGGTTGTATGGCTTTAGGAATTTCTCATTTATGTTTGGATTAATATAACCCTCCTTCTGCTCTTTGATGTCTTTGCTCATATATTTATGTATTGAATAATAGCAGAAAAAGGGGCCTTTTGACTAGTTTTTTATATAAAAAACATTCAATTTTGTCTAATCTTTACTATTGACTTTTCATATAAAATGTGCTAATATATTAGGAGAAGTTAGAGAAAACTGAGTACTCTGCCGTGCTTTGCACGGAGTGGAGGAAAAAGTGATCTTTGACAATTTAACAGGAGATAGTGTATGGACATTAGTTTTAACAAGGAAACCAACGTTTTGAGATGGACCCCAGTTCTATTAACAGATCGATATGTAGTGAAGATGGAAGGTGGAACTGCTCCAGATGACTGGACTAATGAGTACTCAGTCCCTGAAACAGTAACCGGCATTAAACTAGTTGAATCGGCGTACTGGGGCAACATCAAGGAAACTGGTGCGAAGATAACCATCACTGCGCTCGATGATAGTAGGAGCACTCTGGATACTGTCGACATCAACATTACCATCCCGAAGCAGAAGTGGCACCAGGGAGCGGCCGTGAGGCTGTTCATGCTACTGGCGGTCCTACTCGGCGCTTGGGCGTCATACTCACAGTACAAATTGGGTAAGGCCAATGACGTTATGGCTGAGCGGGATGAAGCAAAAACACTTCTTGCTGCTCAGGTGACACTGACAGCAGACTGGAAGAAGGCACACGACAAAGCTACCAACCAGCCAGTTGTAACATTGTACGAAACCAATGTGGTAACGGTGCCTGTGTACGAGAAGATCAAAGTCTACGACATCCCGCAAGGGATGCCGAAGGCTGGACCAGCGACGAATGATACGTTGGTCCATTACTTCTCGCCTACCAACCAGCACACGGTGACGAAGTTCATCACCGATGGAGATGGGACTATGTTCCTCACTCCAAACGACTGGCAGATCAACTGCCTGGTCTACGGTAACGTGGCCGATTTCGATCGGCTCGTGAACATCGGGGGACTTACCAACCCCCACTGGATCCATTACGGACCAGGAACAAAACTTCCAGAGGCGACCAAGGTGGTCGCATATTGGATTAGAAACCGAGTGCAGAACTCCCACCTCAAGGTGGAGTTCGTGCTCACACCCGTCGCCTCTACTCCATAGCAAAGCGCGACCGGCAAAGGGAGCCTGGGATTTTATTCCAGGCTCTTTTCTTTTGTGTGTTTACTAAATAATTTAAAGATTTTTAAAGCATAATTACCATTGACTTTTCATTTAAAATGTGCTAATATATTAGGAGAGTTAGAAGGCCAAGTACTCTGACACGCTGTAGCGTGGAGGGAGGAAAGGAAGAACTTTGACAACAAGGATAATTCGTGAAAAAACTATCATACGAGTCGCAATTTTGGAGATTAGTCGTCTCCATCATGTCACTGCCCATAACGATGTACGTCATCTACAAGGTCGTATACACGGTTGTTGTATTCATGCGATTCGATCCATCGGTGGCCGAGAAGTTAGCGAACTGGGTAGGCCTACCGGCCTCCTGGTATATCTACTTCAAGTTCCTACTCGAACGGTTCTGGATTGATGTAGCACTTGAAGACGTGGTCCTAGAAGATTCCTTCAGTTTCCGGAACAGGAAGGTCGGTGATCAAGCAGACCCATTGGCTTTGCCGAGTGGTCTGAGGTCAGTTGGTGGACCAGGGTTCAGAGCGAAGGGTTTCTTTGAGACCGTCAAGACGAGATTACCTGTAGTATCTAAAGAGAAGAATGGTGGCCTCGAAGTCGACGACAAGCAAACGAACACCTTCAACGTCAGTTACTCCATGACATTTACTAGGGTCAGGGGTAAATTCTCTGTGATTGGTTCAACCTACAAAGAGGAAGAGGCAGTTAAAACCCTCGAAGCCATCGTTGAGGCGCGAATTGAGGAATTATTCGCAAACGAGCAGGATGGTAGGAATATCCGGGCTTCACTTGATAAACGTAACGAGGATCTCTCTAAGGTCCTCGGCGGCGATCGAGATATCAGCACCGAAGAGATTCGTTGTGGGTTCTTCATAACAAAACTTCGAATCAAGACGGTTGATGAGGCTGCAGCAACAAAACAGCGTAACCAGACCCAAGCGCTGGCAACAGCTGTGAATTCTGCAGCAGATGCTCTATCAAAGGGTATCGGGGCTGGAGCAGATCCAAACCTTATTATGGCCCTTGCTGCAAGTGCAGCTGGGGTTAAGGGTGACGGAGTTAAAGTGAGTATAGTCAAGGGTCTCGAGAAAGGCGGCACATACAACGTAAGTTAACATGAACACCACACTTCTCAAAAAACTGGCGTGGTATGGGCCAATCGCGGCGATACTAATCGCTACGATGTTCTACATCCGATCCTACAACGGGTCAGAAAAGAAGGTACAGCACGTCCCTGTCACTGGCGGTGGTAAGGCTTCGGCAACCACCACAATCACGATCATCAAGGGGGCAACTCCTAGGATGATCGATTACCCACATTTCTCCCGGTTCAGATCGGGAATTGTGGAAGATGACGTTGCGTACGTCATACACATCAATCTCGTCGGTCGGCCTGACCATGAGATTGAAAAAATATTCGTACCTGCCAGAAACGACAGACCGAGCAATTGGTCTGATCCGCTCGCAGGCAAGAATATTGCGAGGATCGGGTTTACGCTCGATCCTTCCTCGGCCAAGGATATTGGCCACATCGAGTACGTAGTCGAGAGGCAGTAGATAATACCACCACTCGAAAACGGCAAAGGGGGACCCTATGGGACCCCCTTTTACTTTGCATATTTTATTCTAAACAACTTCCCTACTGGAATGGATCAGTAACACCCACTGGTGCAAGTGTACTGACTATAACCCTAATTATCCCATATGCCGATACCATGATGAACATTCCCGCCGCACTCCAGAATATACTTCTCTTGCCGTCTTCTCTTGCATCAGAATCCTCCTGACTCGCAATCATTTTGAATATGCCGTACACAAATGTTACAAAAGACAGTAGGAACATTACACCAAGAATCGGTGTGATTATGTTCAAAGCAATACTATCTAGAAAACCACGTATAGTGGGGTTCTTCGATAGAACTTGTGACGCAGACTGTGCGTGAGCAATGTTTATCAAGCTAATCATCAAATTGGATTTATGGAATCTGTGGTGGTGGTGGAAGCTGAATGTTGTTTACCTTGTCTGTTGGAAGATTGTTTTGTCCAAACTGGAATGAGTTTGTTAGAAGATATACAAGTCCCCAGATTGATAGGATTGCAAATAGACCTATAACTCCATAAAGTATAGCCTGTCCCCCCTTCTTACGAGCTTCCTCATCATCACTACCTGCGATTAGGTATCTGACAACACTGATTATGATCCATAGAACTGCAAATGAGATAGCTAGTCTAACGAGCAAGTTACCAATATTTGTTGCCTTCATTGCAACAGAGTTGATGTCATTTAGCTGTTGAGCAAATACAAGCGTAGGTGAAAATGCGATAATGGCTGCGATTATTTTTTTCATGATAATATATTATTTAATAACTACTAAATTATAACAGTTTAAAGGTTTAGCAACAAATGGGCTGTGGATACGAGAATGCTATATATTAGAATTAATCGTAGGGTCCTGTATTCTCAAATTGTTAAAATTTGGTCTTTGATCTTCAGAGAATCTAAATGTATTTACTAGAAGATATACCATTCCCCAAATAGACAAAATCGCAAATAGACCAATAACACCATAAAGTATAGCATCACCACCCTTCTTGCGAGCATCCTCATCGTCACTACCTGCGATTAGGTATCTGACAACATTTACGATTATAAATACTACAGCCAGTGAAATTGCTAACTGGATTACAAGATTACCAATGTTTACACTCTTCTGCGCCACATCATTAATATCTCGTAGCTGTTGTGCTGATGCAAATGCTGGAAATAGGATTGTTGTTAGAGTAAGTATTTTTTTCATATTTTATTTAATTACCTGATGGGTCCGAACCTGTAGCACCGGATTCTGATGGTTGTGTACCACCAGTACTAGGTGACCCACTCGGAGAGTTTGATGTACTACCAGATCCGCTACCATTTGAATTCCCTGTTGCTGGCGATCCGCTTGGTCCATTGAAAACATTACCTGAACCGCTTGGAGGGTTTGTTGTTCCACTAGTGCCACTTGAAGGGTTTGTTGTAGCTCCACTCACACTTGGAACTGTATTACCACCAGATGTACTGCCACCACCGCCATTGAAATTCACAAATGATGGTACGGTTCCTGGTTGTCTACTATCTAACTGTAGTGTATTAGTAAATATTGCGACTATTCCCCAGAACGAAAGTATTACAAAGAATCCAATTACACTGAATAATACGTACTTACCTGCTTCAGTTCTGTCCTTTTCAGTAAAGAAGTAGATGAATACATTCCAAACAAACACCACAACGGCAAGACCTATGATCAGTGATAAGGCTATGTTTAGATATTCAGCTACTAGACGCGCTAGATCCTTCAGTGACTTGCCCTGCGCAAAAGTAAAACCGGGTAAAAGTAGTGTTAATAGTAATAATTTGCTTTGTAATTTATTCATAAATATTAATTATTTTTTAAATTGCTGTTCAGTAACCAAACCCGCACTGATGAGTGTGGTCTTAACAACTTCTACCACAACCTTTGAACTGATGAGTAAGGCAGTACCTATAACGGCATACATAAACCATTCTTTGGCTTCAGATATAGCACTATCATTACCCTGTGCCATTACAAATTTGAATCCTATGTATATAAACATAAGCACGGCCACGATAGATCCAAGATATATCGCCAGATCAACAAGAGTCAGCAGAAGATCACTTATACTATTTACTTTGATTGGATTGTCGAGTTTGACCACTACTGGTGTCTTGTTGGCAGTTGTATCTAAATTACCTTTATTTGCGGTAGTATCAATAGCAGCATTTGTAATAGGAAAACTATACACAAATCCGGAAATTAGTAGAATCGCAATAACTAGTATTTTTTTCATTTTGATGGTGTATTAATAAATGTACCGATCACAGTTTTATTCTTCTCTGTCACGAACCAGTTGACTACCGTGATAACTGAAATCCATGCTACAAGCATTATTATAAACCCCTTAGCCACTGATGGGAAGATCTTCTTTGCTGTACTTATATTACCAGAAGTACCTGTCATATACAGAAGTCCTGCATAGGCCATAAGCACAGTGACTATTGGCACGGTTATGAAGAACAGCCAATTTATCGTTGATTTCACCATATTCATTAGTGCATTGAAATCACAAACTTGTTGTCTGTCTTTCTCTAATGGATTACCATTTATATCTTTAGCCACAACACCATCACACTTCACCAACCCGCTATAATCTAGCTTTACCGGCTGTGCATTCTGCGCAAAAGAAAATACTGGGACAATAAGAGATAAAAATATTGTAAGTGTTATTAGATATTTTTTCATTTGTTTTGTAGTGATAGGTTAAGTTCATCACTTGCATTCTTGATCGCAGTATATGTATCCAAACGACCACTTGTGACAGATTGGACCATATTTGTAAATATTTGGTTTGATCTTACAGGGTCAGCGTCCAGCCAACCTCGTGAAATAAGCGCTGCATCCAAGAAGCTTGCCATATATGGATTGGTAGATCCTTGAGCTATTACATCACGCCTAACTGATGGTAAAAATGTTATCTTGCTCAAGATAGACATAGCGTCGCCTGCTGTAAGTATTCGCATAACATTATATGTATTTGCTTGATTTTGTGAACTTTTTACCAATGACAATCCATACATATTTCCGTATGTAGTTCGTATTGTACCAGTTCTAGCTTGAGGTATCGGAGCAACATCGTAGTCTATGTTTGGATTCTTTTGCCTTAATTCATTTACCTCTGAAGCAAAACCAAAATATGTAGCCAGGGTTCCAGCTAGGAAACTTGCTTTTGATGATGGTAATGACCTATTCCAAGAATAGTGTGAATCTCTAGGATCTGAAAACTGAGTAAAGAAAGTCAGTGCAGGTGTAGAAGTTCTAGAACCTGAATATGAACTGTCACTTAGCCCACTCTGTATACCAGCTGAACCATATAGTGTTACAGGATTACCAGCCTGAAGGAATAGAGTGCTTAGGATTTCTCTAGCATGATCAATATTTGCGAACTCTCCCATAGCTATAGAACTTCTTCTAATATTTGAATTGATATCCTTGATGTCTATTTTCTTTCCTATATTTGCAAACTCATCCCAATACACTGGGTACTTTGCTATACCTGCATTTGTAAACATTGTTCTATTCCAATACATGACCATAGGATCCACTAGGAAAGGAATAGCTGTGAAGCCTGTTTGTGTAATATACAAATCTGATTGGCCAATAAATGTATCTTGATATGCACGCTGTGACAGTGCAGTGTTTGGAATCTCGATAATCTTATCTACTAGACCCAATATGTACTGCTGCGGTACTAGTATTGCGTCGGGGCCTCTACCATTTGCTAGCTCCTCTATGAACTGTCTTCTAAAGTCTGCTGCGGGTATTTGGACATAGTTGATACTCAATGCTGATGCACGTGTCTGGTTCAACTGATTGACCATCTCGGTAATAGTAGAAGATGGTAGAGTTCCCCATATCGTTACTGTTGGTAACTGAGTTGATGTATTACTACTTTTGAATGTGGCGAAAGCAATAACTCCGATCACGATACAAAAAACAAAAACTCCAGTTAAAATTATTTGAAATTTACTCATTGTTTTTTAAATATAATACCATAATGATGATCTCCGGCATCAAAAGTCTTCTCTATTGTAAGACCTACCTTTTGGAAAATACCTTCAGCAAGCATCTGTGGAACTAGTGTCTTTGGACTCAATGGACTTCCAGATGACCAATCGATAACTAGAAGCTTACCTCCGGACTTCAGAAGTCTCTTTACCTCAAGTGCTAGGTTGTCTCTATCTGCAACTTCTATTTGGAAGAGTGTATTTGAAAGAATTACACGATCAGCGATCGCTTCACGAAGTTTTGTTCCACCTAGTTTTTCTATATTACCCCAAACAACCTCGATATTGCGTAGACCGGCAAGTGCCCCACTGTTTTTAATCTTGTTCAAAAGATCTTGTTGAACATCTACTGCATATACTCGTCCAGAAGCACCGGCTTTCTTGGCTGCTTCTATTGTATAGAAACCTGATCCAGCACCTAGGTCGACAACTTTCATACCATGGTCGATACCTAACATTGCTATATTTTTTTGAGGGTCAGAAAACATGCAATTATTATAACATAGGAAATAAAAAACAAGAGCGATTTAAGATATTGTATGCAAAAGAGAATGAAATATACGCCTCAGGACACGCACTATCGCCTACTGGCGATGTACTAGTTCTCGACGTCTCCACGTCTCCGAAATGTCCTTCGTCATACATTTCATTCTCTCTTCTTTTTTACCAACAATTATAAACAAATAAGTGACGCCAATGAATCCCCATCTCTTAGCTTCATCACACGCACTCCTTGAGTTGAACGGCCTAGAGTTGGAATTTCATTTAGATTTACACGGATAACTTGACTCTTCTTTGACATTGCCACCATTTCTTCGATCTCATCTGTAACAACCTTTGCAGCAATCAATGGACCTGTCTTGTCTGTGACGTTCATAGTTAGAATACCTGAGCCACCACGATTCTGTGTCTTGTATTCTTCAAGTTTTGTTTTCTTTCCATATCCATGAGCACCCATTACGAATAGTTTTGGATTCTTTGCGTCCTTTGATACAACATCAGCACTGATAACCGCATCGTCTTTACCAAGCTTTATCACACGAACTCCGGCTGCATTTCTGCCCATCTCACGAACGTCTTCAGCTTCGAAGCGGATTGATTGACCGTCACGAGTTGCAATAACCACATCATCATTCTTTGATACAAATGATGCAGACATTAGCTCATCACCATCTTCTAGTGTGATAGCGATCAAACCAGAACGACGAACGTCATGGAAATGTGTAGCTGAACTCTTCTTTCCTGTTCCATTCTTTGTAACCATCATCAAAGCTAGACCATCTGCTTCCTTTTTGTTCTTTGGCATTGGCAAAATAGATGTGATTTTCTCTGATTCTGAAAGTGATAGGAAATTCATCACTGACTTACCACGAGTAGCTCTTTTACCCTCTGGAAGATCGTACATTTTGATCTGATATGCCTTTCCTTTATCTGTAAAGAAAAGAAGATCGTTGTGAGCATTGGCATAAACTAGGTGAGTAATGAAATCCTCTTCCTTTGTATCTAGATCAACAACTCCAACACCGCCACGCTTCTGCTGGCGATATTCATCTGGATTTGTGCGCTTTATGTAACCTCCCTTTGTAAGGACAAGTACACTTTCCTGATCTGGAATCAAATCTTCTGGATTGAAATCCTTTAGACCATGCTTTATCAAACGAGTACGTCTCTCGTCACCATACTTTGCCTTTATTTCAACCAATTCATCACGTATGATTCCGCGGATCTTTTTCTCACTACCTAGAATCTCTTTCAGCTTAGCGATAAGTTCCTGGATCTCAGCCAATTCATCTAGAACTTTCTTTCTCTCTAGACCAGCGAGCTTTTGCAAACGCATTTCAAGAATAGCTGTAGCTTGCTTTTCTGAGAATTTGAACTTTTTCATCAAATTAGCATGAGCCTCAACAGCATCCTTTGAACTACGGATCAAAGTTATGATTTCATCGATATGATCTAGAGCCTTTTTCAAGCCTAATAGAATATGCTCGCGCTCTTCTGCTTTATTCAAATCAAATTGTGTACGACGGCGAACAACCTCAACTCTGTGTAGGATGAATTCTTCTAGGATAGACTTTAGAGATAGAGTTTGAGGAACACCGTTTACCAGAGCAACTGTATTTACATGGAAAGTATCTTCGAGTTGAGTATGCTTGTAGATGTAGTTTAAAACCTTTTCTGGATATGCACCGTTCTTGAGATCGATAACGATACGCATCTCTTTGTCTGATTCATCACGAAGACCCTTGATACCTTCGATAGCTTTGTCGCGAACTAGGTCTGCGATTCTCACTATCAATTCTGACTTGTTTACACGGTATGGAATTGAACTGATGATGATTTGGAATTGACCTTTCTTGTCTTCAACTATTTCTGCTTCACCACGAACAACGATCCCTCCACGACCTGTTGAATATGCATGCTGGATATCCTTTTCTCCATACATAATTCCTCCAGTTGGGAAATCTGGACCCTTAATGAATTGCAGTAGATCTTCTGTAGTTGCATTTTTGTTTTCTATCAAATGAGTAGTTGCATCTACAACCTCACCTAGGTTGTGAGGAGCTATATTTGTTGCCATACCCACAGCAATACCCAAAGTTCCATTCAAAAGTAGGTTTGGAACAGCGGTTGGTAGAACTACTGGCTCTTTGCGTGTACCGTCGTAGTTTGGACGGAACTCCACAGTATCTTTCTCAATATCACGAAGAAGTTCAGCAGCAGGACGAGACATCTTGGCCTCGGTATAACGCATAGCAGCTGCTGGATCTCCGTCAATGTTACCGAAGTTACCTTGACCTTGGATTAGCTGATATCTCATCTTAAAATCCTGAGCCATACCTACCATAGAATCGTAAACAGCAACGTCACCGTGAGGGTGGTAGTTACCAAGCACGTCTCCCACAACAACGGCAGACTTACGGAACTTTGCAGAGGCGGTTAGTCCCTTTTCATGCATTGCATAAAGGATTCTGCGGTGCACAGGCTTCAAACCATCACGAACATCTGGAAGTGCACGTGCAGTAATAACTGACATGGCATAGTCCAAGTATGACTCACGCATTTCGGCCGTTATGTTTCTTGCGACAATTCCAAGCGCTGGATCTCGAGCTTCTGGAGCATCATTCTTCTCAGTTATTTCTGGTTTTTTTGCCATGGTTTTGTTGTGTTTTTGATAATTTTATTTGGAAAGTATAGCAAAAAAATGGAGTTTTGTCGCGGTTATGTCTGTATTGACTTTGTGCCAAATAAATGTTATGATATGGTCTGATGAAAAGAATTCAAATGGTGGGTGTCGCCATTGCTGCATACACTCTCTTAATTACAGTGGAGTACCTTTACCTAAATATATGGTGGTCGATGCCGATTTGGTTATTATCGGGCGTGACTGCATATAGACTCTCTAACCAGAAGGAGAGTCGCTACGCAATAATGATCCTGTCCTGCATCGCAGGACTGTTCTCTCTCGCCTATCTACTCGGATACGTAGTGGCAGAGTACGACATAGAGAGAATTACAAACCCCGGTAAAAAAACCGGGGCATAATCAAATTTCGCCCGCGGCACATCAAGTGTTCCGGGCGATATTCTTTTTATAAACAAACTATCTCTCCCCTCCTACAATTTCTATTTGCGATGAATACTCTGTTTTGTTTGATCCGAAGATAATACTCTTTACATCATCAAAAACTCCAACAGCAGAAGCACTGAGTGAAGAAATTGGTGAATCTACTTTTGCACTTTGTGTCTCTTTCGAATTTGTCTGTGCACCATTTACATCCTTTGTGGTATTTGCACTTGTATCTGCTAGTACTGGAGAATTGCTAAATCCATATGAAGCAATCCATCCTACAAAAATTAGAGCTGATATAGAAAAAGAAACGACAAAGGCATATTTCCTTCGAATATGCTCTGGTTTGCCCTTCATTTTCTCTATGTGTTCAAACATGTATATATTTTATCACAGAAATCTTTTGCAAACATCAACGTAACGGAAATATTCTAGCGGTAGATGAATGTACTACTCATTTACAGAATCCAAAAGCACAATATCACCTTCTTTTCCTTCTAGATCCTTTTTCTTTAGAGTAAGCTTTGGCTCAGACTTTGGATTCTCCCCTGCTTCTTTTAGGAAAACCTTCAGAGCGTCTTTTTCTCCAATATCACCAAAATGCATTGGGATTATAATCTTTGGTTCAAGTGATACGGCTAGCTTGTAAGCCTTTGCAGGATCGAGCACACCATCTCCACCAATTGGAACGAATAGAATATCGATCTCGTCTAGAGCCTCGACAGTTTCATTCTTTAGCTCAGCGCTATTGTTTGCACCCAAGAAACAAATGTTCATATTCTCAAGAGATACTGTATATATAGTATTTACCAAATCTTTGCCACCGTATTTAGACTCTGAAGGAAGGCCTTTGATGAAAACTTCCTTTACCTCATATTCACCGGGACCTGATATTACGAAAGGTTTCTTTTCTCCGTGAGTCACCTGATCTACTCCATTGAAGTCCTCATGATATGTACTTGTAAGAACAATGTCGGCTCCGAAGCGACTAGACTTTAACTTTGACTCTTTAGAAATAGGATTAAAAGCAAGCGTTGTATCGCCAAACTGTACCTTAAAAAATTCACCTCCGTAATATGTAATAATCATAGTGAGTGCATTATAACAGAAAGATATGATATCGTTAATACATGCAAGAAAATATCTGGGAAAAGGAATATCGCGATCCAACCTTGGTTAGTCTAAGTGACGTACCTGCACAATGTGTGAGGGATTTTGCGCGTTTCTTGAGAAAGGAGAAAAAAATAGAGCTAGACAATCTCAATATTCTCGATCTTGGCTGTGGAAATGGCAAGAATAGTCACTATATAGCCGAGCAAGGTTTGAACAATAAGATTACAGGCATAGAAATATCTGATACCGTTCTCAATCATGCTCGTAAGCTCGTTCCAAATGGGAATTTCATAAAGCAAAGTATAGGGATCAAATGGCCAGTAGCTGATCAGAGTTTTGATATCGTTCTAGATGTCACTTGTTCAAATTCATTAAATGAACAAGAAAGAGCCGTCTATTTATCTGAATTACAAAGAAGCCTGAAGCCTGGTGGTTACTTTTTCCTTAGAGCACTTTGCAAAGATGGGGACAAAAACGCACAGAATTTACTAAAAACAAATCCAGGTACAGAGAAAGACACGTATATAATGCCAGGATTAAGATTAACTGAGAGAGTTTTCTCTAAGGAAGACCTGTTGGCGACGTATTCTAGTCTAGGTGAGCCTTTGTATTTGGACAAAGAAGTCCATTATACGCAGTTCGGAGGAAAGTCTTATAAAAGAAATTTCTGGGTTGGGGTGTGGGGGAAGTAAATAGACGATTATTTATCCAGAGATTCTACTGGTCGGAAACTGAAGTCTCGGATTATCCAATTTGCCCATTGTACATTATCTGGATATTTCTTACTCTTTATTAAATAGTGAATAATCAGTTTCTTCCCTACAGGATTTTCCACCAAAACATAATTGTACATGTCGTTATCTCTCAGAGCGTAACCTGTACCATTTTCTCCATTAAATTTATCTTCTAAGGTAAATGAATACGCGGGATTACCAGCAAAAGTTATTTGCTTCAAATCTCCAACCTTTGGATCATTACTTTTACTACTATCATCCAACTGCATGTTTCTAATACGTTGAGCATATTCTAAAAGTGGAGTTGTTGTTGGCTCATTAAGATCAACATTTATAGAGAAAATTTCACTTTCACCTGGAATTTCGAGATAAATATCTTTTTGAACCTCGAGAGAATTTCTGCCGTAATCATTGTCTGTACCCATTTTCATAAAAGATGGATAATCTAAAATGTATCTGTAAGTATTGTTCATATACCTAAAAGAACTTTCTACCTTCCTCTTTTCTTTAGTGCTAGATAAATTTACCAGAGTCAAAACGACAGCTAGTAATATTAGTAATATAAACAATAACGTTAAATTTTTCTTCATTATAATTAAATACTAGCACTAATTAAAAATTTAAGGAAGAATTAAATTGACTTTGAGCATGACTCGGCTATAATTTGTACATTATACGGACATGGTCGCATCGAGATTCCCCGCCTTAAAGCGGGGTTTCGTTTTATATAAAAGAGTTCATGCTTTTCTCCTTTATTAATTCAAATTCTACTTCTCCAAGTCTCCTGATTAATCTAAGTAACCTGTTTGAGCTGTAAGATCTGATTTGATTCAATAATATGTAATTTAACTCCCCTTTATATAGTATTGTGTATTTTAAATCTCTCTTATTTTTCTGTGATGTAATCGGTAAACCGATAAATGAATTTTCATTGAACTTCTTTAAAATTAAAACTGGTCTTTCAAAATTATCATGTTTCCCATCAATCTCATTTCCGATATTTACTCCTGTTGATGTCCACCAAATTTCTCTATCCAAGAAAAAGAAAGAGTCTGGTAATACCCTCTTGTTTAGATCTTTTTTCTTATTGTTCCATTTATCATAATCCTTCTCATAACCCATCCCTCAATTATGATAAATAGAAAAACTAAAACAATAGTAAAAAATATAATAATTTTAACAATTTTTCATTCCGCGGGGATATGTTGGGGATAAGTAGAAAGACCGCTCAAGCTTTCGCTTGGCGGTCTGTTGTGTGGGTTTATGACAACCCTATTTTCGCAATGTCGCGATAAGTGCAGATCGATCAATGAGCAAATCGAGCGCGTCTAAGATTGAAGTTGTAACGATGTCCGAATTTAAAAGCACCTGTACATGTACACCCTCAGACTGAATCGTAACTATTCTGAGCTTGACCACCTTCATGAGCTCTAGATCTATCAAACCGTTGCCAATAGACACGCAAGTATCGGGATTGAGCTTTAACGCTTCATACCTTTTTGCGTCTCCATTTTCAGCCAAAATCCAATCAATACCCAATTCAGCAGCGATTTGATCTGCATTGTTGCGTGTATTGCCAGTAAAGAACAGGATATGATATCCAAGGTCCTTTAATCGTGTAAGGCGTTCCTTTACTCCTTCGGGGATTACTCCCATGACGGTTAAAGTGCCGTTAAGATCGAGAATGAGAGTTTTAAGCTCCAACTGACCGACACCGGGAATTTGGTATACCATTGATTGATTATATGAAATTTAAATTTAATATTCAAATCTCCCCTCGACATTTGCCATCTTTTATACTATAGTATCTCCTACGGCGTATTTGTTATTTATTTAATAAATTAGCCATTATTAACCCCTGTGTACGCTAAAACCGCAATTATTTTTTCTTCCGGCAAGCGAGGAGCGTGTGAAAGATTATCTTTCACAACGTCCGAGCGCAGACGGAACAATTACATTACTAGTTTAAAAAGCGGACCGTATGCATTTAAAATATGATTAAAAAAACAAAGGACGTTGAGGTTGTGGAGGAAGCTCCAGTCAAGAAAGTTAAGAAGGAGAAGGTTGTCGTTGTTCCAAAGCTCGACACACAGATGGACAGAATCGTTCACGAATCTGCCAACCCACCACTTGTAGGTGAGCTAGTTGAAGGACCAGTTATTAATATTGAGAAGTCAGCAGTTTATATTGATCTCGCACCATTTGGTACTGGTATCATTTATGGACGTGAATATCTTACAGCTCGCGATATTATCAAGAAAATAAATATCGGGGATGTTATCGCTGCTAAGGTTATAGAAACAGACAACAAGGATGGATACTTGGAACTTTCTCTAAAGGAAGCTCGCCAGGCACTTATCTGGTCTGAAGCTGAAGCTGCTATTAACAACAAGACAACTCTTGAACTTCCAATCATCGAAGCAAACAAGGGAGGACTTATCATTCAGTGGCAAGGTATTTCTGGTTTCCTTCCAGCATCTCAACTTAAGACTGAACACTACCCTCGTGTAGCTGACGGTGACAAGGACAAGATTCTAGAAGAACTGAGAAAGCTTGTTGGAACAAAGATTTCAGTTTCTATCATTTCAGCAATTCCAAAGGAAGGTAAACTTATCTTCTCAGAGAAGACACCTGAATCAAAAGACAAGGAGAGAATTATCGGTAAATACAAAGTTGGAGATACTATCGATGGAACAGTTACAGGTATCGTAGACTTCGGTGTTTTCGTTAAGCTTGAAGATGGACTAGAAGGACTTGTTCATATCTCAGAAATCGATTGGTCACTTGTAGAAGATCCACGTGCGCTATTTAAGGTAGGACAGAAGATCAAGGTGAAGGTAATCGAGATCAAGGAAGGAAAAGTTTCTCTATCTCTAAAAGCACTTAAGGAAAATCCTTGGGTAGAAGCTTCAAAGAAATACAAGAAGGATCAAGTAGTAGAAGGTGTAGTTATCAAGTTCAATAAGCACGGTGCCCTAGCTTCAATAGAAGAAGGAATCGCAGGACTTGTACACATTTCAGAATTTGGTTCAGAAGAAAAACTAAGGAAGACTCTAGAGTTAGGAAAGTCATACAGTTTCAAGATTACATTGTTTGATGTAAAGGAACAGAAGATGGCTCTATCTTTCACAGGAGAGAAGAAATAATAATTCTTTCAAATAAAAAACCGCCACAAGCGGTTTTTTGTTTTGTATACAATTTGATATTAGTTAAACTTCGTCATCGCCATATCCTTCCCTTCTTTTATAAGAACTTCAATAGCTTCACTCACAGTCTTTGCTGTCTTTTTTATTATCTTCATCTCATCATCCTTAAAACCACCTAAAATAAACTTCTCTATTTTGTCATCTCCATGTGGAACTTTTGCTAAGCCTTTTGTATTCTCTGGTGCTACCCCTATTCTGATACGTAGAAACGCTTCGGTTTTCACTGCCTTTATAATAGACTCGACTCCATTGTGACCTCCTGAACTTCTATTGTATGAGATTCGTATTTTTCCTAGTGGTAAATTGAAATCATCGTAGATTACGATTAACTTCTCTGCCGCTTTTACACTTTTTACTAAATATGCAATAGACTTACCAGAATTATTCATAAAGGTATCTGGTGCAACTAGCCTCACCTTCTCCTTTCCAACTTTTAATTCACTAATTTGCGCATTTATTTTTTTATCAAAAGAAAATTCCTCATCAGTTAATGATTGTAAAATAATTCTTCCAGTATTGTGACGAGTTTTTTCATATTCTTGTCCTGGATTTCCTAAACCTGCGATTATGTATGCCATGTAGCTATTATGTCACAAACGAAAATCTTGTGTCAAACGAACATTGGCAGTACAATTGTTGCAATGAATCCTGAAATTAATACAAATCAGCCTAAAGAAAATTTCTTTAAAGAAATTATTAAGTTCATCATCATAGCTCTAATAATAGTCATTCCTGTTCGCACATATATTGCTCAACCTTTCATAGTAAATGGTCCATCAATGGATCCAACTTTCAATACTGGCCAGTATATTATCGTTGATCAACTATCTTACCGATTGAATTCACCTGAGAGGGGTGATGTTATCATCTTCAAGTACCCGAGAAATCCAAAAGTTTACTACATCAAGCGTATAATCGGTCTGCCTGGAGAAACTCTAGTATCAAACGGTGGTCGAGTTACTGTTCAGAACAAAGAAAATCCTGAAGGTATAGTTCTAAACGATAGTTTTATTGCTGATCGTCACAGAACTAGCGATGATTTCAAAATCTCTCTCGGTCCAACTGAATACTTCGTTATGGGTGACAACCGTGCAGAGAGCGCGGATTCAAGAACTTGGGGGCCTCTTGATAAAAAGTTAATAGTTGGTCGCGCCTTCATACGTTTATTACCACCCACAAAAATATCGATCCTACCTGGAGAATTTAAAATTTAATACACTGATATGCAAAAGAATAATAATTCCACAGAGCAGAAATTCATTCCGCACGAAAATTTAGACAAGATTGGTGAAATACCTGTTTACTATGGCTTTACACCACATCAGAGTCCTGAGATCAAAAAAATAGACATAGATCAGTCAAAAGGTTTGCTTGAAGGTGATCATATAGACGAAGATGAGAAATCTAGTACAAAACTACCACTACATGTAGAAGAAAAAGTGGCTCTTTTGCGCATGTATACAGAAAAAGAAATGCATGCACTACCTCAACCAATAATGTTCTATTTCAAAGAACCATTTAAGGGTTCAATAAAAAAGGGTGCGAGCTTCAATCGTTACTGTGATTTGGAAATAATGGGAGGATCGAAGAGTATTGCAGAGGCATTACTGATTCAGACAACTCGTGCGATTCTAAAAGAAGAAGGTTATGAGAATATTTGCCTTGAGATCAATAGTATTGGCGACAAAGAATCCATTAACAGATACACACGTGATCTTAGTAACTACTATAGGAAGCATGTAAACGATATGCATGCCGAGTGTCGTCAGCTTCTGAAAAAGGACCCTTTTGAACTTTTAACTTGCCAGAATGATAAATGTAAAAAAATAAATGAGAATGCACCAAACTCAATGACATTCTTGTCAGAGTCTAGTAGAACACACTTCCAGGAAGTTCTAGAGTACGTAGAGGCTCTTGGTATTCCATACAGAATAAATCACCACCTGATTGGTAATAGAAAATATTGTACTGAGACAATCTTTTCAATAATAAACCTAGATCATGAGAATAATAAAAAAAGTAAGGAACAAAAAGTCCTAGCTATCGGTGTGAGATACGATGGACTATCAAAGAAAATCGGCTACAAGAAAGAAATCCATGGTGTAGGTATATCACTACTTATTAAAGGTGGTAAAGCCGAACTAAGAAAGGAAATAAAAAAGACAAAGAGACCATTTGCATCTTTTGTTCAGCTTGGATTCGAGTCAAAACTCCTAAGTTTGGGTATCATAGAGAAACTTAGAGAAGTAAAGATACCTCTTTTTCTGTCATTGGCCCGCGATCGCCTAGGAGCACAGGTTTCAGCCGTTGAAAAATATCATATTCCATATGCCTTGATTATGGGTAAAAAGGAGGCTGTTGAAGGTACAATAATCGTAAGAAACAACGATACACATGCTCAGGAAGTGGTAAATATAGCTGATTTACCAAAATACATGAAAAAACTTGAAAAGTAATAGACTTTGTAGTAATATACTAAAAATATGATAAACGTAGAAATTACAAGAAATGGCAACGAAAACAGCGTAGGGGTTATTCGTCGTTTTACAAAGAAGGTTCAGGCAGCTGGTATTTTGCCTAGAGTTAGAAGTATTAGATACAATCAGAGAGAACTATCTTCATACAAGACAAAGATGAAGACCCTAAAGTCTCTAAAGCGCAAGGCAGAAATAGCAGAACTGATCCGACTTGGAAAGATGCAGGAAAAGACTTCTCGTTTCTCTAAATAATGAAGGGAGATAATTTTCATATAACAAATACAACAAAATCAAAGTTACCAAACTTTGATTTTGTTGCTATGAAAGAGGCTGTTCTAGGTAAAAAGTATGAACTTTCTGTAATAATCGTTGGCAAGAAGGAGATTCAGAAACTAAACAATGAGTATAGAGAGATAAACAAACCTACTGACATTCTAAGCTTCCCTCTTTCAGATAGTTTTGGAGAAATGTATATAAATCCAGAAATGACCGAGCTCGAGGCCAAAAAATTCGACCGAGATTATGATAATTTTTTCGCTTTTATATTTATCCACGGTTTGGTGCATTTGAAAGGATTCGATCATGGTAGTACAATGGAAGGTATAGAGGCTCGTTTCCGAAAGAAATTCGGCATATAAATGCGAATACATTTTGGAGACTCTTCTAACTCCGAATGGCAAGCAATATAATCACAGGAATAGATGTAGGAACACATCACGTAAAAGTGGTTATTGCTGATGCTTCAGAAAAAAATGAAAAGGTTGTCAAAGGTGATAACCGAGGTCAGCCAAAAATAATAGGTATTGGCTTGATAGAGACTCGAGGACTACGTCACGGCTATGTACTAAACATACAAGACGTAATAGCCAGTATTAAACAAGCAATCCTTGAAGCTGAGAAAAGAGCTGATGTGAAAGTAAAGAAGGCCTATCTATCTATAGGTGGTATTGGTCTTGGAAGCATTACTTCATCAGGATCAACAATCATCACACGTGCAGATTTAGAAATAACAAACCTAGATATTAAAAGAGTGCAGGAGCAGTGTGAAAAAGATATTCCACCCGCAGCGTCTTTGAATAGAAAAATAATTCATAGTATTCCAGTTCAGTACAAAATAGATGGAAAGCCAGCATTGGGCAAACCTGAAGGAATGCATGGTAGTAAATTTGAAGTTAAGACTTTGTATATAACATGCCTAGAACAACACCTAAACGACATAATAGAAGCGGTTGAGGAATCAGGTATTAGTGTACAAGACGTAATGGCTTCACCTATTGCAGCAAGTTTGGTAACACTAACCAAGTCACAGAAAATCGCAGGTTGCGTACTTGCAAACATCGGTGCTGAGACCGTTTCAATTGCCGTCTTTGAGAACAATATTCCTGTATCACTAGAAGTCTTCCCTATCGGATCTACAGATATCACTAACGATATCGCTCTCGGTCTAAAAGTACCGCTTGAAGAAGCTGAACAAATAAAGATTGGTGCAATCACTGGAACTTCATATCCAAGGAAGAAACTTGAAGAAATCGTTTCTGCTAGAATGTCAGATATTTTTGAACTTATTGAAGCTCATTTGAAAAAGATTGGACGAAATGGATTACTTCCAGCAGGAATTATTCTAACTGGTGGTGGTGCAGGTCTATCAGGAATAGAAGATATGGCAAAGTCATCACTTAGACTTCCAGCTCGTATCGGAAGCCTGAACCTTGGCCTACCAGAGAAAAACGGATTGAAGGATCCAGCATGGGCAGTGGCCTACGGTCTATGTATTCTGGGTATGCATGCGGATCAGGACACACCTATAGATTCTAGCTCGAGAATTTTTGAAAATTCAAAGAAAACTATACTAGCGTGGCTAAAGCAGTTTTTGCCATAAATAATTATATTTGGCTTGATATTAAAGTCTTTTGACTTATCCAAGCCATTTGATAAGATTGGACTATGCCGAATATTACCCCAGAAATTGAAGCTTTTGCCCGTATCAAAGTTATCGGTGTAGGTGGATCCGGAAAGAACGCAGTAAACCACATGATCAGCTCAAAGGTTAAAGGAGTTGATTTTATCTCAATAAATACTGACGCTCAGGATTTACACCACTCTCTAGCAAAGAAACGTATACACATTGGTAAGAATCTTACTCGTGGTCTAGGTACTGGAATGAATCCAGAAATGGGTCGCCGTGCTGTAGAAGAAACAAAAGAAGAAGTTCAGGAATCTCTAAAGGGTGCTGACATGGTTTTTGTTGCTTGCGGACTTGGAGGAGGAACTGGATCAGGAGCAAGTCCTGTAGTTGCCCGCACAGCAAAGGAACTAGGTGCGCTTACTGTTGCTGTAGTTACAAAGCCTTTCTTTTTTGAAGGACAAGCTCGTTCAAAGATTGCAGAATCAGGATTGGAGGAACTGAGAAAAGAAGTTGATGCAATCATTGTTATTCCAAACGACAGACTACTTTCAACAATTGATAAGAACACTACAGTCAAGAATGCATTCTCTATCTGTGATGAAATACTACGCCAGGCTGTAGAAGGTATTTCAGATTTGATCACAACTCCAGGTATCATCAACATTGACTTCGCTGACATTCGAACCGTTATGGAAAGTGCAGGTTCAGCACTTATGGGTATTGGTTCTGCCATAGGAGACAATCGTGCTGTAGAAGCTGCTAGAATGGCCATAAACTCTCCCCTACTTGATGTTTCAATACATGGAGCAAAAGGTGTTCTATTCTCTATTGCCGGTGGTGAGGATCTAACAATGTTTGAAATCCAGGATGCAGCAAAGGTTATTACCGAGTCTGTCGATCCAAATGCAAAGGTTATCTTCGGAACTGTTCGTGATGATAAGCTAAAGAAGAATGAAGTAAAAGTTACTGTTATTGCGGCTGGTTTCCCAGAAGGCATGCAGATCAATACTCCAGACAAGACAACAAATGCAGTAAACAGTATGCAGGAATTAAAGCCAAAGGAAGACACGTTGAGGAATCGAATCTTCAATTCTGCTCCAGCGCCAGCTCGTGAACCAGTACCTACTCCAAAGGTAGTAGAGAAAGTTGTAGTAGAAGAGAAAAAAGAACTAAAGAATGATATACAAAGCGACGATGATGATTGGGGTGCTGTTCCTGCCTTCTTGAGACGTTCTAAACTTAAGTAGTTAGTAAAATAGAGATAAAATCCGGTGAGGAAGTCTTTTTATTTTCTAGCATAAGCGTAAAAATAAAAAGAGCTTACGAACGCAAGTGATTTTACCCTATTTTATCTAAACTTTCTAAAACTTGTAGTATAATATACTTCTATGATTTACGACTTAACAATAATCGGTGGTGGACCAGCTGGAGTTGCCGCTGGAGTTTATGCTGCGCGCAAAGAACTCAATACCCTTTTCATTACAAAAGATTGGAATAGTCAGAGTACAGTATCTGAAGGTATCGAGAACTGGATAGGAACAATAAAGATTTCTGGTGCAGATTTTGCAAAGAGTCTTGAGGGTCATCTTCGTGCATACGCTAAAGATAAGGTAGATATTCATGTAGGAGAAGGAGTAGATTTGGTTGAGAAGTCTGCTAATGGTTTTAAAATCACGACGAGTAAAGGTGGCAAAATTGCAACTTATGAATCAAAGACCGTTCTAACAACAGCAGGAAGTTTTAGAAAGAAACTAGAAGCGATTGGTGCTGACAAGTTTGAACACAAGGGTCTAACATATTGCGCATCATGTGATGGACCTCTTTTTGCTGGACAGGATGTTATTGTGATCGGTGGTGGAAATGCCGGTTTTGAAAGTGCTTCTCAACTCCTTGCATATTGTAAGACCGTTACTCTAATAAATCGCACAGAAACTTTCCGCGCAGATCCCATTACAGTAGAAGCTGTATCAAAGAATACTCACTTTAAAATAATAACAAACGCTATTTCAAAAGAAATAAAGGGTGATAAGTTTGTTAACTCATATGTTTACACAGATACAAAAACAGGCAAAGATATCGAAATACCTACAACAGGTATATTCGTAGAAATAGGTTCCCTACCGAATACATATTTTATAAAAGATTTAGTAAAACTTACTCAGTATAACCAAGTGATAGTTGATCCTAGAACACAGAGAACATCAGTAGATGGCATATGGGCTGCGGGAGATTGTACAGATGGACTATATCACCAGAACAACATTGCAACTGGAGATGCGGTAAAGGCACTTGAGGATATCTATCTTTATCTAAAGACTAAATAAGACCTTCTGCGTATTCAACTTCCTCTTTGCTATTTAGTCCCATTGCTTCAAAAAGTCCTATTTCTACTTCTGCAATACTATCTGCCATTTTAATTACGTCGGTTAAATAATACTCTCCTTGTATATTATTTGGTCGAACCTTACTTAAAGAATCTCTAAGCCAATCAATACGAAAAGCATAAAATCCTGGATTAATTTTCTTTTGCAAGCGAACATCTTCACTTGCATCCTTATACTCAGTGATTCCTTTTATCTTTCCTTCTGGAGAATACATTATTCTGCCCCAGTGTTGAAAAAGTTTTCTCCATCCCTCGAAATCTTCAGAATATGTAGTAGCTATTGCAACTGTGTGAGATTCTAATCCTTGAATTAGATTATCAATAGTCTGAGAGGATACGAATGGATGATCTGCATAAAGGATGACTACATATTTAGTACCTGGTAAGACAGCGGGTAGAGCAGTTAATGTTGCGTGACCTGTACCCTTTTGTTCTTCTTGATAAATGTACCTGACACGTTCATTTAAAAAAGCCTTAACCTGATCTGCCTTGTGACCGATAACAACAATAGGCTTATGAATGAGTCCATTTTCCAAATTTAAAAGCAAACGATGAATCATAGGTTCACCCTTAACTTCTATTAAACACTTGGGCAAATCTGATGCCATTCGTGTACCCTTGCCAGCGGCAAGAATAATAATCTCCGTATTTTGCATGGTCTATATACTACTACAACTATTCCATAATCCAAGTTTTTGCTCACGTGCTTTTTTCGCAAGTTCCTTGAAATCCTTTTGCTTCTGATATGGTGTATTGTAAGTATATTCATGCGCATATCCATTTTCTATCAAATACTGATTTACCAACATACCATCATCTCTATATACATATGCTAAAAATCTACCGAACTTGTCTGTAGCACCCTGTGTAGTATCGGTCTCAAGTGTCACAGAATGACCCAGGAGAAGCTCTCTGGTCTTGTCTGAGGCTTGCTTACCAAAACACTGAACCGCCTTTCTAGGGTCGACAGTCTCGGGAGTATCAACTCCTATCATTCTTACCTTTACTACTCGACCTTCAACCTTAATGTCGAATGTGTCACCATCGACTACCTTTGTGACTTCATACTTCTTACTGAAGTCAATTTGCTCTATTTTTGTAGAAAACTTATTATTCTTTGATTTTTGATTTGAACTTTCAGCAAAATATCCCAGAGTTGATGTCGTAATGATAATTAGAATAATAATAAAGGGTTTCCATTTATTCCTTTTCAAAGATTCGATATTATTTATACCCTTTATCAATTCTTTTTGAATATCATTACTAGTAGACATGTGTATAGGATAGCAGAGATATGATATAGGTAAAAGCCAATTTAATTGATATTAAAAAGATGCGCAGAGATAAATCTCTGCGCATTCGTTGTCCTATTACAAGGACTTGAAGATCCCCAACTTAATGAGAATCCAGATAGAAATGCCTGACCAATCAAAGCATCTCTCGAAGGTCGTCTCGCCTTGCCAATACAGTTGACTGCGATCAACTCGTGTATTCCTCCCCTCCCTTACACATTTAAGTGAAGGGTAGGCGTTATGGTGATTGTTGTGCCACCCTTCACCTAATGTAAGAATCGCGCATATCAAACTATTACGACTTTCATCTCCGGTGCTATACCTCTGTGTTCCAATCAAATGCATGGCGGAATTAATGAGGAACGTGCCGTGCCAAAGAATCGTCGTAGCGAAGAAATAAGCACACAAGGAAAAGATGAAATTCCAAATGAAAGAAGTATATCCACCAATCGAAAGTAGCCCCCCGACTAGTGAAAATATTCCTCCACCTGAAATAATACCGATCCATTGGCGATTCTCGATCCACCTCAGAAACATGTTTCTACCTAAAAGAGGTATGAGTGACCAATCAACAACTCTATCACTCCCCTCCTTAACTACCCAGAGCCAATGGCACCATGGTATACCTCGCTGTTTGCAACTATGGTGATCCTCAGGCTCGTCTGAGTATCTGTGGTGCCATACATGCTCTGCAGCCCACTGACAAACACCACGTTGAGCATCTGCAGATGATATGAAAGCAGAGACATTCTCCATCCACTCAAAACGCAGTCTGAATGAACGGTGGGCAAAATACCGATGTCTCCACACAGTTATGAACCACATCCCGATCTTGTATCTAAAGAACACCATGAACAAAGAGAGTAGGAGGTTCTCAACACTAAGTGATCCCGCAACACCTCTCCAAATCAAGGAAAGTAGCCAGGCCACTCCTATCACTTGTACACCGAAAAACACATATGTGTTCGGTGACTTCCAATCTACTTGCGATAACGCTTTCATGTACAATCCTTGGTTAAGGTCTGTACTAATTTTAACATATGTAACTAGTTGAATAAGGTGGTGTTAAAAACTTCGATAACATAACCTTACATGCCGTCAGTCAAAAAACCGTATAGTTATTTTGATTGATCATTATATCAAATCTTTGTGACCCTACAGAGAGTCGAACTCTGGTTAACGGATTGAAAACCCGCTGTCCTAACCGTTAGACGATAGGGCCATTTGGCACTTTCAAATACTAACATATTTTTAAAAAATGGCAAAAAATGCTACAATTTTGACGTTAAAAATAACACATAAAAATATGAAAGGATTTATTGATTTTATACGTACACAAGGGGTGGTTGGGCTGGCTGTAGGATTCATTTTGGGTAAGGCTGTATCAGACGTAGTGGCATCTATAGTAAATGACCTTATAAACCCTATTATAGGCATAGTTTTGGGCCGTTTTGGGGACCTTTCTGCCCTATCTTTGCATGTATTATCAGCCAATATTACCTACGGTAAATTCATAAGTATACTAATAAACTTCGCCATAATTGCCGGGGTGGTATATTTTGGAGTAAAGAAGTTGGGATTGGACAAGCTTGATAAGCCGAAGGTTTAGAGTTAGTATAAAAAGCAAATCTTCTCGATTCTAACGGATCGAGAATCATGCGCGGTTAGCTCAGTTGGTAGAGCATCCCCTTGACGTGGGGAGGGTCACAGGTTCGAGTCCTGTATCGCGCACCAATGATTACATTAGGAATCGAAACAAGCTGTGATGAAACAGCACTATGTTTACTTGAATCAAGCGATAGTGACCGTGATGTTAAATACCGTGTACTTGGCAACATCGTTCACTCTCAAATAGATTTACATCGTGAATTCGGTGGTGTCTTCCCTATGCTTGCCAAAAGAGAACACATTAAGAACCTTCCAATTTTATATAAAAAAATAATCGAAGATAGCGGTGTCGATGAAGGCAATATAAACAGAATCGCTGTCACAAAGGGCCCTGGTCTTGAACCTGCTTTGTGGACTGGAATTCTTTTTGCAAATGATTTGGGTAAAAGACTGAACATACCGGTAATCCCTATAAATCATATGGAGGGTCACATCATGGCTTCTTTGATATCAGATTCAAAAGCTAGTAGTGAATTTCAAATGTTAAAAGAAATCCAGTACCCAGCTCTGGCCCTACTTATAAGTGGTGGTCATACAGAAATTGTAAAAATTCACGAACATCAAAAATTCGAAATACTTGGTAGTACGGTAGACGATGCAGTTGGTGAGGCGTTCGATAAAGTAGCCAGAATGATGAATCTCCCATATCCAGGTGGGCCAGAGATTTCAAGGCTTGCGGAACAGGCTCGTAAAGAGAATATACCGAATCTAGTCACTCTTCCCCGCCCAATGATTCATTCCAAAGATCTTAGATTCTCTTTTTCTGGACTCAAAACTGCGGTTCTTTATGCACTAAAAAAGATTGAGAATCTAGATGAAAATCAAAAGAAAGATATAGCTCGAGAATTTGAAAATTCTGTTACCGAAGTTCTAATATCAAAGGTTAAGTTGGCTATAGAGGATAATGAAGTAAGAACGCTAATAATAGGTGGTGGTGTGATCGCCAATAAATACATTAGAGAAAATTTTGAGAAGTTGGCAAATGAGAGTAGTTTACCTCTATACCTACCTGGCGCTGGATTGACTGGAGATAATGCACTAATGATAGCACTCGTTGGAGCAATAAAACCCTCTGATAGTCATGAGGGCTTTAGAGCTGAAGGAAATTTGTCTTTTTAGAATTGCCTAAATACAAACTATTTTCCAAATAGTAATTTCAATATCTTAAGGAAATATGTCTTTGTACCTACAACAATAGCTGATGTCACCTTTGAGATCGTGCCTTTATTACCTTTTACTGCAGTTTTGTTAGCACCAGCATCATTCTTTGTACTTGAGACAACCCCTATTAATCCTGTAGCCTTCTTAGATACTACACTCGTCCCTGACTCACTAGCTTTTACTTCCTTAGAATTTTTTGAACTTTCTAGTGGCTTTAATGTTGGCGCCTTTGTGACTGGGTCCGGCACAAGACTTGCAAATGGTGAGGTTAACTGCCTTACAAAATTAATTGCTTTATGTGGATTTACAGCGGTCACAATAGCAGCTACTGGAGTTACAATCTCAGGTTCTGGATTGTATATAGTTATAACTACACTTGTTGTTGCGAAGTTATTTGATGAATCGCGTGCTACAGCATATACAGTATAGCTACCATCAGCATAACTAGTACTATTGAGAGAAGTAAAATATGGACTAGCCACATCCTCCACTCCCAAATATACTCCATCAATCATAAATCGAACTCCAGCTAGCGATACATTATCTACTGCAGATGCAACTATACTTACCGCATTTCCAGATACCACTTCAGCGTTAGCTGGAGATACGATGGAAATAACAGGGGCAGTTATGTCTGGCACAATATTTGAAACCGTAATACTTACCGATGTTGTCGCATAGTTATTTGATGAATCCCGGGCAACCGCAGTGACAACATAATTACCATTTGCAACTGAAGTACTGTCAAAAGATATTGTGTATGGACTACTTGTATCTTCTGATCCAAGATTTACATTATCGAGTTTAAACTGTACCCCTGCGACAGCTATGTTATCTGTTGCTGTAGCGGCAATGCTGTAAGAGCTTCCTGAGACCGTAGCGAGGTCTGTAGGTGATGTAATAGATACAACTGGATCTGTAGTATCGGGTATTACAACTGCCAAAGCAGAAGCCATATTAGAATTACTTGTTCCACTAGCATCAACTAGTCTTATTCTGTAATAATAATCAATTCCATCGGAAATATATGGATCAGTAAATGTTGTTGTACCCTCTGGCACCAAATCTGAAACTATGTTTTGAGTAAATAGGAAATTCGTAGCTCTATCTACATACAACATATGTGATGTTGTAGCATTGTTTGTCCAAGTCAGATCAACTTGATTTGCTCCTCTAGTAGCATCCAAACTTGTTGCAGCTGGAGTCAAACTTACTGATGGGAATACATCATCTAGATTCCAACTACTGTTCCATGAAATAGACATCGTATTGTTTGTTGGGAATGTCAAAGGTAACCAAACATGTCTACTGTTATACAATGATCCAGCGAGATTATTACTATAATCAAATCTATCTCCGATATAAATATATGCATCACCACGTCCAGGTATATGCTCTATATCCGTTGTCTGGGAACGGTAAGCAATCATTCTATCTTCCTCAACACTAACCTGGAATGGATTTACAAGTGGTGACCAATTGCCCATAACACTCGTTGAGGTTGAATATTTATTCTCGTTTGGAGCCCATCCTGTTAGTCCAGATGTAAGTAGGAAGTACACACCATTTCGAAGTATCATCTGAGGACCCTCACGACCAATCAATACATTTGGTCTAACATATGTTCCAGAAGTGGTTAGATAATCATCTGATAGTTTTGAAATAACGAAATGCGTATTCGGACCGTCTGAGTATAGTAGATATCCTGATCCATCAGTATCCTTAAATAGGTTCATGTCGTTTAGATAGAATCCATCTGGGTTGTAAGATGATGAAGCAATAGTGAATGCCCCGTATGGTGTGTCGTTGTAAGCAACCACTGCTGTAGATTTTCCGGATGCGATAACTCGGTGACCCCATAGTACGTATTTTCCAGTCGTGGCGTTATATAGCACGTGTGGTCTTTCTATCATATAACTTCTACCGAGATAAATAACAGGACCTTCATCTTTCCAATTTATCAAATCACTTGATGAGTAACATGATATACCTACTGCTTCGATTTCTGGATCGTTTGCATTAAAAATCTGTCCGTACCAATAGTACTTACCGTTAAAGAATTGTATTTCTCCATCATGTGACTCAATCAAATGGTTATCAGTATCTAACCAATCCTGTCCTGGCTTAAAATCGATATCGAACCAATATCTAGATTGAGGCGAGACTTCAGAGACGAACATGCCATCACTTATAGCTATAGATTGAACTGTGGATGATGCACTCAGTACAAACGGTGCAGTGTATAGTACCGTTGTACCTTGTGGGACTCCGTCTACTACACTAGGAATACTACCGTCAGTTGTATAGTAAATAGATGCGTTGGTTGTGATACTAGAAAGTCTTACTCTAATTGGTTGTGCATACTTTCCTCCATTTGGCGAAGCTGTAGGGTGAACAGGGGTATATGGAGTGGTTGTGCCAGGATTTCCAATCAATCTAAATTCGGCTAGGTTACCGTAGTTTCCATCTGGCATAACTAGTCTGTAAAATCTGTATGCACTACCGCCGGCGTCGATAGCAATCTCACTCATCTGTCGCTGAGCATAATACGGAGGATATGGTTGTATTGTGTGTATAGTTGTCCAAGGTCCAGTACTAGAACTGACATTTGCTCCTTGCAGATATGCACCGTAAACTTGAACTGTGTATCCTGGTCTTGGTGCAATCTTCATTCGCGTTACAACAGCTGGTGCCTTTAGATCAAGGCCAACTAGAGAACCGTTTGCACTTTGAGAATCCCACCATGTAGAAGTATTGCCGTCATATACCTTTGAGTAAACATTTCCACTGTTATTGTAACTTCCTGGAGTTCCAAACTGGTATGCAGGTGAGATACTAAACTGTATTTCTCCAGTTGAAGTCGCTACCGGACATGTTGCGGTGGTCAATGTCCTGTTTGGTCCATATGAAGTACCAGATAGGTTTATTGTATATGCTCTGAAGTTATAGACGGTAGCACATGATAGACCACTTACTGTTAATGAGTATGGACCTACTGGATACAATCCAGTTTCAGTAGTTGTAGCTCCATAAGCGGAGTTTAGACCATACTGAAAACCTCTGGCTGTAGAACTTGCTGCTCCGTCGTTTGTAATATTACCATTTAGTATTGCAGTGAAGCTTGTCGTTGAACTAGCTGCGGATGTAGTGATTGTTGCAGGCATAGAGTTATTCACGATCACTCCAATTGATGTAGACGTACTTACATTCCCTGTTGCATCCGCAGCAACAACTGAAATTGTATGATATCCATCTGCTACTGAAGTTGAATTCCAACTGATTGAATATGGTGATGTAGTTCCAGACGCACCTATACTAGTATTGGTATCAATTTTAAACTGTACACTTCCTATTCTCACGTTATCAGAAGTTGATGCTGTAAGAGTTACGCTCGATCCTGTTAATGTTGAGCTGGCTGTTGGGACTACAATTGCTGTAGTCGGAGGAATTGTGTCAGCCAAAACTGTTATGGTTGTAGATGCGCCAGAATCTGGAGCCGTGATCCTCAATGTACCAGTACTACTACCAGCGGATACGGTGATGTTGGCACTGGTAGAGCTTGATACTACTTGTGACGTTATTGCTGCACCTGTACCACCACTTATTCCAAATGTAGGCGAACCGGGCGTACCAGAAGTCCAGCTGGTTGCATTTCCAGTCAGTGTTATCACATTATTTATTGAGTTCTGATATATAGTCGGAGTATTGGCAGAAACAGTAATCTGGGTGTTTATTAGATTGACCAGAACGTCAGTTGATGTACCTACGTTGCCTGAAGAGTCGGTAACAATTACTCGTATATTATGAGGACCATCAGCAATACTTGCTGAATTCCATACTATTGAATACGGCGATGTTGTTCCAACCGCGCCGATGTTTGTATTATCTACCTGAAACTGGACTGAACTTACACTAGTATCATCACTTGAAGTTGCCGTTAGAGTAACATTACCCAAAAGGTCTGCACCGTTTACTGGAGACGTAACTGTTCCGGTTGGTGGAGTAACATCGGCTGATAGCAGGAAATTCGCGATAGCTGTTGTAGAGTTTGAAGTACCTGCAGCAGTCACAGTTCTGATTCTGTAGTAATATCTAGTATCGTTCACAATGTCAGTATCTACAAAATTTGAAATGGTAGTTGTTGCTCGTATTGAAATAAAGTTTTCAGTAAAAATATTGTCAGTTGCCCTATCGATGTACAACTCATAGGAGTTCGTCTCATTATTAGTCCAAGACAGATTCACAGTCAGAGCATTCTTGGTTGCTGTGAGACCGGTTGCGGCTTGTGTTGGTATAGAGGTTGTAAAAGCCTCGTCCAAAGTCCAGCCTGGATTCCAAGAGATCGACATGGTGTTGTCGGTTGGAAATGTAATAGGTAAAAATAAATATGTACTATTGTATAGCGAGCCACTAGCCGTTGCTGAATTATCAAACCTATCTCCCAAATACATATACCCTTCGGTCCTGCCTTGGATGGTTAATATGCCAGATGTATGAGATCTGTAAGCGATCGTATTATCTTCAGTTGCACTTGATTGAAAAGGATTAACTAGTGCAGAAAATGTACCCAGAGGACTGGTTGATGTTGAATATTTATTTGTTGTAGCAGTCCAACTATTTTGTCCACTATTTAACAAAAAGTAAACTCCATTTCTCTTTACCATTGCTGGCGCACTTCTATTTGCATTCGCAGCTGAAATATTGGAAACACCAGACATACCTTCGTATGTACTATCTAGCTTGGAAATAATCATTTTAGAATTATCACTAGATGTGTAAATTATGTATGCCGTACCATCTGTATCTTTAAATAGGTTGAGATCGTTCAATCCTAGGGCATCAGGATTAAGAGATGTGGTAACAACCCTAAACGGCCCGTATGGCGTACTTGATGTTGCGACTATTGCTCTAGAGTTTGTTACGTTTCTTGCCCACATAACATACCTACTTGTAGTAGCGTTATATATAACGTGTGGTCTTTCTAGTATATATGATGTATTTACATTAAAAACCAACCCCTGACTAGTCCAATTTACTAGGTCGGATGATGTATATAAGTTAACACCAAGTTTTTCCAACTCAGGTGAAATATTGTTCATTGACTCACCGTACCAGTAATATTTTCCATTGAAATAACTTATACCACCAGTATGTGCGTCTATGATATTGCCGTTATTGTCATGCCACGTGATTCCAGATCGGATTGCGGGATTGATGAAAAAATACGCTGGATTTGAAACCTCTGAGACATATGTATTTGCACTTACAGCAATACTTTTGATAGTCGTTGTTGCTGTTGTAGTTGCCATGAATGGACCTGTGTACAGACGAGTAGTACCTTGTGGTGAACCTCCACTAAAAGTTGGTGTCGTACCATCGTTTGTATAATAAATAACTGCGTCCGTGGTTGAACTAGTAATAGTTACTTGAACTGGTTGTGCAAACTTTCCACCCATAGGACTAATCTTTGGGACAACTGGTACGTATGGAGTCGTACTTGAAGCAATACCAATTAGTCTCATTTCTCCTAGAGATCCGTAGGCACCGTTTGGCATGACTAGGCGGTAATATCTGTAGAACAATCCACCAGTATTTATTGGTATTTCAGAAAATTGTTTCTGAGGATAGAACGGAGGATAACTAGGTATTGTATAAATCGTTGTCCAAGGTCCTGTAGAAGAACTCACGGTTGCACCTTGGAAAACAGCGCCATGTAGTCTAACCGTGTATCCTGTGCGTGGTGCTACCCACAGTTTTGTAACTTGCGCATTTACAGTTAGATCCAATCCTACGTTTGAACCATTGGCAAAAGACTGATTGGCATCCCACCAACTAGTCAAATCTCCATCGAATACTTTGGCAATCGTGTTTCCGTTATTGAAATAACTTCCAGCTGTTCCTATTTGATATTGTGGAGCAATACTAAACTGAACTTCTCCTGTTGCTGCATATATGATTATAGGGTAAACAAAGGCGGAGATGAGCAAAAAGATTACTATGAAAAAGTGATCTTTAATCAACTTTTTTACTGCATAGTAAAATGTGCTCTTTTCCATAAAAAGTTACATTCATTATATCAAAAATGACACGATTTTTATACAATAAAACCCCCAAGTTATTCACATGAGGGTTTTATTGAAAAATAATTTATTTAGAGATTATTTGTAACCGAAAATCCACTTTACAAATGACCAAATCTTTCCGAAGAATGATGTATTTGCTAGTGCGGCTGTCTGATTGTTACCGTTTGTACCTACTTCAGGAGAAAGTTGAATTGTACCTGTAGCGTTTGTGCCGTCCTCTGCTGAGATGATTCCATTATCAATTGAGTTCTTGTATGCCTCTATTGTCGCCAACTGTGCAGCTGACAATGTTAGGTTTGTTCTACAATATATTTCATTTACCTTCTTCTGAGTTGTGTAGAATACTTCTCCTGTTGGAGTTGTAACTCCCCAAGGTGCCATAGTATCATTTACATACTTTGCCTGGAATGCCTTTACAGCATCTAGAGTCTTCTGATCAAACTGTCCGTTTATATCTACGTCTAGCTTCTCAGTATTCTTTAGGAATGACTGTAGCTTTGTAACCTCAGCAGAATTATTGTTACCACCGAACTTTAGGAAAGTTGTTAGATAAGAACAATTTGCTACTGGAACAATAGTTGTAAAGTTATTCAATGGTGCTGGACCTGATCCACCTGATGAACCACCAGAAACCTGGTTTCCGTTTGAAGAACTTCCACCATCTGTATTTGTATCTACTGGGGCTGGACCTGATGTATTCCCGTTATCTACTGTAGCTGGAGCTGGAGCATCAGCTGTTGTACCGTTTGATACTGTAGCTGGTGCTGAAGTGTTTCCATTATTTACTGTAGCTGGGGCACTTGTATTACCGTTATTTACAGTTGCTGGAGCTGCTGCATCTGCTGTAGTACCGTTTGATACTGCAACTGGTGCTGAAGTATTTCCATTATCCTGTGTTGCAGGAGCACTTGTATTACCATTATCAGCTACTGATAGCTGTGTAGCAGTTGTGTGGTTTTCCACAGTTGCTGGAGCTGCAGTCGCTGTATTTCCATTATCAGCTACGTTAATGGCAAACGCTGGTGTTATAAACACAGCAAATGTCAGAACCGTAATTGACAGTAAACTTAGGCTTATTTTGATGTTTTTTGTCATATTTTTAATTATTATAATTCAACTTTTAACCTCGTTACCCTATCATACTAGAGTTAAAATGTCAATGGGTCAGACAAGAGAAAAGACCTACTCCGAAGAATAGGTCCTTTTGGCGCTGATCGCCTCGAACTGAGTCGAGGGTCAGGGCATGAGCCGGAAGAATTGGGCGTCGGCGATTCCACTGACGGCAATCGTCTGACCCGCCACAATGTTGGTACCGGAAGTCCAGGGTCCGGTAAGTGTTGGGGCCACCTGCACCACATAGGTTCCGGCGTTGCCGTTGGTCTCGGCCCCCAGGTGCACAACACCATCCATGTTGTGGATGAAGAGGCGCGGGGTGGGAGGGATGAGAGACAACGTAAGCACCTTGGATGATGCTCCGGCAGTAGCCGTAAACGTGATGGCAAAGTCGCCCACCACGTATGACATGACATTCTGGACCTCATTCTGATTCGAGACCTGGTAGGATTTGAAACCAACCACCACAACGAGCTCAGCAACCATCTGGGAAGAACTTCCCGTAGTCACCGTGCCACCATCTGCCCTCCAACCAGGCGACAGATCCGTATAGGAGTTGGACAGAAACGTGACGTCTTGTCCGAGGCTGTTGTTTCCTCCATCCTGACTCCGCAAAGCTGCGGAGACCATGGACAGACTGACATCGTTTGCGCCAGTCTTGCTCTTGGCTCGGACAAGGACCCACACAGTCTTACCATTCGCACCTGCGAACGAACCGGAAGGATTGAATCCAGCCCAATATGTCACTCCCGAGGGAGTGGTCATGATGCTGTCCCACCTAATATGGTTAATCAGGCGGGGATCCGTCAGGTTGGTCGGAGATCCCATCGGCAATGTGCCAGTGGCTCGAACCACCGAAATGGCCTTCGCGACCAATCCAGCGAAGGCGGGATTGAACCTCGGTGACCCTTCGAAGGGCACCAGGGTGATGTCGACCTGGGTGGTGGTATCCGCCGCAGGAGCGGCACCGCGAATTGCGATGCCTTCTGCAGTAGTATCACCATTGTCGACCACCACCGGCGGGGTCGATGCAGCGCTGACTCCGAAGACCATCGCGAAAGCGACGGCCAACAGGGACATGATTTTCTTGTACATAGGTTATCCTTAATCAGCTCAAATCATCAGGAAACGACTATAGACATCTGTTGTAAAACCGTTACAACATTTGTTTTTAAGTCTCTGACCGACAGGCCAATTCATCCTTAATTCAAAGAGCTAGTTGCAAGCAACCTATCATAGTTTGATATAATTGTCAATATGCTTCCCTACCTAATATTGATGCTATAATATTTGCATGATTTTTCTTTATGCTCTTCTTGCAGGTGTACTTCCAGCACTACTTTGGCTTTGGTTTTGGCTACGTGAAGATAACTTGCATCCAGAGCCTAGAGCACTAGTTGCTATTTCCTTTTTGATGGGTATTTTTTCAGTTGTAGTTGCAATAGGTCTTGAAAAAATTGTATTTGACATCACAAGTGACCAGACTTACAGATACATGGCCTGGGCTGCGATTGAGGAGATATGCAAATTCCTAGCAATCGCTTTTATTTTATTTAACTCAAAGTACATGGATGAACCAGTTGATGCAATGATCTATTGTATAACAGTAGCATTGGGTTTTGCTGCGCTAGAGAATACACTTTTCATTCTTTCCCCACTTCACGAAGGTGAATTTGCAAAAGGAATAATTACAGGAAATATGAGATTCATTGGTGCGACACTTGTTCACACAGTTTGCTCAGCTATTATAGGATTTTTTGTCGGTATAGCTTATTACAAGGACTTTTTTACAAAAAGTATATCAGTAATTTTTGGAGTTATCCTCGCTATTGTATTGCATGCTGGCTTTAATTTGTCTATAATTAATGAAACGGTAACGAATACACTGAAAGTTTTTAGTTGGGTGTGGTTGGCAGTAATTATTACGCTCATCCTTTTTGAAGAAATTAAAGGAGTTCGGGCAAAGAATTAATTTATTAAAATTGTAATTTGAAATTCAGCAAAATCATGGCAAAAGAAAAAAAATCATTTTTTGAAAGAATCACAGGAACAGTCCGAATGGATGATGACAGTGATGATCTACTTGAAGAAGAGCAAGAAAGCACAAAGACTATTTCTGCATGGGAAGATGAGGATGAAAAAGAAGGTGAACTAACTGTAGATGTATACCAAACATCAGACACTATAGTTATAAAGGCCATGATTGCTGGAGTTCGACCTGAAGATCTCGACATTTCTATCACTCGAGATATGGTGACTATTAAAGGAAAGAGAGAGGAGGAAAAAGTAGCGCGCGAAGATGACTATTTTATGCGCGAACTATATTGGGGTACGTTTTCAAGAACCATTTCCCTACCAGAGGAAATCGATGTGGACGAATCAGAAGCTATAGAGAAGCACGGGCTATTGATACTTAAGCTTCCTAAGCTCGACAAGAAGAGACAATCAAAATTGAAGGTAAAGATGCTTTAGAAAAAGCCTGGCGACATCTACACTGATTAAAATATACACTATTGACATTTATTGGAAATAGTGTATATTTTAATTCTGTTTGGCAATAAAATACCGTGTGATCGATTGCCACACAGGGATCCGAACGCTTCCGCGTCTCGGGTCTTCTTTATTTGTGCCAAGGACCAGGATCGAACTGGTGACCCTTCCCTCTTCAGGGGAATGCTCTACCAACTGAGCTACCTTGGCGTTGGTATATCTAACTATAATATAACTTAAGTTGTTTTGGAATGTATACCTACCAAGACAGCTACTTGGCTTGGTATTAAAACTACTATATTATATTTTCAAACCTACTTCAATAAATCCTGTAGCAGTTGAAAACTTTCTTGTGGGTTCATTGTTGAATCTTTTGATCCACTAACTGTACTGCTCAAGAAATTTATATAAGGCTGTATGAAATATATTGCACCAAAAGATATACTGATTATTACTAACCAATATATAACACGCATTACCATTGAGATTCTATTGGATAGACGAATAGACTTAAGAATTTCGTTATTCTCCTCGCATAACCTATACGTTCTCTCTAGCAAAGACCTTTCTTCTGGATTCATAAATATGAGTATAGCAGATTTTATTAAAAAAACCAGAATTCAATCAGGATTAATTATTGTCAGTGTTAATCACAAGGTCCGCTCTCTTTTCCGGATTATATTTTCCGATATAACGTTTTAGGGCGATTATTACTTGTCCAAAATATGAATCAGGGTGATCTTCTGAAAAATAATCCTTACCCCACATATTCTTTTCCCTTTCTACCCTTCTTTTATCAACTTCATCAATATTACCTGTAATGTAAATTCTCTTGTCCCAAAGATCATTCAAGAGCTCTGGGTGAAACATAAATGCACCCTCAATCACAAGAATGCTTTTTGATAGGTCAAAAGTCTTTTCGACATCAATGTTTCCGGAAACTGGATTAAATATCTGTGTTCTATACAACGGTTCACCAGACCTATACTTTTTTATAATATCTTCAATTTTATTACAATCTATATTTCTTAATTCAAATACGACAGATTTATCATTATTGTTTTTGAGTAAGTTTTCCAGGTTAGCCTTTGAGATCAAAAAATCATCCTGGTGAATAACCAGAACATCAGAATTAATTTTATCCAGTTCATTTGATATAGTAGTCTTACCAACGCCCGTATAACCATCAATAGCTACAACCAGTTTTGGCTTATCTTTATACCAAGATTGGATGCTTTTATTTATCTCAGTTGCTAATTTAGAGATCGACATTTTATTATTACCTATTTTACCTTAATTCCTAATAATTGAACTATCTGGGCTGTCTGTGAAAAATCAATTGTAATATTTCTCATCTGTTCTGCCCCCATTTTAATACCATCAATCTGAGAACTGCTTAGATCAACACCCTTAATATTCGAGTTAGAAAAATCAACGTTACTCATCTTACAATTTATAAAATAAACATTATTTAACTCTGCACCTTGAAAATCTGAATCATTAAGACTACATCCATCAAATATCACATCTTCAATTATAGAAAAACGAAAGAGCGCGAGGTCGGCCTTACTATTCGTAAACGTCACATATCTAAGTGAGGCACTTACCAGCTTTAAACCAGTAAGGCGGCAACTCTTAAATTCGACCCTACTGAAGCTAGCTTGCTCGAAATAAGTATTTAGCAGATTAACTGCGTCAAACTGGACATCGGTTAATTTTATTGATTTCAGTTTTGAGCGACTGATTTCAACGTGATTAATTATTGAGTTCTCTATCGATAGATCAGAAGCTTCAACTAGACTTAAATCCAAATCAGATAATTTAATCTTTTCAAAATTAAAATCATCTACAAATTGTTCTCTGGACAACACAACCACATCCAAACCTTTAGGTATAATTGGTTTTAATATTGAACGGACTTTTTCAGGTTTTTGTTTTAAGGCTTGAATCATTGTGCCCTCGGCAGGAATCGAACCTACATCTACTCCTTAGGACGGAACTGTTCTATCCATTGAACTACGAGGGCAGTACAATGAATATACCACAATTACTTAACTCCTAAAACCTCAGCCAAATGAGCCTCATCAAAGCCGACTGTAATATCGCCTTCAATATCGATAACTGGAACTCCTAGTTGTCCACTCTTGTCTACCATAACCTTTCTTTGCTCTAGATCTGAAGCTACATTGTGTTCAGTATAGTTTACTCCGTGTGCCTTGAAATAATCCTTTGCTAATCCACAATAATGACAAGTTGGTGTTGAATATATAATTACATTTTTCATATGAATATTCTATCAAATTATCTAAACCAATGGAATACTTTAAAAAGTAAACTTTCTGTGGTAGAACCAGTAGTCGGTACTGATGTCGCTATTGGATCGACGATGACTGCGATCTTCTCCCCATCTTTTATGGCACGGAACTTCGTGCGTATCTCATCCTCCACACCCTGATCTGTTTTTAAATAGTCTATAGATTCAGACAACTTTTGCTGTCTCAAAGATAGCTTTGCTAATTCCAATTTTTCTCTTTCCAAATTTGCCTTACTGATCCGTGCTTTGCTGTACACACCCCATACACCACTAATTAGAATGACGAGCAACAATGACATTATCACCAGCACGACGGGTGAATACATGATCTTTTTTAAATTTCTTTTTCTTTGGAAATCAAGCATTGTATAAGTTGAAAAGTTTCAATATATAGTATACTATATTGCTCATATGTTATTCCACCAAAACACAAAAAAGGCCTTGCGAGTCGTTATGATTGTTGTAGGTATACTTATAATAATAAGTATGGTTATAAGTGTATTACCTAACTTAATGTAGTTTTATTCGACGTATATTCTAGGTATACACTAGTCCGAGCGCATCATTTTTATAAATACTTCCTGAGGGATTGTAACGTTTCCTCTACCTAGTTCCTTCATTTTCTTTTTACCTTCTTTCTGCTTTTCCCATAGTTTCATTTTTCTTGTTCTATCACCTCCGTACATATGCTGTGTAACGTTTTTCTGCATGCCTGCTAGGGTCTCTGAGGCTATTATTCTTCCCTGCGCTTTACCCTGAATCTTAACTGTGAACATTTGTCTTGGTAGAACTTTATGCAACTTCTCAACCGAAGCCTTTGCTTCTTCTTCCAAACGACGTCTTGATACGACCCTAGTGAATGCAATAACAGGTTCATCAGCTACAAGCAAATCTAGACGAGCAACGTCTGCTTCGCGCATATCGGTAATCTCATATGAAATGGACGCATAACCTGAGGATACACTCTTGATCTCATCGAAGAAATTCCTCATCAATTCGCGTAATGGCATAATTAATGTTATTGAATTTCGATTTTCTCCAAAGTTATCTGTCGAAGTTACTTCCCCTTCATGATTGAAGACACTTTGCATTATAGGACCTAGATAGTCTGGCGGAGTGATTATTTTCATCTTAACCAAAGGTTCATAGACTTTTTTAACCTCATGATCATCTGGGAAAAGTGCTGGTGAATACACTACCACTGTTTTGCCATTCTTAAGCTCAACGTTATAGGTAATACTTGGAATTGTAACTACTAGGTTTAAATTAAATTCACGACGCAAACGTTCGGTAATAATCTCAAGATGTAGCATTCCTAGGAAACCACATCGGAATCCTCTACCCAAAGTTCCTGAAGATTCTTCTTCGTGAGTAAATGATGAATCAGATAGTCTCAAACGACCAAGTGCCATTCTAAGAGAGTTGAAATCATCCTGACTCTCAGGATATACCGAAGCCCATACCACAGGACGAGGTGTCATGTAGCCATGAAGTGGTGAAGTTAGATCTTTGATTGAGGCAACCGTGTCTCCTACAGATGCGATTCCGGGTTGTTTGATACCAGTCACTATATAGCCAATCTCACCAACACTGAGTGACTCAGTTGGAGTATCATCGGGAGCAAAGATTCCAACTTCTAGAGCTTGGAACTTCTCATCTGAAATTTTGAAAAGGAGTTGATCATGTCTTTTGACTGATCCATTCATTACGCGAATATACACGATAACACCTTTATGATTTGAATATTGAAAATCGAAAACAAGTGAGCGAAATTCATTGGTTGCATTGTCTTCTGGAATCTTTGGGGCTGGAATGCGCTTTACAATCTCGTCTAGCAGATTGGTTACGCCCTCACCCGTCTTACCAGAAACCTTTAGAATCTCGCTTTCATCACAACCTATTAGCTCACAGACTTCTTGAGTCACCTCAGGGATACGCGCTAGAGGTGAGTCTATTTTTGAAATAACTGGAATGATTTTTAGACCAGTTTCTTGAGCCATATGCAAAGTAGTAAGAGTCTGCGCTTGAACTCCCTGAGTCGCATCTACAAGTAGAATAGAGCCTTCCACAGCCTTTAGAGCACGTGACACTTCGTATGAGAAGTCGATGTGTCCTGGAGTATCGATTAGGTTCAAAATATAGTCCTGTCCTGCAGACTTAAACTTCATTCTAACTGGCTGCATTTTGATTGTTATACCTCTCTCACGTTCAAGTTCCATACTATCAAGAACTTGCTCCTGCATTTTTCTTTTTTCTATAGTATTTGTAAGCTCAAGCATACGGTCAGCCAAGGTGGACTTACCGTGATCGATATGAGCTATTATGGAAAAGTTACGAATATTCTTTGGATTCATGTAGAACCTATACTATCAGAAACGTCAATAAAACTAAAGTTTTACGAAAAGACTAGAGAGTTCCCTGGTCTGGAACAACAACGTTTGACTTCCAGAACTTGTGGTGCAGTGTCTGCCAAACTTCCTGTATTTCCTTATTCTTTAGGATCAATAGCATCAAGATTAATACAATTATTCCCACAATTCCAGCCAAGAATCCCTGGAAAAACACGTTCCAAGCCTTTGTTAGTGGGAAGAATATATTAAAGAATCTCAGAGAAATAAAAGTAACATAACCCATGATTACCGATGCTGCGAAACTTTGGAACAATGTATTTATAACTGGTTTTGTAAATCCTGGATAATCCTTTTCAAACATATGCCAATGTAAATATGTATTAAACATAACACCCAAACTGTATGCTAGAGCCAGCACAAGCACACTAGTACCAGTCTGACCAGAAACTTTGAATAGATCCTCTAAGAAGAATCTGAACAGTGGGTAAAGGAAGAAGAGCTTTGTAAATATGTATCCCGATGCAACCATTATCGCTCCTGATACTATGTTTATAAATAGAGGCTTTCTTGTTTTACCTTCGGCATAATATGCGCGAACAAAAAGTAGTATTAGACTTTGTCCCATCACCGAGATTATAAAAATCGCTAGAACAGCAGCAGTAAGTCTAGTATCTGCCCAGTCGAACTTTCCCGCTCCATATATTGTTCTTACTATCTGTGCTCTCAATACAATAAACAGAATAGTAACGGGTATAGACCAGAATACGATATGCCTAGCTGAATCAATCATTTGACCCAAAAACTTCTGTCTATTTTTCTCTACAAAAAATTTAGATAGTGTTGGAAAAACTGCAGAAGAATAGCTAACTCCTATTATTGATAACGGAACTGATTGTAGATTGAAAGCGAGGTTAAATACTGATATTGAGCCTGCACTCATAAACGACGCTAGAGATATTAGAAAAAAAGATGCGAGCTGGTTTGAAGACAGAGTTAGTGTTCTAGGAAGAGAGATTACTGCCACCTGTCTGATATCAGCCCAATTTATGTTAAAACTAAATCTTGGAAAAGTATCCTTGTGCATAATAAACGGTATCTGGATCGCCATATGCATAAATGCCCCAGCAACAACTCCAACTATTAGTCCGTTTAGACCTAGATATGGATAGATAAAAATAATTCCGACGATTATTCCTACGTTATATAGAATAGGACTAATAGCGTAGATCAGAAAACGTTTGTGCATCTGAGTAATACTTGAAAGAAAATTCGAGATTCCAAGAAATATTGGAGAGAGTAGCAATATTCTGGTAGCAAGAATAAGTTCGGGTAGTGACTTATCGTTCTTAAATCCCGGAACAAGTATTGTGATAATGTCTGGAATGAATATATAAACAATAATACTTACGAATATTATGATTATAAAAAACGCTGAGAAAATACTATCAATAAACTTACGACCCTGATCAGGATCTTTGTTATATCTTTCAATGAAGAATGGTACTAGAACCGACGCAGAGGCTACTGAGGCTATAGATACGAATATCAAGTCCGGTATTCTAAAAGACAAATAGTATATATCTAGAGCATGATCGGCACCAAACTTGAATGCCAACATTTTGTCACGCACAAGAGCGAGTATTTGTGAGAAAAATGCAAATAGAGCAAGAAGATAGGCAGCCTCATGTAGGCCTTTTATCTCTTTTCCTACCATCTCGAAAAACTTTTTTACCATGTGATCTCAGAAAATATTAGGGATTAATTTGTAACTGACTTTGCTGTACTCTTCTCTTTTATTGGTAAAGTCGTTCGCTTCTCTGGCTTACTATCTATAGGAGCTGGCGCATCATTGAAAGGTGATCTTCCCTTTCTTAAATTTGATAGGATCAAGTTTACCTCCGCATTGTCTGGATTAGAAACAACCAGACTCTCAAACTGATCTATAGCTTCTGCCATCTTATTTAGACGTGCATACGATAGTCCCAAGAAGTACTGTGCGTTAGCATATTTTTCGTCTAATTTTAATGCTTGTGTTAATGAATCGATAGCTAGCTGGTAATTTTTATCATTATACTGCAACAAACCAAGCTGGAAGTGTAGTAGCGGATTCGCTGGACTAATTTTGATTGCATATTGTACAGAAGTAATTGCCTCCTTGGTCTGACCTTGGTTGACCTGTATCTGTGATAGTAGGAATATCGGATCTATATAATTTGGTTTTAATTGTAATGATACTCCTATATTTCTCTGCGCTTCATCCAGTTTATTCTGTGACACTTCTAGTCTCGCTAGTGATAGATAAATAGAAGGATCATATGGATTGTATTTTAGAGCTGAAGCATATGCACTTTTGGCATTCTCATATGCATTTTCAACCTTTAGAGAGAGAGCGACTTCAGATATGCGAGCCTCTGCTAGATAGTTGTAATGATCTGTGTTATCTATAGCAATAGCCTTTCTACTATAATCCACAGCCTGAGTCACTAGATCACTAATCTGCTTTAAGATAGCTTCATTGTCCTTTGAATTACCGTTTGCTGAGTTTGACTGTAGTTGTCTAGAGAGACTTGAAATTCCAATAATGTTCACTTCAGATAGAGCTTGGTAGTATGAATCTGACTTATCAAGCATAACTGCTTTTTCAAATGAAGACTTAGCCTTGTCTATGTCTATCAAACCAGTCGCACTATCTTTAGTATCAAGAATCTTAACACCTCTATGGAAATATGTGAGTCCAACAATCTTCATACCGAACAACACTACCCACACGACGAGCAATAACAGGAATATTAATATACCTGCAGACAAAATTCTTCGAACAAATTTTCCATTATCATCATGGATGTTAACAAGTTTCAGATGCCCGCTATTTACAAGAGATGCAACAAACACTCCACTCATAACAAAGGTTAGCAGTAAAACAACATGTGAAGGTACATAAACTAGACATACTAACCACAAAAATACTGAGGAAAAGAAAGCTGATGTAGTAAAGTATTTTGACTGTCCGTTACTTTTTTCTATCAGAGAACTGTATCCAGTGCGTATAAATGAAGTCAAGAAAAGTATCCAAACTATGAGTCCTAGTATACCTTGTGTAACTACATAAGTAGGGATCAATCCAAAACCACTATTGAACTCTGCACTCCACAAGTTCGTTGGGTTTACATCATTGAATGGTTTATACTTCAAATACTGTCCGGCAAACCTATTTGGACCAGAGCCTAGGATAGGTGACTCTATGATAGTTTTTGAAGTTATATCCAAAGTCATTTGCCATGGTAGAGAAACCTCGGTTGGCAATATATTGAGTTTTGTTTGTAGCTTTGATAGTACTGGCCCACTACCGACGAATCCTAGAACAAATACTAGAGTAATAATAACAGCCATCCATGGAGTGTTCTTTATGATTGAAGATAGACTTTTTATATTTACCTCGGATATGTAGTATTCGTATGCAACTACAAACAAAAATACGATAGATAGAACCCCTAGTATTACTTTATAGTTGACGAGCATTATGAGCGCAATCGCAATTGCCATTATTCCAAAAAGAATGCCATTATATAACTTAGTTACATTTAAAACTTTGATCGTGCTATATGAAATCAGTGATACCAATCCAGATAGTATAGCCAGGTCTCCCCACTTACCGAGAATCGTTGAAGTAGAGTAAGGTAATATGCCTAGAGATAATGTATCTGATCCGAATGCGAATCTTGAAATATGAAATACAGCAAGTAAACCGAACGAAGCAATTATCGCCCCGTATATGTAAAAGAATCTATCCTTATTCTTGTAAGTTAGATTGATAGTGGCCAATGCAGACAAAAACAATATAAAAATAAAGCTCGCAGTGCCAGACTCAAATCCTTGACCAAACAAAGACTTTGAAATATTTGAACTGAACAAGGTTGAAAGAGACACGGAGGCAAGTATCAAAATTGAAAAGATTGAAATAGAATGACGAGGTATTGCTACAATTTTGTTCTTAAATATCGATACAGCGAGTACAATTGCAGTCACCAGCACTCCAAAAGTTATAAACACACTCTTTGCCAATTCGATAGGTACAAACTTTGAAGATACGAATATTAGGGGAGAGATAATAACGGTCAGAATTAACAGAAAGTATGCCAGATTCTCGAGTCTACTTTTCTTTGTTGGATGAGTGTCCATAATAAAATTTCAAGCGAATTATTAATAATCGAATATCACTTATTATATCAAACAAAAAACCTCCTGTTAAGGAAGTTTTTTGATGTAACATATCGATAAGCCGAGTTCTGTACTTGGAAGTTTACACGACCAAGCGACAATCATTTATCTGGGATTTACTTTACAGTAAACCTCAAGCGGCACTCTCAGTAGGTATTACTACCTACCAAGCACGGCCTTGCACTCAGGTAAGGATTTTGCCGTTGCACCTTGTATGTTGCCATACAAACTAATCCTAACGGATCCACTAGTCGTTTCCAACCAGTGCGTCTCTGTTCGCACCTCGCACCTCACGGCGGACGGGCGTTACCCGCTACCCTTTTAGAAGATTGCTCCTCCAAAGTGCTCGGACTTTCCTCTATTTATGCTTACGCATATACAGCGATTGTCTGATATGTACAAATACTATACCATATTTTGATTAAAAAGGCTAGTTTGAGGTATTCTTGTTTTAAGAAAAAACTCTCTAGTGAGAGCTTTTTCTAATTAGTATTTACATTTACTCTTCCTTCGGCTTGTCGTCCTTCTTCTTTCCGTGTGCGTGTGAGTCTACTTCATAACTTGTATTCTGAGCTTCAAAAAAGTTCACTAGTTCGAATACATCGGTTGCTGTACTCATCCACTTTGCTGGATTTGTTACATTATAGAACTTTGGGAAACCTAACTCCTCTAGTCTTCTGTCTGTTACATACTTTACATACTGATTTACATAGTCAGCATTCAGACCAAGAATTCCATTTGGGAATAGGTCCTTATTGTATTCAACCTCTAGATTCACTCCCTCAATGATTATATTTCTGATCTCATCAGCGAATTCTGCTGACAATAGTTCTGGATTTTCTTCTAGAATATTGTGAATCAAGTTCATTCCGAACTTGAGGTGTAGACTTTCGTCTCGTAGCACCCAGTTGATCATTGAACCGAAGTTTCTAAGTTGCTTTCTCTGACGGAAAGATAGAACCACCATGAATCCTGAGTAGAACCATATACCTTCCATCACGATGTTTGTTGCAACAAGATTACGAATGAAATCCTTCTTACCTTCTGGAGTTTCTACGTCTAGAGTGGTCTCTGTCATTCTCCTCATGTACTTGTTTATGTAGTTCTCCTTTGCAATCATTGATGGGACTGAGACATGGTGATTGAAAACCTTCTCACGATCAAATGGGAATGTTTCTAGAACATACTCGAATGCCACACAATGGTTGGCTTCTTCCCACATCTGCTTTGCAAGGTAAAGATGACACTCTGGAGATTTCAAATATGGATATATTCCTAAAGCGATTGATCTATTTACAATCAATTCTGCTGGATTAAAGAACGCCATCAAGAACTCAACAGCATGCTTTTCATCCTCGGTCATATTCTTCCAGTCATCAAGATCCTCTTTCAAAGTAATCTCGTGTGGAAACCAGGTATTTCTTACGGCTTGGTTATACAAGTCATAAGCCCATTTATACTTGATTGGGTGTAAACTTGTATCTTCTGGTGCAGCTTTTCCTATAAGCATATTTATTTATTATTTAAGATTAATAATTTTAAAATCAACACAACTTTACATCTTCGCTTTGGACATTGCAAGTTCCTGCTATTTAACCGAACACTAGCCAGAAACCTTACTGACAAGCCTCGCACTGTGCCAACTCTGCAGGATCAACTGGGCATACCAAAGGTTTAGTCTTTACTTGAACACTTGGATTCTTACTAAGTTGTTGCATTATCTGCTCCTTTGATAAAGCCTCAGATGATGCCTTGGGAATTTCCTTTGCTGGCTCAGGAGCTTTGAATTCGACTGAAGGAGCACTAGATATGGGAGCAGTAGCTATGTTAACTACAGGTGTGGGTGCCTGGGACACAACTGAACTGGCAACTGATACAGGAGTAGTGACTGAAGCAAATGAGGGTTTCTCTGTCTGCATAACCAATGGAATACTCTGCTGTATTGTTGCTGCTTCCATAATCTCTTCTCGCACTTCCTCTCTAGAAAAATTTGGCTTTACTACGTTTGTAACTTCAACTAGTGGTACTTGTATTGGACTTTCTATAGGTGCCTTTACTTCAACAACGTTGTCGGTAGCTAGCTTTGCAGAAGCAACCGCCGCAAATCCCTTCTTACCGAGCTTCTCAGCTTTGTTCACCTTTACTGTACTTTGTTCTGCAGTATGGCGAGGCTTCATGTGTAGATAGTATGTTGACTTCAATCCTTTCTTCCAAGCTGTAGTATAGATATCCATAGTCTCATCTATATCGCGAGTTTCAAGATACATATTTCTTGATAGAGCCTGATCAACCCACTTCTGAGCACGTGCAGCAACTTCTACGTAAGCATAAGGTGAAGTTGTGAATGAGGTTTTATATACGTCCTTGATGTGCTGAGGGATTCCAGGAATATTTGCAATGTCACCTTGATTTTCGATGATAGCATCCTTAACTTTTTCCCAAATTCCCATATTCTTCAAATCTTTTACCAGGTTGTTGTTGATGTCAAAATACTTACCTGAGATTTTATTTCTAGAGAAAACTTGAGCGAAGCGTGCATCGATACCTGGAGTAGTTCCTACCACTAGACCGATATTTGCATTTGGAGCAACTGCCATTAGTGTTGCGTTTCGGATTCCCTTCTTGACCTTCTGTCGTAGAATTTCCCAGTTTAGACCCTTGTGCTTGCTCTGAGTATCCACTGTAACATCAATTCCTCTTTCATCTGAGAGTTTCTTTATAGAGTCTACTGGCACACGACCCTTTGACCATTCAGAACCCTCAAAGTTACTATATGATCCTCTCTCCTGTGCTAGATTTGTACTTTCATCTATAGCCATGTAACTTACGAACTCAAATATTCTATCTGCAAAGTCCCAAGCATGCTCACTGTCATAAGCCATACCAAGCTGTTCGATAGTATCTGCAAATCCCATCACACCAAGACCTATTGCACGATTTGCTTTGTCTGACTTTGTAGCTTCTGCAACTGGAAGTACGTTTATATCGATCAAGTTATCGAGCTGTCTTACTGCCAAACGAACACTTTCCTCTAGTCTAGACCAGTTTATTTCTTTGTTCTTAATGTGAGCAGCTAGGTTTAGAGATGCTAGGTTACATACAGCAATATTATCCTTGTCCTGTGGTAGACAAATCTCAGTACACAAGTTAGACATGTGTATTGTTCCTGTATTGTTGTTTAGAGCACGGAGGTTTATTGTGTCCTTCCATACCAACCATGGATGTGATGTTGACTGTAGAGATGTAAGAATCTGTCTGTATTGTTCTTTTGCAGGAACTTTCTTGAACATTACCATTTCTCCCTTTTCTGCCTTCTCAATGTAGTATTGGTATCTTCTACTGAAAGCTTCTCCGTAAAGCTCATTCAAGTCACCCGCCTCAGCTGGATCGAACATATACCAATCTTGACCTGACTCTACTCTCTTCATGAATTCGTCTGATAGGAATGCTGCTGTATTGGCAGTTCTCATACGCATATAGTCATCTCCTGCATTGTGCTTCCAGTCTAGGAATTCTGGGAAATCATAGTGCCAGTTCTCCATGTAGAAACATAGAGCTCCCTTTTTCTTGCCTCCACGCATAACCGCACGGATAGCTGTATCGATAATCTTTGCGAAAGGTGTAGGACCACTTGATACACCACCAAAGTTAGACTTAAGAGGTGAACCTGTTGCACGTAGCTTTGTTATAGATGCTCCGATTCCTCCAGATCCTTTTGAAAGCATAAGTACATCTGATACTGACTTTGCAATGTGTCCCATATCGTCATGAATCTCCATCAAGTAGCAGTTTGAAAGTGCTGGGCGAGTTGTACCTGCTCCCAAGTTTGTTGAACCACCAGCAATATACTGATGACGTGACATTTTGTCGTAGAATTTCTTTGCATACTCGGTTGGATTCTTCTCGTGGTATGAAAGACCCATTGCGATTCTCATAAAGAAATACTGTGGTGTCTCTATAGGCTGCTGTTTATCATTCTTCATGAAGTATCTATTGATAGATCCATCGAGTCCAGCATATCCAAACAGTTCATCTCTCTCTATATCTAGAGTGTTTGCAAGTTCATTTAGATCAAACTTCTCTATCATATTGGGATGTAGACGATTCCCTGCAACTCCATTCTTTATATATTCAAAAAATCCTTCGCGGTGCTTTAGCTTTAGATCAGCTGGATTTTCTTTGTCATACTCACCAATGACTTTTCTATAAATAGTCTTGAGTAGGAGACGAGTAGCAACTTTGTCATATTGAATATCCTCTTTAATATTCTGAACCGCAGCATTGATTGTGGCGTGATCTAGTTCATCTGTTGTAATGCCGTTATACAAAGTAAGGTAAGTCTCAGTGGCAATCTGAGTCACCATAGCGATGGGATCCACCATTCCAGCACAAGCTCTTTCTATTGAACGATTCACTCTATCAGCATTATGTGGCTCACGTGTACCATCTGTCTTGGTTATGAATATTGTCATTTGGATTAATAAATAATTAACTTGTTAAGTGGAGATAATTTTACTCTTTTGGAAGAATTAAAAAAGTGGATAACTCGTTTTTTATTTAATAAGAGACACAATCTATTAGTTGTAAATACTTATCTTTCAATTATTAAGACAGTGGCACCGACACCGAGACGATTTTTATCAATGAAACCAGATTTTGCTTCGATTGTATATAGAGAGTCTGATGCAGGATAAAATGTTTTAGGGAAAGTATCAGGCGAAACATTACTTTCTACAGTAACGACCTTACCTTTTTCATCTAACCAGATTATATCTATAGGAAAATTCATATCCTTCATCCAAATTCCATATTTACCAGGACGATCGAAAACAAAAAGCATTACGGTATTATCTGAAAGAGAATCTCTACCACTTAATCCTCGTATTCTAGATTTTTCATCATTAACTAAGATAGTTTCAAACTGAGTATCATTAATACTTACTACGTAGTTTTTAGCTTTATCTGAAGGATTAGAAGTATTCAACAAAAAGTAACTCCCTGCTGTAAGTAAAAGTATTAAAAGGAGTGTGATAAAAATTATTATTTGTTTATTCATGAGTTTATGAATCTAGCAGATCCTCAATACTCTTGTCCGCAAACCCTCCAGCTTGAAGGTTCCACAGTCTAGCGTAGGTGCCATGCTTCTTTATCAATTCATCATGACTTCCCTCCTCTACAACACCTTGCTTACCAAGAACAATTATCCTGTCCATCTTCCTAATTGTAGAAAGTCTGTGGGCGATAACGATAGTAGTTTTACCTTTCATCAGGGTATTTAGAGCATCTTGAATCAATGCCTCTGAGTGCGAGTCTAAACTTGATGTAGCCTCATCAAGAACCAAAATAGGCGCATTTTTAAGTAAAGCACGAGCAATAGCAACTCTTTGCCTCTCTCCACCAGATAGCTTTATTCCCCTTTCGCCTACATATGTTTCATACTTTAGTGGGAATTCCTTAATAAAGATGTCGCAATGTGCAAGCTTGGCTGCCTCGACAACTTCTTCATCTGTGGCATTACGCCTACCATATCTAATATTCTCCATAAGTGACCTGTGGAAAAGAGCCGGATCCTGCGGAACCAGACTAATATTTTCTCTCAAACTATTCTGACTAACTTTTTTAATATTTTGACCATCAATCAAAATCTCACCACCCTGAATATCATGCAATCTAAGCAGTAATTTTACAAAAGTACTTTTACCAGCTCCAGAAGAACCGATAATTGCCACTTTCTCACCTGGGTTTATTGAAAGATTGAAACCTTTGAATACAGACTTATTTTTTTCCTTATCTTTGCCAAAAGCAAAAGTTATATTTTTATACTCAATTGCACCTGATTTAACATGTAGAGTTCCGGCGTTCGGAATATCCTGAATCTCATGAGGAAGATGAAGAATCTCCACCATTTCACGCGCATCAGCCGTAGCTTCGTATAAATCACGAACAATTCTACCGAATTGCCAAATACTGTGACCAAGACCAATAATATATGCCTGTAGCAGAACGAAAGTTCCCAATGAAATAGTACCCTCCACCCAAAACTTGATAGCAAAATAGAAGATAAGAAACTCTGCTATGTAATTGATACCGGACTGAATACCATTTGTAATCTCACCACTATTCCATCTCTTAGAATAAGCCTCTGTAAACTCTTTGTTAACCTCACGGAAAGTATCGGATTCGTGACTTGAACCAGTGAAAAGCTGTATTACGTTATGATTTGATAATGCATCAGAAAGTGTCGCTGCAACCTTTGAATCAACTGCTGCCGCTTTTACGTCATGTTTTAACTTCATTTTTGTGAAAGCGAATGAAATCAAAAAGAACACTGTGATCCAAATCAGTATTCCAACAGAAAGCCTATAGTCCACCCCAACCAGAACTATCGCAATTCCAACAACCCTTACCAGTAATGGAATAATATCCATGAAAAATCTATCAGAAAGCCTTTCGACTGCACGAGTGAATCTATTTATCTTCTGTACTATTGATCCTGTAAAGTTATTTGAAAAGAAATTATGCGAATGTTCGAGTATGTATTCAAATGTTCTCTGTCTTACGTCTTGCATTACTAGTATTTCAAACTGGACCAGAGATGCACCTGCGATTCTGACACCAACCCAAGTCACAAAGTTCAGAAAAGCTATTCCGATCACGATCTGGAGCAATAAGTCACCAGTAATACTGACCTCAGCTGTACCTTGAAGAGTATCAAAGAACTCTTTGTAAGATATAGGCACAATAACACTACCTATAGTAACAGCAGTTACCATTCCTACTATATTTAAAATACCGAAGACCTTACGTTTCTTGACGTCAGTCCAATACTCCTTAAATATCTGCCAATTCGTTATTCGAGATTGTTTCATAATTTATTTATTGTACTACAGTGATGACCTAATGAGAATAGTGCCTAAAATGAAGTAGACGACTGCATTTCATGCTAGAATATTTATATGAAAATAGCTTTTGTTGGACCACCGGCAGTTGGTAAAGACGCTGCATCAAACTATATAGAACAGAAGTACAACCTAACTCACATTTCTAGTGGGGACATTGTAAGAAAATATGTTACAGACAACAATCTTGGTGCGCTTGATAGAAAGAATCTGCAAGAGGTTGCTACCAAGCTCCGAACCGAGAAAGGCGGTGATATTTTGATAAAAATAGCGATGGAGAAAAATAAAGATAATGTAATACTAAGTGGACTAAGAGCAATCGATGAAGTTGAGACATTCAAGAAACTTGGAGGATTGGTGGTTTCTATCGTCGCACCACTAGAGAAGCGTTATGACATGGCCAGATTGCGAGGCAGAATCGATGACAAAGTTTCTCTAGAAGATTTTAAAAAAATAGAAAGCGAAGAAAAATCAAACACGAACAGAAATAGCCAGAACGTAGATAAAGTTGTTGAAATGGCTGATTTGGAAATTATCAATGACGGAACTTTGGAAGATCTGTACAAAAAGTGTGATGAGTTAATTACCAACTTCCGCTAGAACCACCTCCACCAGAAGACCCTCCTCCAAAACTACTACCTCCTCCCCCGCCACCACCAAAGCTTCCACCGCCCCATCCACCACCTCCCCAACCACGGCCACCTCTATTTATGTGTCCCTTTGATGCCAAGTAATCTATTAGTAGCCCAAATAGTACCAACACCACCGCCAACACTCCGCCGACAATCATTGATGATACGATAAGACCAATGACTATTCCAAGTGCGCCACCCAAGACGCCTCCCAGCCACCAGGTTTTGGTCTTTGCTAAATAATTTACCAGCATACCAAAACTAATAACGAATATAAACGGAATTAGTTGATATAAGAGATTTATTAGTGGGTTATCACTAAGATACTTATCCTTTTCGGGCATGTTAGAAAAATCGGCACCTTCGTTGACGACAGAGATGATTGCTGCGGTGCCTCTTACAATACCTGATTCCATTTCACCTATTCTAAAATCAGGCAGAATAATATTTCTAATTATTGAAGATGAATTGGCGTCGGTTAGCTTTTCCTCGAGCCCATACCCCACCTCTATTCTTACTTTTCTCTCTGTAGGTGCAACTAATAACAAAACACCATTGTCTTTTTCTTTGTCACCAATACCCCACTCCTCGAAAAGCTTTGCTGCATACATTTCTATACTTTCATCGCCAAGTGACTTAACGGTTACTACCGCCAGCTCAACTGTTGAGGTTTGCTTTAGTTCGTTTACTCTCTGCTCTAATTCTTGCTTTGTATTTTCTGACAAAATACCGGCAAAGTCATTTACAAAACCCTGGGGTTCTCCAGGGCTTGTATATGCGTACACAGATGACGCAAATAGTGTGACTATTATTGTTGCAAGTATAGCAACTTTCTTCATATTAGAATTTAACTTTAGGAGCAACCTCTGAACCCGCTGCAGCTTCAAAATATGTCTTTACCTCGAAACCAAAGATAGCAGCGACGATAGAACTTGGTACTTGTCTAACCTTTAGATTGTAAGTCTGTACCATTTCATTGAATCTCAATCTCTGAACACTGATCCTATTTTCAGTTCCTTCCAATTGTGACATTAGAGTTTGTACGGTGTCTGAAGACTTAAGCTGAGGATAATTCTCAGTAATCACAAGTAGTCTACCTAGAGCACTCTCTACCTGACCAGCTGCCTTTGCTCTTTCATCTGGTGTAGATGCACCTGAATATCTTGTTCGAGCGTCAGCTATAGCTGTAAAAACCTCGGTCTCCTGTTTCATTATACCCTTCACTGATTCTACCAGGTTTGGTATTAGATCAAATCTTCTTTGATAGTCGACTTCGACTTGCTTCCACTGAGTATCCGCATTAATGCTAAGCTTCACTAGACTGTTGTAAGTTACGAAAGTGTAAAGTACCACCAAGGCTAGGACTGCTAGAATCGCAACTAATATTTTTTTACTCATGTTTTATTTGTTAACACTAATAAACCAGAACCAGAAACTATTTCTTTGGAGCTTGTGTCTCGTCTATACCTGCATCTGTTGTAATAAACTTGAATGACTTAACGAAATCCTTGAATGCTGTATCTGCTGAGTCGATAAGTGTAGTGTTTGTAGCTGAAACCTTCTGAGCCTCTGTACCTGAGAATCCCTTACTTGTTGGGTTTGTACTGTTTGAAGTGAAAGTAAATAGGTAGCAGATTGAATCTTTTTGTATTGAGTAGATTCTACTGAAGAACTTTCTACTTTGTACGGTGTTTGATAGAGAAATCATGTTGAAGTTCATATCATCAACCTTAAGTGTATCTCTTTCCTTAACTGTAGTTACAGGTGGGAATGCACATGTTCCAGACTGAATATCTACCTTAGCCTCAAGTAGGCCTAGTGTATTCTTTTCCTTTGCATCAACAGGGATTGTGAATGTTACGTTTGTAGGAGCATCAACCTTTATCCATTCTGTAGGATACTTTACTGAGAATCCTAATTCTTCGTTCTTGTATTCAGAGAGTTTTGTTGAAACAACTACAGTTTGACTAGTTGGAACAGAAACTGTCTCCTCTGTTGCAGTAGTATTGTCTGTAGATGAACTATTGTATCTCCAAGCCACAAGGCCCAATACAACAATTGCTATTACTAAAATAATTATTTTGTTTATATTTTTCATATTAGTAGGATTATAACAGAAACTAGTAATCAATTCCAGTATTAGCAGATGATTCTGACTTTTCATCTTTTACCTCATCAGCAATCGCAACTTCTGTAGTTAGAAGTATTGAAGCAGCTGAACAAGCGTTTTGAACCCCAAGTCTTGTAACCTTTACCGGATCAACTATTCCAGAGACGATCATATCTGCAACCATTTCATCTGATAATGCATCGTATCCAAAATTTCCTTTACCATTTTTTACTTTTTCTACAATTACAGACCCATCGTCCTTGCCTGCATTCATAGCAATTTGCTTCAGTGGTGCTTCTAATGCCTTGAGTACTATTGCATATCCCAACTCAAACTCCTTTGATGGGTGTTTCTTATTTAGAAGACTCTCTGAAACTTTCTGAGCTGCTTTTATCAGAGCCACGCCTCCTCCAGTTACAATTCCCTCTTCTATTGCAGCTTTTGTAGCATTTACTGCATCTTCAATCTTCAACTTTAGATACTTCATCTCAGTTTCGGTAGCAGCACCAACACGTATTACTGCGATACCTCCTCCAAGCTTGGCTATTCTTTCATCATACTTTTCTTTTTCATACTTTGAAGCGGTTTCATCTCTTTGTGCCTTTAGTTGAGATATTCTCTCTTCAATATTTGTTTTCTTGCCCTTACCTCCAACTATAATACTTGTATCCTTCTTTGAAATAACTTTTCTAGCCTTACCTAGCATAGCAATATCTGCACTCTCAAATGTAATACCCATTTCTTCTGAAATTATTGTTGCACCTATTGTAACTGCAATATCTTCGAGTATTTGCTTTTTATCTGATCCAAATCCAGGAGCTTTAATTGCAAGAACATTGAAACTACCTCTAAGTCTGTTTACGATAAAAGTTGAAAGCGCTTCTCCGTCTACGTCTTCAGCGATAATAACCAAATCTTTTTTACCAGACTGCGCCAACTTCTCCAGAAGTGGTAGTACTTCCTTTATCGATGAAATCTTTTTATCAGTTAGAAGAATAGCAGGATCATTATACTCTGCCTCCATTCTTTCTGAATTTGTGACCATGTATGGAGATATATAACCCTTATCAAATGCAACTCCTTCGGTTACTTCTGACTCAAGACCGATTGTTTGTGACTCTTCTACAGTTACAACTCCATCCTTGCCGACTTTCTTTATAGTATCAGCGATGATTGTTCCTAGCTCTAGTGACTCAGCAGAAATATTTGCAACCTGTCTGATCTCTTCATCTGTTTTAATTGGCTTAGAAATAGACTTTAAAGCTGTGACTATGTCCTTTGATGCAGCTTCAATACCAAACTTAACACCCATAGCGTTTACTCCCATGGTTGTGTGTTTCATTCCTTCATCGACGATAGCTTGCATCAAAACTACAGAAGTTGTTGTACCATCACCAGCAATATCATTTGTCTTTGTAGCAACTTCTTTTATAATCTCTGCGCCCATATTCTCGAATCTGTCCTTTAGACTAATATCTTTTGCTATAGAAACTCCGTCGTTTGTGATAGTAGGTGCACCGTAAGTTTTATCAAGGACCACATTTCTTCCTCTTGGACCTAGAGTAACTTTTACTGCATTTGCAACAATATCCACTCCCCTTTTCAAAGACTTTCTTGCTTGCTCGTTGTATTGAATTACTTTTGTCATATTTAAAATTTAAAATTTATTAATGCTATTTAACAATCGCCAGAATCTCACTTTCCTTAACAATATAGTATTCTTCACCATCAACCTTGATCATATCCGCCCATTGAAAAAGTACAGTATCGCCCTTTTTAACCGTTGGCGGTACTAGTTTTCCGTCTTGATATATTCCTGGACCTACTGCAACGACAACACCGCTCTTGCTACCCTTGTCGTTACTTACCGTCATTGGAATTATGATGCCCGCAGCTGTTTTATTTTCTTTACTATTATCCTCTTTAATTAAAATTCTCTCTCCGAGCGGCATGATTTCTGTACTACTTGATTTGCTCTTTTTTGCGTCTTTTGTCATATGGAATTTTATTTAGATTAATAATAAATTTTTAATAAACTACTCTTGTGTGGCTAATATTATAACAATAGAATAGCTGTAGCAATCTTGCAAAGAAATTATGGGTATGCTATAGTCTCTTGCAATGAAGACGATTGCCTCTATACTTCCGTACATACAAATTGTACTAGCTGTACTACTTATAACAGCTATAATACTTCAAAGAACCGGAGCACAGATCGGTGGAGCTTTTGGTGGTAGTGACAATTTTAGTTCAGCTTTTCACACACGACGTGGTTTTGAAAAGACTCTCTTCATTGTAACAATAGTTATTGCAGTTCTGTTTGCATCTACTGCTCTCGTGGGTCTTATAAAATAAGTTTATTTTGAATCTATTATATTATGACGGAATTTCGCTTTAAAGGAAGCGATAGGCTTCTTAAGACGGTTGAATCTTTCTCAGCTACTGAGAAAGTCTTGTTTGCTGTATTCTTTTTCATAGCGTTAATAAGTGCATTAAATCTTGCATGGAGAGTAAACAAGAGTTTTACTGTAGCAGTTCCCGCACATGGTGGATCTTTCAATGAAGCCCTTATTGGACTACCAAGATCTATCAACCCAGTCCTAGCGATTTCTGATACTGACAAGGATCTTTCTACATTGATATATTCTGGTCTAATGAAATATGAAGGTGATAAGTTGGTTCCCGACCTAGCATCAAAGTACACGGTTTCTGGTGATGGTCTTGTATACCACTTTGTACTGAAGAACAATATTAGATTCCATGATGGCACACAACTTACAGCTGATGACGTCGAATACACTATTCAGAAAATCCAAGATACTGAGATAAAAAGTCCTAGAGCAGTTGACTGGTCTAGTGTAACTATCAAGAAAGTAAATAGTCTTGAGATTCAGTTTATTCTAAAACAACCATACGCACCCTTCCTTGCCAACACAACAGTTGGAGTTTTACCAAAACATCTATGGAAGAATCTTCCATCTGATCAATTTTTATTTAATCAAAACAATTTGGAACCAGTAGGCTCTGGACCATATATGGTTGAGTCTGTTCAGAAGAATAAAAGTGGAGTGCCAGTGTCATATACCCTATCATCTTTCAGTAAGTTCTATGATGGTGAACCATTTATTTCAAAAATTAATATTTTCTTCTACCAAAACGAAGCTGACGCAATAAACGCATACAAGATAGGAGCTATAGATAACCTTGCTGGTATTTCTCCGGAGAGCACTGCGAGTGTAGCTTCAACAACAAAGAACAATTCCTACATAATCCACAACCCTATCCCAAGAGTGTTCGGTGTATTTATGAATCAAAGTAATGCTCCAGTACTCGCAAATAAGGAGGTTAGACAGGCTTTAAATATGTCAGTAAATAGAGATAGGATTATCAAGGATATTTTATTTAATTACGGCATAGCTATAGATAGTCCGCTACCTGTATCTAGTAGTACAAAAGACAGTAGTACCATCAAGTATGATGTCGAAGGAGCAAAATCCCTTCTAGCAAAGAATGGTTGGACAATAAACTCAAACGGCATTTTGGAGAAAAAACTCGGATCAAACAGACAGACTATAGAATTTTCAATAGAGACCACAGATTCACCAGAGTTAAAATTGATTGCTGAGTACATCAGGAAAGATTGGGCGGAGCTAGGTGTAAAGGTCAACATAAAAGTATTCGAGTTCGGAGATTTGTCACAAAACATTATCAAGACAAGAAAATATGACTCACTACTTTTCGGTCAGATAATCAATAAAGATCTTGATTTGTACGCCTTCTGGCATTCATCACAACGCAACTATCCAGGATTAAACATCGCCATGTATGTAAACAGCAAAACCGATAAGTTACTTGAGGAAGCACGATCTACATACGATGATAAGATGCGAATGGATATAAACAAATCATTCGAGAAAACAGTAAAAGATGATGTGCCCGCAATATTCCTCTACTCTCCAGAATACATTTATATAGTCGCAAATAAGATAAAGGGTCTCGATATAGAATCAGTCGCAAACCATTCACAGAGATTCTACGGAATAGATAAATGGTACATAGAGACGAGCGATGTATGGAGAGTGTTCACAAAATAAATTAAAAAATATGGAAAATACAAATACAACAAATACAAATCAACAAGCAGCGCCAGGCAGTACACCTAGACCAAGCGCACATAGATCACCACTTAGTAAAAGTGGTAGACGTCCTGCGCCAAGATCACACGGAATGAGAGCTTCACGTCCACCAGATGCCACACAAATGCATAAGAAAGTGGAGGATACGGTACCTGCACTAGCACCAGATGCTATAAGAATAATTCCTTTGGGTGGTGTAGAAGAGATTGGAAAGAACATGACTATGGTCGAATATGGAAATGATATCGTAATTATCGATATTGGTTTCCAATTCAAAGATGAGAATACACCAGGAATCGATTACATTCTACCTAATACAAAGTATCTAGAAGAAAGAAAGGATAAAATTCGTGCAGTAATAATTACACACGGGCACTTGGATCACATAGGAGGTATTCCCTACGTAATGCCAAGAATCGGTAATCCACCACTATATACCCGCATGCTCACATCAGTGATGGTGAAAAAGCGTCAGGAAGAATTCACACATGTTCCACCACTAGACATCAAGATTGTTGAAAAGGATGAAACCATAACCTTGGGTTCACTGAAGGTGAAATTCTTTGCCGTAACTCACACAATACCAGATGCTATGGGAGTTGTTATACAAACACCTCATGGTTCAATAGTACATACAGGTGACCTTAAACTTGATCACGTTGATGGAGTTCCTACAGAACCAGAGGTTGCTGAGTACGACCGTGTATTTAAAAACGAGAAGGTGCTTCTACTTATGGCAGATTCTACAAATGTAGAGAATCCTGGCTTTTCTATTCCTGAAAAAACAGTTCACAAGAACATAGAGAACATAATTAGAGATACAAAGGGTCGTTTGATCATCGCCACATTCGCTTCCCTACTAGAAAGAATGTTGAAGATTATTGAGTACTCAGAGAAGTACGGTAAGAAGGTTGTCGTTGAAGGTAGAAGCATGAAGACAAATATTGAAATTTGTATGAATCTTGGCCTACTTAAACCCAAGAAAGATACCCTTATCACAGTTGAACAAATCGATAGTTATCCACCAGACAAGATCGTCGTCCTAGCTACAGGTGCTCAAGGAGATGAATTCGCAGCTATGATGAGAATGTCCAACAAGACTCACAAGTACATCAAGATTAACAAAAGAGATACTATTTTGCTTTCATCATCTATAGTTCCTGGAAACGAGAGAGCTGTGCAGAAATTGAAGGATAACCTTTCTAGACAGGGTGCAAGTATTATCCACTACAGAATCGCTGACGTTCACTCATCTGGTCACGCCAATCACGATGAAACTGTGTGGATTCATAAAAAAGTTAATCCTAAGTTCTTTATTCCTGTTCACGGTTATCACTACATGCTACGCGTACACGGCGACATCGCTCGTGAAGCAAATGGCCTTTCTGAAGATAAGATTATCATCCCAGACAATGGTTCAGTTATAGAAATACAGAATGCAGGTGAAAAAATCGTAAAACTAAAGGAGAAAGCGCCTTCAGGTATCGTTATGGTGGATGGATTCTCAGTGGGAGATATTCAGGATGTAGTTATTCGTGATCGTCAGATGCTAGCTCAAGATGGAATCTTTATTGTATTTGCTATTATTGATTCAAGAACGGGCAAACTAAAGAAGTCACCAGACATCATCTCTCGTGGTTTCGTTTATCTACGTGAATCACAGGAACTTCTACACCACACTAGAATTATCATAAAGAATACTATCGAGGATTCAACAAAAGGAACAAATCCTCTAAATATAGACTTTGTTAAAACAAACATCAGTGACAATGTAAGTAAGTTCCTATTACAAAAAACTGCAAAGAGACCTATTGTTATACCTGTACTTCTAACTATATAATTTTTTCCAAATGTTTTTAGTGTTATAATGATTCGAATGAAACACAATTCGAATACAAAAACTACTAATAGCATTATAGCGTTATGTATTATTAGTTTTCTTACCGGAATACATCTAAGTCTTCCTGTTTACTTTAACTCAGGTTTTCTCTCAAACTTCATAGATGAAAGGACTATCAGTCTTGTATATTCGATAATATCTCTAGTTACGATATTGGGGTTATTGGCAATGCATACTATTTTAAAGAAGATAGGTGCTTTTCGTACAAGTATCGCTCTCATATTGATACAGATGACTGTATTCTATTACTTTATAAATACAAATGACATAAATGTTATTGTCCCGCTGTTTATAGTAGCGATGAGTATTGTAAGTCTGATCGTGTTTGCAAACGATATATTTATTCAAGAAAATACAGAAGTACATCACACTGGACGGGTTCGTGGTCTTGTTATGACGGCTTCAAATGCAGCCTGGATTCTGGGACCTCTACTTGCTGGTATTCTGGTCACAACAACTGATTCTATCGAGAACTACAAGGACATATACATTGCAGCATTTGCAATACTCTTACCCTTGCTCTATGTAGTCTTCAAGAATTTTCAGAATTTCAAGGACCCAAAGTATATTGAGATCTCTACAAGAGAGACCGTTATCAGAATTCTAAAGAATAAAGACATTAGTAAAATTTTCCTTGCTAATACTGTTCTGCAGTCATTTTATGCTTGGATGACGGTCTATGTGCCGATTTATCTTCACCAAACTATTGGCTTTGATTGGAAAGAGATTAGTATCATTCTAACAATCATGCTTATTCCTTTCGTATTAGTAGATATACCGCTAGGTAAGTTAGCAGATAAAAAGTGGGGTGAGAAAGAACTAATGATTACTGGTTTTGTAATTCTAGGTGTTTCAACAGTATGTCTAACACTACTTAGTGTAAAAAGTTTGGCAGCGTGGGCTACTATTCTATTTATTACCCGTATCGGTGCAGCTACGGCAGAGATAATGATTGAGACGTATTTCTTTAAAAAAATAGATGGTAGCGATCCTGAAATTCTAAGTTTGTTTAGAATCACTCGTCCCCTAGCATACTTCGTTGCGCCTGTGATTACGACAGTGGCTCTAGTATATACAACAGATCAGTATTTATTCGTAGTTTTTGGATTATTAGCCCTTTTGACAATATACCCTATTTCAACAATTAAGGATACAAATTAGTCTTAATGATTCCGATTGTAAGCTTTTTCACATATTTTGCATTCCCCTGCCAATTCATATATAATTCGCGTACAAATTATTAATAATATTTATATACCAAATTCAATATGGCAAAGATAAAATCTGTATTCGCTCGTGAAATCCTAGACTCTAGAGGTAATCCAACAGTAGAAGTGGATGTAACTCTTAAGGACGGTTCTTTTGGTCGTGCAGCAGTTCCAAGTGGTGCTTCAACTGGAAGTCATGAGGCTGTTGAACTACGTGATGGTGGTAAAAGATATATGGGTAAAGGTGTAGAGAAGGCAGTAAAAAACGTAAATACAATCCTTTCAAAAGCTCTTGCCAACAAAGAGTTCGATCAGAGATCAATCGACAAGAAAATGATTGAGCTTGATGGTACAGAAAATAAGGGACGTCTAGGTGCAAATGCAATACTAGGTATTTCTATGGCTTTCTCTAAAGCAGCGGCAGTAAGTGCAAAGACTCCTCTATACAAGTATTTCAACAAGGTCGCAAAGACTGGTAATACTATTCAACTTCCAGTTCCAATGATGAACATTCTAAACGGAGGCAAGCACGCTGAGAAATCAACAGACTTCCAGGAGTTTATGATCATGCCTGTAGGCGCTAAATCATTCAAGGAAGCTCTAAGATACGGTACTGAAGTATTTCATACTCTAAAGAAACTTCTACACGACCGAGGCCTTTCTACAACTGTTGGAGATGAAGGTGGGTTTGCTCCTGCTCTAGCTTCAAATGAAGAAGCTATCAAGATAATCTTGGAGGCTATCGAGAAAGCTGGGTACAAAGCAGGAAAGGATATTTTCATTGCTCTTGATGTTGCAGCTACTGAGCTTTACAAGGATGGTAAATATCATCTAGCTTGTGAGAACCGAAGTCTAACTTCAGAAGAAATGGTTAACTTCTATGCTGACTGGTGTGCAAAATACCCTATTATTTCAATCGAAGATGGTCTAGCAGAGGATGATTGGGATGGTTACAAACTAATGACAGATAAACTTGGCAAGAAAGTTCAAATCGTTGGTGATGATCTTTTCGTAACAAACATTGATCGTCTAAAGATGGGTATTGAAAAGGGTGTTGGTAACTCAATCCTAATCAAGTTGAATCAGATCGGAACTGTTTCTGAGACTATCGATGCTGTTAATATGGCGAAGAAAGCTGGATATACTTCAATCATTTCTCACCGTTCAGGAGAGACAGAGGATTCAACAATCGCTGACTTCGTAGTTGGAACAGGTACAGGTCAAATCAAGACTGGCTCCCTATCAAGAACAGATCGTGTTGCAAAGTACAACCAACTTCTAAGACTAGAGGAGTCTCTAGGAAAAAAGGCAGTTTTCAGAGGAAGTAAGGTTTTCAAAACTGAGTAGTTAATCATTTAGATATAGAAAAAGAGTGGTAGTGATATCCTAGGACATTTCGACGATTCAGCAGAATCGCGCTTGGCGCACTGCGAGCTGAGAACTAGGAAATTCTTAGTAAAGAATTTCCGTGTCCGTAGATATCATTACCACTCTTTTTCATTAACCTAACCCCCACCATTATGCTTGTGGAGCAGGTGGTACTGGAGGTGTTGGTGCCTTTGGTCCCTTTGTCATATAATATTTTCTCAGGTTGATTAGCTCCTGAGTCACCAAATTATACAATCGATTCAAGTGCCTCCACTTTTCCCTCATTACTTTGACATAGCGTCAAAAGCTTGGGTGAAAAGACTATGAAAAATGGCACTCCCTCGCCATGGTCTAATATTTAGCAAAATTACACCACTTGGGTGTAATTTTGGCTATATTTTATTATGTCTAATTAAAGAGGCTGCTCGGTACCGTCACTTAGTAGATAATATCTCTTAAGTGGCTTCAGATTCTCATCTAATTCGTAGATCAATGGCACAGCATTCTTGATCTCAATACCAACAATCTCATCATCGCTTATTCCATCAATATGCTTCACCATAGCACGGATACTGTTGTTACTTGCTGAGATTATGACTTTCTTGCCACTCTTTATCATTGGAACGATATCTGAGTTCCAGTAAGGCATTACTCGCTTTATAGTATCTTCTAGTGATTCACCTAGTGGTAGATCATTTGGATCTAAGTCTTTGTACTTTGGATCAAAACCAGGATATCTAGGATCATCCTTGGTTAGCTGCAATGGCTTGTCAGCAAAACTTCTTCTCCACTTGTGAACCTGTTCTGGAGAATATTGAGCAGCAATATCAGTATGTTTTTGTTCCTGAAGAGCACCATAGTGTCTTTCATTCAATCTCCAAGAATAGTTTGTTTGAATATCTGAAGACCCTAATTCACCAAGTACAGTACTTAATGTATTCTTTGCTCGTTTTAATACTGAACAAAAAGCCACATCGAATTTTAGTCCGGCATTCTTTAGACTTTGTCCGGCGAGCTTTGCTTCCTCAACACCTTTATCTGTTAATTCAACGTCCGTCCAACCACAAAATTTCTTTTCTAAATTGTATGCAGTCTGTCCGTGTCTTATTATTACTAATTTATACATAGGCACACATTATACACGAAAACATTATTCCCTTCTACTTTTTATTGTTGAGATAATCAATCTAATATACTTTATCAAAAGGATAATAAATGTAGTACAGAATAGTCCCAACCCTATACCAGCAAATACATCCGACATCCAATGTACACCGAGATACACTCGACTAAATGAAACAAGGAGAGAAAGAATGACACAAATCACAATCAACACCTCTCTTAAAACAAGTGATTTGATCTTGATAACAATGAAGTAGATCAGTAGTGTAAAAAATATTGTCGCTGCTACAGCATGCCCACTAGGAAAGCTATATCCTGACTGTAAAATAAAGGCATTCTCAGGTCTTAAGCGCATTACTAAGTTTTTTATTATGAAAGTAGATAAATACCCAGTACCTAGAGAAAAGACCGTCACGATCGCAAACGTATAACTTTTATGACGAATAAAATATATAAAGCCAGCCAAACCCAATACAGTTAGGTAGGTCGGACTCAAGATATTTGTCACAAGATTCATAAACCAAAGTAATGCTGGTGAGTTGTGAATTGTGAAATATGCATTGACGAATAAGTCGAGCTGTAATAGAAAAACTTTGTCAGTTAGCGCGTCTTGAATAGTTTTAAAGAATAAATAAAGACCAAATATGTTTAGAATCAAAGTGATAATTTCATACTTAGCAAAAATATGAAACTGCTTATTTATCAATCTATAACCCCAGGCCATAAGTATTCCAAATACGATTACCAATACAATATATTTACCGAGTAAGGCAGATATCGTATCGTAACTTGCACCAAAAACATATCCAGCCAGCACAGCTGAAGTAGCCCATAAAACCGCACCCAAAGAATCATATATCCAAAACTTTCTTGAACTAACCCCACTAGCACCGACCACGAAAGGTGTGAGTGAACGAGTCATTGGACTGAATCTTCCAATAATAATAGTTTTTACACTATTGTCCTGTATGACTTTTCTAGGTTTATCTATGTACTCAGGTTTGATATAGCACAATGATCCAAACCTGTACAAGAGTTCTATACCGAATTTCTTACCCAATAGATAACCTAGATAGTCCCCTAGAACCGCACATATCACAACTATTGGCAAAACTACCCTCAAACTGAAAACATCAATTTTCGAAAGAAAACCAGCAATAATAACAATGGTTTGTCCCGGCACAAACTGACCTACAAGCGGCAATCCTTCCAATATCGTAGTTAGAGAAATAAACAAATAGCCACCGTGTTCCACCAGCATGTGCAAGTTATGTCCTATATAGTTGAATACTTGGAACATGTTGTTTAAATTAAACCGTATTATACCACAACCAGTATTAAATTCTGATAAATTTTTTATCGTTGATTTCCACAAAGAATACGTGGATAAAAACATAATTCAGTCTATAATCGACACATGAAAATATTATTAATCGAAGACGACATTGATGTATCGTTCTTTATTAAAATGGGTCTTCAAAATGATGGTATTGTTGTGGATATAGCAAAAGACGGAGCTAGTGGTTCATTTATGTCCAGGACAAACCATTACGATGTTATGGTAATAGATTATTCTCTACCTATCAAAGACGGGCTCTCTATATGTGAGGAGATACGTGCATCACAGATTGACACACCTATAATCTTTCTCACTGTACATACAGACACAAGGAAAAAGGTTCGAGCTCTTGAAAAGGGTGCTGATGACTATATGACCAAGCCATTTGCGCTCGAAGAATTGAAAGCAAGGTTATTTGCATTAAAGCGGAGACCTCACCAAATCGAAAGCACCATACTAACGGTAGACGATCTAGTGGTAGACACATACAAAAGAACTGTAAAAAGAAATGGTAAACAAATATACCTAACAAGGAAGACTTATGATCTATTGGAACACCTTATGAGAAACAAGGGTATTGTTCTTTCAAGAGGAAATATAATGGAGTATGTTTGGAACTCAGATAGTGATCCATTTTCAAATACAGTAGAGTCGCACATATCGAGTCTTCGAAAGAAGATAAATATTGATGGTAAAAAAGATATCCTCAAGAATCTACCAGGTAGGGGCTATATAATTATTGATTCTTAAACTTTCCTTCCTGTATTTGCTTTATATATGCATCAGTCTGAGCTTTAATTGCTGGGAACTTATTACCAGCCTTTTTCAATGTCTCAATAGCCAAACTATCCTGACCGTTTAAGATGTATGCATATGCTAGAGGTGAATATGCTTCCATGTTCTCTGGGTCTTTGTTTATCAGTGCTTGATACCCCGCTATTGCCTTTGAGTACTTCTTTGCAAACATGTATGCGTTTATTACCTTTGGATCAAAGAATATTTCCTTATCATCAGGGAAAGTCTTTATGGCCTCTGCTTCATTGTTTGTTGAAATGAGAGCGGCAACGTAGTTGGTTTTTGCGACTATATTTTCTGGAGCGGATTCATATGCCTGCTTCATTATCTGAAGCCCTTCTGTTGTACTGCCAACGTTCATATAGTTACTAGCCAATTCATACATTATTGTCTGCTTTCCAGGAGATAGTTTGGCTGCCTTCTCAAGTAGTGGAGTTGCACTCTTTAGATCGCCTATTGAATTGTAGAATGTTCCAGCGAGGATATATATACGTGCATCATTTGGTACATCTGCTATATGCTTCTCGATCTCTTGCTTGGCTAGACCATAGAATTCCATCTTGGTATCAAGAGGTATTGATTGGTTATTTATTACACCAGTAGCACATGAAAGAAACTGTTCCCTAGACTCTTGGTTTGAGAGAGTAAGATCATATCCGACAGCTTTTTTGAAAGGTTCAATAGATAATGTCTTGCTACTACCACAACTTCTTAACCCATTTATCAAAGCTTTGTTTGCTAGTATTGGTCTCACATTTATAAAGTAAACAGATACAAGAAATACTATTACCATAATAGGCAGGAATAGATAATCTCTCAAAACAATTTGATCATCAGTAGGCTTCTGATCCGCATTTCTAATCAGCATACAATCACTACCTTTTCTTAAATTCTTTATGAAAGCGAGTACAATGAAGAACATTACATAACTAGTTTGGTTATCAAAAACGAATATATTGTGTACACCATATCCGACTAGTAAACCTACAAATGCCGCTTTCTGTCCTACAGTAAGGTCACTTTTGAATATAAAGATGAATGACAATAAATATAGGGACAAGTATGATAGTAAACCAAGTAAACCTCCAGCAATTAACCAGTCCAAATAGACGTTGTGTGCTCGGTCGAACCATTGTTCGTGCGCGTACATCTTTGGATTATAGTGTGAGTTGAATATGTAGTTGAAATTCTCTTGACCCACTCCAATAATGGCTGTTTTTGGTGTTTCAAATATACCCTTCACTGCCATTGGCCATATAAATCCTCTAGCCTGAGTCTTAGTATCTGAAATTGAAATATTTGCCAATCTACTCAACACCTTGTTTGACTGTATCCATTTTGCATCTCGGTTTGAATAGAATAGTACACCAACAATCAAAATCAATATTATCGCACCGCCAGCAAGTCCTCTAGTTAAATTTGATTGGCCATTCTCCTTTCTACCAAAGATCGCGTAGAATGCTGCAAATACAATGAGAGCTGCTACCCAACCCAACATACTTCCTCTAGTAGCTGTTTGAAATAGAATGAATGAAAAGAATGCAAAAGATGCAGTATATAGAGTTGTATAAACCACTCTAGTTGGATGGAACTTTGTAATAGCCAAATACAGAGCAATAAATGCGTTGATAAGCATATATACAGCCATATATGCTGAGTTTCCCAATGATGCATCAACTCTATCTCCTTGATGTGTTGGTGATACTCCGAAAAACTGTAACAGTCCATAGAAAGCAACAATTAGTCCGGATACTAGTACAACATTAAAGAAGTTATCCCAACTTTTTCGTGTTGTAAGAACTGAACTAATCACCATAAAGAAAGCCCATAGGTGCGCTATCATGATCCATCCCTCCATTCTCTCGAAGTTAGACCAAATACTCCTTAATGGATTCAAGCCGAACAAATCTGCTACCAGAGCAATGAATGCTAGTACCGTTATAGATATAGTAATTGGATTGATCCTAGGCGCAACACTTCTATCGGTACCGACTACCGTAGTTCCCTTTTCCCTAAGTATCAAAACAATCCATAGCACAAACAAAATCTCAACAATTATTCTGAATGCAAATGCCTTTCCAGTTATAAATGGAAAGAATAGTGAATTACTAACATACAATGGGATAAGGGTGATTAAAGCGAGTCCGGAAATAATAATATTCTTTATTGTATTGTTGATTGTAATGTTGTTCATAGTAACGAGATAATAACACAGAATAACTTTGTTTTCTATTTATAATATTGCAATTCGTGTTGTGGTTTTACTCTGGTGGTAAATTACAATGATAAATGATAAAATCCTATGACAAATAACAAACATCTGTATGAACTCCCCAAGTAATGTACTAACTATCATAAGACCGAAAAAGTTATTCTCTGTCAAGGATATTACCGAGGTATGGAAATATAGGGAGCTATTATTCTTTTTCACGTGGAGAGATCTTAAGGTTAGATACAAGCAAACAATGATTGGAGCTGGCTGGGCCATTTTTCAACCATTCATTACGATGGTTGTATTTTCAATATTTTTTGGAGGACTGGCAAAAATACCATCGGATGGAGTACCTTATCCAATCTTCGTATATGTCGGTTTGATATTCTGGCAATTTTTTTCTTCTGCACTATCAGATACAAGTAATACACTGATAAGTAACCAGGCTATCATTACAAAAGTATATTTTCCGAGATTGATCTTACCTATAGCTTCTGTCATGACAAAGATAGTGGATTTCTTGATAGCGTCCATCATACTTGTTGGTCTAATGATCTACTACCAGTACCTACCAAATCTATACGGTCTACTATTACTACCTGTACTTCTACTTATAAGTTTTATGAGTGCAGTTGGTGGGGGTCTGTTTCTAGCAGCAATCAATGTGAAGTACCGTGATGTTAGATACGCTCTTCCCTTTTTAATTCAGATAATGCTATTCCTAACTCCAGTTATATATCCAGCAAGTATTGCAGGTAAGTATTCAAAGATACTTGCTCTAAACCCAATGATGGGTGTAATACAGAACGCCAGAGCAGCACTATTGGGTACAACTCCTATAAACTGGACATTGATCCTAATATCAGTTGTTGCTTCAGCCGTACTTTTGATTGTGGGTGTATACGTATTTAAAAAAGTCGAGAGATATTTCGCAGATATTATATAACATGACATCAATAATAGAAGTAAAAGGAATAAGTAAGAAGTATAAAATAAACCACCAGCGTGGTGGCTACATTACCCTGCGTGATGTATTAACAAACATCATAAAGAGACCTTTCTCATACGTTAAGGTTAAGTCAAAGAAAATTGCAGGATTAGAGAAAAAGGAAGACTTCTGGGCGCTAAAGGGAGTAGATTTTGAAATAAATAAAGGAGAAGTTATAGGTATCATCGGACACAACGGTGCCGGAAAGTCTACTCTTTTGAAGATCCTATCACAGATCACTCCACCGACCGAAGGAGAGATAATAATAAAAGGTACAGTTGGTAGTCTATTGGAAGTTGGAACAGGGTTCCATCCAGAACTAACAGGACGCGAGAATATTTTCTTAAATGGCGCAATTTTAAATATGAGTCAAAAAGAGATAGCATCAAAATTTGATCAGATCGTCGAATTCTCAGGTATTGGCAAGTTTCTTGATACTCCAGTAAAATACTATTCAAGTGGTATGTATGTAAGACTCGCGTTCTCAGTTGCTGCACATATGGAGCCAGATATATTGCTAGTCGACGAAGTTTTGGCTGTTGGTGATGCAGAATTCCAAAAGAAATGTCTGGGAAAAATGGAGGAAGTTACCAAGAAAAGCGGACGAACGATCATATTCGTGAGTCACAATATGGAGGCTATCTCTCGCCTATGTGAGAGATGTGTACTACTAGAGAAAGGTAAAGTTGTTGCTATTGGACCAACAGATGAAGTGATAAATAAATATATACAGTTGAAGGAATCTATACCTTCTGAGTACGTCAACAATGACCCGAGTGCTGACTCAAAGTCACATGGATATATAAAAAAGATACAGGTGGAAGACGAAGACAACGTTGCTGTAGACACGATTTCTGCCGGACTACCTTGGAAAACTAGAGTGAATTTTAAGATTAACGAGTTCACTCCTAGTTTCATTCTGGGTATGAGTATAAGAGGAGCTAACAATGTAACTGTGAGAACTACGTGGAGCAAGCCTCAAGATCTAGAACCTGGTAACTATGAAGCGGTGATTTCTGATGATGTAATCAATCTAAGTAGTAGAACATACACCCTTACTTTCGGATTATCATCTTTCAAGAAGTCATTCGAGAGTTTAGAGGATTGTGTATCGATCAAAATAGTTCCAGAAGGTGCAAACATTGATTCTGAAAGAATATTGACCGTAAGTGGTGGTGAAGTGATAATCAATCCGATGGAGATATCAATTAAGAAAATAAACTAATGAAAAGACTAAAAAATTTCGCTTATAACATAGAATCACAGTGGGGCGATGACGGTGTGATAGAGGAGATTTTTAAAAGAATCGGCGAAGGTAACAAGACCTGTGTAGATTTTGGTGCCTATGATGGTCCGCATCTAAGCAATACGTGGAATCTATGGAACAACAAAGGTTGGAATGCCCTACTTATTGAGGGTAACCCTAGTCGTATCAAATCACTAAGGGAGTATGTAGGCGATAATAAGAAGATAAAGACAGTTAACACCTTTGTAAGTACTACAGGAGAAAACAAAATAGATAATATAGTTGAAAAGAATCTCGGTTCAAACACAAAGATAGACTTGATGTCTATCGATATAGATGGTGATGATTACTATATTCTAGAATCGATTGAGAAATTCCACCCTCGCGTAATCATCATAGAGTTTAATCCAACAATACCAGTCAACATAGACATAGTGCAAAAACAGGGAGAGTATTTTGGATCATCAGCATTCAGTATCAACAAATTAGCTACTCAGAAAGGCTACAGATTAATAGAAATTATTGGAGCAAACTGTTATTTCATAAAATCAGAAGAGTATTCCAAGGTGTATAGCGATGAATATACCCTAGAGAGCTTATTCCACAATGATTTTATTAGCCATGTTATAACTTCATATGGAGGTTACTCTTTTATATTGAATAAGCTTGCATTTGGATCAAAGAATAAAAAAGTAGCAAGACCTTCAATCATTTCATCATTTAAATTTATAGACTTTGGCAACCTATTTCCACAGAAACTATCTGATATCAAGAACGATCTTAAAAAGAAGGCGTATCAGAAGTATTTAGCTCTAAGGATTAACTTCTTCAATAGAAGCCGTCCAGTACCACATGAATATAAGTCAGCCTTAATAATAAAACTAGCTAGAGAATATGGTATAAAAAGTTTTATTGAGACTGGCACATACCAAGGAAAAATGGTGTATGCACTGAGACATGTATTCAAGAAAATATATTCTATAGAAATAGACAAGACCCTATTCACACACGCAGTTGAAAGATTCAAACACTATCCTTACATTAAAATTATTAATGGCGATAGTGCTATTGAATTAGGAAAAATACTATCATCAAACAACGAGCGCTTTGTTTTTTGGTTAGATGGTCACTATTCAGCCGGAAATACTGGTAAGTCAGATTTGAGCACTCCTATCATTAAAGAACTTGATACTATTTTCAAGACAAAAAACAAGCATGTAATTGCCATTGATGATGCGAGACTATTCAATGGAAAAGATGATTACCCTAAGTATAGTAAAATAAAAGAAATTGCTAACAAGAACAATTATTCTTCAAAAATCAAAAAAGATATTATAATATTACTTCCAAATGATTCAAGGAATTAAAAGTAGACTAAATCGCTTAGCAAAAGCCAAGAGACTTAAATCTGATTTTGATAAGTTTAATAGTATCAATAACACTCTAAAGGAGAAGAGATTTGTTCCACTTTGGGCCAATCGGGGGCTGGTGTACGAAGATACAGAAACCACTCACTTTGATACACACTATGTTTATCACCCTGCATGGGCTGCTCGAGTATTAGCACAGACAAAACCTGCACTACACATAGACATTTCTTCCACATTATACTTTTCGACAATGGTATCTGCTTTTGTGCCTACAAAATTTTATGATTACCGACCTGCACCTCTGAAGGAATTACCTGGCCTTGAGTGTGAACGTGCAGATCTAACCAAGCTACCTTTCCAAAATAATAGTATTAAATCTATCTCATGTATGCACACTGTGGAGCATATAGGTCTTGGTAGATACGGGGACCCGATAGATCCAGATGCCGACCTTAAGTCGATTCGAGAATTGCAAAGAGTTACAGCTATTGGTGGTGATTTGATATTTGTGGTGCCTATAGGTAAATCAAAGCTAGTTTTCAATGCGCATCGCATTTATAGTTATGCTCAAATAATGGAGTACTTCAAGGGTTTTGAGCTAAAGGAGTTCTTTTTGATACCTGACAATGCTTTCGAAAAAGGACCAATCGTAAATGCAAAGGAAATCGATGCTGATAAACAAAATTATGGTTGTGGATGTTTTTGGTTCAAAAAAACAAAATGATAGACAACATCAAACATATAATCAAAGTACTTATAGGTAGGAAGGATTATTGGTGGTACCAGAGGCATTTTGAGGGCTCAATAAACAAGGAAACGTGGACTAACAGAAATAAAATACTATCCTGGGCAAATGAATGCGTTCTAAATAAAGATAAGTATGAGTCAGAGTCTCAATTCATTAGCTCAGATGATCCTGTGGTTAGACAAGGGTATGAGCTAAGAAAAAAAATACTAAACGATTTTAAGAACAAGTTATCTGGGAAAATATACGAAAGAATTCTCATCCAAGTTCCTGACTGGAAAGTTTCTCCAGCTGGCTATTCCCTATTTTCAAATATGATTGAGTCTTTAAACTATATCGGTGTGCCAAGCACGGCACTAAAATGGGGAGAAAAAATAGATAAGTATCTGGAGGATTTTAAACCAACAATATTCCTAACGGGAGATAATAAGGTGTATACGGACACAATAGATTGGAACTTACTCAAAGAATATAAAAAGAAGAATGATTTCAGAATTGGTCTAACAGCATCACTACAGGAATACGGAAATACACCACTTTCAGGAAGGTTGGATTGGGCCAAAGATAACGGTATTGATTTTTATTTTAGCTTCAGAGATGAAGATTACTTCAATACACGTAATGAATACAAACCTTTTTTTGAAAGAGGATATAAAATATATTCAGTTCCGTTTGGTGCAAACCCTTTAATCCACTACCCCCTACCAAACATCAAAAAAGATACTGATTATATTTTTATAGCATCAGTAAACAAAACAAAAGCACATAGATATCTCAAGTACATGGGTAAAATAACAAGAAAATATCTTGGCTTTATAGATGGTCCTGGATGGCAAAACACAAAAGATTTTACCTTTAATAGAGACAGAGACAGGTACATATACGCTAGAAGTAAAATTGGCCTGAATATACATCTAGAGGAGCAGATTGACTGGGCATGTGAGACCAGCGAGAGAACCTATCAACTAGCCGCTTGCGGTATTCCCCAAGTAACAGATCATGCAAAGATTTTTGATAAAATTTTCTCGAAGGATACCCTTTTTATAGCAGACACGCCAAGGGAATATAAAAAACTATTCAAATACATAATAGAAAACCCAGACAAGATCACGGAGCGAGTATTGAGGTCACAGAGAGAGGTTTTTGAAAAATACACGACATTTCATAGGGCTGAAAAATTTGTTACAATGTTATCTAACAATAAATAATATGGCGCTGCTATTAAACACAGATATACAAAGCAAAATAAAGAAAAATATTAGAGGTAAGGTTGCTAGAGTCGGTGGTAGTGTTAATCAATTAATGGATTATTCCGAAATCAAGGTTGTAGACATTAACGTTATAGACGGTGGTTTTGGATACGTTAAGCGCCTTAGAGATATAAAGTCATTACGCAATCTTGCTGGAACTATCATTAGATATGCAAAGCAGGAGTATAAAAGGATTGTCTATGGCAAGAAATTTCCACTCGATCGCAAAACAATAATATTAGACCTTCACGATGCATACAACAGACTTGATCTGAAACACAAGTATGACGCGTGTATGACTAGTAATGTTGTTGAGCATGCACCAAATCCTATATTCTTTTTACTAAACTGCTATTTCATAACAAAAATCGGCGGCTACCAGTATCATGCAATTCCACACTACAAGTACACATATGATATGTATAGGAAGCCTACTCCTTTTGAACACTTTATCGAGGACTTTGAAAAAAAGACGGATTTGGATGATAAAACACATGTTGAAGACTATACTATGTCAGCTATTGTGAAGCATGGCTGGCAGCGTAAGTTCCACTCCGCCTACCCTATCGCTTACCCATTTATGCATCACCATGTTTATGACGAGAATGTCGTAAAGCAATTGGCAGAATATATGTTTGAGGAAGTTACAAACGACGTGTTAAAAACAAATGAATATTCAGACAACATCGTAATATTCAAGAACAAACTAAATAGCAATTTTCTAAACAAGCATAGATCACTTATTGAAGAATATTCTAAGAACTTCCTCTAATACAATGATTACAATCAAACTACAGGGTGGACTTGGCAATCAAATGTTCCAGTATGCTTTTGCCAGAAGCCTATCTCTGAAGACGGGCATTCCCTTTCAGATAGACAACTTGGAGCTTGAGCAAGGAAAAGATTTTGTGAAAGAGCGTAGATACGCCCTGTCAGTTTTTAATGTAAATTCTAAAATCATAGATAGAAAAGAACATAGGTATTTTACTCAAGAACGTAAGCATCCTTTTTTAATAAAAATCAAAAGACGCTTAGGAATATTTGTACCGAAGGTTGTATCGCAAGCATCTGATCTATCAACCTTCGATCCAATGTCATATATTAATGAAGACGTCTATTTTGATGGGTATTATCAGGAGGAAGGATATTTTATTGAAAATTCTGAGACTATCAAGAATGACTTCAAGCTAAAAGTCGAACTTGGTGCTGAGGCGGCAAGGATAATAAAAGCTGTTGAGAGTTGTGAAAGTGTCATCCTTCAAGTACGTAGAGGTGACTATGCAACAAATCCAAAAACACAAAGACACTTTGCACTGACAGGTAAAGAATATTTTGATGCCGGACTCGAATATATAACATCAAAAACCAGTAAAGAGATAGAACTTTTTATAGTATCTGATGATATTGAATGGTGTAAGTCTAACCTAAATTTTAAATTCAAAACTAATTTTGTTTCCGGACCAGATATAAAAGATTATGAGGAGGTAATCATTATGTCCAAAGCAAAACATTTAATAATATCGAACAGTACTTTTGGTTGGTGGGGGGCATGGTTAAATGAGAATGTAAATAAAATAGTTATTGCCCCAAAAGCTTGGTTCAAGAACCCAGCTTTAAAAGCAAAAGTTGTACCAGAAAAATGGATAAAAATATAGATAAAAAACAACCAAATGTTTCAGTAATAATGGCTGCAAAGAATGTGCAGGATTATATTGCCATTGCTATCGAAAGCATCATAAATCAAACCTATACTAACTGGGAAATGATTATTGTAAACGACGGATCTACTGACCAGACCGCAAGTATAGTACAAAAATATTCTGATAAAGATAATAGAATAAAATTAATATCAAACAAAGAGTCTGTAGGCCAAGCAATAGCAAGAAATACTGCTGTAGAACAATCTACTGGTAAATATTTGGCAATACTAGATGCCGATGACGTTGCTATGCCAGATAGAATAGAGGTACAGGTAGATTATTTAGATAAAAACCCTGGAATCGCCGCTATAGGAGGACATGCGGAGATAATAGACTCAAAGGGTTCAACATTGGGTATAAAGCGTAAGGCGCTCAATATAGACGCAATACGCTTTAGTTTATTACTACAGAATCAATTTATTCACTCTACAATGATGATTCGCAGGAATGTGTTTGATGCATTTGGCGGATACGACAATACATTCCTGTACGCTGAAGATTATGATCTTTGGTCTAAGATATTGGAGAAAAATATTGTACTAAATATAGACAAAGTTGTATCCAAATTTAGAATACAGCCAGGATCCGTTACATCTATGAGTGCAACACAAAAAGTGCAGCTTAGAAATAATATGGTGATAGTCTACAGAAATGTCCGTAATCTAGTAGATTATTCAGATAGTCAGATACAATCCATGTACGATATGGTGAACAACTATCTAAACATCTTACAAACAATACCTGCTTTCTTTTTGTACTTTAAGCTTTCTAGAAAGTACATAAATAGATATAATGAAAATATCGATGTAAATAGACAGTTACAGATAATACTTGTAAACCGATTAAAATATACCTTTATCAAACCCATAAAAAAGTTACTAAAGAAATAACATGATCAATATTAAATGCGCACTCTGTGGAAAAGATGACTACAAAATTGTCGCAAAGGGACATGACAGATATGTTGCTGTTGATAGCACAACTTTTCAACTCGTAAAATGCAATAACTGCAATCTATACTACCTCAGCCCTCAACCAACAAAGTCAGAGTTGGCCAAGTATTATCCAATTAGTTATCCCCCATTCACAAAGACCTCAAGTTTCCTCAATGACGGTGTAGTAACAAAAACACTGAAATCTATCAAAAATAGAATCTTCCCTAGAAAATCTCCTGAATTAGATAACTCAGATAAGCCATATAAGGTTGATAACACAAAGTTAACCGTACTAGACTTTGGTTGTGGCAATGGTAACAATCTACTTTCTATTAGATCAAATCATCCCAATTGGTCACTATATGGCTTTGATATTGGTGAAAACACCGAGGTTAAAAATATTGGATCAGATATCACTATTATTTATGATGATTTTAATAAACTTAGTTCATCATTCAAGAATGATTATTTTGATATGATATACATGAATAATGTTCTAGAACACATGAACGATCCAGTAAAAGTGATTGGTGATCTTTCATTACTCCTCAAGAAAGGTGGGCAGATAATAATAGAGGTGCCAAACATCGATTCTATTAAGTTCAAAATATTTGGTAGATTCTTTTCTAGTCTAGATATACCAAGACATCTTTATAATTTTAGTCCAAAGACTCTTACCATGGTCTGTGAAAAGAATGGATTAAAAATTACCAACATAAAAATAACAGGTTCTCCAAAGAGCACTGCACGAAGTATCTATTATATGCTCGGTATTCGTAAACAAAAAATTAATTCCCTATTTATGTATATAGTAAATAAGATTACTAAGGTTATAGGAGAGAAAAGGATTAATGATGACGTGATCATCGCCACAGTAACAAAGTAGCTATTTATTAAGACCTAGGAAATCAATATATTTATCGATATTACCTTGATAGCTATACTGTTTTACCAATTTATTCAATGAGGCTTTGCCCATTTTCTTTCGTAACTCAACATCGTTTACCAGTATCTTTATTTTTTCTACCCACTCTTCAGTAGATGCAGGTAGGTATCCAGTAACTCCATCATCTATAAAATACATGTTCTCACCTATTGGAGAAGCAATAACTGGTATACCAGCGGCCATATAGTCCAAGATCTTTAAACTGCATCTTCCCCTATTTGATTCATTATCAACTAATGGACAGACACCAATATCAAATCTGCTATTACCTTTCTGAATTTCCCCCTCCTTACCCCAATCCAACCTATCCACAAACTCAATATTCAATCCAGGTATAGACATGGTATCTACAACTTCTTTAGATCCTAGACTGCCAATCAATAGGAATTTAATATTTACTTTATCTTCTACCAACTTTTGTAGAGCTGGGAGCATCACTTTTAAGTTGTGTAGACTAAGCGGTGCACCACCCATCCAACCAAGCACAACTGGTTCTTTTACCCTTTCTACCTTGTATCTCTCAGCTAGAGTATAGTCCACCAAGTTTGTCATAACCATTACAGGTTTACCTCTAAGAGGACTCCATTCCGCCAAATAGTGACTAGCAACGATAAACTTGTCAGAAAAGAAAGCTAATACTCTAGGCGCAAGCGGCTTCTGTACCCAAGTAGCATCATCAAAATCGAAAATAAACTTTGGACGAAAAATTATCTTAACGATACAGATACAGATTATGAAATAATTACTAAAAATAGGATTCTGCAAAAAAACTACATCTGTCTTTCTCAATGAAAAGATTATTTTCAAATAATCAATTCTAGCTTTCATTCGAGTGGTCTCGGTGTGGTATACAGGTGGGATCACAAGCTCGAACTTATAACCCCGTTCTTTTAGAAAATCAGCTATAAAAAAGGCTCGATGTCTTGACCCTCCAGCACTTCTTACGGATTTGGTAAAAATATATAACATATTATTTAAAAACTATTACTTTATACCCGATATAATTACAAACAACTGATACAAATACAGTTGAAATCATGGCTAGGTTAGCCCACACCTGCTCATTCAATCCGTATGGGGCGCCAATGATGTTTACTAACACATGTATTATACCAATATTTACTAGAGCTACTAAGCCAGAGACCATAAAAAAGTTTCTATAATTTCTAAGTTTAATGGCTTCTTTTTTTCTAAACACCCAGTACGCGTTTATAAAAAACGCCTGTGTAATCACCAGCACGAACGATATTAGAGAGAACACATTAATCCAACTCCCCTTTGATATACCAGATGCGATTATAAAAAGGTTAAAAATGGCAATATTTAAAAGCGTATTATATATACCCATAAACCCATATCGTACGAACTGATAAAAAGCTCCTGTATTGAGCCTAATATAAAGTTTAAGGAGATGATACGCCATAACCACACTATCTCTGACAAACCTCACCGATGATTCAGAATCATCAATCAGATGAACTGGAATTAATATGGTTTTCAATCCTTGCTTCTGCGCATGATAGATCAATTCCACATCAAATATAAAGCCATCTGACTTTACATCCTTAAAAATACTCTTAGCTGCATGTTTCTTAAAGCCCTTGAAGCCACATTGTGTATCCTGAACCTTATCTATCAGAATAAAGTTGGCAAGGAATGAAAAAACCTTACTTCCCAATCTTCTATCAGTAGGTCTTGTACAAGCTGACATTGAGTCTGGTAACTCCCTTGAACCTAGCACAACCTCATATCCAGACTTTAGATGATTTATCGCAGTATCTAATGCGCTTAAATGATACGGTATGTCTATATCAGTAAAGAAAATATAATCTCCACTAGCCACGCTAATGCCTCTTTTTACAGCGGCACCTTTGCCATGATTTGTAACCAAATCTATTACTTTGAATGGAGCTTTTAGTTGAGATAGTATATTCATACTTCCATCTGTGCTACCGTCATTTACGAAGATTATCTCATGATCGTGCCTTGATTCGCCAAAATAGTTTAGCAAAAAGTCGACCTTTTCATTTAGCCTTTTCTCATAGTTATATACAGGAATTACTAATGAAATTTTCATTTTTTACTTTTGAGAATAACGTAACTATTCACTGACTTGTACTCTACATAGTTTGAAGCTATCTGAGGATTCTCTGCAAGCTTTCTAGCGTTTATTATCAGTACATCTGGAATACCTTTTCTTAGAACCTCTATTTGTTCCGTGCCGAATCCGAGAGATTCTGTTGGTTGCAAGTACTGATAAAAATTCTGATTAGGCAAAAATATCGTAACCTCAGGCACATCGTAGACAAAGAAAGTACTGTTTTTTGGGAGATCAGACAAAGCCCTATTTAGATCATAAGATATGTTGCTATTGTAATGAGAAGCTACCCATGAACTAAAGAATAGTTGATAACCTTGAACCAAACAGATCAATGCAACTATAGCTGTTACAAGGTATTTGGATATATTTTTGTACTTAGCAACAAGCTCAGATTCGAACAAAACATATAAGTTGTTTATAAAGAATACAATAGCCAACACCTCACCTACAAAGTAATATCTGTACCAGCCGGCAGTTCTAAGATATGCCAGTGTCACTAGTATTGAAAATACAAATGCAATAGACTCAACTAGACTTATACTGCCCTTCCTCACGATTCTGTATATATAAGACGCAATCCATACTAGCTGGAAGAATGCAAAATAAATTGGACTAGCTTCGTGAAAAAAACGTAAGAAGTTATTCCAAATCACGGTGGTAATATTTTGTAAACCATAAGGATTGGCGTAGTATCCTAGAATACTCAATGTATTGTCTGAAGATAAAAACTGAAACTTGAACCACAGTGCCATCGGTATAACAAATGCAACAAAACCGTAAGAGAGGAATTTCCAATTAAAAGAGATTTCCTTTCTATGAATCAGTACAGCAACTACAACTGCGCCACCAAGTAAGAAAAATATCGGTTTGGTAGCTAAACATAGTCCTCCAAATAGGCCGGACATAATGTATGGCAAGACTCTAGAATAATTTGTTTTAACTATTGAATTAACCGATACTAGAAATGTAAATAGATAAAATAACCCTGGTATTTCACCTAATACACTTTTACCGTTACCATAGAGTATTGGAAAAGTCACAATTAATAGCAAACTTACAAGTGCTTTATTTGTCCCAAAAAGCTGTTTGACGAGATAATAAATAGAATACAATAACAGAAGAATAAATACCGCCATCACGATTCTAGCCTGAAATATGCCGATACCAAAGATATCGATAGAAAATGCTATAGGAAATATAAATGGAAAGCCACCTGTTACAAAGCCGCTAGAAACCAGTATGTCTGGCGCTACCTGTATACCCTGACGACCGTACACAGCCTGACTTATGGCTATTTGGTTGTATATACCCTCATCATACCAAACAGGCGGGCTCTCAGTTAGCTTAAAGAGTGATAAATAGGCACCAAAACATAGTAGAATAGTCAGGATTATCTTTGATTTTCTGTTCATTTCAGTATATTGTTACATGTATTATACTTATTGAGATTCAATAAATCAATGAAGAAACTAATCAAAAAACCACTCAATATAATCCTATCTATCCTACCCCTTTCGTTCGCAAATTACGTTTACACAAAAATTATTGGCAAGACACCATTAATTCACTTTGTTAATAAAATCATCAAACTGACTATCCCGAAAGAACTGAACATAGAAGAAGGTAAAATAATATTAAACCAGGACGATGTAGCGGTTTCTGGCATGCTGGCACTAGGTGCATTTGAACCATATCAAATGGCATTATTCAGAAAAACCATAAAGCCGGGAATGACAATTGTAGACATTGGAGCAAATATTGGTCTATACAGTGTAATAGCTGGCAAACTAACAGGAAAAAATGGTAGAGTGTTCTCTTTTGAGCCAGAAAAGAAGAATTTTGAATACTTAAATAAGAATGTAAATGCAAATAATCTAAAGAATGTTCAAGTAGATACCACAGCAATTTCAAATGAGAAAGCTACTAGAAATCTATTTCTATTTTCTGATAATACAGGCTCATATTCTCTAGTGGACAATAGAAAGACAAATATCTCAGTACAGGTACAGACCGACACACTCGATAATATACTAAAATTGAAGGCAGTAGATCATGTCGATTTCATAAAAATGGATATCGAAGGAGCTGAGTATCTAGCCTTTGAAGGAATGACCGAGATTATAAATAGAAGCAAAAAACTGACAATGATGATTGAGTTCTTCCCGAATGCGATCAAGAGATTCAATAAAGAACCGCTACAATTTTTAAATAAAATAAAATCATTAGGTTTTAAAATTTCAGAGATAAGTGAAGATAATAAAACAACCATTGAGATTACTGATTTAGATAAATTCCTACGTGATTTTCCAAAAGGTGAAGTAGCGACTAACCTTTTACTAGAAAAATAGAGTTTTGTTTTATTTGTACAAGACTTCGTATTCCTCAACCTGCTTTTCAATATTAAACTTCTCCACAACCCTCTCATATCCTGCATCACCAAACTTTTTTGCTAGACTGTCATCTGAAAGTAATCGATGTATATTATCCGCAAAAGTCTGGATATCAAATGGATTAATGATATAACCAGTCTCATTATCAACTACCACTTCCCTTGCACCACCAAAACAGGTTGCAATCACTGGTTTTTTGCTTATCATAGCTTCTAGATTTACCATGCCAAATGTATCAAAGCATACAGATGGAAATACCACCAAGTCGGCAGATGAATATACCACCGGTAACTGACCTTCGTTCAACCAACCTGTACTTATTACTTTTATATTATTACTTTGCGCCTGCTTTACAATATTCCTTGTATAGTCATCCATTTGGCCGACTATTATCAGAGCGATATTTGTTATTTTTGATGTTATAGAAGCCAAAGCATTTATTAGTTGCTCTCCTCCTTTAGCTTTCGTTAGTTTACCTGCAAAAAGGATAACCTTATCTCCTACTATATTATTCTCCAACCTATACTTTTCAACTAGTTTTTGATCCACCTTCCAGATATCTGCATCCAGAGCGTTGTGCACAACTTGGATATTTTTAATACCGTTAACCTCAAGAGCTTTTTTTAGCTCATTACTAACAGCACATACTTTATCTACATACCTTAGATAGAACTTTATGATCGCATTTCTGAAAGGATTATATCTCTTTCTAAAAGTCTTAAGTTGAGATATTGGACTGACTTTATAGTTAAAATTGTCTAGTTTCTTTATATCACTCTCATCTATAAAGTCGGTGAACTTACCGTAGTGAAATAGCATGCAGTCATGTGCGGTTAAGATCACTTTTGCACCATAATTTTTCGAAATTCGAAGTGAATTGTATGAAATATAGTTATGGATATTGTGTGCATGTACTACATCTGGTTTGACCTCCTCTACTATTTTTTTTACAAACTTACTAGATATTGGATTGTATAAAGACAGATAACCTCTCCACTTTTCACCGTAATTCACCTTATATGCATAAATCTTTATACCGTCTATTACACTAGTGATTGCATCTTTCTCATTCCTTACAGCTGTAACAACTGAAACGTCATGTCCTTTGTGCACCATACCTCTGGCAACATTAAAAGCTACAGCAGCTGCGCCTCCTTGAGCAAATGGTGGAAAATCATCAGATAAAATTAGTATTTTCATTTTAATAATTCATCAACAAACGGATAGACCATTTCTGGCTTTATATTATCAATATGGCTTCTGGCTATTTCTTTATTATACGTTCTAGAATTCATTATATGTATTTCTGGTTTTCTACCTTCTATATATACTAATTTATGAATATCACCTCTTGGAGGCTGCTCATTCTCATCCATTGATCCTATTATATCAATTGTTGGTACATTGAAAGCCTCTGCAACATATATCAAACCTGTATCTACAGCTATTAGCAGATTCATTTTTGAGACGAATGCTTTGATTTCTGACATATTGAACTTACTGTTCGCATTTATGACTCGGTCTTCGCCAACAAAATCACTCATGATTTTTTCACAAACTTCCTTATCTTGCTTTGCGCCTAATAGAAAAACTTTTGAATCGAAATTCTTGAGAATGTATTTAGTAATAAGAGTGAAGTTATTAGTGTCCCAGTACTTTATTGAATTTCCTACGCCAGGTACGATTGCCACATTATATTTATGAGAAGCTCCCGAACTTCCAAGAAAACTATCAGCAGCACTCATATCTTTTGCTGAGTAAGACAGATTCTTCCTTGTAATATCGCTAGATATTCCTATTGGTTCCAACAACTTCAAATATTCTCTAGGTGCGTAATTGCCCATTATATGTGGCACGACCGTGAGTAATGGAAACATCAATCTATATGATTTTGTTTGGTATGGAGAGAATCCATTTTCAACTCTTGGTACCGTAATCACTTTTACACCAGCCAGAAAAAAAGTTGCTGATGCAATAAAGCTTGGTGTTGTTATAACGGCTGCATCATATTTGTTTTCCCTGATTGAAGAAATATTCTTAAACAAGTCCATTTCATTCCATGAGATATAGTCGTCTACATCTGTATTACCCGCAAGCAAATCTTTGTATATAGCACCAGCACACACAGTAACTTTTATATTCCTATCGAAATCCTTAATGGCTCTATAAATAGGTGTGGCACACACCATATCACCCAGCTTGGAAGCAGGCATAACGACAATCTTTGTAACCTTACTGCCCTTTACTTTTGATCTACCGCGCACGATAGCGTACAAGTATGAAATGCCTACCAGTAATATATTTTTAATAAAATTAGTCATGTATAAATTTTAGAATATTTCTTGCACGAATTTCCCAAGTGTACTGTTGAACATCTATTAATGCTTGCTTTGACTTTTGATTTAGACTTTCTACATCAGCGAGAGCCACTTTTATTGTATTACCTAGATCTACTGGATCATCAGGCTGAAAGAAAGTTGCATTCCCCTCATTTAGCACTTCACGTAAAGACGGCAGGTCTGATGCAAGTATAGGGACACCACTAGCCATGTATTCAAATAATTTTAGAGGAGATGTGTTGTACTTTGATATACGCTCCTTAGCGGAATTTGGAATCACTAGAATATCAGCCGACTTCAAATAATGCGATATCTCTTCATGCTTCTTGTAGCCTGTAATCACGATATTATCGGAATAACTCTTGTTAGCACAGAATTGCCTAAACTGTGGCAATGTATCATCAGATCCTCCAACAATAACTAGAACTATATCATCTGAAAGATTTTGGAATGAGTCTACTAAGTTATATACTCCCTTCCAAGGAAAAAGATTGCCTAAGTACAGTACTATTTTTTTATCATTTGGTAGTCCCAACTTATTTCTGATAGTGTACTTGTCTTCTTTAACACTATCAAACAATGTAAGATCTACTGCATCTGGTGCAATATGTATATCATCCTTATTATAGCCAATACCAATCAATTCCTCTTTTAGAAAACTTGTAATAACAATAATTTTCTTTGCCAACCTGATCCATCGAATATAGAAAGAATCACTCTTTGAAAGGTAGTGTATTTCTAGGAAAAGTTTAGCTGTTTTTAATCGTAAAAAAAGTAGTGGTAAAATATCTCTACTATAACAAGTATCAGCTTTTTCAATCTTTAATCTAAACACAGATATAGAAAACGAAATCTTCTCAATCAAGAAAGGTATTATATCTCCTAGAAATCTGAAATGCGCAGCTTGAATCACAGGTATGTAAATCACGGAAAAATTATTAGGTATTCCATAGTAAGCATACAAATCCTCAGAAATATCAACTTCCTTAATAACTTTCTTAGGTATTACCAATGTAACCTTTTCTGTATTTGCAAAAGTACTACACATTTTGGCAACAGCATAACCGAACGCCTTCTTTGTTGGTAAGTTTGCATGTGTAATATAGTAAAGCATTTTATTTATTAAATATGTTACTTAGATTCTTGCCCATCAATTTTGTAGAAAATTCTTGTTCAGCTTTTGTTCTAGCATTATGCACCAACATATTTCCACTCATCTGCATATTTGCTATAGCATCAATTATACCAGTTACATCATATGGTTCCACCATCAAAAAATGAGTGCCAGGAACACCGTAGTCTCTCAAATACGCCTTATTGGTCACGATTACGGGCAATCCGCAAGCAAATGAATCTAGTAGTACGGTTTGACCAGAACAGTCAGATCCATCAGAGTATTCATCCTTATGTGTGATAAGTAGCATCATTCGAGCTTCATTGTACTTTTCTCGCAACTCCTGTGAAGATAGATCAAAAAAGACTTTTACATTGCTTGGTATATCTATAATTCCTTCCAGATTACGTTTACTCAACACCAATTGAAAATTCTGATTTGGCATTTGTCTAGCAACATCCACAATGGTTTTATAATCTCTACCGTTGTCCCGTCCTACCGAAAGAATATAGTCTTTTCTATTATCGAATTTTGCACCATAGAAATCCACATCGACACCTAGTGGTATATACAAAAGTTTACTTTGGTCTATGCCATGTTTTTCTCTCAGCTGATCCTGTTGAACATGTGAAAGTGACACTACCGTATCTATACTATTGAGCAGAACTTTTGATAGCCTATATAAAAATCTATTACTTTTCTGCGACTGATTTAACAGTCTATTCAATGATATATTCAGTAGTATAAATTCCTTCTTTGATCTAAAAACCTTTTTAAAGATTACGGTGTATAACAGTGAAGATCCGAACACAATATCTACGTTCTTAGTATAAAAATACAACAACAGGTGCTTTAATCTAAAATCCAACCTTTCACCGAATATTCTGTACCAGAAAGTATCAGCGAACTCAACCGTGCTTACCTCAATAGACGAATCGATGTGATTCATACCATAAAGCTGGGTATCTGGGGCCTTTTTTTGACCAACCTGCTCCATCATACTTTTCCTTTTTCCAGAGAAAATAAAAAGTACTTTTCTATTATTCTTGTACATCATAAAGTTTTGACCAGATCTGGAAAGTGATCAGGGCCCAAATCGTATTTAGATTATACTTCTTCTTACTAACATGATCGTCTAACATTTTATTTATCTCTACCCAATCAAAAACACCAGATGTGCCAGGAGCATACTCAGCTGACAGTATATTCCTCGTCATAGCCAAGAATTCAGGATGTCGGAGCCACTTTGCGGCAGGAGTGAAGAAACCTCTTTTAGGTTGCTTGAAAAGATACTCCGGTAAAGTATTCTTGAATGCACTTTTCAGTAGTTTCTTATTTGTGAAAAATGATAACTTTCTATGTGCAGGAATGGACGATGCATAACTCACAACTTCTTTATCAAGAAAAGGAACTCTTGCTTCCAGTCCATGCGCCATAGACATAGTGTCTGACAGCATCAAAGCAAAATCTACCAACCAAACTCTCCTATCAGTTTCCATTATCGCCTCTTCAAAATTTCTCCCGACTAGATACTTGCCGAGACAATCTCCAGTAACCTTATTATCAAAATACTGAGGCTTTATAACCTTTTCGAACATGTCAGTTTTTTGAAACAAAAACTGTGTATAGCGATCTATCCATTCTCTCTTTGAGATTTTTGCGAATCTAGAATTAATCTTTGCCAAAAGTTTCGTTACGTGTGATGGCAAAATCTGATACATGCTAGCTATGTAGCTTAGGCGATATCTATCATAACCTCCGAATAACTCATCTCCACCGTCTCCACAAAGCACTACGGTTACATACTTCTTTGTTTCTTTGGATAGTGCGAACAAGGCACAAGCAGTGGCATTAGAAATGGGCTCATCCATATGATAGATAACTTTTTCGAGAGATTCCATCACATCCTTTGATGATATAGATATTTCGTGATGATCGGTATTATATCTCTTAGCAGTTTCGCGAGCGAGATCCAGATCCTTGTTGTACTTACCAGCATCTTCACCATCTGAAAGTGTAAATCCTACTGAAAAAGTCTTTATATTCTTGTGTTTGCGAGACATACAATCCAAAATCACACTCGAGTCTATTCCACCAGATAAATAAACACCAACTGGTCTATCTGATACTAGTTGCCTTTCAACTGCTTCAGAGACCTTGATATTGATACTCTCGATTATTTCACTAGTACCTGCTTTTGTTAGATTTGGATTATTCACAAAGTATGTTTGAATATCCAACTTACCATTTTTAAAATATGCATAGCTTCCTTGCGGAAGTTTAAGGACATCTTGGAACATAGTAAAAGGCTCTGGAACAAACAATAGTCTCAAATAGTGATTCAGACTCGATACAGATAACTTACGAGAGATCTTTGACCAAGTCAAAATACTCTTGATCTCTGAGGAAAATATTAGATCACCATCCTTTACGGAATAGTATAAAGGTTTGATACCCGCATGGTCTCGAGCCAAGAAAAGTGATTGTTCTTGTTTATCCCAAATAGCCAATGCAAACATTCCATTAAACTTTTGCAAACAATCCTTGCCCCACTTTGCATATGCCTCTATAACAACCTCGGTATCGCCGGTTGAGGTAAAATTAACTTCACTTAATTCTTTTTTAATATCTTGAAAATTATACAATTCCCCATTGTATACAATTTCATAACGACCATCCTTGCTCTGCATTGGCTGCGATGATGCATTTGATATATCTATAATACTCAAACGATTCTGCCCTAGACTAACACCCTCTGATAACCAGAAATTACTCGCATCAGGACCACGATGTTTATTCGCATCGTTCATTTTGACGATTAAATCTTTGTCTTCAAATGTAAATCCATTTATTCCACACATATTATTTTTGTATCCAAATATAGCTAGTATCTCCTGTACCAGGGATGATATACGCTAGCATTCTAAACAAACTAACATGCCATTTCTTAAAATCTTTGCTGAAATGAGGTTTTGTAGTTTGTTTTGCACTCGCCTCAATTACTTTTGTATTAGCTGACTCAGCAATCATCTTTAATTCATGTGGATTGTATTCCCTCCAATGTCCATTGAAGGATTCACCATTTATATAAAATGCTTCTACATTTGCCATAGGAGCTCTACCGAAAAACATTCTAAATCTATTTAATAAATTCGAAACATTTGGTGTGGCAATATAAACCTTGCCACCTGACCCAACAAAACTCAATAGATTCTCTATGAAATTTCGCAAGTAGCGCTGATGCTCTATAACAGCAACGCTGACTACAACATCAAACTTTCTTCCATCTGGACCAGATAGTACATCGCCAGATGAAATATTTAGCTTGTTACTTTCCCAAACTTTCTTTAATCCATCAATATCCGATACATTGTATGAATTTTTTGGTTCAAATACATATTTATCTACTCCACAAACATCAAAGCCGAGATTCTTTAATGCTAATGCCAATATTCCTATACCACAACCAACATCTATTATCCTATCTGACTTTGAAACGTGGCTCACGATAGTACTTAGATGAAATAGATTACTATCGAACTCCCACCTTTGTTTATTTGAGTACGGTGCTAGACTTTTATACGAATTATCTAGAGCTTTATAGATATCATTAGATTGGAATTCCATGCTAAAAGATTAGCATTTATAAGGCTTTTTGAAAAGAATCTATCACCTGACTTACTGTCATATCGAGCTCGGTATTTGAGAAATTCTCCCTAGAGAGTCTTAGGGCATTTTCAGACAATTTCTTCCTAAGATTGATATCCTTAAGCATTACCAGAGATTCAGAAAATTCTCGAGGATCCGAAGCAAACATCACATCGGTACCGTGACTAAATGAATACTCGCCAATCCCTCTTTCTGAAGTAATGGTTGGAAATCCTCTAGTCAATGATTCAAAAATCTTCTGTTGCATACCTGCCCCGAACAAAGATGGGATCAGAGCTATATCCATTTTTGACATGAATTCATCTATATTCTCAACAAAACCCACATACTCAACATTGTTGACCAAGTACTTATTAAATTCTGTTGGAAATTTATTGCCAATGATATAGAACCTGAAGTCATCAGGGTTGGTCTTATAAATCTCTGGTGCGATCCGTAGCAAGACTTCAAGTAAAGCTTGTTTATTATGCTCAACCGTATATGTTGAACCCATGAAGAATACATTTAAAACTTTCTTGTCTTGAACTTGGTGTGGCTTGTCCAAGTAACTAGGTAGAGATCGAAGTGGTAGATTCGCAACTTTATTTGCTCCAAGTTTCAAGTATATTTTTCTTTCCTTTGGTGTTATAGAAAATATAGCGTCGCTTTTCTTGGAAACAATGTACTCGCCTATAAATTTTGGAATGTATTTGATCAGGTTAATAATACTTTTACCATCTTCTTCTATAAAATGATTTGGTTCAAAATTTATTGAACGTGTAACGATAGGTATGCCCGCACTCTCCACAAGATGATATAGTGGCCATAAGTAGCTATATTCAAACCATACCAGGTCCGGCCTCCAGCTATCAATCTCCCACTTTAATGCATTCTGAATACCTATCTCACTATATTCAAAAGCAGCGCCATCCACATACAGTGGATTGCCTAATTTTCTAAAAAACTTATCAAACTTATCCTTTGTAGAAAGCTTTTTATTACTATACTTATATGGAACTCCGATAATCTTTATATTCAACTCGTCTGCAATTTGTTTTACAAAATCAACACTCTGCCATTCGTTTGACTTAGCAATAACTCGAACATCATGACCCAACTTTATAAGCTGCTTTATTCCACATGCCCTATCCATCTGTTCAGCCCCTCTATAAGGAAAAGGTAGAGCCGGCATTACCATCAAAATTTTCTTTTTTGTTACTTCCATAGATTTAGAATATGTTTCTTGGTGTCCAAATATAAGATGGCTATATGATACCTAACTATAGTAAGTTCGATACCGATAGGCATAGAATCCTTGAATCCATATAACGCATACATTTTAGGTAGCCTATATAGTAAATAGCCGAGAATTGTCCTTAACCTTTTATATAAAGTCCAGTACATAAAGTCGCCAAACCTCCTAATAGGCGCCACATCGACTTCAAAGCCTGCATATCTACTAAAGTATGCCCATACATTGCGTACCCTCTCCTCCGGCCATATAAAGTTATAATATGATTTCATGGTACCTACAGGAAACTTCTTGGTGTCCCAGTAGAGACGATCGTGGACCTGTCCTCTAAATCTAGCTCCGACCGATCTGTGTACTAGCCTAGTTTGGTATGATGGATAGCTAGCCTCATGTTTGATTTCGACGATATTATTATTCTTCTCAAGAAAAATTCTCGTAGGCATTCTATATACAAGATGTTCTGGTTTTGGATCAGAAGTTATTTTTCTTATTTCCATAACAGCCTCGTCGGTCAAAGTATCGTCTGAATCCATAAAAAAGTACCAGTCATTGGTTGCCGCATCCATATTTCTTTGTCTGACCGTTGCCTTATCTTTTACACATCTGACATTCTTTTCATCTGTATCATATTGTCTTATAACTTTTGCACCAAATGACTTAGCTATTTCTACCGTGTTATCCGTACTATTTCCATCACACACTATAACCTCATCAAAATCTCTGAATGACTCTAGGCACTTGGCAAGACCCTCCGCTGAATTCAGAGTCAAAATTCCAACCGAACATTTTATTTTATTACTATCCATATTATTTAATTTCATTCTTTAGATTATGGATTAGCTTCACTAGTGAGTGTGAATCTTCTACCATTTGTCTCAATTTTATTCTTGTTTCATTTTTATTATTATTCAAAACAAAATTCTTGAGTTCATTGGACAAGAAGATAGCATCTCCAGGTTTAAATGTTAGTCCATAAGGATAAAGTATTGGTAGTAATGCATCATTTGAACTCATTACCAGCGTTCCACATGCCATAGCTTCTAGCGCAGCTTTATCTAGACTTCCTGTAGTACTTGTATGAATAAATAGATCTGCACTTTTTAATAATGGCACGATCTGTGTCTGGGTCTTTGGTCCAACAAAGTTTACAATCGTTTCTAGAGACTTTTCAGTAACAACTTTTTTAATATCTTCAAAATATTTCTTATCATCATTTGTTACAGGTTCCCCGACTACATCTAGACTTACATCGATATCATTACGAATTTGTGATACGGCATTCAATATTGTCACCAAATCTTTTGATCTTGAGATTCTGCCGATAGTTATAAGTTTTAGTTTATCTGTGTATATCTTATTTTGATCAAAAGAAAATAAGTCCAAATCTATACCATGTGACATAACCTTCAGCTTCTCAGTTTTTACTCTAAAACTTTCGGCAGATGCAGAAAAAACTTTCTTTACAAAAAGAAGTGCGAGTTTTAGAGACGCCGTTACACTCTTGTGTGTATACCAAAGATATACATCCTTTCCAATGACCTTCCAATACAATCCGCCAAGTAGCGCGTAGATCTGGTTCATATGAATAAAGACCTTATCATAATCATTACGTTCACTTACAATGTATTTATAAAAGTTAAACACATACTTAATTCTTGATACTCCAGCTTCCTTTCCAAGTGAGAGTACTTTTACATTCTTTGGTAGACTATATTCACCCTTATACAAACAAATTACAATAACTGATTCGAAGTTTTTTGAAAATTCCTCGATCCATCTATGGAAAAAACCGAGTACTGAATCGTTCTTATCAACTTTCTGAGTAAGGATTAATAGTTTCATGATGTGTATGATAATTATAACTTAATATATTATTGCAGAGTTTGAACCACCTTATCCGCTATATCCTTCGCATTCCAATCTGCAATGACCGCGTCGACTTCTTGTGCAATACCTACATTTGTTGAGACTATTTTAAGTCCACTTGCTTGAGCCTCTTTAAAGACCATACCGTAACCCTCATACCATGATGTAACTAGTAGCACATCGGCACCCGCATAATATGGACTTAGATCGGTTTGCCATCCTTCAAATACCACATTCTTCCCTTCATTTATCTTATATGCTTGTTTTTTTAGACTATCTATACATGCACCTGAACCAACGACAACCATACCGCAGCTCTTATCTTTTTCATAAATATACTTCATAGCATCGATTGCCATACTTACATTCTTCTCATACTCCAACCTAGATACAACCAAGATAATTTTAGCGAATTGTGGAAACTTCTTTCGTAGATCAAAACTAGGCACCAAACTTTTGGTATATGTAGTGTTGATATCAATAGGCTTTAGAACAATCTTTGCTTGCGCAAAACCTCTATTTAATAGTGAGTCAGCAATCTTTCTTGAGACAACCCTTATAACCTGTGCATGTGGTAATGTGAATCTTGATATAAATAATCTAATGCGGTTTATCATAGCGTTCTTGATACCGATACAATTACTTACAAAATACGGACTAAACATTTCTGTATGAATTTGAATAAGTAGATCTGAATCCTTTCTAAGGTTTGCAATATATTTGCCAGCGAGCGCAGTTTCAAAAGGATCCTGGCAAGTTACCAGTAGAGGTATTTCTTTACTTATACCCTTAAGGATTGTCTTCCCCAAGCTACAAGCATCTTTTACATAGTTTAGCCTTAAAAGAGAATTGGTTGAATATATTTTACAACCAGCTGAGATAGTAATTGGTTCTATTTTCTTGGTAGAAAAAACAATAATATGTAATTCTTTGTACAACTTCGAATATTCAACCATTCTTGCCCTAACCTGACTTTTCTCCATAAAGATAAGTCGGTCGGTCGATATCATTATCGCAACTGAATTGGAATAATCCTTGTACTCGGTCTTATAGTTTTTCATAGAAAGAAATTATTTCTTTACCAATATCTTCCCAAGTGTGTACCCAGTTAAAGTTTTTTATCTTGTCCGCCTGCAGAGCTCGGTTCTTTGGATCAGACATCCAAGTAATCTTTTCTATCATATCCTTTTCACTTGTTGGATCAACAAAAATAGCACAGTCCCTTACTCGGTCTGTAATACCATTCTCCTTTGTTAAAATAAACGGTGTGCCAAGTCTAATAGCATCAAAGATCATATTTGGACTAATGTCACCTATAGATGCTAGCACTACTGCATATGATCTACGCATTCTTTCTTGGAAGTTGTCGTATACAGCCTTTGTTGTATCAAATTCTATATTGTCGAGACCAGCTTTCTTTGTATTTGACTGAGCTATTTTGAATGCTTTCTTTAGGGCATCAATGTTCTTCCAGACCAAGTCACGAGTACCAGCGACGAAGACTCTATTTTCTGGCTCAATAGGTTCCTCCTTTTTTCCACAAAAGTTCTCTACAATTCTGCTTTTTCTTTGATCCAGCTTGTAGGCATTTTCAAAAATACCCTTTTGCCAATTTGTACTATATATTACCAATGCAGCATTCCTCAAAGAATCTCCACCGAGTTTATATATTAGTTTTTCTTTGCGAGTAAGTTTACCGAGTGATGTATTATAGAAATCCCTAAAGAGTACTAACTCACCTGTTCTTTCTACATAACTCTCCCACAAGAAATCTCCACCTGTGCGGATAATGTATTTTTTGTTCATGAGCTTACATGCATACATTGTAGGTACAGCGGCACTCCATGTATCGAGTACCAATATTAGATCTGCATTCCAACCCTTTCTAAATATCTTCAAAAAGAAAAGAATGTGTCTAACGAATGTTGGAAATGCTCTTTCCCATCGGTATGCAGCCACCTTTACATCATGACCTTGTGACTTCCATGTTTCGTATAGATTGCGTGCATATTGCGCTGGACCACCAATATCTGGTGGATATATACCTGTAGATATTAGTATTTTCATATATTAGATAAGAATACCTTATTCTTCATATCACTTGCAATGAGGCTCCATTGATACTTGTTTTTGACCATATCCAGAGCCTTCGCAACAACACGATCTCTTAGATCTTTATCATCCATAATCTCTTCAACTTTTTTGGCTATACTTGCAGGATTGTTGACGTCACATAGTAATCCTGTCTCCCTATCAACCAGAAAATCAACGATACCGCCAACTGGAGTGGCGATAACTGGTATACCAGCCGCCATCGCTTCAATATATGAATTACCAAAACCTTCTGACAAAGATGGGCGCACGAAGATATCTGATGCATGGAGATACTGTGGCATCTCTAGATGAGAGATATATCCCAAAAATATAACTCGCCCTTCCAAACCATTCTGCTTCACTCTCAACTTGAGTTCTTCTTCTTGATATCCTGTTCCTAGAATTAAAAATTTTACATTTGGAGGAAGTAACTTCAATGCATCGATCACATCATCAGTTGCATTTTTCTTTACAAGTCTAGATGTGGTAATGAGGAATACATCACCAGGTTTTTTACCAAGTTTATTCTTTAGATCATTTAGTTCGGTTTCACTTTTTCTATTTGAAAATAAATCTAGATCAACCGCATTTGGAACAATGGTAATAGGACATGTTGTGCCCATATGTCGAGCCCAGTCCTCAAGGAACTTTGAGATGACCTGCACGAAATCCGCGTGAGTAAATATTTTCTTAAATAGACCCCCAAAAATTCCTTCCCTTCTCTCAAAATTATCCCCCTCTTGTAGTGATAATATAAAAGGAACTTTATTATGAACCTTTTTGAATAGATACGCTGCAAATCCTGCATAACTTGCCATCATTGCCCATGTAGCATCATATCCATTTCTCTTTTGCAGTTCTAATGCTTTTATGAAAGCTTGGAATGGAAAAAGGATTTTGGATAAAGGAAAAATCTGGGAACTTTTCATATTTGCTCCAAACCACGGCAGACCAACCCTGTACACATTCACATTACCTATTTTCTCGAAACTGGAACCTTTCTTGCGCAGAGTTATCATATCGAACTGTATATCTTTGCTAGATATTCTGTCAGTAATCTCCTTTATTGCAACTTCAGCCCCACCTATCACTCTTGGATAGTATACTAGAGAAAATATCAGTACTCTCTTGGGTTTTACTGTATTAGTTTGATTTTGCATGGTATTACTCTACCCTAAGAACATCTCTGAGTACATCTTCTGGTACCTCATTTTTTGTGTCACTTTTTATCTGTGTTTTTTCAGAATTCTTCAGATTTTCTATTGGTTTTGATACTACCTTTGGTTTGTCTGTGCTCATATTTGCATCACCATTTTTTGTTAATCCTGGGTTGGCAGCGAGGATTGCTGACAATGCACTCTTTAATTCATTTACGCGAGCTGGTGAAGCGTCCTTATGATTGTTATTTTTTGGAGTATTTGTAAGTGAGCTTAGCGATACGGACTTAAGCTTAGGTAGGTTCACATTATGATGAACAAAAGGTCTTTGATTATTATTATGTCCATGATGATTCTTATCACCGTGATGATTTACGTGCTGTCCCACATGATGACCTGTGCCATGACTGTGATGTCCATTGTCGGCTACTTTAGGTGCCGTGGCTGTGTTTGTATGCATCTGAACAGGCTCTACGTGTATTGTAGGTTGTGGATTTGATATCGTGGGCTTAGCAGTATTTACAACGGTTGGCGCAGGTGTGACTGGTTTTGGTTCAGCCGCTTTGACATCAGTTGTCTTTGATTCTTTTGGCTTATCTTCTACCTTCACTGTTGCAGACTTAGGTGGTGCTTTGACTGGTATTATAGGGGCCATCCAGTCATCGATAGCTTTCTCAACCTCAGCTCTCCTGTTTGAGAATTGTATTCTAGACTGTTCAATAACCTTCTCTTTACTTGAACTCTCTGGTTTTTCGATTGGTGGCAAGGTGGTAGCAGAAAAAGGTGCCGAGCTGATACCATCGATCATTAATTTTAAATATATTTGGAAAATACCCAAGTTCACAATATCTTCTGCAGTAAACTGCGGAGCAAATTCCTTCTCTAGAACTTCAGCATCAAAAGCTCCTACTCGAAAGACAATCATAGTACCAACGTTACCGAATACAGCAGCTCTAACCTCCTCTTCCATTTGCTCAATATACTGATGAGCCATTGTAAGGTTCAACTTGTACTTTCTTGCCTCAGATAGAATATCTGCAAAACTTTCATTGGCGAAAGATTGGAACTCGTCTACGAATAGATAGAAGTTTGGTAGAGTCTTGAGTACTCTATCTGGAACATCCGCACGTGAAAGTGCTGCTAGATAGATCTTTGTAATCAACATTCCCCCCAGAAGATTGGCATTTGATTCTCCTATTCTTCCCTTTGATAGGTTTATGATAAATACCTTACCACTATCCATCATCTTTCTTATGTCAAAAGATGATTTTGGCTGACCGATCATATTACGTATCAGTGCATTTGCAGTAAACTGTCCGATCTTGTTCTGGATCGCTGGCACGGCTTCAGCGGCCATTCTTTCTGTATAGTTTGCAAACTCTTGTACCCAAAAAGCTTTTACTGATGAATCTGTGACATGAGAGATTACCTGCTTTCTGAACTCTTTATCAGACAACATTCGGTTTACACCGAGCAATGTAGCATCTGGATATTCTAGTAGTGCCAGAAGAGTGTTTGTAAGGATATATTCCATTCTTGCTGACCAAGCGTCTTGCCATATCTTTTTGAAGGTACTCATCAGACCTGATACGACTAGGTGTCTTTTATCAGCATCAACATTTTCCAAAACATTAAATGAGATCGGATTGTCTATATCGAACGGAGCAAAATACACTACATCCTTTTGTCTATGTTCCGGTACATACTCTAATAGGAGCTCAGCTGTTTTGCCGTGAGGATCGATGAAAGCCATACCCTCACCATTCTTTATATCCTGCACAGCCATGTTCTCAAGTAAGGTAGACTTACCCATACCTGTCTTTCCTATCACGTAGACATGCTTTGTACGATCCTTTGCTTTAATACCAAAGGTTACCCTCTTATTTCTGGCATCAGTTTGTCCAAAATATGTGATCCTTTCTTCATTCATAAATATAGAACGTTTATGTATATATTCTAACACATATATAGAAATGTGTTATTATGAATTTATGAAAATAGACATTAAAACATTGTACAAAAGGTTTGCTGATTTTATGAGTCCTTATTCAGTTATTTTTATATTATTCTCAATTATCACCATATTCTTTATTATCACCGAGCCTTCTGCTGTTTTTTCCAATACAGCCACACTTTTTAGAGACAATACCCTCATTAGATTAGCTGCAAAAGAGCACTTTATCTGGGGTGGTCTACTAGGTTTTGGTATACTGGCTATCACATATATAGCTACAAACATAAAAAGGCAGTATTCCCTAAAACATGTTTTCGGTAGAATCATATCTCTAGTCTTTTTCCTCCTATGGGGTGCGATGTTATCTGAAGTTTTGTTCGTCACTCCTGTTTTGGACAATATCGTAAAGTGGTCAGATATTTTTATGAATGCAGACAAGCAGATATTCGGTGTATACCCAGCATTCTTTATGTACAAACATCATAATGTAGTTTTGGAATACATAGTTGTTGAGTCATATGGATACCTTACTATTGTTATCGCTTTATGGACTCTTTTCCTCGTTGCAACACAAAGAATGGACGAATTCCTGATTTGGTCAAAAAGGATACTTCTAGCTTTTGCTATCTCTATACCACTTTGGTTTGTTTTCCCTGCAACCCAACCATCTATAATGTATATTACAAATCTGTTCAACAAACCTGTTGCCCCTGACATAGCAGAAGTTATCAAGGTAGGACCGCCTTCACTGTATATAAACAAGGCAGTAAATGAGTACACAACAATGTGGCTCGATCCATACGGAAAAAGATTCTCAACGTCAAACTTTCCTAGCATGCACGTAATATGGGGATTCCTTCTTTTCCTAAGTGTGGCTAGAGTGTTTAAGTCAAAGATAACAAAAACACTGTTCTTTATATTTGCAGTTACAAATACAATTGGAACAGTGTATGTTTTACAGCACTATGCGGTGGATGCCTTTGCAGGAATTGCAGTAGTGGTGCTTGTTTGGGGAGTGACGAGCGAAAGAAAGGTGGGTGTTTAAATAAACACGTTATTACAGAGTCTAGTTACAAGTAGTATCAAGTATTAAACCTAGAGCGGCATTACCTGCGCCAGTTAAAGCATCGTAATCGTTACCTGCACTAGTTTTGCCTCGTGAGACACCTATACTATCAATACACCAAAATTTTCCTGTAGATTTCAAAGGAAATGCTATTGCATAAGCTAGACCATTTAAAGTAACATTACACTGACCATCAAGATTACCATTTACCTGCTTGATGTGATTCATAGCTTTCTGCAAATTAACATTTGCAAAGATAGTTCCAGCCGTAGTCAATGTTGAGCACTGATTACTATTTATTGATGAACCTGTTGTGTTGTAGACGCCTGACAAAGCAGCACGTTGCAATTCTGCACCTGTTCTAATTTCAACCATATCACGCCTGATTGCAGCATCTACACCCTTTACTCTTGAAGAGGCTAGTGATGCAAGCACAACAGATGACAACAAACCAATTATTGAAATAACAACGAGCAACTCAATCAATGTAAATCCTTTTTTTAATGACATTTTTTTAGTATTAATATTCTATTACTCTTATATATTATCATATATATTGCATCACACAAACAAAAAACCACCGTTAGGTGGTATTCTGTTTCTAAAATACTCTTAGATTATCTTGAATCCATTAACGCACAAGTTGCATCACCAATCAATACGTTTGCTGGTGTTCCAATGTTTATCTTCTTAGCCTCTCCAATACTATCTACACACCAGTAGTCTCCAGCAGCTCCTCCACTAAGTGACGCTGCTACTGCGTAACCTGCAAATGATGTTGCTGTTGTACCGCACTTCATAAGTGTACCTGTTGGCATTGCAGCCTTTAGAGTAACGAAGTTTGCATTAGCAGCTAGTGAGCCAGCAACTGCGTTTGAACAATCAACGTTTGACTGTGCTGTTCCGTATGCAGATCCAGTATCTGAATATAATATTTCAGCCTGAGAACGAATTCCTCCCATCTGTGCTTGAACCTTTCCGTCATTTCCCTTACTTCTTGCTGTTGAAAGTGAAGCCAATACTACTGATGACAAAATACCAATGATTGCGATCACAACTAGCAACTCAATCAATGTGAAACCCTTTTGTAAATATGTTTTCTTCATAAACGAAAATAATTAACCTATATAAACTTATTAATAATTAACTTATGGCACAATTATATCAAACGTATGATAAATAAGGGTAAATACTATGTGGATAACTTAGGAATAACTCGTTATTGTGCACTTGCAACGTTGTATATAGGTATCAAAACAGATGCAAGCAAAGTCGCTACGCCTAGACCAAGCATAACGATCATGGCTGGTTCTATAAGATCAACTAGTGCATCAACTGCAGTTGTAACTTCTCTTGAGTAGAATCTAGCTAGAGTCTTTAGAATACTTCCCAACTCTCCTGACTCCTCACCCACCTTCATCATTTGAATCATAATTCCAGGAATCTCACCGTTACCTGACAGAGACTCAGATACCGTTTTACCAGCTTTTACAGAATCCACTGCGTCTGCAAGGATCTTGTGATAAATACTACTATTAATAACTGACGATGTTAGTTCTAGAGCTCTAATCATAGGAATACCAGCGACAAGCATGGTGTTCATGTTATCTGATAGACGTGCCCAGTATAGCTTCCTGTATAGATTACTTAGATATGGAATACTTAGTTTTATCTGATCAAATATAACAGCACCGCTCGGTGTCCTTATGTATTTCATAATCACGAATCCAAGAACCACAGCGACAGCTAGCATTATGATTCCATATGACACAAAGAAGTTACTTATACCCAAAACTATTTTAGTATAAATAGGTATATCCTGTCCTGATTCAACTAGAATAGTACTGATCTTTGGAATAACCATCGTAAACATAAGGATCATCACGGTTATAAATGTGGCCATAACGAATGCTGGATATATCAGAGCACTTTTAGCTTTTGATACTAGTTCATATGTACGATCCATATAATCCGCAAGGTAGCTGAAAGTTTCATTGAGTTTTCCTGACTCTTCACCCGCCTTAACCATACTTACATAAAACTCCGAAAAGGCCTTTGGATGCTTTTCTAGTGCGATAGATATTGAACTACCCGCCTGAAGATCGTCAGCGATATTTAGTAGTATGTTTCCCAAAACTTTATTCTCACTTTCAGCACCAAGTAGTCTAAATACTCTAAGCGCAGAAACCTGCGCTTCAAAAAGCGTCGCAAGTTGTCTAGATAGAATCACAACATCTTTGTTCGAGACTCTATCAAAAAACGCTAGATTCATATTGAGTATACCTCCCTTCTTGTCTGCCTCAATTATGGACGTTATAACCAAACCACGTCTTTGAAGTGAGGCAATGGCAATATCTACATTAGCTGCATCTATTGAGCCTGTTGTATTTGCACCTGTTTGATCTACTGATTGATAGTTAAAAAGCATATTTGTATTATATCATTCGTTCAAGATTTTTTGGGTTTGTTGAATTCACATATGCATTCTCCACAGTAATCTCACCCCTTCTTACGAGTTCTGCCAATGATCTATTCATGTCGATCATACCCTCACCAGAACTAGTCTCTATGACTGTATTGATTTCATGAATTCTTTTCTCTCTAATCAAGTTTGCTACAGCTGTATTGTTTATAAGCAGTTCATATGCAGGAATCAAACCTCCAGATATTCTAGGGATCAATCTCTGAGAGAATATTCCCGTCAAACTTCCTGCAAGCTGTACACGTATCTGATCCTGTTGGCCAGGTGGGAACGAGTCAATAATACGGTTGATGGTTTGAGCGGCATTGTTTGTATGCAAAGTTGAAAAAACTAGGTGACCAGTTTCAGCTGCAGTTACGGCTGTAGATATAGTGTCTATATCTCGCATCTCACCCACAAGGGCAACATCCATATCTTGTCTAAACATTGCAACAAGTGCATCTTTGAAATCTGGAGTATCGAGTCTTACCTCTCTCTGATCAATTATTGATTTCTTTGAATCATAGATATATTCAATCGGATCCTCAATAGTCATAATGTGTTCACTTCTGGTTTGATTTATGATCTCAATGAGTGAGGCTAGTGTAGTACTTTTACCTTGGCCGATAGGTCCCACACAAAGGAAGAAGCCTTGTGGCTTACGAGTAAAAGATTCTAGAATCGGTGGCAGGTTGAGTTCAGCTAGTGTTCGGACTTGTTTAGGGATCAATCTTAGCGCGACAGAAATCATTCCCTGACGATAATATGCATTACCACGGAATCTAGCGTTAGTAAGGCTATATGAAAAATCCACATCTTTGTCTTTTTCAAACATCACCTTATTTGCATCAGACAAGAACTCATTGATGTAACCTTTCATCTGTGCGGCTGTGATGACAGATTTTTTAGCTAGAGGAATCAAACTGCCAGATACACGGATTAGAGGATTTCGTCCTTCAGAAAGATGCAGATCTGATGCACCTTCATTGATTACGTTTGATACTAATTCTTCAATTTCTTTTTTATAATCCATACTTATTGTTTTTTAACTCCTGAATAAATTTTTTGAACTTCACTCAAAACTTCTGAAGGAATTGTGGTTGCCTTAATGATATAACCATCTACATTCAACTTCTTTGCTTTTGCAATATCATCAGGTAGACCCTGATTTGTAAGCATTATTACAACTGTATCGGTAACAAGTTTTTCTTTTCTTAATATCGCAAGGAATTCCAAACCATCCATTCCTGGCATTACGATATCTAGCAACAATATGTCTGGATTCAAACCATCTCGAATCACCTTCAATGCTTCTTCTGGAGCTTGTGCAGTATGAATAGTGTAATTATTCTTTGAAAACTTCAAAGAATACATATCTAACAAAAATTTATCATCATCTACAAAAAGTACAGTTAATGGTTTCATGTATTTATTATATCATGACAAATTAAAGCTTATTCACTTCTTCAAACGGAATCTGTCTATTAAATGCTTTCAACATGGCATCCTCCTTCATGGTCAACATACCCTTCTGTCTTAATAGTCTACTGATCTCGAGTTCAGTAGGACTCTTTAGAATCGCCGCCTCGATTTCTTTATCCATTTTAAATACTTCAAACACAGCCATACGTCCACGTGTGCCCTTTGGGTATTCTGGTGTTGGCTCAATACCATATACAGTATCTGCAAAAGGAATTTCCTTTTTGTACTGTTCAGGCAAGTCGGCAAACTGTTTATCAATAATCATCTTTATACTTCCCTCTACTGGTATTGGTTTTCCAGCGCCTGGTGGGAATGTAGAAACAAGCCTCTGTGCAATAGCACAAATCAATGTAGGCGCGATCAAATACGGATCCACACCCATATCTATTAGACGAGGAATAACTCCAGCAGAATTGTTGGTGTGAAGTGTTGAGAACACGAGGTGACCAGTCAGAGCCGCTTGCACAGCAAGCTGGGCAGTTTCTTTATCTCGGATCTCACCCACCATGATAATATCTGGGTCCTGACGCAGTGTTGTACGTAGTCCGGCAGCAAAAGTATAACCAATCTCTGGTCTTACCTGTGACTGACTTACACCATCCATGTTGTATTCAATAGGATCTTCAAGAGAAAGAACGTTCATACCTTCTCGATCAACTTCATTTAGCATTGAGTATAGTGTTGTAGATTTTCCGGATCCTGTAGGACCAGTAATAAGGATCAGACCATAAGGTCTCTGGATTGCTTCTTTTAGAATATCCAAATTCCTTTTTGTCATACTCATTTCCTCGATCTTCTTTACGCCTTTTTCTTGATCTAGAATACGCATCACCACCTTCTCTCCATAGTACGCTGGAAATGTAGAAACACGGAAGTCGATCTTTCTACCATCTATACGTGCTGAGAAACGTCCGTCCTGCGGCTTTCTCTTTTCATCAAGCTTCATATTGCAAAGAACCTTAATACGCGCAACAACAGCACTGTGAACTTGTGATGGTAGCACCAAACTTGTATTCAGGACTCCGTCCACACGGAATCTAACTCTAACTTTGTCACGCATATGCTCGACGTGCACGTCAGATGCATTACCCTCAGTAGCATAGCGAACTATTGTAGCCACGATCTTTACCACAGGCGCATCTTCTATAATCACTGCATCCTTTTTACTTTCAGCTTGATCAGACTTGAGATCTAAAGTGCTTGCCTTGTCGATAGACAGAACTGATTCAAGTTCAGTTAGAGCTTTTGATACCTCTCCTCCAATACCTTTGTATGATTCTATAACTTTCTGGAAGTCATCGGCAGAAATTAGAAAGACTTTGTATGGAATATTTTTCTTTGATGCAATAAAGTTTAGAGCGTCACGAGCTTCAATATTGTCTGGATCTACGATACCTACCTCTAGAGCACCGTCGTTTAATGCAATTGGAACGAACTTGTAGTGAGCAGCGGACTCTTCAGGAATATAATCAAGAACGTCAAATGGTACAGATGTCTCTCCTAGATTTCTAGTTGGAATATTCAAAAATTCTCCTCTTGCAGCTAGAATATCTTCAGGGTGTACTCCCTTTTCTATCAAAGCTTGATCTAGAGTTTCGCCTTGAGATACTATCTTTTTTATCTCACTAGCATCATCTTTTGTTATAAGATTTTTATTTATTAAAATATCAATTACACTCATATCTTTATCTGATTACCCTAACTGACGCTGGCGGCAATACATAACCTCCAACTGGTGCGAATGGATTTGACCTACCGACGTTTTCCTCTGGAACCGTGATCGTGTAGTCAACCAAAGAACTATATACTGCACTCTTAAATAAATCCGTTTTGATTCTAATATCATTTACTTGGTTCAATAGAGTAACTATTCTGTCTGAAACAACCCTAGCATCTGCTGATTCCGCTGAACCACCAACAATTGCGGTATCCAAAGATCCAGTTCCATCTACAGGTTCGCCTTGGTAGTAAAAATATATTCCTAAAGACACTACGATTATAATCGCTAGTGCAATGAAAGTTACTTTATTTGGATTGTTTTGTTGTGTATTCATTTTATTGTTTTAGCCAAAAGGTCTTAAGTTCTAATGAATAATCATAAACGCCTGTATCACTGGCCTTAAGTGATACTTTTGATATTTCCAAAATACGTAGACTTGCTTCTAGATCTTTCAAAAAGGCTAGGAACGTGCGGTAATCTGCACTCACATCAAAGTTCAGTGTTACCGTGTTGTATCCTTGATTTGTCTGAGGTGCGCCTACTTCATTATTGGAAACATTGCTCGGAGTTGTTGTTTTAATATTCTTCACGGCAAGACCATGTCTAGAAGCAACACCGTTTATATCGATGATAAGTCTAACATTATCAACATTATTAGGTATAATTTTCTCAAGTCTCTCCTGATCTTCAACGGGTATTTGGTTGTATACGGCCAGGATAGCGTCACGATCTATTACTAGACGCTCAGAATTTTCAAGAGCGTTCTTGTATTCATCATTTACAATTTTAATAGCCTTAATCTCGTCTATTTTTACTCTAGTAAAGGTAAAATAGGTTCCGATTGCTAGCACTATTAGAATTAATCCAGTTGCATTTTTATTCATAAATATTATTGTGTATTTTCTTCAGGCACAACATCAGCACCGATTAGTATCTTCTCGTAATTTAGATCGCTTGGATTTATACTTGCAGTAAAACTGAATGCAACATTACCTGTTGTAGGGTCTAGCTGTAGATCTGTAAGGATCGGATTCTTTATTACCTTGTTTGTACCAAACTTTGCTGACTTACCGAATACATCTGACTGCCATGCGATAGCACTGAAACTACTACCTATACCCTTCATAGATATCTTTGCACCTCCTGAACTATCGGTTGCATTTGGATCATTGGATTTTGAAGGTGGAGAAAATTCAAATGATGTAAATCTTATTCCATCGGCTGTAAGTAGACTTATGATGTTAAAAATTTCAGAAACAGCCAAATGGTTTTTGAGTAGTTCATTTGCAGTCTCTATTTTTACACTTGCATTCTTGAGCTTTTCTATTGTTGCAATATCAAAACGTGCTTCAGCCTTTTTCAAATCATTTGCGTATTGTGTTTGCTGCTTTGTTTGTACATCCTTCCATATTACTGAAAATACAGCACCTGCCATAGAGAAGATAAAAATAAGAACGGATACGAACATAAAGATACTAGTACTACCAGAATGATGTGTAACCTTTTGGTCCATCAATATTGGTTTCTTTGGGATGAACGATGTTTGGAACTTTGTATCCATTTGTTTAATTATAAGTGATTAGTCTATTTCAGACAAACGACGTAATGCACACCCAATGGCAACTGCAAATTCTGGACCAGCCTGCTGGAACTGTTCTCCATAAAATGCTGGAACCTCGAGCTTTCCAAATGGATTGGCATATACTATTTCAGTCTGGAAACTAATCCTTGCAAGATCAGTAAAACCTTTTAGTAGAACTCCGCCCCCCGTTAGCACTACTTTACTAATATTCTTCGAATACTTCCTTTGATAGTTCGTCATTGCAGCATTCGCCTCGTAGAAGATATAGTCCAGGTTAACCGTTATCACCTCAGTAAGCTCCTTGTATTCTGGGCCACCCTTTAGACCATATGATCTCTTAAGATTCTCCGCCTCATTCACTGTAAGACTAAGAGATTTTGAAATCGCAAGAGTAATATCTTGAGATCCACGATTAATAATATGAGATGCGCGCAGGATACCTCTTTCAAGTATATAAAGCTTTGTTGCTTGCGCACCCATATCAAGAATCATTACAGCTTGAATACCTTGTTCAACAACGGCTCGAATAGAACTGAAAATTTCTATTTCGTAAAAAGATGGCTGTAGACCCAAACCAGCTGCGATAGCTTGATAGTTGTTTATGTATTCATTATGAATCGCCACAACTAGCACATCGAGATTTTGCTTTGTCACATCTTTCTTCTCTACCCCATCCTGGTCATCATTTGTAAGCGCGTCTTCTTTGGGTATGATCGAATAGTCGAACATAACTTCACTCATAGGCACTGGGATGTACTTGCGTGCTTCAATAGATATAACTTCTGGTAATTGCTTCTCCTGTACCGGAGGAACTGAAATAAAAGTAATTAGACTAGAAGAAAGTGGCAAAGATATTCCACATGCTGTAGTAGTTGTTTTTGCTTCTCGCATGATATCCCTAACAGCCTCTATAATCTTTTCTTTAGGAAGATTCGTAGAACGACCAATCTCAATATTGGCATATGGACCAAGCGCTAGCTCTCCGTAGGTCTCGAGTACAGCTCTACCCCTTTTCTTTCTGATCTGGACTATTTTGATTGCAGATGAGCCAATATCAATACCCAAAACGCTCTGCACTTTGCCAGCAAACAAACCAGAAAATAACTTATTTAGAAAATCCATGAATATATTATATCATAGTAACAATGCAATTCCGCAAATTTTTGACCCACATTGTTGATTTCATATTCCCACCAAACGAGTTCGAGATGGAGCTCAGGAAAATTGATATTGATAGTGTCTTTACAAGACTACCTAACGCTAGTAAAACTGAGTTTCCATTTATTTTTTCCATATTCTCATATCAGCACCCTTTGGTAAAAGAACTAGTGTGGCAAATAAAATACAAGAAAAATAGCCATGCTTTAGCACTAGCTGGATACTCTATATATACAAGGATAAAAGAAGTCTATGGTGTTAGCACAAAAATACTACTAGTACCTGTGCCGATATCAAAAAGTAGACGTAGAGAGCGTGGATACAATCAGTGTGAATTAATTATAAATGAAATATTGAAGTATGACACTGGAAATATATTTGAGACCGATTTCGGCCTAATACTGAGGAATCGTCATATAGAAAAGCAGACTTTCATGAATAAAGATCAGAGAATTGAGAATACGAAAGACATCTTTGATGTGACACATTCTGACAAAACAGATACCCCTGTAATAGTAATCGATGATGTTTCAACAACAGGAAGTACGCTTTATGTAGCACGTGAAGCTTTGCTTGATGCTGGTTATAAAAACGTAATCGCATATACCCTAGCCCACTAGTAGTTGTTTATAATTAACTTGATATTAATGCTAGCTGTAATATAGTTATACCAAGTAATTAGTATTACTTTTAATAAATTAATTAATTTTATGGATAATACAACAGTTCCAGTGCCCCCAGTTGTGCAGGTTCCTCAGTCACCTACTAGTTCAGCATCAAGTTTCGTGGTTGCAAGTCTATACAAAAGACTAGGCAATATGGTATTAGACACAATCATTTCAGGTATCGCTGTAACTCTTATCTCTGCAGCTATATTTGGTTTTGGTTCTGAGTCACTAACTGCTTCTTTTGTAACAATAATACTATCAATGGCCTACTACATAGTATCTGAGGTGCTATGGCAGAAGACTCCAGCAAAGTTCATCACTGGAACAAAGGTTGTTATGCGTGATGGTAGCAAAGCTCCATTCAAGAACATACTCGGTAGATCATTTGCGAGAATTATTCCTTTTGAACCACTTTCATACCTATTTAGAAAATATCCAGTTGGTTGGCATGACAAACTGTCAGGTACAGTTGTTGTAGACGCATCAGCAACACAGGAGCAAGTTGCAGCATTAGATTTTGTTGCACTAAAGCAGCAGAAAGCTACAGGGGTTTCTATTCTAATACTATTAGTATCATTTGTTATTCCGGTATTAATAATTGTTGTTTTGGCAGGAGTAGTGTTCACATCAATGAACACAGCGCGCAGCCAGGGTGACGCAGCTAGAGCAAGATACGAAGCAAGCATGCAAGATATAGAGAGTCGTATCACGGATGAAGGAATGACAACTGAGGTAGAGCAATTTTAATTCATAGTTAAGTAAACAAAAAACCGCCTTGTGCGGTTTTTTGTTTACTATAAATTTAACTATTTACTATTAATATAAGACCGGGTAACTGGCCCAAAATACCCTACTGCAGGTTTAATTCCATTTGCTTGTTGGAACTTTATCAGTGCCTTCTGTGTCAATGGACCAAAATAGTCAGTCTCCTTTCCAACAGATCCTGCGCCGACACTCGATATAGTATATCCCTGTGAATTTAGAAACTCTTGAAGCTTCTTTACATCTTTATGAATAGCTCCTTGTTGAAGTGACCGACTGAAACTTAATCTTATATTTTGAGCACTTACCTTACTAGTATTTGGATTTACAGATAGACCATACTGGTTTATCAACTGGTACGCTTGAGAATTTTGTCCCATACTTAGTAGATTATTTACACGACTGATTACACTACCGGAACTGCGCGAACTAGAGTTATTATTCACCATTACTTGTATACCTGAATCTGCATAATTCCCCGCTCTATCTCGTGCTGTCGCTGTAATAGTATGTACACCATAACTTACTTGATTTGAATCTAAACTAACTGTATATGGACTTGTAAGAATTTCAGAACCGATATTAATTCCATCAATCTTGAACTGTACACCAACCACGTCTGATCCACTATCTGTACTTACAGCTGTCAGTGATACCGCACTACCAGATATAACCGAACCACTCAGAGGTGTAGTTATAGAAACAGTAGGGGCAGTATTGTCCACATAAACCATAATAACTGAAGAGGTTGCAGTGTTTGAGTTACTATCAGTAACTAGTGCGTATATGCTGTAACTACCATTTGCTACTGTGGTTGTATCCCAAGTATATGTATATGTTTCTGCAGAGGTTGTTGATGTTAAAGGTGATCCGAGAGCTATATTGTTTAAGTAAAATTGGACTGAACTAACACTAGCAGGGCTTGTGGCACTCGTAACTGCAATTAAGTTTGTTGACGAAGAAATGTATGCACTGTTGGTTGGATTGGTGATTGTAACTGTAGGTGATGAGATGGTTCCGTATACGTATGCACCTACATCCCAATTTGCTCCATAACTATTTTGATCAGCAAGTAGAATACCTGATGGCCAAGAATTCAACGGTGCTAAAGCATACTTATATGTCGACCCCAAATTGGCTCCGGCATTTACTGCTGGTGAGGAAGATCTAAGTGTGTAATCACCGGTACTAGTACTCGTCAATAATGGGTTCGTAAGTAATCCATTTGTGTCAAAACCAAGCGCCTTCCATTGAGAAAAGGTGTGATATGCACCATTGTAGAATGGTGACGCTCTAGTAGATCCGAAGTAATGATTGTAGTCTGCGGTCAGTCCCCCTGTCGGTGTATTCATATAAAAGCCTGATCCTTCTGAAATAATCAGATTATTCTTCATATCAGCAGTTGCACCTGAGGTGAGGTAAAGAAAATCCTGTGTTCCGGTCGTGTAATACGTATTATTATAAACTTTAATACCTGTGGCTGTGCTTGCCAATTTTACAGCTGGATTAGTGAACAACGTACCGTTTATTACGTTATTATAAAACTGTGATCCTGCTCCTGCGCCACTACTTGCCGTGTATGCTCCTGACCAACCTCCAGTGATGTAGTTTCGTCGCGCAATTATAGATGTTCCAGCATCAGCACTTTCAGCGACAGCATATTGTCCAGTATTACTAAACAGACGTGTAGGTGCCGCAAAGTTAAACAGTGAGTCTTCGACTATATTTTCATAAGCACCACCATGGGTTTGGACACCAACTGCATTCCCAAATGTATCTAGAACGTGCACACGCCTGAAAACATTTCCTGTTGAATAAACACTGTAGAACAAAAATGTTCCACCTGCATTGTTCTTTGCAAAAAGATCTACACCCAGATTGTTTGATCCATAGAAACTCAAGCTATGGTTGGCATTGTCATAGTAGTTACAATTTTTAACGACGATATTTGAACCATAAATAATCATAGCGGACATATTTGTATAAGACCTTACAACATCCATATCTTGAAAAACCAACCAACTTGAAGATCGATCGAACTTATCCTTGACGATGTTTGCACGGCTTGATGCCTCGTATGTTAGTCCGTTAGTAAGTGGGTTTGGATCAGTGCTTGATGAATGGAGGTAGAAAAAGCGATTATTTGAGTCATAATATACTGTCCCTGGAGTTGAAGTTGCTAGGGCAAGTGAGCTCACAGTTCTGAGTAACACACCATTTTCCCACATGGCAGCACTTGGAGGTTGTGTACCCTCAATAGTGAGAGCAACATTGTACTTATATGTATTGTTTGGACCGTCATATACGATGAAATTAGAATTATCAATTATGTCCGAACCGATAAAAACTGGGTTAGCACCTGACCCGTATTTACCGATTGTAATTGGATTTCCACTTGTTCCAGAAGAAGGAAATGTCAGAGATTCACGCCATTCTCCGCCAGCCTTAAATAGTACATAGTCTCCTGGACTAAATGTTGAGTTGTTAACTTTAGAAACCGTTCTCCATGGTGTAGAAACAGACGTAGGGTCAACAGAAGAATCATTTCCAGCTATAGAATCGACATAATATGTTGCAGCATCAACAGATGTGGCGCGCATAAAAAACACAAGAAACAACACAAAAACAGATCTATTGATACTTTTTCTAGTCAAACAATTCATTTTTAACATTCTTTATAAAACTTAATATTATTCGGAATAATAATAGCACACTTTCTACTTACTCCACACCACATACATTCCAGGATAATATACTCCAAACTTAACCTTGATTGGTTTGTTAATTGATAATTATTTACTGACCGACACTAATTCCACTTTATAAGTCACTGATTCTCCATCATCAACCAAAATCATTGGTTCCACTCCTGTAAACCAATATCCCTCCGAAGTCTTAAAAGTTATTTTCCTTACACCACCAACTTTCATCCCAATAACCCCAAGTGCGTAAGAATCGTAGGACTCAATATTAGTATTCAAATTTATTTTGAAATTTTTGAACATATTTGTAAGAGTGGGATTATTTGGCATTGTTGAACTGTCATAGGTTTTACCCTTTATATCTACACCCAGTACATTAATAACAGCCTTTTCGTTATACCGCGCCAATTCCCCCGTACCAATCTTCACATCGACAATATTTTCTGACGGGAAGTACTGATAATTCGCAGATCCAGGAACTGCCTCGAGTGATGGATCCAGATTTACATTATTAGTCATTTCTTGTAAAACCCATTTATCATGTGTATTAGTCCAATCTTTTTTGCAATCATTCCTTCTAACAAGATAAATATATGCATCACACTCATCAAGTGAATCAAACATGGCATTATTTTTATAAATAATTTTACCTTTTACAGATAGGTCATGATAATTCATGTATATAACAGGACAAAGAATAAAGAAAAGTAAAGCTGCAACTACCGTTGAAACAGTTAATTTATCCGTCAGTGGCTTAGTGATATTAAACACAATCAGAGCAAAAATAAAAAGTATCAGTATACATACAAGTGTTGGAAAAAACGCCAAACCCCAAGGAACAAAGTATGCTGGAATAAAACAAGCCACAATATCAACAACAATTAAAATTCCAGCAACTTTAAAAACTTGTTTATTAAATGAACTACTTAAACCCATCCATATTGAAATAATTACACTAGCGATAAAGTAAAATACATATGTTGCAAAATCGACATCAAAAAACTCAATAGCATGACCATCACTAGTATGAGAACGATAGTGGAAATAGAAGAAAGACACTAAAGAGTATATAAGTAGAAGTGCACACCCTCTTAAAATTGATAAAGGATTTGTGAATATTTTGTTATTTTCCATGGTACTGATTATATCCCACCATTATATTCCTGAATAGCCTGGTGTTTGTATGCATTTAACAAGAATAAACAACTAAATTAATAAAAGAAATTAACTGGCGGAAAGAGCGCACTTAAGCGACTTTGCTAAGTCGAGATTCTATGTTTACATATAAGAACGAGATGTGTAGTTTGGAGTAAACCAAAGACTATATCAAATATTTCTGGTAGAGAAATACCTTTTAACTTTTCTAATACCCACGATTAGACTGATGGAGAATACAATAAAGATTGTAAGGAAACTTTCATTGTCAGATGAATTGTCAATATCAAACACGAGAGGAACGATAAGTGCCAATCCCCCTACAAATAGAGTAGCCCAGAATCTAACTCTCAAAGAAGAGAGGAAGACTTTCATAGGATGACCTCCCTCTATAACTTGAGCTACCTCATAACTTGATCTAAAAGCTGGAAACCAGGTAGTCCATACACGGTCACTTACGTGATAATCTTCGGAATGCTGGAGCATTACAATTTTACTTCGATATATTTTTGCTAAGTATATATTCACAATACCTGAAAGACTCCAACCAATAAAGATTAGAAATAACGTCGATAAAAATACAGCGTAGCCACCTGTCCCAGATATAATTGCAATAATCATTACCAAACTTGCTCCTGGGAAAAAACTTCCTATGAAATAGAGTCCCTCGATAAATACAGAAAGAAAGGCAGCCAAGTAAATATACTTTTCATCAATGTTTGAAAGAAAATCTACCAATTCCCCCATACCTGGAATCTCTGAGTTGAGAAAAAGTAGTACACCATATACCGCAAGAGCTGCTGCTGAGATAATCCAAATTATTCCTGCATATAGTTGATTCTTATTCTCCATTGCATAATTTTAACCTAAATCTAATAATTAAGACACATTGCTCGACTCAGCATGCTGTCGCGAAAAGAGCACATGTTAGTGACTCGTATAATGAATCTCGATTTAGGTAATAACCACTACTCTATAACTCACAAACTAAATAAGTAAATTGAGGTTGTCAAAATAAAAAGTATCAGCCATGTGTACACATACAATCTGTGGTACTTTTTTATCTGATTGCAATATTCAGTAACAAGAGAATCAGTACGGGCATTATCATTCACACCAAGAAAAAGGCTTTTTTCCATTTTAGTCCACGAAAAAGCAGTTAGAGGATTAAATGAAACTACCTTTGAATTAATTCCGTCTTTGATTAGTGCTGGTGACCATATATTAAACTTGAAACTATTTGGATAAAGTTTATTTACTCTCCTTCTAAATTTTAGCAGATGCAAGTTAAGCTGTATTATACATATTAAACCAAAAATAAAAAGTAGAGTGTAGATACCACCCCCAACAATAATAGTGATTGAAAACAAATCTAAAGACTGTATAAATGTGAGTATACTAGTAATCATAGTTAACATAATACAACAGATAGTAACCTGAGGCTATAGCATCTCATCGAGACATGCTCGACTCAGCATACTGTGGCGGAAAGAGCGCACGTAAGCGACTTTGCTAAGTCGAGATTCGGTCATAGGTCTTCGCCTGCTGGCTCAGCCTACGACCCTGCCTCCTTCGCCTTCGCTCAGTCCGGCTTTCTCATCTCGTCTTTCTTTGCAGTCAGACGCTCTGTTCAGAAGCCATTCAGGCTTCTTCACAGATCGTGGCGGAAAGAGCGAGATTCGAACTCGCGGTTCCAATTAAGGAACGGCGGTTTAGTAAACCGCTGGTTTAAACCACTCACCCATCTTTCCATAGCTATACTATACGAAAATTGAGGACATTTTACAAATTTTTGATAATTACCATGATATAATTATCATATGCAAAATAAATTTGATTCTTTGAAAAAGGTATTTAAAGGAGACATCGATCTAACGGATGAATCACTTACAACGTACTCGAATGATGCAAGTCTCTTTGAAATTAGGCCTGAGGTTGTAGTTTTCCCCAAAGACAAGGACGATGTATCGAATCTTGTTAAATGGGTAAATGAAAACAAAGCTCAATACCCAACTCTTTCTATAACCGCAAGAGCCGCAGGTACTTGTATGTCTGGTGGTTCTATTGGTAGTTCAATAATACTAGATACGACTAGGTATATGAATGAGATCATCGAAGTCACTGATAACTATGCAGTCGTAATGCCTGGCTGTTACTACCGCGATTTCGACAAAGCTACAAAGAAAATAGAACGCTATATGCCAGCTTTCACCGCATCTCGAGAAATCAATGCAGTTGGAGGAATGGTTGGTAACAATAGTGGTGGTGAAAAGTCTGTTAAATACGGTAAAACAGAAAACTATATAAAGTCACTTAAAGTAGTTCTTTCAGATGGTAATGAATATGAAGTTAAGCCCTTAACAAAAGTAGAACTAGATAAAAAATTGATCCAGAAAGATTTCGAAGGAAATCTATACCGAGAGCTTTCAAAAGTTATTGATGGAAACTATGAAAAAATAGTTGCTGCAAAGCCAGATGTATCCAAGAATTCCGCTGGGTACTATTTGTGGAATGTTTTGAATAAAGACACAGGAATCTTTGATGTGTGTCAGCTAATAGTAGGATCACAAGGCACACTAGGAATAGTAACTGAGATAAAATTCAAGATAGTACCATTTGAGAAGTATTCAAATATCCTAGTAGTCTTCCTCCCTTCTCTTAATGAAGTTAGTAAACTTGTTACCGAGATACTTCCATACAAACCTGATAGTCTCGAGACTTATGATGACAAGAGTATGATCCTTGCTGTACGTTTCTTTTTCGATTTCTTCAAGCAACTAGGATTCTGGGGAGCGATAAAGCTGGGACTACAGTTTATTCCTGAATCATTCATGATAGCAGCCGGTGGAGTTCCAAAACTTATACTAATGATCGAGTTTGCTGGACATAGTGAAGAAGAAGTAAAAGGTAAGTTAGTTGAAGTTAGAGAAAGAATAAAGCATTTTGGTTTTCATATGCATATAGCTCATTCAAGTGCTGAGGCAGACAAATACTGGAGAATCCGTCATGAAAGTTTCAACCTTCTACGAAAGCATGTCAAAAACAAGCGAACAGCACCTTTTATAGATGACATTATAGTAAAGCCAGAGTTCCTTCCAGAATTCCTACCTCAAATCAAAAACCTGCTTGATGAATACAAGCTAGACTACACAGTTCAAGGTCATTTAGGAAATGGTAATTTCCATATCATTCCGCTTATGGATCTTAATTCACCTTTCTCAGCTGACATTATCCTAGAGCTTTCAGCAAAAGTTTATACGCTGGTGAACAAGTATAAGGGATCTATTACCGCCGAACACAACGACGGAATAATAAGAACACCATACCTCAAGCAACAGTTTGGTGATGACATAGTCGCTTTATTTAAAGTAACAAAAGAAATATTTGATCCATTGAATATATTTAATCCTGGAAAAAAGGTTGGAGGAACTTTTGAGGATATTAAAACAGCAATTAAAAAGAAAAACTAAATGGACCCTAGACTTATTTTGATGAGTACCCTATATGTTTTTGGAATCATACTCACTTTAAGTCTGGCCGTTTTTGTCTGGATCAAATCAAGAAAAAATACTCTATCAGTTTTGTTCTGTCTCATCAGTGTGGCTGTAGCTATAGTAGAACTATCAATAGTTGGAATAATAAATGCTCCGGATGTCGATACAGCTTACAGCATATCACTTTTGAATGTTGCCAATATTTATATTGTAGTCTTTACCGCACACTGGGTACTAGAAGCGATAGGAAAAACAAAACAGAGGCAACTAGCATTGGCTGTTATACACTTGAGTGCATTGGCTCTCAATATGTATTTCATGTTTGATCCACAGAGTTTACTGTCATTACCTACTCCAAAGATGTATCTTAACTTCTATTTTGAACCAGGATATCTATATGGAGTAATGCGAATATACTTCGCAATCATTACTCTTTACTTTACAACTGAGTTGATAATAGCGTATAGAAATACGGTAGATAAACTTGTATTAAACAGATTGCGTTACGTTATTTTCGGAATAGTATATGGAATGGTGTTTGGACATTTTGCAGTATTTCTAGTTTACGATATACCTGTAGATCCTATTTATTCTATTCTTTTCCCTCTATACACAATACCCCTCGCATATTCAATCATTCACTATGAACTAATGGAAACAAAAATAGTGGCGAAGAAAGCTCTAGAATATGCATTGACCGTATCTTTTGTCGCTGTTGCTCTACATCTAATAAATGTATTCAATGATGTACTTGTTGAAACTTTTAGCTATATCCCAAAATGGTTGATTCCATTGATAACGTCAATAATAGCTTCAAGTGCTGGACTAATAATCTGGTCTCGAGTAAAAGATGCTGAGGTTCTAAAAAACGAGTTTATCACCATTGTAACTCACAAGTTCCGAACACCATTAACACAAATCAAATGGACGGTGGATAGTATCAAAAAGGAGGCTAGCAAATCTCCAGAGATTACTGACGGACTAAATACAATAATGGTTGCAAGTGAATCTCTAACCGAACTTACCAATGCCCTATTGAAGGCAACAGCGAGTGAAGAAGGCGATGGTAGTAAGATACTAACCAGAGAATACATACCGGAAATAGTTTCCAGAACAGTTCGTAAGTTTAAAAAGGAAATTAGCAATAAGAATATAGAATTACGTACAACAACATCAGATGATATTCCAATAACTCCAACAGATGGATCTAACTTGGCTATAGTTTTATACTATTTGATAGAAAACGCTATACGATATACCAACGATTCAGGTAGAATTGACATAACAATAAAGAATACAAGTAAGCAGATCTTTATAATAGTAAAAGATTCAGGAATCGGAATAAGTAAAGATGAATTGGCTAGAATCTTCTCAAAGTTCTACAGGAGTCAGTCTTCTATGAGAATGGATACCGAAGGTCTAGGAATTAGTTTGTTTATCGCAAAACAGATTGCAGATAGAAATGGATGGAATCTAACCGTAGATTCAGAGGGAGAGAATTTAGGAGCTGTATTTACATTAACAATACCAATTAATACACTATAGTCGTGAAAAACAAAATAGTACAAGTAAATGACAAGATGCAAACAGGTTACGAATATGAACTTGTCTGCCCTGCTGGAAAGGAATTCGATCCAGAGTTTAATCCAGAACTAACTCCAAAAGAAATGCTCGAGCTTGGTGTTTTTGGTGGTATATACATGAGAGATTGTACCGAAGAGTTTCCTAAGGATTGGTTTACGAATGCCAAGTTTGCTCCTAGTGGTACTGATAAGCACATAGCATCGATCAATTTGTTTGGAGTAAATGCCAGCCAAGGTCTATCAATATGGAAAAAGAATGGATGGATATACAAAGACGATCCTAGAGGATGGTTCCAATGGTACTGTAGATACTATATGGGTCGTAGAATACCAGAAGAAGATGCAAGACAGATCAAAAGATGGAAGATGATGAAAAGACACATGGCACAGATCTATCACAACTGCAGAGCTCAAGATATATTCTGTAGACCAAAACAAAGACAGGCACTTCTGCACTGGGCTTACGATAGCAGAAAGATATAATATACGAGAATGAATACTGTAACCATGAATATGAATAACGATTGGAAAGAGATACTGAATGAAGAGCTAGTAAAGGATTATTTTCTTGATCTAAATAAATTCATCGATTCTGAGTATGACTCCAAAACAATTTTCCCTCCCAAAGATTTGGTTTTCAGTGCTTTAAATAGCTGTAGTTTTGATAAGGTTAAAGTAGTGATTCTTGGACAAGATCCGTATCATGACCTAGATCAAGCGATCGGTCTTAGTTTTGCGGTAAAATGTGGGATGAGGCTGCCACCTTCTCTCAAAAATATATTCAAAGAGATCGAGAGCGATCTAGGTATAGAGCCGCTGCAAGACGGCGATCTATCTCGTTATGCAAAGCAAGGGGTGCTATTACTTAACTCAACTCTAACAGTCGAAGCACACCGTCCTGCTTCACATAAAGATAAAGGTTGGGAAAGATTTACTGATGAAATAATTAAAGCTCTATCTGGTAGAAGAGATGGTGTGGTCTTTATATTGTGGGGAAATTTTGCCAGAGAAAAAGCTCTACTGATCGACACTAGCAAGCATTTCATCATTCAATCCCCTCACCCTTCCCCTTTCTCAGCAAGAAAAGGATTCTTTGGAAGTAAACCTTTTAGCAAAACAAATAACTATCTAAAAGAAAAAGGTCTTGGTGAAATAGACTGGAGGTAGGAAAAAACTGCTTTGTTTAAATTTTATTAATTAAAATGTTTCTATCTAGTTCTACCCTCTCATCTCTTAATATAAAACCTTTCTCATCTCTCACTGCCATATTTATCCATAGATTGATAATTTTTGCTGACCATAGTTTGTGAGTACTTCCTGCTGAATAGAACTCCAGAGAAACTTTTTCTTTTCCTTCTTTTTCTCTAGAAGAGTTAGCTATTTCCAAACCAGCCTCCAATTCTTTACCCTCCAGCACATGACCACCTTCACATCTTATATATACCCCACCAAATTCTATTCTATCGAATATTACTCCAAACAGCTGACCTGTCCTTAATATATTCTGTGAATGTAGTGCTTCAATATTTGAACTCCAGTATATATTTTCTAGTTTTTCATCATATAAAAATTTAATTGGACTATTGTGTGGTGATCCATCTACATTTGTTGTGGCAAGTGCAATATGTCTACTTGTATGGATTAATTCTTTAGCTCTATTTGTTTTTGATTCTAAGATATTCATAAATTTTTGTTAAATGGCGGATGGTTTAGCACTGGGATAACGATATATCATAAAGATAATTCTGCAAATTTTCCTAGATTAATTTGAGTCCTGTGGCACACTAGCCAGCTTCTTTCTAGTGGGCCAGTTTGCGATGAAAAATATTATCAACAAATAACCGCCGACACCGACTATTGCATTGATACTCTGAAATGCTGTTCCCATTTCAGAATCAATATAGTTACTTCTGAATCCAAATGAGTATCCGTAAATAATAAAAAATATACACAAACTTATGGAGATCAAGTGGAGACGATATCCGGGTAGATATTTTATGGTAACATACTTTCTCAAGACGGAACCAATCAAACAAGACAGTATAACAACAATTCCAGTAAGTGCGGCTCCTATCACCACTTGGAAAGCTATGGCAGTAATTCCGTCATATGGAAAAGCCATGACACCAACAATGTATATAATCCAGCCCGCGATAAAGCTTACAAGTAGCGCCAAAAGCCTATATCCGTAGTTTATAATTTTTGGGCTTATTCTGAACGATTCCATAGATATAAAAATATTAGCATAAAATAGGCTTTTAGGTACCCACTAACTTCTATACTGTTAAATCTTTGCGGAACCGGAGGGATTCGAGCCCTCGTGACCTTTAGAGGGGCTCCAGGTACTTTTATCGCTTTTTCGTGAGGCACTCGGATCAACTTTATTCTAGTAAGGCAGTAATTTCTTTTTTTGTCATAACTTCAACATCGTTAAACATGTGAAGTATATCGCCACTAAGTCCATAATGTAATCTTGTTGAGTTTGTGACTTCAATTGCCTTTACAAATAAGTCTTGAATCATGTTGGGAGTTAGTCCTATTTTTTTCATAAAAAAAATCTATATCTCTTAAAGTTTCAACTTCAGAATGCATTAGAATCTTATCACGAACATCCTTTAATTTATTTAGTGTGTCCTCAAATCCAGCAAACTGAATATCTAATAAGTAGTAGATAGACAAAACATCAGGAAACCTACCATTTTGTTTTTCAAAAGTTTTCGCGAGTCCTGACATACAGCTCTTTAAAAAAGATGTTCTGGTTGTTAACCAGAAAGTTTTATTTTTAACATCCTCATTATTTCTAAATGATTCTGTTATAAAATACCAGTAGCTAAACTCTCTATATGAACTTAGTAAGTTCCCAACAAAAATGTCAAAATCTTTATTTTCCTGTTTTCTCATTTGTAAGTACCTTAAAGACCAAACTAAAATAGTCATCCAAATCAAAGCGTCTTTCAGGAAATTGGTCATTGATAGACCTAATAAAATGCCAAAGGATAAAATCCTTTTCCCATTCAGATAACTTACCATTATTAATCATTGAATCTAGTTTACTATCCCAATTACTTAGTTCTTTTGATATATCTTCCTTTACCCTTTGCATCTGTTCCCTTCTAATTAGGCCCTTCTCTGCCTTAATTTTGTCGTTCATGATTTTATAGCGTCCCAAATAAATGCAATAGGCGAGATCATTCCGATTAGTAGAAGAATTGTGCTCTATATTTTCATTTACGCTCCGAGTTACAAAATCTCTAATCTCCTCTTTCATTTCCTCTGACACCTTAAAATAAAGATTAGGGAAAAGTTGTCCAATTTTTTCCTCACTTTTCTCGGAAAGTTTTAATTCTATTTCGTACTTTTTACCACTATTTAGTTTTACTAGTTGATACGCAATAAAAGCCAAAACTCCAATAATTATTATAAATGCCCAATTCATACTTTAATTATAACCTGAACTTGGTAATTCATGTACTCGGGTCGCTTTTATGTCGTCCTACTTTGCGGAAACGGAGGGATTCGGTCACGAGTCCTCGCCTGCTGGCTCGGCTCTCGACCCCGCCTCGGACACCTTCGTGTCCTCCGGCTTTCTCATCTCCACACTTCCACAATATGCTCGATTCAGTTGACCGAGGTCAACTTCATCGATCATTGCGGAACCGGAGGGATTCGAACCCTCGAGGCCTTTAAAGGGCCTGCCTCTTTAGCAAAGAGGTATGTTAGACCACTCCACCACGGTTCCAGTTACTAGAACTAGATTATATCGTATAATGTGGAAATGCAATACGAATCGCTGATTACTGACATTTCTAGACTGATTCCACCCCAGAAAGCCGCTTTGAAGAAGTTGGGATTAGATACTGTGCGTGATTTGCTTTACCATTTCCCCTCTCGATATGGTGACACCTCAGAAACTCGCAGTATAAACTCTCTAGAGAAGGGTGACGTTGCGGTAATTTTTGGAAAGATAACTGGCTTAAAAACAAGTAAAGGTTTCAAGACGAAAATAGCAATGGCAGATGCTTGGGTAGAAGATGAAAGCGGTAAGATCCATTGCGTATGGTTCAATCAACCCTACTTAGCCAAGATGACACAGGAGGGGGCATTAGTACGTATTGAAGGCAAAATATCACAGAGACGTGTGAAGGTTCGTGAGAAGAACATCGGAGGAAACATTGCGCAGGATGACGGCGATTCAGCAGAATCGGCCTTGGGCCCGAGCAGGGCAAAAAGCCAGCAGGCTTTTATGCGAGTTGACGAGGATGTTGCTTCTAACGAACCTTCCGGCGAACTCTACTTCTCCAATCCAAAAATAGAAGTAGTAAACAAACTCCCAACCGGAGTTGGTGATTCCCTTTTCGGCGACGATGGCAAAGCTCATACACTATACCCAGTATATCCAGAATCACGCGGAATAACTTCAAACTGGATGTATCACAAGATAATGGATATATTCCGTAGTGAAGTCTTGGACAATATCAAAGATCCAATACCAAAAGAAATACTTGAGAAATACAATCTACCATCACTAAAGACTGCCCTGATCTGGATTCACACTCCAATGAAGCTAGAAGATGCACAAACCGCTAGAAAGAGATTCGCTTTCGAAGAGATCTTTTTTATACAATTAGAAAAACAAATAGCGAGAAAAGAGTACGAGAAAAACAATACCTATATAATCGATCCATCAGAAAAAAATCTACAAGAATTCATCAAACGTTTCCCCTTCCAAGCAACCGAGGCTCAGCAAAAGTCTATTGCAACAATCATCAGCAATTTCAAAAGTGGTCAGGCAATGTCACGTCTGCTCGAAGGAGATGTAGGCTCAGGCAAGACCGCAGTCGCAGCATCTACGGCATATGCAGTGGTCACAACTACGCCCAAGGACCGCAAATTCGGTAACCTCCAAGTCGCATACATGTGCCCTACTGAAATCCTGGCAACACAACATTTCGAATCTTTCATACAATATTTCTCATACCTAGGAATTCAAGTTGGATTGATTACAGGAAGTGGTTGTAGGAAATTCCCATCAAAACTCAATCCAAAAGGTTGGACTGATATTTCACGCACGCAACTATTAAAATGGGTTGAGAATGGCGAAATACCGATCCTCATCGGAACACATGCCCTGATTCAGAAATCAGTAAAATTCAAACACCTAGCATATGTAATCATCGATGAACAACATCGCTTTGGTCTCAAGCAACGCGCTTCGCTTGTGCAGAAGAATAAAGACGGAATAAATATGGCACCACACCTTCTATCAATGACAGCAACGCCAATTCCTCGCACATTAGCACTCACTATATACGGTGACCTCGACCTTACCCTACTTGATCAAATGCCACATGGACGCAAACCAATAATCACTGACATTATCACTCCAGACCAAAGACAGAGCGTCTACGATAAGATCCGTGAAGAACTGCAAGCTGGTCGACAAGCATACGTAATCTGTCCAAGAATTGCCGAACCGGATCCAGACAAAGAGATGGCAATCAATGCCAAATCAGTAAAAGAAGAATCGAAGAGATTGAAAGAAAAAGTTTTCCCAGAGTATGAGATAGGAATACTTCATAGCAAAATGAAACCAGCAGAAAAAGACAAAGTCATGTTGGACTTTAAGGCTGGCAAAATCCATATCCTATGCGCCACATCAGTAGTCGAAGTGGGAGTGAATGTACCCAATGCGACCGTTATCATTATCGAAGGAGCAGAAAGATTCGGCCTAGCCCAACTACACCAACTTCGTGGAAGAGTGATACGCTCAAATCACCAAGCATATTGTTATGTATTCGCAGAAACCAAATCAGATAAAACTGTCGATAGATTGAAGGCACTCAAGACCGCAAAGAACGGATTCGAACTAGCAGAATACGATCTCAAATTCCGTGGCGCAGGCGAACTCGGCGGAGGCAAACAATGGGGCGTGTCAGATATAGCAATGGAAGCATTGCAGAATATAAAAATGGTAGAAGCAGCAAGAACCGAGGCACAGAATATAGTAAATACAGATTTGCAGCTTACAAAGTATCCGCAAGTAAAAAAAGAATTAAAAGAAAGACAGAAGAATGTTACGCATTGGGAGTAGAAACTTTGTGCGCCTTCTTGGATTCGAACCAAGGACCCCAGAGGTATAAGCTCTGTGCTCTAACCAACTGAGCTAAAGGCGCATTTATTGGTACTACTACATTACCAATAAATTCAATTCACATCAAGAGACTTAAACCGAATGTTCAATATCCAACTTTTTCTTTGGCTGGATGCCGTGAGCCACTATTATGCTCTCGTATTCTTCCCTCTCAATATTCTCAACTTCTATCAATCTCTTTGCTATTGCGTCCAAAGCTGCACGATGTGTTGTGACTATTTCTTCTGCTTTTCTATATGCTTCGTCCATTATTCGAGCCACTTCAGAATCTACATCTGATGCCAACTTCTCTGAGAAAACATTCTCTTCAACACCTTTGCCAAACATTGCACGACCACCAGAACTTTCTAGAGCAAGTACACCAATCTTCTCTGACATTCCATACTTTGTGACCATGTCGCGAGCTAATGCAGTTGAAACCTGCAAATCGTTTGATGGACCTGTTGTTACATCATTGAACATTATTTTCTCAACAACATAGCCTCCAAGTGATACTGCAATGTCGTCTAGAAACTCTTTCTTACTCTGCATTTTCCTATCATCCAATGGCAAATGAAGTGTATAACCAGCAGCACGACCACGAGAAATGATTGAAATCTTGTGAACAGGATCTGCAAATGGTAATACTGAACTTACCAAAGCATGACCAGCTTCGTGATATGCAGTGATTTCCTTTTCCTTCTTTGAGAGGATGTGGCTCTTACGTTCTGGACCGAGCATTACTTTTTCAATGGCACGAATCAAATCGTATTGAGAAACCTTTGTTCTATTCTCACGTGCAGCAAGGATAGCACCTTCATTCATCAATGAATATAGATCAGCTCCTGAAAATCCTGGAGTTCTTTCTGCAATAACCTTTAATACAACATCTTCGGCAAAAGGTTTCTTGATTGAGTGAATCTTCAAGATCTCTTCACGGTCATGACGATCAGGTAAATCAATAGTTACCCTACGATCGAATCTTCCTGGACGAAGTAAAGCAGGATCTAGAACATCAGGACGATTTGTTGCAGCCATGACAATAACCTTTTCATTTGGTTCGAAGCCATCCATTTCAACTAGAATTTGGTTCAATGTCTGTTCACGTTCATCGTTACCTCCTCCAACTCCAGTTCCACGAACGCGCCCGACAGCATCTATCTCATCAACGAAGATAATCGCTGGTGAATTCTGCTTCGCCATTTTGAAAAGATCACGAACACGACTTGCTCCAACACCGACGAACATTTCTACGAATTCTGATCCTGAGATTGCAAAGAAAGCTACTCCAGCTTCCCCAGCCACAGCACGTGCTAGCAAAGTCTTACCTGTTCCAGGCGCTCCCATAAGTAGAATACCTTTTGGAATTACAGCACCGATGTCTAGGAATTTCTTTGGATTCTTCAAGAAGTCCACGATTTCTGCCAATTCTTGTTTTGCTTCTTTTGCTCCTGCTACATCTTTGAATGTAACCTTTTCCTTTTTATCATCTGGCAAAGTAATGCGAGCTTTTGACTGGCCGAATGAAAATGCTTGCATTCCCGCTCCACGAACTTGTCTTGTAAAGAACCAAATCAACATGATCAATAGTAGAATTGGAAACAAGAAAGGTGCGAATTGACCTATCCAAAAGACAGCACCGCTTGGACCCTCTACACTTATTTTAACTTTTGATAGTTTGTCAGGAGTCAAACCATATCGAGCAAATGTTTCAGTTACTGATGAGTCGAATTCCTTTTTCGCAGTCTTGATAGTCTTGTCAGAATATTCAGATACTAGATCATCGCCTCTTACAACTATAGATACAACCTTACCAGCATTAACATCGGTTACAAGTTCAGAGATTGCTATAGGTGTACTTGGCACACTCTGCTCAGCTATATATGAATACACGGTAGATATAGCAAAAAGAACAAGCATCACAATGAGTATTGAATTTACTAATCCGAATCGACTTTGTTTTTTGTTATTAGGCGTATTTTGACCTTTAGTATTGTCGTTTTTTATCATGTCATTGATTATACTGAAAACCACAGGAAAAGGAAGAAGAAAAATGATATGATGTTTCTTATGGCGAATGTTGATTCAAATACGCTTGTATACAACAAGAAAATAAACGTGGACTATGAGGTCATGGAGAGTTTTGAGGCTGGGATTGAACTCCTAGGCAGTGAAGTCAAAAGTCTCCGGGCGTCTCAAGGTTCCCTATTGGGGGCGCACATCACGGTGCGCGGAGGAGAAGCTTTTCTTATTGCTATGAACATTCCGCCATATCAGATAAACAATACCCCAAAGGAATACGATCCAAAGCGCAACCGTCGCCTTCTTTTATCAAAAAAAGAGATAGGCGAACTCGCAGGAATCGAGTCTAAAAAGGGATTGACAATAGTGCCTATTTCGATGTATAGTAAAGGTAAGAAAATCAAGGTAAATGTCGCTGTCGTTCGCGGTAAGAAGAAATTCGACAAACGCGAAGACATAAAGAAACGCGATACAGACCGAGATATTCGAAGAGAGTTTAAAGATCGTTGAAAATTAAAGTTAGTTCAATTGGCGAGTAGTCCTTTTTCTATGAGACTAATCAGGGGTCGAATAGAAAAAGGAGCTACGTAGCCAATTATGACTAGGTAAAAGCGGATAAAATCACTTGCGCTCGGAAGCTCCTTTTATTTTTACGCTATCGCTAGAAAATAAAAAGACTTCCTCACCGGATTTTACCTCGATTTTACTTAATCAAACATGGGGATGAAAGGCCTCGACAGTTGAGGTACCCAATATTGTGCATTGTAGAGTTCCACTATCTCTTAAAACTGATGGAAAATGTTAAATGCTAAATCAGCAATAACAAAGGCAACTGTTTCTCCATATTTTGGAGCTAACAGTTTCGCTTTCGCTTACGCAAGAGCTTAATACTCTTCCCTAAACGACATTACGTATCCATTGTCGAAATGAATACCGTAGTGATATAACTTTCGACTATAGTTTATGACTCTTCCCTCTCATAAACCAAAACTCTGGGAATCGCTTACATATATTTTGTTTACTTTAGAGTATGTAAGTTAAAAGGAGGCGACTCCGCTAAAGTATTCTACACAATGAAGAAGCAATATTGGATTTCATCTGCACCTGGGTTCGATTCCCAGCATCTCCACATCAACCGAGCCAGAGGACTCAATTTCCTCTAAAACCCTTTTAAGGACTGTATATTTTGGTGTTCGATAACCTTCTTTTTTGTCGTACTCCAAATTCACCTCAAAAAGGAACGAAAAGAACTTCTGTTGCCCGAAAACATCGAACTCCGCCCAAGTAGGATAAGGGTTTTTAAGCACGCCCATTACTTTGTCTAAGGCTGTTCGATAAGGTACGCCATAGTCGTACTCGGCAAGGCTTTCTGACTCCAATTGCTCAAGCTCGGCCGCCAACTTCTCGATTTTCTTTTCGTATTGAGCAATCACTGACGGGACCTTGGCTTTACCAGCTCGCTCGGTATAGTTTTCAATATCAGCCTCACATTCTTCTTTTCGCTTGGCATACGTTTTCTTTTCTAAAGCTGACTCTTTTTCATCAGTCTCTTTTGCGTCTATGAAAACAGCTTTTGCGAGCTCAATAATATCGTCGTCAGTTGTCATCTTCTGCAAGAGCTCATCAAATTTATCTTCGAGGTCCTTTCTTCGGATAACAGAACTCTTGAGAGGACACTTTTTATTCTGGCAAAAGTAGTACGGGTACAATTGTTTTTTGCCTTTGGACCATGCGCCGGTGAGTTTACCTTTGCAAACGGCACAGCTCACCAAACCGCGCAAAGGAAAATCAGGGTTAATGTCCTGTCTCACTTTCACTACATTGTAGTTGCGAGTGATTTTCTTTTGGACTGCCTCAAATAGTTCAGGACTGACAGTCGGCTCATGTATTCCTTGCCGTCGAGACACTTCCCATTTTGGATATTCCAAAAAGCCAGCATAGAAAGGTTGCGTCAAAATACTTTTAACTGTCTCAATATATTTTTCAGGGTGTGCTTTTCCGAGCACTTTCGTTTCTTTGAGAAAACGTGCTCCGTCAATGAACTGCTGAAAGCGACCAGAAAAGAAGCCCTCAAAAAGCTCTCTGATGTACTTATTATGCTCGTTAGGCTCATCACGCTTGCCAATGCTCGTTTTGGTCTTTGAATAGCCCTTGAGCGAGTGAAAAGCCCAATAGCCACGTTCAAGACATGCTCTCTGCTTTTCTATCACCTGCCGTCTATTCTGCTCACGTTCGAGCTGATTGTGTGCCGCCTGAATTGTCTCAACAAAGACACCTTCGGGTGTATCGTCAAAGACAAAGTTCGAGCACAAAGGTAAAGCGTTGCGAGCCTCAAGAGCCGTTCTAAGCTCAAAGTGAAATTTTGTATCACGAGCAAAGCGCTTGAGGTCATCAAAGATAACTACATATTTTCTGTACGGGTGTGCGTCGAGATATTCGATAAGCTCACGCATGTCGGGACGCTTCATGAAATCGCCACCACCAGAGAACGTATCTCGAAAAACCTTCTCGATTTTCAGATGGTGATATTTTGCAAGCTGTTCATTTCGAGTCTCTTGGCTATCAAGCCCACTACCCTCAAGCTCTTGTTTCTTTGAGGATACACGACAATAGCTAAGAGCGAACTCATAATCCTCAATCTTGAGCTTTTTACCAAACAAACCCATTTTTGAGGATTGAGTACTCATGCGTATGTCTTTTTAAGTTCGTTAAGAGTGTTCATAGCTCTATAGAAACGCTTTTCTACAGCAGTCTCATATCGAGCATAAACATCGGAAAGTAGTGTCACTTTATCCGATGGTAGGACCACTTTATATCCAATCTTTTCATAGTAGGAAACACCTTCGCCAAAAGGTATTGTAGGGTCCATAGCACTTTTCATAAGCTCGTTTTCTGCCCGAGAAACACGAGCCATTTTTACATAAGCAACAGTCAAACGTTCAACCAGAATTTCCTCAATAAGATTTTCAGGCTTATAGAAGTCGGCAAACTCGTTGAATATACGTTCATGGTCTATCTTCTCGTACTCCGTTATGGTTTCTCTCAAAATCCCATGACGTACGGAATTGTAGCGAGAAATAGCCTTACCCTCGTCGGTTTTTACACCGCCCAAAAGAGCGTTTTGTTTGTTAGCCTCGTGTTGTTTGTCTGATATGTCGCTCATAGTTTTTTCGTTCTTGTTTAATCATTGTTTCGACCAATCCGTACAGATACCCAAGTATCACTTTCAATCGTTCGTCGGAAATGTCTCGTTTCTTGAGATACTTCCGAGCTTGTTGTGGAGTAAGCACTTCATATTTTTCTTGTGAGCAAACTCCGTTTTTCGGTCATCTGTCTCGGGAAATATAATGGCTCCGCTACTCGGTCACCTTATTCGAGTCAAGGTAATTTTTGACTCTTTTTCTGCTCTATAAAAAGAACTTTTCCATCTTGCCGTTTGAGGGTGATGGTCTGGTTTGGAGACTCATCAATTTTCTTTCTCAATATCTCAAAAAGGCGTTCAGGATTTTGCTCAACACTTTTCCATTCGATACGGTCAATCTTGCCTTTCTTCAAATGCGCGGTGACAGTCTCAACGTTTACATTTGAAAGCGCGTTCAATAGCTCAATTTCTTTCTCATCGAGCTTGCGATTGAACTCAACAGCCTTTTTACTTTTCTTTTCTGGAAAGATAATGGACCGAACAATGTATCGGAAATCAACGGAAATGAATGATTGTTTAAATGGCTCAATAAGCTGTTGAAACTCAATATCGGTTGTTGTGGCTATGGTCCCTCGACCATCTGATAGCACAATAACAAACACGTCTTTGTAGTGGTGAGCCATATTCACCCAGAAAGCGAACTCCGTATATCGTCCTTCTTTATCTTGGACCTGAAATAGGTCCGACTTGAGACGCAAGATTTTGTCGCTTTCCATGCCATACCCTTTGAGGGTTTGGAGTATGCGTATCCAAATAACATCAAGGATACTGAACTTGCGCCATGAGTCTGTTTTCCCTCGCTTGCTCAAGAGCAAGCCTTGTTCGTCCCAATAATTTATAACTCGATATTTTTCATCTGTATCAGAAACACGATAACGGGGAACTTGGAGTAAAGAGTAGTAATTCTCATATAATTCTTTATCTTTCTGTACGAAATTAGCGAAAGCAATATCGTACCAGTCACCGCATACAACGATAGGTTTTTCCTTCATACCCCATATTATACGTAGAGGTATAATTCAATGCAAGAGCTATTTACCAACCCATTCAGAAAATACAGTATCTTCTTTGAAACCTAACTCCAAAGCTAACTTGCGCAAATCTTCCCTATCAGCCTCTGTATACTTTTCTGGCTCAAGCAAAGAAGTGAGATACTGAAAAACTATTGAAATCCTTTGTTTTTCTACACTCTCAACACTCTCTAGCTTTTGTTGAGCGTCTTTTTTCTGTTTTTCAATAAAATCTCTATTCATATTTATATTATATAGTTTTCCCCAGTTTTTTGCTTAGATATCTAAAATTATGTATACTTACTTTAAAGGTTCCACCCCGCTGACAAGAGCCCCCGGGCTCTTCCCGAAAGGGATAGGCGGGGTGGTCATTTTTTATATACATAGTATTCATTCGTCCCTGACTTAAAGACGTCAAAACAGCTCTTCACTTTCGACTTAATTTCTTCCCAAGGTCGGACTTCTCCTCTCTCAAATTTTACATATACTGCCCAACCGCAATAATCTGCAACCTGACAATTTATATCTGATGAGGTCGTGTGAAAATAAATATAGAAAGGCTTTTGAAACTTAGTCTTAAGATATTTTTTCAAACTCTTAATCACATAGCCTCGCTTTTTATCAGTGAATAAAGAGCCAAGTACAACAACTATTTTCTCGATACCATCATTTTTCTGATGACGATTAAAAATATACTGCAAGAGCATTTGAGACACCTTATCGTAAAATCTTTCCTCGGACCGAACAGTTTTAACTGGTAAAAATGCCTTTGAATTATTTACAGGTTCAAAGTGTGTATAGAGTGATGGATTTGTCTTATTCTTCTGAGCAATAATTGCGTCTATTTCAATATCATCTAATTTCTTTACTGCTGAAAACACCCAATCCCTTGTAACCTGTTTGTCCTCGGTGGCATGAAAATAGTAATCTTCTTGGCCATCTTTCCAACCTTCATATTTAAGCTCATACACCCTATGCAACAGGTCTTCTCGGGAATTTAAAGGTGAGAAAGTGCTTATTGCCGTCAAAGCAAAATATTTTGTGCCTGTAGACGTAAAATCAAAATTACCCGATTCATCTATGAAAATATATAAAGTTTTCTTATCATTAGTTTCTGGCATTTCAAGCCATTTTATCTTATTTCAATACTTTTTACACATCCGTAATGAATAAAGACGCCGTACCCGAAGGTCGTGCGTCTTTGTTTGAAAGTTTTACGAGGATTGAACTCGTCGGTTACTTCACCGAGTGGACAAACCACTATTCGGACTCAATGAGAATCCAGTCCCCGGAGTCCCAGCCGTTGCCGACCGTAACATCCAGGACGTCTTCTTCCGCAAAGAAGCGTTGATGGCCGACGTGGAAACCGTCGGTTGCCCAGCACACACCGTTTGAAAGGTGTCCCCCTGCGGGATGAGGGGTAATGTGGGTCAAGGAAAACAGGTAAATGTTTCCCCCGTTCGTGGGCACACGACCTGGCGTGTCCCAGTGCGCCGGAGGGACAAAGTCTTTCGACTTCTCCTCCGTATCAAACGTGCGCAGGTATTCGACGACGTCCGCGCCAGCCAGCTTTTTGCCTTGCAATTGCTCGCGAAGGGTTTTGCCGTTGACGGGTTTGAAAATACGGATGTTGTCGAGGTTCATAGTGGTGTTCATGGAGTGTTTTTCTTTCGTGGTTGAGTACAGTAAAAGGATTTAATCCGCATGGCAATTGCCAGCAAGTCGATTATTTCCCTTATTCCGTACTCAACTACACACCTTTCAAAGAACTTACTTTACCTAACAAGTGTAGCATAGTATGGGCTATATGTCAATAGCTGTCCCGTCTGAAATAGGGCAAATTTAGTACCCTCAAAATACCCTTATTTAGAGCCATTTTTGAAAATCGCGCCAATACGAAAAGAAACAGAGAATAATACTAAATCTAATACAAGAATTGTGATACCTAGAAAATAAATTTTCCTTACAATTTCAGCGTTAATTGCCCGTTATTACGGTGATTTAGGAACTGATACCACTCAAAAACAAAGGTTTTGATGGTGTTCGATGTTTTACGGTCTATGTCCACATACATAAAAAAATACCAGCTCATACTGGTGTTTTTTATTAATCGAAAAGTTTGACAATATAATCCTATTCCCGTATTTTTATATTAAACGCTCTTCAAGCAAATACAACCAATCTCAACTTAGCCAGCAATATGAGTACCCTATCACCCAGTCTGACAGCCGAGTCACTTATCAATCTGTACAACTTAGGCATCACCACGATAGTGAAGCCGAGGAATGAACAGATCACCGTCCTGTGCGGGAGAGAAACTGCTGATTCCCCATTTGCAGCAGAACTTTCTTTCCGGAAGCTTAAACTTTATGATGGAAAACACATCACTCCAGTTCATGTGCATCCAGCAAAAGAGAAGTCGTATCTTAGATTCTCCGGGTCGGATGCAGATGAGATAACTGTATTCATCTACCGAGATGGAGAATGGACCGCTTTTCCTATAGCTCCAACCGGCATCCCGGTCGTGGTTCCACGGGGGACACCACACGCACTGTTCAGCACTGGAGCAGTGGAAATCATGGTCATTTCATCCAACCATGACAACCAAATCGAGTGGGAGGCTGAAGAACCACAACCCACCACTTGATGTGCCCCACCGCGCGGAAGCCGCGAGATTCGTCTCAACGCTTCCCGCGGTTTTCTTTTTGCTAAAATAAAATACTAGTACATTAAACACACCCTACCCTCTCACTTTTTCGTTTACACCTAGACCATTTATAAATTCTTTTATTTTTACACTATACTTATAATAGTTTTTTGAACTTGCATCAAAAGTAAAAATTCCGGTCATGCCATTTCCATCGATATAGTATCTTGAAAAAACTCTTCCAGCGACTTCGGTTTCAATATGATATATTCTAAAATCTCCGTTTCTGCCTAGTAACACCTCCGCAACATTTGCAGCGATTTTATCTCGCTCAAAGAAATACTCCGCATTGGCAGTCTCACTAGTAGCTGTTGTATAGACTACAATATCTGAAAAGTCTCTAGTCTCGTCTGTGGTTCTTGGAGAAAATACAGTAGTTCCAGGCACGTCATCTGTTTTACTTATCCAATTGTTCACCATCCAATCTGGTAAAGTTGTGACGAATGCCCCACCGGCAAAATATCCGACCACTCCATTCTTTACATCCCCAGAATCAAAAACTATGTCTCCTACAGAATATGTAGGTTGTAAGTTTATAACCGTTATATCATCTGACTTAGCTACGTACTCTGCCTGATATGCGACAGTAGAATTATCTCCTACATTTATAAAGTACAAACACGCAGCACTTAGAACGATTATTAAAAAAATAAGAAAGTAGTCTAGTTGTTTATGTGTCATATATAAATTGTATCACCAATATACATGTAGGCAAAACAAAAAACACCTCACGGTGCTTTTTGCAAAACTTATCTAGATCTCTTTGAGCTTTTCTTGCTCTTCTTTGTAGTTTTCTTTGAAGTCTTTTTTACTGACTTCTTTGCTGCTTTTTTTGCTTTTGCCATTTGAGTGAAAATATTTTTTTATTAAAAAGAATTTTTATCGACCACTACATAAAGAATAACATCAATTGATTAAAAATAGTTTATAGAAAAATAAAATATGTGAATAACTTTTTATTTTTTATACTAAATTTATTTTCCTCTCAGATCTAATAGCATCGAGTCGATGAACTCTATTGATTCTACTTTTGTTCTTGTTAACTTGAATTGCTTAGAGTACTGAGTTCCATACAACCTGTCGTATATATCTAACAACCTTGCAGCTTGAATATGAGTATCCTCATCGGATATATTTTCCCTATTGTCTACGAAGTACTCAATCACTGAAGCTCTCATGTGTCTATTTGCCTCAGTATCGTATTCGCTTTGCACACTAACCAACAAACCTGCATAGTAATCAATCTCGGACACTGATTTATTTTTAAGACCAGATATTCTGTCAAACCCAGCAAGTGCATCTTTTAATGTTTCCAGATTTTTTCTCAATGCTGCGACATGCATTTGTTTAGTAATACTACTAGATCCTAGATTATCCTCTATCTCTGAATCTATCTTTTTCATAAATGACAAATACCTACCGTACACATCAAGAAATAGTTTTTGAGTATCTACACTTGGCGTAACGACTTTGTTGATAGTTGTTTGGCTTTCACTTTTAATTGTTGCGTCACTAGTTACCGCTCTTTTTTGTTTAGCAACATCTTCTTTAATAAAAGTTGGCGGTTTAACAGTCGATATGTCAGACTGGGCGCCAACAACATCTTCACTCTTTGAATTGACCAGACTTAATTTACTCTCCAGTTCTGATATCTTATCTTCCAGTGCCTGGATTCTAGATTGAGAAACATCTTGGTCCCTTGAAAACCAACTAAGGGGGTTCCACCACGAAGCGAGTACTGTAGATGGAATGATTATGATGACTATCAACAACAATTGTAGGATTTTTTTCATACCCTCATTCTACACCCTGGTTTTAATATTATCCAGAAACCTGCAAGTCGGAGTAATTACTAGTACTACATAAGCCTCTACAACGAAACATGCTCAGGCTTTTATTTTCATTTCTTTGCTCCTCCCTTTTTATCATCTTTCTTCTCTTTTGGTTTTGAAAGCGGCCCGTGAAAAATAAAATAATAAATTGCTGCAGCGCCCAAAAGTATTAGTGTATTCGTGTCCATATATGTATTATACTATACTCATGACAAAGTCAGTAGCCAAAACTTCCTGGAGTCTATATACAGAGAACGATCTCATCATCGAATCCATGCTTGCTGCATGTGAGAATGCAAAGGAGTCTATCGACCTTGAGCAGTTTATTTTTATCACTGATGAAATAGGCCAAAGATTTATCGATGTTTGTATAAAAAAAGCGAGTCAGGGTGTGAAGATTCGCTTCCTATGGGATGCTGCTGGTAGTTTTTCTTTTTATGGTTCAAATATTGTAGAACACTTGAAGGAGAAGAATATTGAGCTAGTTTTTTTCAAAACATTATTGCCAAGCTTCTTTGAGTATCACAATTATAGATCATGGTACCTACGCAACCATAGACGTACACTTGTCGTGGATAATAAAATTGGTTTTACCGGTAGTATATGTGTAGCCGAGGCAATGAAGAATTGGAGAGATACAGTAGTTCGAATTCAGGGACCTGTCGTAAACGAAATGCGTGATGAATTTGAAAGAATGTGGCAGAGAGCACTCAAACAGAAAGTTAAGTATACAAAAACAAATACAAACGCAGGTTATGATGATGAGTTTTCATACCTAACCAATTCTCCCCTACCTCGTAGACACGATCTATACAAGGAGCTGATAAAATCTATACGAGAAGCGAAAGAGTATATTTATATTACTACTCCATATTTTGTTCCAACCAGACATTTGGCTAGAGTTATGAAAGCTTCAGCAAGAAGAGGTGTGGACATAAAAATAATAGTTCCAGAATGGAGCGATCACCCTATAGTAGATCTGTGCAGCAGAGCATTTTATAAAGAAATGCTCGATGCCGGTGTCAAAATATACCTATATAGAGGAAACATGATACACAGCAAAACTGTTGTAATTGATGATACTTGGTCAACCATAGGTACTCTGAACTTGGATACAGCTAGTCTTATATATAACTTTGAGGCAAACATAGTCAGTACGAACACCGACTTTACATCAGAACTTAAGGAACATTTCAAAACTGACTTGTTTGATACATACGAAGTATTGAAAAAAGACTGGGACAATCGCTTCTGGTTCGAGAAGTTTGCTGGTTACTTTGCTAAATTACTGAGAGATTTCATGTAATTGTTGCCATTTTTGCAAAATAATGCTATAAATAGTCATCAAACAATACCTTGAGCACGAACCGCGTAAGAATAAATAACTTCATAAAAGCCCCTGAATTAAGGGTGATAACTGACGAGGGAGTAAACCTCGGAGTTCTTCCATTTACTAAGGCTTTAGAGGAGGCAAAGGCCAGAAACCTGGACCTTATTGAAATATCACCAAATGCCGTCCCCCCTATTGCAAAAATCATGGATTATGGTAAATTTCAATACGACGAAAAGAAAAAGCAAAAGGTAGCCAAATCTCGTACCCAGACGTCAGAACTGAAGAATATTCAGGTAAAAATAGGTACAGGAGACCATGATCTAGAGCTAAAAGCCAAGAAAGCATCAGAATGGCTAAGTGAAGGTCATAGAGTCAAAATCGACCTTTATCTTTCAGGTCGTTCGAAGTTTATGGATATCAATTTCCATAAGGAGAGAATGGACAGAATATTCAAGTTAATCACGACTGAATACAAAGTAGTAAGTCCTCCAACAAAAGGATTGAAGGGATTGTCAGCAATTATCGAGAAGAAGTAATTAACAAACATGAAAACAAATAAATCATTTCTAAAGAGACTAAAGATAACAAGAACAGGCAAGATTCTTGCTCGTTCAACTGGCCAAAACCATTTCAATTCAAAGGAGAGTAGACGTGCTCAGCTTGCAAAGAAGCGTTCAACTCCATTCCATATGACAGCCAAGGAAAAGAGTAGATTTTTAATAAATGCATAAAGTTAATATAAATATATGACAAGAGTAAAGAAAGCAGTAAATGCCCTGAAGACAAGAAAGAAAATCCTAAGCCAAGTAAAAGGATACCGTTTTGGACGTAGTACAAAGGAGAGAATGGCTTATGAAGCTATCTCACACGCTGGAGCTTACGCCTTCACACACAGACGTGACAAGAAGGGTGACTACAGAAGACTGTGGAATGTAAGAATCAATGCAGCTCTAAGAAACATTGATGCAAAGAATTCATACAGTAAGTTCATTGGTTCACTCAAGAAGGCAAACATCGCTCTAGACCGCAAGTCTCTAGCAACACTAGCACTTGAGAATCCAAAGTCATTCGCAGCTCTAGTTAAGAAGGTTGGGTAGTCAGTAAAAAGAAAGACGTAGGTGGTATCCTAGGACATTTCGAAGCTGTCGAGCTGAGAACTAGGAAATTCTTACCAAAGAATTTCCGTGTCCGTAGATGCCACCTACGTCTTTCTTTTATATACACCTACCTCAACTCATACCTCTTCAACCTCTCAGGATACATAGCTTCAATACCTAGATTATCGCGGATCTTTTGAACCAGGAATAGTGAAGCCTTAGGCTCCCCCATCACAACAAATATCTCTTTGACTTTACCATTCCTCTTTTCATTTACCGTAGAAACAAAATCTACTAGGCGGTCAGAATCCTTGTGCGAAGAATAGCCGAGAATAGTTTCGATCTTTGCCCTAACAGGAATTTCAACTCCATGAATATTCACCTTCTTGGAACCATCCATTAGATATCGCCCAACCGAGCCCAGTGTTTGATATCCGACCAAAAGTACCGTGTTCTTCGGATCACCGAGGTATATTTCTTCATGATGAATAACTCTACCGCCCACAGACATTCCAGATCCAGCAATAATAATCTTTGGACCTTTTGTATGATCTATAGCACGTGATTCATCAGGATTGACCGTAAAGGAAAGCTTCGGGAAACTAAAAATATCATCACCATTTCTGATCTCTTCTCTTGCCCTTTCGTTGAAAAGCTCGGTACTCGCTTTATAAATATCAGTAACCTTAGTAGCTAAAGGCGAATCGACAAATACAGGAACGATTGGAATTCTTTTTGCTTCGACTAATTTGTTAATCTCATACAATATGACCTGAGTTCTCTCTAGAGAAAATGCTGGGATGATCAAGGTTCCCTGTCTCTTAATTGTATCTAAAACAATAGATTCGAGCTTTAAGATTCTCTCGTCTTTTGGTTCATGATTGCGATCACCATATACACTTTCCATGATTACATAGTCTGCACCTGAGATTGATTCTGTGTCACGAAGTAGCGGTGTTGGACTATTTCCCAAATCGCCAGTAAAGACTATTTTCTTGCCTTCAATAGTAAAGAAAAACATAGATGATCCAAGAATATGCCCCGCGTCTTTCAAATACACTGAGAAACCTTCTGGGAAAAATTTATCTTGGTGATAAGGTATGGTTTGCCAAAGAGTAAAAGCTTTTTGCATATCCTGTTCTTCATATAAAGGTAATACACCCTCATTTGTAGCTTCTCTCTTTAGCAGACCGACAGCATCATGCAGGATCAACTCCGCCAAAGCCATAGTTTCTGGAGTAGAATATATAACACCGTTAAATCCTTCCTTCACTAGCTTTGGTATACGCCCAACATGATCGAGGTGTGCATGAGTCACAAATAGCATATCAATCTCGGAAGCCTTGTATGGGAAATCATCCCTATTCTCTTTCTGTGCCACTTTTTCTCCTTGGATCAAACCACAATCCACTAGAATCTTTTTCGTTTTTGATTCATGAGTAATCTCTAGTAAAAAGTTTGCTCCGGTAACGCTTCCTACACCACTACAAAATGTTAAGTTTATACTCATTTATTTTTTATTAAAAAATATACTATCACAGCACCCAAGGTATCGTTAAATAGATCCTTAGTTGAATCAATATTGTACTCAGTAGTCCATATTGCATGGCCTGCTATATCAAACAAAACTTCAAATATTTCCCATGCTAGTCCGGCGATGAATGACAGAATGATTATGATAAATAAATTATTCTTTATGTATGAGAAATTAAAAACAGAAGCAATAGTATAGATTGCTAGTGCAATACTCACACCACCCAAAATATGTTGGATGATATCGTAAAACCAAAATTTCAAATACAGATTATCGTTCATTCCCCATAGATGCAAGCCGAATAGAACTATTACAGACACTAGAGTAATCAGAGGAAGTTTAAGTTTGTTCATTCGACCATTATATAATGAATTCTCACAAACAAAAAATACCCTTGCGGGTATTCTCTGTAGGCTACGTGAGTATTAAGCCTAGTAAAATACTAGGTGGGTGATCTTAATGATAACACCAAGGTGCAACATAATTGAAGCGCGAAGCTTCTCGATCTCCCAAATTAAAAGTTATAGAGTTAATACTCATGTAACCTGTATTTATTATATTACTCCTATTTTGAAATACAATACTTTTTCGCTCTTTTTCTATAGCCAGACATCAAACTCAAACTTCGTCTATATTTACGTAAATATTATTGTATAGCGTCGTAAAGAATCTTCTCTTGAATATGAGTATATTCAATGATTTCATCGGGCTTAAACCAATGCTTTATCTCATCCTCAGATTCCTTTACTGAGCCAGATGCATGAACTAGATTGCGTATAGCGCGTCCATTTTGATTTGAAAAATGATATGAATCAATAACAAAGTCACCACGTATAGTTCCCACATCTGACGATAGAGGCTCGGTACCACCAACTAGCTTGCGAACAATTGGAACAGCATTCACCCCTTCCCAAACCATAGCCACCACAGGACCACTCGTTAGATATTGAACTAGAGATTTTAGAACTATGTTACCAGTAACCAAAGGATCTTCTGACAAAGGCGCATTTCCCTTTTCTTTAGCATTCTTTATAGATTTCTCACCAGCAAGTCTCACCCATTCTGGATCGAGCGTATAGTGTTTCTCTACAAGATCCGCAGTCGGCACCATCATTTTCATACCGATTAACTTCAAACCAACCCTCTCATATCTCGAAATAATCTCCCCTATCAAATTGCGCTGAATACCATCGGGCTTAATAACAACTAAAGTCTTTTCTTTCTTTGGATGTGTCATGAGGAGATTATAGCATGGGGGAATTGGAAAGAAAAAAACAAGCACCGGTTGTTTAAGTGCTTGCTGTTAGCATTTTTGTGAAGGTATTGCAAAACCTTATTAACCGCCGAAGGACTGTCTAGTCAGGTAGGCCTTGGCAGCATCTGCACGACCGGTGTCATCTATCAGGTCTTCAACTGATATAACAACTACATCGTCTTCAGCACTGCACTCAAGTATCTTACAAACGTTTTCGAAGCCAAGCCTATTATCAAATGAATCGAGACTTACCACAAAGTCTGTTGTCATTTCATACCAAGCTTGTTTTGGAAAAAAGCAGAGGCAATACGTGCTCAATTGCCAGAAAAACTCCCCTGAAGGATCCCTACGATATGCCTCCTCAACATCGCTAGGGATATTTGTAAACTCATTTATGCCAAATGTGTCGTTGGCAATTCTAATGATTACAAAAAGCTCCTCTGGTATCAAGTTTCTAACTTTCATTCAAGTCCTTTGAAATCTAAATCTTTGAAAACGGAGATCTCTGTTTCGTTCTATTGAACTCATCAGTCGGAATACACATTCCGAGACAGAACGAGTATAAACTCGTAGCGCTACACGCCAATTCACCATGTGAGCACGGTGACATTCACACTCTTTTGTTTAAAGGTTGGAGTGATCCTTTGTAACGAACTACTGACGATTACGAGAACCACAACACCCTGCAACACGACGCATGAAGGCATCATACCGCGAAGTCCGACTACGCAGTATAGACTTCGCACTAGCCTCCCCGACCATCTGCACTGCCAAAGTCACATCCTGATGATCGCGAGCGACGTAACCAGCAGCACAAGCCACGAGCAGGTTCTTTGCATCATTTATTGACATAGCATCCTTATGGTTTTTTTATTCTGTCCTCATTTGAGCACATGCACTTAATTTTTGGGCATTGCACTCAGATAAGGACAGAATATTTTTAATGTGCACATCTTACTATTTCGTCCTTTAGGACTCATCAGCCACGAATCACATCGTGAGATAGTGTAGAGGATATTGCCTCTACGCAAGGTAATTTTAGTTTCAGAAGTTTACCAACTTCTGTTCACTACGCGAAGGTGGTGAATTTGTTCGGGTTCATCCGCTTTTCCGCCGGTGGTCGCCGCTCATAGCCGGGCGCGGCAGTAAGAGCCAGAACGCGCCCCGGGAACGCCTGGGCAGCAATGATGCTGCCCACGATCACCGCTCCGGGGTTCTCAGCCTCGATCCTATCGAGAGCCGCCACCGACTCCTCGTTCGGAACGAAACGAACCCTGACAAGTTCGGCGCCTGATGAGTGGTTCTCCACCTTGTCCTCAACCGCACTTGCGTTGATGATAACTCCGGACGTAGGCACCTCGAACTCTGTTCCATCTTGGTCCCGGAAGTTGAGGGGGTGCGGGGTAACGTTAACGATTCTTCGATTCATGTTCTATACCTTTCTTATATAATCATAGCATTATAAATAGATTTGTCAATCTATTATGCCAGTTATTCACAGTATAGTCCTTGTTTTATAACGGTTACTATGATAGCCTTATATTATAAGCATATTATTGTCATAACATCATAACAAATGAATGAGAAAATACTAGTGGATTGTGGTTTAAGCATTGAACAAGCAAAGATCTATACATATCTTCTAAGTAACGGTCTTTCCCCTGCCAAGCAGATTTCTGCTAAAACTGGTGTAGGTAGAGCGCTTACATACAAAATAATTGACCAATTGATTGAATTAAACTTAGTTGAGAAACGTGACGATATAGGTAAAATTTCTCTTTTCCTACCAAAGCACCCAAAAAATCTTAAGCAAGCAATTGAAGAAAAGAGTAATAATCTAGCTCACGCTATATCTGATTTTTCATCTATTTTTGGTGTACTATCATCAGAATTTAATGCTCTTTCTGGTCGTCCCAATGTTCAATTCTATGAAGGTATCACAGGACTGCAGAGAATATATGATGACATTCTTGATTTAAACGAGAATATAATGATTATTAGTTCACCAATTGCAAAAAGTAACGAAGAGACACTGCAATTAATTAGAGAACAAATTACCAAGCAAGCCGTACAAAAAATCCAAACGAGAGCCATAACACCTATACAAAAAGAATTAACAAGTGAGAGATTAGCAGAGGACGCCATGAATCTGGTGACCCGAAAAATTATTCCAGCAGAAAAATTGAATATTCCAGCACAGATCATAATTTATGGCGATAAGGTTTCTATAACAAACTTCAAAGAATCTATACTGACTGTTGTTATAGAGAGTAAATATATAAGCGAAACATTCAGGATAATGTTTAATTATATTTGGGAAAATAGTAAATAGTCTACTGAGTCAGAACCTCCGCCCCGCTTTTTGTTATAACTATTGTATGTTCAAAATGTGCACTTGGTTTGCCGTCCCTAGTTTTATATGTCCATCCATCTTTATCCAAAAATACATGTCGATTGCCTAGATTAAAAATTGGCTCGATTGCTAGAACCATCCCTGGAGTAAGAGACTCTCCTGTATTTGCACTGCCATAATTTGGTACGAACGGATCCTCATGTACATCATATCCAACACCATGACCTGCAAGTTCCTCAACAACACTCACCTTACCTGCAATAGCGACTCTTTCTATAGCAACACTGATGTCACCTATCTTTTTACCCCCTTTGGCAGCCTTTATACCTGCATTTAAAGCCTTTTCTGTAGTATCTAGTAGTCTTTGCACGTCTTCTGAAACTTTACCGACAGGAACGGTTACAGCAGCGTCAGTTATAAGTCCCCCATGAACAAGTCCTAGGTCTATGGTTACAATGTCGCCTTCATTCAAAACTTTTTCTTTTTCATTTGGAATACCATGAACAACCTCATCATTTACTGAAATACAAAGACTCGCTGGGAAAGGTCGTTCTGTTCCATCGGGTTGATAATCCAGAAATGCAGGTTTGTCTCCTTTTTCCTCTATCAGCCTCCTTGCTTCAATTTCTAATTCACTAGATTTAAGACCAGGTTTTACCATAGCAGAAAGAGCTCGGAGGATATCTGCGTGTCGCTTTCCCCCTTCTCTTAGAGTCGCTATCTCCTCCTTAGTCTTAATAGTTATCATTATATTTTACTTAAAATCTCTTTGTGGATATCCTCAATAGTTTGGGTACCATCAATGCTCAAAAACTTATAGTGTTTATTGTTTTTGTAATATTCTATCGCTGGCACAACATCTGTTTCATACCACGATAACCTCTTTGATATTTCTTCTCTATTATCATCGAATCTTCCACGTGCCATCAATCTATTCACAGACTCATCATGACTAATGTCCATATGAATCACAATCGGTCTATTTAGTTTATAGAATTCAAAAGCTGAATCTAACACACCAGCTTCATGCATCTTCCTTGGCATACCGTCCATTATCACATGCTCATTCTTTGTGAACTTTTTGACAAAGACATTTGCCCACGCATATACAGCCAAAAACTCAGGCTGTATTCCACCTACATCATAAATCTCTTTTGAAAGCTTTTGTGTGTCTGAGTCGCCTTTGATAAATTCACGGAATTCAGCCCCGGTCTGTATATACAAAACTTCTCTAGCTGGATCTGTTCTCTTTAGATATTCAGACAATAGCTTTGCTTGTGTACCCTTTCCACAACCTGATCTACCGATAAATATGAAGGATTTTTGATTCATGAGGTTATTATAGCGTAAAATTTAGATAAAGTCCGGTGAGGAAGTCTTTTTATTTTCTAGCTTGCGTAAAAATAAAAAGAGCTTCCGAGCGCAAGGGCTTTATCAAATTTTACCTGAATTAGTACTCTCTCATTGAAACCTGGGCGTTGATCTTCTTTAGCAAATCTAGAACTACTGAAACAACGATTAGAAGTGCTGTACCTCCGATTGCAAAAGTCTGATCACCATTCTTTATACCCTGAACTATAAGTGGCAAAACAGCGATTATACCTAGGAATAGAGCACCTACAAGAGTTATTCTTGTCACGATTTTACCAAGATATTCCATTGTAGACTCACCAGGACGAACTCCAGGAATGAATGCCCCACTCTTCTGTAGATTCTCTGATATTTGCTTTGGATCGAAAGTAACTGCTGTGTAGAAGTATGTGAAGATAAATACTAGTAGGAAGTAAATAGTTGCATATGCCCATGGGTTTGCCATGAAAGCCGCAACTGATGTTGCTGCATCAGCGATGAATGTAACTGAAGACTTTGAAAGGAAATTTGCTACTATTTGTGGGAATAGCAGGATTGAAAGTGCAAAGATTATTGGAATAACTCCAGACTGGTTCAAACGTAGAGGAAGATATGTTGAAACACCTCCATACACTTTGTTACCTCTTACCTGCTTTGCATATGTGACCGGTACTGATCTTTCTGCTTCAGTAACAACAACAACCGCAATGATAACTGTTATAGACAGTACTAGGAATAGTAGGTAGAACGGTATTTGAGAAGCTCCCTCTGTTGTAAGCTTCACAAAAATCTGAGACACACTCTGTGGCAAAGCCGCAACGATACCTGCAAAAATGATGAGTGATACTCCATTTCCAATACCAAATTCTGATATCAACTCTCCGATCCACATTAGAAGTATTGATCCTGCAGCGATAACTAGAATATTAACAACAAGCACAAGTCCTGTCAGTTCTGGTATTACACCCTGACTTTGGAAAAGTGAGATAAATGCAAAAGCTTGCAGTAGAGCTAGAGGTATAGTCAGAAGTCTTGAGTATGTAGAAAGTTTCAAACGTCCTGCTTCTCCCTCTTCTTGCATCAAAGCTTTCATACTTGGGAACATCATAGTCATCAACTGCACGATGATTGAAGCTGTAATATATGGACCAACTCCAAGCATTACTATTGATAGCCTAGAAACACCTCCTCCAGAAAAAACATCCAAAAGACCTAGTAGCTGATTACCTGCCAAAAGTCTGCCTAGACTAGCGACATCAATACCGGGTATTGGAATAGTAGAAAGAAGACGAAATACTATAAGAGCAGCTAGTGTAAATACTATTCTCTTACGAAGTGTAGCGTCCCGAAGTACTATTGTTATTTTTTCGAGGAAATTTTTCATATATTTAATTATCTAATTAAATTACTTAACTAAACTTTTTACTGAGCCGCCTGCTTTTTCTACCTTTTCTTTAGCTTGCTTTGAGATTATACAATTCTCAATTGTAAATTTCTTTGTTATATCACCTGCTCCAAGGATCTTTACCATAGGTATTCTACCATCAATTGTAGCGATAGTATTCTTCTCGATAAGAGTTGCTGGAGAAATGACTGAACCATTTTCAAAAACAGCTTCTATAACATCTAGGTTTACGATAGTTGGACGAGTCTCAATACTCTTGTTTTGATTAACTCCACGTCCGCGTAGCTTAGGAATTCTCTTGATGAAGTCACGAAGTTCTGGGCGCTTCTTATTACCAGCACGAGCTGTCTGTCCCTTACCTCCTCTTCCAGAAGTCTTACCACGCTTGCCTCCACGTCCAACAAGCATTGTCTTCTTATTCTTTGTCTTTGGGATTAGATTATTGATTTGCATGGTATTTATAATTATTTATTGTCCTGCTTTAGTGTGCGAGGGTGCTTTGATAATTTCTCAAGCGCCACGATTGTTGCACGAGCAATGTTTAGCTTGTTCTTACTTCCTGAAAGAAGCTTTGCACAAACATCCTTGATTCCAGCAAGTTCGATAACGTTTCTTACAGCACTTCCTGCAACTACTCCGCGTCCCTTTGCTGGCATAATCATAACTCTTGCACTTGAGAACTTTGCTTCAACCATGTGAGGAATAACCATAGCTGGTGAAAGTCTTACCTTGATCATGTTCTTCTTTGCATGACGAGTAGCCTTGTCGATAGCTAGAGAAGTATCTCCTGCCTTTCCAAGTCCAACTCCTACCTTACCCTTTCTGTCTCCAGAAACTACTGCAACTGAGAATGTAAATCTTCGTCCTCCTGAAGCAACACGAGTTACGCGACGAATAGCGATGATCTTTGTATCAAATTCTGGCTTTACTCTCTCCTTTGTATCTCTCTGTGGACGTCTTCCGCCTGCACGAGGTGGTCTTGAATCTCTGAAAGATGGTCTAGCAGCAGCTGAAGAAGCGGGAGCTCCTGTGGCCACTACTGCATCCTGTGAAATTGTTTTGTTTTCTATTTCCATATAATTTTATTTTAAAAATTTAGTCCACCCTCGCGAGCGCCATCAGCTACGGACTGAATTTTACCTGTGTACAAATAGCCTCCTCGATCGAAAACTACTTTATCAATCTTAAGAGCCTTTGCAGCCTTTGCGATTGCAATACCAACCTCCTTTGCCTTTTCAGCAGGTGTCTTTGACTTAGCATCCTTTGATGAGAAAGTTGCAAGAGTGTGTCCCTTTGTATCATCTATGATTTGAGCAGAGATATATTTGTGAGACTTGAATACTGACAAGCGTGGGCGCTCTGCAGTACCACTCAAAGTTGAGCGGATTCTCTTGTGTCTTCTCTCGATCTTTAATTGTTTTTGTTTGCTTGTATTCATAAATTTTTATTATACAGACTTCTTACCTTGCTTACGTCTGATAACCTCATCACTATATCTGATTCCCTTACCCTTGTATGGTTCAGGCTTCTTTAGTGAGCGGACCTGTGCGACGAATTGTCCTACCTTTTCAACATCAATACCTGTAACTGTGATGATGTTCTTCTCGGCTGTAACTTTTAGACCATCTGGAATAACTCTCATAACTGGATGTGAGAATCCTAGAGCTAAATGAAGTTCCTTACCCTTAACATCAGACTTGAATCCGATACCTTCAACGATAAGCTTCTTCTCGTATGCCTTGTTTACTCCTTCTAGCATGTTTCTAATATGAGAAGCGTATGTTCCCCATAGAGCTAGAGTATCTAGAGATTGATTCTTTGGAATAAGAGCAATCTCTTTGTTCTCGATTTTAACTTCGATAACATTGTTTAGGTTCTTTGAAATCTCTCCAAGTGGACCCTTAACAGTCAAAACTCCATTGGCAAAAGTGGCCTCTGTTTTCTCTGGTATTACTATTGGTTTCTTTGCAATTCTTGACATAAATTTGTTTTAAATATTTAAGATATTAGTAATTACCAGACCTTAAATAGGACTTCTCCGCCGACCTTTAGCTTCTTTGCATCTGCATCAAGAAGTACTCCCTTTGGTGTTGAAAGGATGATGTTTCCGAATCCACTCTTGAACATACGAATATCCTTTGACTTCTGATAAATTCTTCTTGAAGTCTTTGAAATACGATCAATACCATGAACTCTTGGTTCATTGCCCATATAAGCAAGTGTAAGTTCTAGAGTCTTGTCTATCTTCTTGCCGTTTACAGCAATATCTGTAATGTATCCTCCCTTTAGAAGAACGTGAGCAATTCTCTCCTTCATTGCTGAATATGGAATACTAACTGTAGCCTTACCTGCACTACTAGCGTTCTTAATTCTTGTTATAAAATCTGAAATAGGGTCTGTTACCATGATGATTTTTTTATACCTGGAATAACACCTTCATTTGCGAACTCTCGGAAACAAATACGGCAAAGATCGAAGTCTCTCATGTATCCGTTCTTTCTTCCACAACGGAAACAACGTCGAACGACTCTCGACTTGAACTTCGGTTCTTTGCTTGATCTTGCGATTGTTGATTTCTTTGCCATTTTTTATTTAAATAAATGCATTTCTAATAAACAAATGAGGATTGGTTAGCTAGGCCCGAGGGCTTTTGCTTCCAATCGCTAATGGCCTTAATTGGCCGTTTTCTATTTGTCTATCGAACGTGTGGTTATACTATCAGAAAGGGTTAAATAAGGCAAGGGTTTAGTAATTTAATCATACAAAACAAAAACCCCTTGCGGGGCTGTTGTTTATTTCTTTACTTCATCCTTCTTGAACTTGAATCCAAGATATTCTAGGAATGCTAGTGTCTCTGCTTTTTCCTTTGATGTTGTAACAAATGTCATTCCGAAACCAAAAACGTCCTTTAGATCTTCGTCAGCTGTTTCAGGGAAGATTGTGTGTTCCTTGATACCTAGTGTGTAGTTCCCCATTTGGTCTACTGCTGTCTTTGAGATTCCACGGAAGTCCTTTGTTCTTGGAAGAGCGATGTGCACAAGCTTGTCTACGAAATCAAACATTCTCTTGCCTCTTAGTGTGATCTGATATCCTACTAGATCTCCCTGGCGAACTTTGAATGAAGCGATAGACTTCTTACTTGAACGTGGAGCTGGCTTCTGGCCTGTAATCTTTGCAAGACGATCTGCAATAAGCTCAATCTTCTTCTTGTCCTTTACTGAACCTGTTCCAGTACTGATGACAATCTTCTTTAGACTTGGAGCTTGCATTGGATTCTGGTAGCCGAACTTTCCCTTCAAAGCTGCAAAAGCACCTTTGTTTAGTTCGAATGAAGTTGTTGCTGTGTTTGTATTTTTCATAAAATTATTTCTTTCGCTTATTTCTTCAAGGCTACGTTAGATACATCAATTGAACCATTGACTTCAACAACCTGACCCTTCTGGCCCTGCTTGCGTGACTTCTGATTCTTCTTGAACATATTGATTCCAGAAACTACTACGCGGTTAAGCTTTGGCATAGCCTTAATGACCTTACCAGTCTTACCCTTGTCCTTTCCAGTCAATACTATTACATTGTCGTCTTTTTTTATCATCATATATTTAAAATTACTATACTATTTCTGGTGCCTTTGAAGCAATAGTCTGGAATCCCTTTTCAGCTAGCTCACGAGGTATAGGACCGAATATACGTCCTGCAATTGGCTCCTTCTTTCCCTTTTCAAGGATAACAACTGCATTCTCATCAAAACGAATATATGATCCGTCTAGTCTTCTATATGCCTTTACCTGGCGTACAACTACTCCCAATAGAACATCCTTCTTCTTGATTGCCTTTCTTGGTTCAGCTTTCTGTACAGATAGAATAACCTGGTCTCCGATCTCAGCGTATCTCTTCTTTGAACTTCCAAGTACCTTGAAGATACGGCCAATCTTTGCACCGCAGTTATCTGTTATATTTACTATTGAGCGAGGTTGAATCATATATTTATATTTATGCTATTACTCTGAAAGACTTGTCCTTTGACATTGGTCTGCATGACTCGATCGTCACTTTGTCTCCAATCTTCTTTGTATTTCCAGCGTCATGAACTTTATACTTCTTGTGAGAAGTGATGAACTTTCCATACTTTGGATCCTTAAGGAAACGTCCAACTCTTACAACAATAGTATCCTTCATCTTGTCAGAAACTACTATACCAGAAAGAGTCTTTCTCTGTACGTCCTTAACTTCGATATTCTTTTGTACAACTGTTTTTTTCATATTATTTTGTATTCTTTCTAAGACTTAATTCTGTCATGATTTGAGCAATCTCCTTCTTTGTTGTCTGACCAAGCTTAACATTCTTTGTCTTACTACCTGTTGAGTTGAATCTGAAATCACGAAGAACTGCCTTCTTATCTGCGATAAGTGCTAGTAGTTCCTTTTCATTTTTATTCTTTAATTCTTTCATATTCAAATATTATTACATCATGTTACGACTAACGATCTTAGTCTTAACTGATATCTTAGTACCAGCAGATCGTAGGGCCTCCTGTGCTACCTTATCATCAACTCCGTCAATTTCAAAGAGGATACGTCCTGCCTTAACTGGTGCTACGAATCCCATAGGTTCTCCCTTACCCTTTCCTAGCTTAACTTCTGGAGGCTTTTGTGTAAATGGTCGGTCTGGGAAAACACGTGTCCAGATCTTGCCTGACTTTGTGGCATACTTTGCGATAGCCTTTCTAGCAGCTTCAATTTCATTTGAAGATAGTCTTCCGTAGTTCAAAGCCTTTAGACCAAAAGATCCGAAAGCGATAGTAACTCCGCGTGTATCAACAGCAGTCGCAAGTTTCTTTGCGTTCTGTCGGCCTGTGTGCCACTTTCTGAATTTTACTTTTTTAGGGAATAACATGGTATTATTTTATATTTTTAAGATCCTTTTCGAAGATCTGGCCCTTATAAATCCAAACCTTTATACCTATGTCTCCATAAGTCATGTGGGCCTTCTCACGAGCATAATCAATATCAGCACGTAGAGTCTGTAGAGGGATCTGACCTTTCTTTAGATCTTCACGGCGTGCCATTTCAGCACCTCCAAGACGACCTGAAAGCTTGATCTTTGCTCCCTTTACCTCCTTACTTGCTAATACCTTCTCAAGAGTCTGCTTTAGAACACGTCTGAATGGTAGACGCTTCTCAAGACCTTCAGCAACCATCATAGCAACGATAGCAGCATTAGCCTCTGGAGTTCTTACTTCTTCGATATCAAGCTTTAGTTCTTGACCTGCAAGACTGATTCCCTTCTTTGTAAGGATAGCTAGGATCTTGTCGCGAAGCTTTGTAACACCGTCTCCACTTCTTCCGATGATCATACCAGGACGTGAACTTCTGATGATGATTCTTAGAGCCTTTTGATTTCTCTCAATCTGAATATCAGATAGGTAGAAAGATCTTAGTTCGTCTGTAAGGAACTTACGGATAAGTAGATCTGCCTTTAGAGCATTTCTGTAATTCTTATCACGAGCAATCCAGCGACTCTTCCAATCGCGTATAACTCCTAGTCTATGTGAAAATGGGTGTACTGAGTGTGACATAAAATTATTTCTTTTCTTTTTTAACTTTTTCCTTTGCTTCTTTGACCTTTGCTTCCTTGACTGGCTTCACATCCAAAACCAAGTTTACATGACTTGTTCTCTTGTTAATAGGATAAGAGTTACCACGAGCTCTTGGCATTCTTCTCTTCATGATTGGACCCACATCAACTCTTAGCTCCTTTATTATAAGACCGTCCTTTTCAATATTAAAATTGTTCTTTGCGTTTGCTACTGCAGAAAGTAGTAGACCGTATAGAGGATCTGCTGCCTTCTTACTCAAGAAATTAAGTGTGTTAAGTGCTTGTTCAACTGACTTACCACGTACTAGGTTTGCCACACTTCTAACCTTTCTTGGAGACTGTCTGTAATTGTTTAGTGATGCAGTTATCATAAATTTGTATTATTTTTTAGCAGGAGCTGCTGCAGCTTCCTTTGCTGACTTAGCAGCATTAATCTCGGCTTCCTTAGCCTTCTGTTCTAGCTCCTTCTGCATCTTACCTCCGTGTCTGATAAACTTACGAGTTGGAGAAAATTCACCAAGTCTGTGACCTACCATTTCCTCAGATACTAGAACTTCTACGTGCTGGCGTCCATTGTATACACCGAAGATAAATCCAACCATTTCTGGAGAGATCTGACTTCTGCGATACCATGTCTTAATAACCCCAGTTTCAGTAGGTTTCTTTCCGGCGATCTTTTTCAATAATCGCTCCTCAACATATGGTCCTTTATAAAGTGATCGTGACATTGGTTTTTTATACTAATCAAAATTTTGAATTAAGTCAAGAATCTAGTTATCTAGCTTATGGAAACAATGCGTGATTATTCCATCTATTAACTTTTTTACTGACTTTATCAATTTACTAAGCATTTTTATCTCCCTTATTCTTGCCGACTCTTCGACGTGAGACAACGAAGACATTTGAGTACTTCTTCGGAGTTCGAGTCTTCTGGCCCTTACCAGCTGGCTTACCCCATCGAGTCTTCAATCTTCGGAGACCTCGACCTGTTCTCTGCTCTCCTCCACCGTATGGGTGATCCACAGGGTTTTGAGCAGAACCTCGAACAGTAGGACGGATACCTAGCCAACGAGAGCGGCCAGCTTTACCAATATTAACTAGACGGTTTTCATCATTTGAAACAGTACCGATTGTCGCCCATGCATTGTCGTGTACCTTGCGAACTTCGGTTGAAGGAAGCTTGATGTGTGTGTATCCAGAGTCGTTAGCAATAACTTGAGCAAATGAACCAGCTGATCTAACTAGCTTTGATCCACCTTGAGGCTTGATCTCAATATTGTAAACAAATGTACCAACTGGAATCTTTCTTAGAGGAAGTCTGTTACCTACTTCTACTAGTGCTGTTTCAGAAACAATAAACTTGTCTCCGACCTTAACACTCTTTGGAACTAGTACATATCTCTTTTCTCCGTCAGCGTACTGAACTAGAGCAATGAATCCTGTTCTAAAAGGATCGTATTCGATAGTTAGTACCTTTGCTGGAATATCCTTCTTGTCATAAGCAAAATCCACCATTCTGTATAGCTTCTTGTGACCACCTCCCTTGTGACGTACAGTAATACGTCCAAATGAGTTGCGTCCCATATCTCTCTTCATACCCTTTGTAAGAGGCTTGTGAGGTTCTGTGGCAGTAATATAGTCACGATATGGAATCGTTGTCATGCCTCTTCTTGATGGTGTATTTGGGTTATAACTTTTCATGTTGGTATTAATAATTATGCAATGTTGATCTTATCTCCCTTCTTTAGATACACAAGTGCCTTTTTTACTGCAGACTGTGTACCTCTCTTTCCTCGAACCACAACGGCTCTTGCTGGAAGATTGACGATTCTAATCTTCTCTGGAGTAACTTTGTAGAGAGTCTTAACCTCCTTTGCAATTGTCTCCTTTGTAGAGTTCTTGCTTACTTCAAAAGTATATACGTTAAGAGATTCACTCATTATTCCTGCCTTCTCTGTTATTCTTGGTCTGATTATAGTAGTCATAGTATTAATTTAAAGATTTTAGTGATTCAGCAGGATTAGCAATAACAAGATACTTGTGATTTAGGATTGAAACTGGGTTAATATTTCTCAGTTCTTCAACCTCAACATTACCAAAGTTCTTGAATGACTTTGTTATAGTTGGAGACTTCTTGTCTACACTGATAACCGCAACATTGCGAGGCTTTGTAGCAAATTTCTCGAATCCCTTGATGCCTGAGAAAGCCATAAGAGTTGCCTTTGCATCACTAGCCTTTGGAGTTGCGAATGAAAGTGAGTCAACAAAAAGCACTTCACCATCCTTAAACTTCTTTGAAAGAATAGTATAAAGTGCCTTTGTTTTTGCCTTCTTATTGATCTTACGATCGTAGTTCTTGTCAGCACGTGGTCCGTGTGCAATACCTCCACCTACCCAGATAGGAGAACGTGTAGAACCGTGTCTAGCGCGTCCTGTGCCCTTCTGTTGCCATGGCTTCTTACCTCCTCCGCTTACCTCTCCACGAGTCTTTGTGTTAGCAATAGTATGACGCATTGATGAAGTCATAGAAACAACAACCTGGTGAACCAAGTCTGCATTCCAAGATAGTCCAAAGACTGCTTCTGGAATTTTGATCTTTCCAGCTTCTTTACCTTTTTGATTGTATAATGTTGTTTCCATAATTTTGTGTAAAAGTATTATCCTTTGATTTCGATAAGTGTTCCGCGTCTTCCTGGGATTGCTCCTGAAATATAAAGCGTATTGGCTCCTGAGTCAATATGAGCAACCTTTAGGTTCTTTACTGTGATACGATCACCACCCATTCTTCCGGCCATTCTCATTTTCTTTGGCACCTTATTTCTAAGACCTCCTCCGATAGAACCTGGCTCACGTTCTGAGTGCTTTTGACCGTGTGATCTTGGACCTCCTCCGAAACCATGTCTCTTAACTACACCCTGGAAACCCTTACCCTTTGATATTGCACTAACTTCGATAGTCTCTCCTACTGCAAACTGAGATAAATCAATAGTGTCACCAACCTTCTGTGTAAGATCGTTTACTCTGAATTCCTTCTTTGTATCCTTCTTACCTTTCTTTGTTGTGATTTGAACAGCTGTATAACCGTCTGTATCCTTAGACTTAACTTGAGAAACAGTAACTGGAGTTACTTCTACAAGTGTTACAGGCTGAACAAGTCCATCTTTATCAAAGATTTGTGACATGCTTACCTTTCTTCCTAGAATAAATTTCTTATTGATTTTCATTGCAGTATATTAATTACAGTATTACATCATTTTCACATCAATATTTACTCCTGATGGAAGACTTAGGTTTGTAAGAGCCTCGATGATCTTTTGATTTGGATTCAAAATATCAATCAAACGCTTGTGAACACGCATCTCGAACTGCTCGCGAGCATTCTTGAATACGAATGAAGCACGGTTTACTGTGTACTTCTTGATCTCAGTTGGAAGTGGAATTGGGCCGTAGAACTTAACATCATAACGGATCGCAGTATCCATGATCTGCTTTAGAGAAGCATCTAGAATCTTGTGTTCATAAGCACGAACTCTTATTCTAAGTTTTGTAACTTCGCCTTCAACACCAACCTTAACAGCCTTCTTTACTGGAGCAGGTTTTGTTGTCTTCTTTACAGTCTTTGTTTCAGTTGCGATAGTCATGATAGTTAATTAATTATATTACGCAACAATCTTTGTTACGACACCGGCACCTACAGTCTTGCCTCCCTCACGGATAGCAAATCTCATCTTGTCTTCCATAGCTACTGGTGATACAAGCTTTACCTTGAAAGTAACTGTATCTCCTGGCATAACCATTTCTACTCCTGCTGCTAGAGCCACTTCTCCTGTAACGTCAGTTGTTCTGATGTAGAACTGAGGCTTGTATCCTGTGAAGAATGGTGTGTGACGACCTCCCTCTTCCTTCTTTAGGATGTATACTTCAGCTTCAAAGTCTGTGTGAGGCTTTACTGAACCAGTCTTTGCAAGAACCATACCACGAGTAACATCATCCTTACCTGTTCCTCTTAGTAGAAGACCAGCATTGTCTCCGGCAAGAGCTTGCTTTAGAGACTTGTTGAACATTTCAATACCTGTAACAACTGTCTTTGATGTATCCTTGAAACCAATGATTTCTACTTCATCGTTAAGGTTTAGAGTACCTCTCTCTACTCTTCCTGTTACTACAGTACCGCGACCTTCGATTGAGAAGATGTCTTCGATAGGCATAAGGAATGGCTTATCAACTTCGCGAACTGGCATAGGAATATATGTATCAAGAGCATTCATAAGATCCTTGATCTTAGCAACCCATTCTGGCTTTCCTTCCATAGCACCAAGAGCTGATCCTCTGATAACTGGAGCTCCCTTTCCATCAAATCCGTTCTTTGTAAGAAGATCACGCACCTCTTCTTCAACTAGATCTAGAAGATCTGCTTCAGGAACCATATCACACTTGTTTAGGAAAACTACGATTTGAGGAACACCAACCTGCTTTGCAAGAAGAATGTGCTCTCTTGTCTGTGGCATAACTCCATCAAGAGCTGAAACTACTAGAATAGCACCGTCCATCTGAGCGGCACCTGTAATCATGTTCTTAATATAGTCTGCGTGTCCTGGGGCATCGATGTGTGCGTAGTGTCTTGTATTACTTTCGTATTCTACGTGAGCAAGAGAAATAGTAACAACCTTTGTTGCATCGCGGACTGTTCCTCCCTTTGCAATATCTGCATATGCCTTTAGTTGAGCCAATCCATCCTTAGACTGTACGGCTAGGATTGATGTTGTAAGAGTAGTCTTACCGTGGTCAACGTGACCGATTGTTCCCACGTTTACGTGAGGCTTTGTACGATTAAAATCTGCTGTTGCCATAAATTATATAAAAATAAATTAATAAAACTAAATAAATACCTATTTAACTTAATACTGTAATACTAACTAAGAGTAGCAAGCACACCAACGCAAAAACGCGTACTCGCTATAGTAGCATAGTACGCGCTTTTAAGTCAACTATATTTGATTGTGTCTACCTTGGTTGATTAAGGTAGCTGTATTAATAGTGATTGTATATTCTCAACACTACTTAAATTACTATCCTGACCAGCTGATGTTCCGTACCCATAGTTCATCTTCGCCACCTTTAATATAGTAGGTGTACTTGATCCACTTCTATTTTCAACTGTGTAGTTTATCTTGAAAGTTCTTGAATTATTAATTATATATGAACCAACAGTGTCTCCAGAAGTAGAACCTGTTGCTGTTACATTTGAGATCGATACATTCGCTGAAGCGCCCATAATTGTAGTTGGGAATGCAACTCGCATGTCCTTATTTATGTAGGCTGGGTTATTTCCATTATTTGTAACAGTAATAGATACCATTGGATATGCTGCGATCCATACTCCGTTCTGCGAAACGGTTGAAGTACCTCTTGCAACTGTCCAAGTTGTAACTACAACATTTGACTGAGTAGTTGATGCAGTACTTGATGCTGTTCCTTTATTCTCAGGAACTGGTACTGGACTTCCATCACTACCTGGAAGTGACTTCACTATTCTAAAAGCATCGTTCACTTTTGAAGTAGGAATTATACCTGCTCTAGCAAGAATGTTTATTACTTGTTCTGGTGTAGAACACTGGCTCTGTAAAGGTGATGAAGTTACAGAACCGAATGCAAGAGCTGAGTTACTAGATATAGTTGTTGAATCTAGTAGACTTGTAATCTGATTCTTTACCTGTGGCAAAGGTGCACTTACTCCTATGAGCATAGCTAGAACCAATACATAGTTGAAATATTTACTTACCATATAGTTTGTTAATTTTTATTAATTGATAACCCGTTGTTCTATTCCTAATTTGTTTAAGGAATAAAAAGAAAGAAGACGTCTGCTTTTTTGCAGAACGCCTTCTTGGGTAGTGAGTACATTATACATCACCTATATTTTGTCACAACTAACTTATCCACACTAGAATAATCCAAGTAGCCAGTCAAACACATTTGAAACTTGATTGCCGGGCATATAGACTGAGAATTCAACTTCATTTGATATTCCACCATCAGCTGCAAGATATATTTTGTATACGCCTGCGGGTATATTTGGCAACTTGAATGTGATACTCGTAGACGATTTTGATATTATCTCTGGACTAATAGAGCCAGTAGCATTGGTAATAAACAATAAATCAGTTACAACACCAGTAAAATTCAATCCCGTGATTGTTACCAAATTACCGAAAGATCCAGACGTAGGCGATATAGAAATAATCTTTGGTATTAAATCATTAGATATAACAGTAGGTACTGGCGGTGCGGCAGGCTTTGGAGCTGGCACTAGGTTTGGAACAGAAACGGGTACGACTGGAACAACTGGTGGTGATACTGGAACTACCTGCACTGGATCAGGAGGAGTATTGGGATTAGGTGTAGCAGGCTGTTCTGGAACCACAACTACCTGATCGATAACACTAAATGAAACTTCATTTGAAATAGCTCCGCCACGCTTAACTGATATCTTGTAATCACCTGCTGGTATTGATGGAGTGTTAAAATAAATTTTATTCTGATTTGAAGAAGTAATAGCAGGCTTGGTAACGACACCCCCACCACTAGTTAATATACTTAACTCTATACCTGACCCTGAAAAGTTTACTCCGAGTAACTCAATAGGATCATTTGTTTTCGCACGGTTTGGCGTAACCCTTACTATTCTAGGTGGGAAAGATTCTGTCTCATCTTGTGTTGATTGATTAATATAAACATTATCATTTCTATTTATGCTTTGTGTATTACTTCTTTCAACATGAATCCCCTGCTCTACGGTAGGTGTATTTGTGTATACTTGGTAAGACTGATTTTGATTGAGGTAATTAACATTAGTATTTTTTTGAACATTACTATTGTTTTTACTCTTTATTATTGAAGTGTATTTCGAGATATTCAACTTAACCTTATTTGATTCTCCACCTGATCCTACTACACTAATATCATAAACGCCGTCCTTTATATTTGGAGTTATAAAATTAATCTTATTTGGAAGAACTGTAGCATAAGCTATTTCTACTCCATTCTCAATATGTATATCTGAAGCTTTCAACCCTCTAAAACCTGAGCCATTTATTGTAACAATTTTACCCACTCTTGAAGTCGCAGGTGTAATATTTGTAATGTTTGGTACGACTAGACTACCAGATTCATAAGTATCCAAATCTGAATCTGGGAAAACAGGTTCTATTTGCTTAATTAACCCAAATCTATATAAAGCTTGCTCCCAGTATGCTTGCGCTTTGGAACCTATACTCTGACCAAAAACCACACCCGGGGTGGTAATTATTGCAGCAAGAATTAAAAATAGTATAAAAGATTTGATTGAAATTTTAGTCATAAATAAGTAATTGTTAATAAAAAGAGCCAGTATTATTATACCAGCTCTTTCCAATCATTTATTTATTCTTATAAACACCTACCGGAACAATGATATGAACCAATCAAATACTGTAGCTGTAATAGTGACCAGTGCATTTTCCTTTGAAATTGTTTGGGCTGGCTTTTGCTCAGGAGATTGAACAGCCGTTGGTGATGCTTTACCATTAATACTTGTAATGCTTAGTACTTGAATAGAGTATTTATATCTAGGGTAACCCTTAACTGACGGTGTAATGGGTATCATCTGACCGCCACTCATCTCGAAATCAATCTTACAGCTCTTGTCCAGCTTAACAGTACTAATACTTATAGCACTACAAGGTATTTTGTCATTTACTTTCTCATCAAATGAGATACTTGCACCAGAAATCACATTACCAAGCTTCCATGTAGTTGCATCTACTACCACAGAAACTTTATATAACTTATTAGGCTCACCCCCGACCAAAGCCAGACCTTTGGCAACACTGCCTTCATAATTCAATCTTGACTCTACACCACCTGCATTATTTACAACCTCGTCTTTACCATTAACCGAATATAGATCAGTCCATACCACTTCTCTTTGATTCTCTACTTTTACACGAGTACTTGTAAGTGTTCTTCCTTTATTCTTAGATACTGTATATAGATCCCCAGTACCCTTTTCTATCTCATAAGAACCATTTTTAGATACCTCGTCTGGATATCTCATTGAATCACTTGTGGCCTTTGTCTCCTTTGTATAACTATTTGATTGTATAGAACTTGGACCCTTGTGTGATTTACTACTGAATAGATAATCACTACGTTCTGATCTATTAATTAATCGCGATTCACATAGTTTAGAATCGACACAACTGTACGCCACAGACACTGATGCTTTAACTTCTGAATCAAAAATTACTGATGTTGGGGGTTTTGGCGCAGCTGAAACTTCGGTAATGTAAATAACCGATATGAATATAAAAAATACTAGAAAGCCGGATTTTAAGCATAGTAATCTCTTCATTGTTAATTAAAGTTAAATAATAAAATAACTGGTATTAGTATACCAGTTATTTTATTGATCGCGATACTCTTATAAACACCTACCGGAACAATGATATGAACCAATCAAATACTGTAGCTGTCTGTACAATACTTTGTAGGGTTGATACACCACTCTGTACTGTAAAGTCTACCCAATTTGATTCACCTTTGTCAGCAAATAGGTATACCTTGTATGTACCTGCGGGTATGTTTGGAACTCTGAATGTTACACTAGTTGCTGAAGAAGAAACAACATCTAGATAAGTTGATCCACTAGAGTTTTCAATAAACAATAGGTCTGAAGTTACACCTTCGAAGTTTGTTCCTGTAAGGGTTATGAGGGTGTTTGGCTTTGCACTACTTGGTGATATTGATGATATGTAAGGTGTTGATATCTGCACAGTAGGCTGTAGTGCATTCAATACAATTCTGTTTGATGTACCACTATTTGCAGTTAATTCTACATAATATGTACCTGCAGGTAGATTTGGCATCTTGAATGTTACAGAACTTGCTGATGCAGAATACATTACTTCTGGACTTATAGAACCCCTTGAGTCTGATATAGATATTAGGTCAGATATTACTCCTGTGAAATTTGATCCGTATAGAGTTACTGTATCTCCTGCCCTAGCACCTAGAGGTAAAACAGAGTTAATTACTGGTGCTGGAGTTCTGGTTGGAGCTACTGGTGGAGTGACGGGAGTAGCTGGCGCCTGGGTGGTGGTAGGCTCAACCACGACCGTCCATGGATTACTTTTTCCTGACCCTACAGTGACGATCACGACATTGTACAGACCCTGTAGATTGGATGGTATTTGTACCTCTACTCTAGTATTTGACTGTGAAAGTATAGTTGCTCTTGCTACGGTCACATTACTTGAGTTTGTAAGGATTACGTCTGATACTTCTGTAGCGGCAGAGACTCCATCACTAAGAAAATTCTTACCCGTGATAACCAGCTTTTCTCCAGACTTAAGCTTACCAGGTGTAATAGATGTAATTACAGGAGCTTGACGTACTACAGTTGGCACACTAGAAACTTCAGGTAATATAGTAAATTTTAATGTATTAGATGTTCCAGTGTATGTACTAATTCTCAGTCCATACTCACCAGGAGGTAAATCCGGTATTACGGTATAAATCTCGGTATAATTAGAAGAGTATGGTGGTAGTACTGGCAATTTTATGTTTGAAGAGTTTGGTAACACTATAGAAAGATCTCCCATGGCAGCGTAATCAGGACGTACAGTTGCTAGATTAGTTCCCTTAACAGTAATGTATTGAAACTTTTTAGTAGAATTCGGTGTTACCGAAATCAAAACAGGAGCTGGTGGCAAATTTATTTCTAGGTATGGTGATGATGGGGAATAATTTCCAGCCGCATCGACAGCAACCACACTAAACTTCTCGGGTACTGTCTGATTAATTTTATCTAATACAATACTGTTTGTACCAACTCTTGGCAATCTTGCACCACCCCTATAAACATCATAACCAAGCACTCCAACATTATCGGTAGAAGCGGTCCAATCCAGTCTAATAGAATCTGAATTTATTCGAGTAGACACTGGTTTTGATGGAGCTGAGGGCGCAACCGTGTCATTATATTTAACTATCAAAGGCACAGAATTGCTCTTATTATCTTCGATTCCGTTTCCTGTCCTTAATGACACACTATATTCACCACTCGCGATATCAGATGGTATCTTATATCTTAAAACATAGTTTGCGTCACTTGGTGTAGGAATACTAGGCAATATTACACTATCACTACCTTTTGTAAGATACATCTTCAGATTACCAGAAAAATCAGTACCTATCGCCTTAATTTCTTCTCCGGGGAATAAACTATCTGGAGTGATGAATGTGATAGCGGGATCAATATTTCCCGCGATACGTACGGACACTGAATTACCCTTGCTCTCCCCTGCTGCATTCATGAAACGAATAGAAAAAACTTGCGCTTTACTTAGAGAAAGTGGCACCTTCACATAAGCACTTGTATTTGTTACATCTGTGACTGGAACTACTTCTGAGACAGGTCCGGTAAATGTAGCTTTTGCAATATCACCAAGGTTAAAATCTACACCTTCCAATTTTAATATCTCACCCAATTTAACAACAGGTGGTGTAGCATCATACCGTGCAGGTTTTCCATTAATTTTGGTTATCTCTGGTTCACCAAATACATAACTACCTCCTCCTACTCTAAATGGAATTCTTTCTGATTTTACCCCACGATTATCTATCATAATGTAGCTGTCATCAGAGTATTGTGTACTTCGTGCTCTGGCCACAATTTTATTTGGTTCTACAGATATTGGTACTGAGTATGCATTATAAGGTCCAAACTCTACCAATGACAGGGCTCCTCCCTTGTAGCTATTGTTTGATCCTGTAAAAAAGTTTCTTCCCTCAATAGTTATTATCTGACCGTAATATGCACTTTTTGCCTCTACAACACTACCATCAGCATTTGTCTTTGTAATTCGTGTAATTACAGGTTTAACCTGTGAATCACAGTAGTCATTTAGACTGGGCAGAAAACCTATTCCTGTTTCAGGTACTCCTATACTTTTTTGAAATTTCTTCGCTGCAGTTGCTGTATAAGAATCATATGATCCATTAATGCCACGTTCATAGAATCCCATTGACTTGAGAACATTTTGAAGAATTACAACTTCTGGTCCACTGAATCCATTCACTGCATAATTTGAGTTCGTATTGAATGTATAATGACTATCAATATTTTTTGTACATGGCACAACAACTGCAAATGTTCCAACCTCATAAGATGGTATGACTCCTGATTCAAGGATTGAGTCATTGTATTCAACTACACCAGGCCCAGGAAGCATTTTTGCATAAGTGTTTCCTCTACGAAATGCAACTCGTATAGAATAGTTTCCTGGTTCAGCCTCGTTTGGTATCTTAATGGTTTGCCACAAAGGAATCTTGGTACTACTGCCCCACTTAGATGTAGGTGTGGGAATGGTTTGATCGTAACATCTTCTGGTACAAGCGTTTTCATTATAGTTGAAAGTAGCAACCTTTGTCATCGTACCGTCTGCCTTTTTTAGCACTATATATACATCCATGTTTAAATCACTGCCGGAAACAGGTCCACCACTAAAATTTAACGTGAGGGAGAAAGGAGATATATTTGGATTTGTATTATAAGGAATATATCTAGTTCCAGCAAAAGTAGTAGGGTTTAGATCTGTAGCCTTATTAATAGTTACTCCAGTATTTAAATAACTAGATTGAGCGTTAGTATTCTGAGCAAAAAATGTAACGCAAAATACTAGGACAAATGATAATAGACTGATGGCTTTAATAAATTTATTCATAATAAGTTTTAAATAATAATCAATACAAAAAGGACTGGGATAAGTATACCAGTCCTTTTTGCAATAATATAATTAACTTATGAACACTTACTTCCTTGCTTCAACGATTGAAGCCTCTACGTTCTTTGGAACTACCTCGTAGTGATCGAATTCCATTGTTGCGCTTCCCTGACCTGAAGTCATTGAACGCAATTGTGTTGTGTATCCGAACATTTCTGATAGAGGTACCATAGCGTGTAGAACTTTTGCCTGTCCTCTCTCTGTCATTTCCTCAATTGTTCCTCTCTTTGATGAAATACTTCCTGTTACGTCTCCCATGAACTTGTCTGGGAAAAGAACTTCAAGCTTCATGATAGGTTCAAGGATAACTGGCTTTGCACGCTTTGCTGCTTCCTGGAATGCCTGAGATCCAGCGATCTTGTAGGCGATTTCAGATGAGTCCACATCGTGGTATGAACCAAATGTAAGTTCACAACTGACGTTTACCATTCTAAATCCAGCAACAACTCCACGATCCATAGCCTCATGAACACCCTTCTCAACTGCTGGAATGAATTCATTTGGAATAACACCTCCCTTGATTGAGTCGATGAATTCGAAATCATCGTAACGACTAATATTCTTTGGAACCTTTGCACCTGGTTCAAGCTTCTCCATAGGCTTGATGTTGATCTTTACGTGACCGTATTGACCCTTACCTCCAGACTGCTTGATATACTTGTGTTCAGCTTCAGCTGTACCAAGGATTGTCTCACGGTAGGCTACCTGTGGCTTACCTACTGTTGTTTCAACTCCGAATTCACGCTTCATACGATCAACCATGATGTCTAGGTGTAGCTCGCCCATACCTGAGATGATTGTTTCTCCTGTCTCACTATTTGAAGAAATCTTGAATGTTGGATCTTCGTTTGCAAGCTTCTTGAGTGCCATACCCATTTTCTCCTGGTCAGCCTTTGTCTTTGGTTCAACACGTAGAGACACCACTGGTTCCAAGAATTTGATTGTTTCAAGAACGATTGGCTTATTCTCATCACAGAAAGTGTGAGATGTAAGAGCATCTTTCAGACCTACAGCTGCGGCAATTTCACCGGCATAAACTTTCTTTACTTCTTCACGCTTGTCAGCCTGTAGACGAACGATACGACCTAGTCTCTCCTTCTTGCCTGTACTTGAGTTGTAGATATATGTTCCAGACTCTATTGTTCCAGAATATACTCGGAAGAATGTTAGCTGACCTACGAATGGATCGTTCTGTAGTTTGAAAGCTAGAGCTGCAAATGGCTCTTCATCTGAAGGACCGCGGAAGATTTCTTCTCCTGTATTAGGATCAGTTCCCTTAACAGCCTTGATATCTGTAGGAGCTGGAAGGTAGTCAACCACTGCATCTAGAACTAGCTGAACTCCAACGTTCTTTAGGGCTGAACCTGTAAATACTGGGAACATTTTGTTCTCAATAACAAGCTTTCTAACCTCAGCCTTGATTGTTTCTACTGGAATCTCTTTACCATCTAGATACTGTTGCATCAAAACATCGTTGTGTTCAACCGCCTTTTCGATAAGCTCTGCATGATACTTCTTGGCATCATCCATGAACTCAGCTGGGATTTCCTTTTCTATAATATTTATACCCTTCTCTCCCTCAAAGTAATAGGCCTTCATTTTCAAAAGGTCGATAACACCATTGTGATCTCCTTCTGTTCCGATTGGAATTTGGAATCTAACTGCTTTCTTGTTTAGTCTATCTAGAATTGACTGGTATGATCTCTCAAAAGACGCTCCCATTCTATCCATCTTGTTAATAAAGCAAAGACGAGGCACATTACTCTCATCGGCATATCTCCAGTTTGTTTCAGACTGTGGCTCTACCCCAGCAACACCGTCAAAAACCACAACTGCACCGTCTAGAACACGGAGAGAACGCTTCACCTCTACGGTAAAGTCGATGTGTCCTGGTGTGTCGATAACATTAAAGCGAACCTTCTTTGAAGTATCTGTCTTTGGCATGTAAGACGGATTCCAGAAACAAGTAATAGCAGCCGCAGTAATAGTAATACCACGCTCTCTTTCCTGTTCCATCCAGTCAGTAGTAGTTGCACCATCGTGCACCTCTCCGATCTTGTGAATCATTCCTGTGTAATAAAGGATTCTCTCTGATGTTGTTGTTTTACCAGCATCAATGTGGGCAATGATACCGAAATTACGAACTTTCTCTAATGGGTAGTCTCTTTGCATAAATTAAATTAATGAATAAATTGAACTAATATAGAAGTTTAGATTACCCTAAAATAAGGTAAAAAGCAAAGGGATTAGTACCGGAGATTGAATATATAAGAAATCTAGGCCAGTCCTATCTGTAAATCATGTAGTCTCTTGTATTCCCCGCCTTCTATTTTCAATAGCTCTATATGTGTACCAACCTCAACCACCTGGCCGTTCTTCAACACAATTATTTTATCTGCCTTTCGAACTGTCGATAGACGATGGGCGATGATTATTGTGGTCCTACCTTCCATTAGTCTCTCTAGTGATTCTGTAATAATCTTCTCAGTACCAGCATCTAATGCAGAAGTTGGTTCATCGAGAATCAATATCTTTGGACTTCTAAGCATTGCACGTGCAATAGCAATTCTCTGTCTTTGGCCACCAGAAAGCTTTATTCCTCTGTCTCCCACCAATTGATCCCATTTCAAATCAAATTTATTAATAAAATCTAGGCAATGAGAATCCTTGGCTATTTTCTGTAATTGTTCTTCTGATACCTCGGTCTTTGTTCCAAACAAAATATTATTCTTAACCGTATCGTTAAATAGCACCGTATCTTGTGGAACTAGAGCTGTATTTGTACGTAAGAAATTCAGATCATGATCAGTCAGAGGCTTTCCATCTATAAGTAACTTGCCGCTATTTAGGTTATGGTAACCCAATATAATATCGATTATTGTTGTCTTACCTACACCAGACTCTCCCACTATCGCAACCTTTTCACCATTCTTAATATCAAAACTCACATTGTTTAACGTCTCCTGTGAATTACCTTGGTGTGAGAAAGTTACGCTTTCAAAATTTATATCACCATTTTTAAACTGGAATCCTGAGCCTTCATTGTATTTCTCTGGAGCTAAAGATAGTAGGTGTTCCGATTCATTTATACTTATAATTCTTGTTTGAATTTCTCTCCAATTATTAAGTAAACTTATAAATGGATCTATACAGTCACGGACAAAGCTATTCAAGAGTATTAAAATACCAAGTGTGAACTGCCCTTCTATGATCAAATACACCGAGTACGAAAGCACGGTTGCTCTTACTACTTGTGTGATGAGATATACTTTGTACGAACTTACTCTCTTGAACGTTTGGAGTTTTAGCCATAACGGAAATGCGTTTTTAAGCCAATGTTCTAACAATGACTTATATGTAATACCCTCATATGCAGTGTCTTTAATGTTTTTAATATTTACAATAGAATCATCATAAAATCCTCCGGCCTTTTTATAGTTAGCGAGACTCTGTTTCTCAAGCTTCAGTATTTTATCTGAATCTCTTGTTGAAACCAATATTGCTACTAGTATACCAACAACCGTTACCGCACCTATAAGTTGATTGTTATAAAATATAATCCCTACTGCTATTACAGCACTTAGCATATCTGAACCAGTAGTAACCACGTAGTTGGATATAAGCTCAGCTAGACCGGATGAAGCCTTTCGACTACTTTCTGTAAACTCTCCATGTTTAATGGACCTAGTTACCGATAGCGGAAGTCTGAAGATGTGATATGCCAGATCAGCTAGGTATGTTACCCTCAAAACCTCTCTAAGCTCTGCATTCACCACATACATATATCTCTCAAGTCCAGCGGTGACGGTAAGGAAAATTACATACAACGCAACAGTTGCAAATATACTTGGGAAAACATATCCAAACACACCTATTTGATCCGCCAAATTGTAAGTAATGCCATCGATTACTTTTGACCAAATTAACTGGTTGACCGGAGAGAGTACAGCAGTAAGAATGCTCAAGAAAATCACCATTAGAAACAACCTCTTATGATTCAGTGCACGTGAAATGGATTTCTTCAAACCACCTAGCAATTCATGCAATGATTCATTTTTCTTCATATTTATTTATGAAATTAAGAAATAATCCTATAACTTTATCATTTTAGATAATAAAAAGAAAACACCCTTTCGGGTGCTTCTTTTATAAGTAAACGTAGTAGATTACCAAGCAAAGTGAGCGAAGGCCTTGTTGGCTTCTGCCATCTTGTGTGTGTTCTCACGCTTCTTAACTGCCTCTCCTTCATTCTTTGAAGCAGCGATAATCTCATCAGCAAGTTTCTCGGCCATTGGCTTTCCCTTCTTTGAGCGAGCTGCCAATACGATCCACTTCATAGATAGTGCACGCTGTCTCTCTGGGCGAACTTCACGAGGAACCTGATAGTTAGCACCTCCAACACGTCTTGCACGTACTTCCATAGCTGGCATAGTATTCTTCAAAGCTGTCTCAAAAACTTCTAGTGGAGTTTCTGTCTTTGTCTTTTCCTTGATAACATCAAAACAATCATAAACTACCTTGCGAGCTGTACTCTTCTTTCCTGAGTCCATAACATAGTTTATAAGCTTAGAAACCTTTACACTTTCGAATACTGGTTCAGGCTTAAGTACATGCTTATTCTTTATTCTTCTTCTCATATTTTTATATTATTGATGTTAATAGGTTAGACCTTTGCTGCCTTTGGCTTCTTGTTACCGTATTGACTTCGACCCTTGCGTCTCTTCTCTACTCCAGCTGCATCTAGAACTCCACGAACAACTGTATAACGTAGACCTACGTCCTTTACACGTCCTCCTCTTAGTAGAACCACTGAGTGTTCCTGTAGATTATGTCCTTCTCCTGGGATGTAAGCAGTAACTTCAAGACCATTTGATAGTCTAACGCGGGCGATCTTACGAACAGCTGAGTTAGGCTTCTTAGGTGTCTTTGTTGTAACCTTAATACATACACCTCTCTTGAATGGAGATGCTAGGTAACTTGGACGGTTCTCAATACTATTAAAACTTCTAGTCAAAGCGATTGACTTTGGCTTTCTAATAAATCTCTTGCGATTCTTACGAATCAATTGATTGATTGTTGGCATTCTTAATATTTGGTCAAATGACCTTAGGGCACTTAATAAATCTCCAAAACTATATCTTTCTTGCGATTGATCACATTGGGTTGATTGTTTTCACCAAGCGGTTACTCACCCCTTTGCCGTTTTTGGACGTGAAAGTACTCTATCACATTAGAAGGAAAAGGCAAATAAAAACAGCAAACCCCTACATTAACTAAATACCCAACCCCGTAATCAACTTAAATACCAAAGGCACTATAGGCTCCACGAATCCCCAGAGAAAAAATATCATAAACACAAACAGCACTACTGAGTATCTTTCCATAGTCTCACGTATACCTATATATTTGACCGGCAAGATTGAAAACAATACCTTAGAGCCATCAAGTGGTGGCACTGGCACCATATTGAATATAGCCAGAACGAGGTTGATCACAACTATATATGCTGATATCTGAACAAATGGTATTGGTAAAGATTCTGCAAAGAATCTCAATATCATCCCAAAAACTAAAGCGATTGTGATATTGGATAGTGGCCCTGCTATCGATATGAGTAACTCCCCTGTTCTTTTATTCTTTACATTATATGGATTCCACTGAACTGGCTTGGCCCAACCAAATGCGAAACCGCCGAGCATATAAGTTGTAAGTGGTACGATAAATGAACCCACTAGATCTAGGTGTTTGAATGGATTTAGTGTTAATCTACCTTGTATTCTAGGGGTAGGATCTCCCAACATGTCAGCTACATAGCCATGAGAAAGCTCGTGTATTACCACTGACATAACTAGGATTAATATTTGAAATATTGTTATTTGGTCTATCATGTACTTGCGTTATATATTTATTATGATAGCATGTTAAACACTATGGCTAAAGTATGCGCAATAACAAAGAGAGGTTCAATGGTGGCAGGTGGCTATTCTAACGCTACTCGTGCTACTCAATTCAACCCAACAGGAATGGTTCGCAAGTATCCAAACCTACAGAAGAAGAAGATTTACGTACCAGAATTAAAGAAGTCTTTTAACCTAACTATCTCAACAAGAGGTCTAAAGACAATCCAGAAAAGAGGCGCATTCGCCACTCTAAAGAAAGCAGGGATTATATAAGACTCAAATCTTATCCCAGGAAAATCCATCAGAAACCCATCTGGTGGATTTTTCTTTTGTGGAGAAAACATACTTTGGATTAGTCTTTTCTAGAAGCTCCGCTGATACTTTGGCTTTACTAGCGCTATGGTAAAACTCCACCAGATTTTCAGACTCTTCTATCTTCATTGTTTCAGTAATCTTCTTCTGAGTTGTTTTTGACAGATTCCCCATCAAAAACAATCTCGTATCTTTATATACCACTTCCATACCAAGCTCCGGCAAACTAGTTTTATTGTACTTAAAGTCTTTAATTGGAAACAGGATTTTTATATCTACACCTCCCAACTGTAGTTCATCACCCTTTCCAAGGTGGCTTACATGTATCTTCTTATTGATAACTTTCCTCATCAGCTTTTCCAGAACTGTACTTGTAGCTATAAGTTCAGGAATGAATACCTCTCCCACCTCATACCTATCGATGACCTCTATCAAACCGCCGATTTGCGCCGGAGTAGCACTTGGGATGAATACATAATCTATTTTTCTACTATAGAACGGTGTAGCTTTAGTGATCTCGCGAATGACCTCTGAGCTCTGACCTCCACCCACCAATATTGTTTTGTTTGCAGGTGTTCGAACAAATATTGCTCTGCCTCTTTTCAGACTAAAGAAATTAACTTCAAGCCTCGCTTCCCTGTGCTCCCATCTATATACATAGGCGAATACCATAACTATCGCAACGATCGACACAAATAGTAATGTATAAAATCTAAGTTTATGTTTCATGATAGAATGTATTTATGAAAAAATTCAATGAAATAAAATTTAATATACCAACTCTAAAAGGAATTTCAGCTAAAACTATTGAAGAGCATTTGAAGCTATATGCAGGATATGTAAAGAATTTGAATGAAACTCTCGATGGTAAACAAGACATCCGTAGATTAGGTTTTGAATATAATGGAATGAGGAATCATGAAGTGTATTTTGCGAGTCTAGAAGGAGGAGCCAATCAGTTAGCAGATTCAAGTAAACTAAAAGCTCAAATCACGGCTGACTTTGGATCATTTGATGCCTGGCTTACAAACTTCAAGGCTATGTCTCTTACAAGAGGTATAGGATGGGCCATGCTCTATTATGATCGCAAAGATCAAACTTTGATCAGTACTTGGGTGGAAGAACAACACATAAGTCAGTTGCAAGATTGTTCATTAATCCTCGCTCTTGATATGTGGGAACATTCATTTGTCGCTGACTATGCCCCATCAGGCAAGAAGAACTATGTTGAGGATTTTTTCCTAAATCTAAACTGGTCAAAGATTGAAGAAAATTTCGTGAACGCAACAAAATAACTCAAATAAAAACCGACAACGATCCAAAACGAAAACTTTGGCAGATTGATCGATGAAAAAGATAAATCAGCAAAGAACCTAACAATAAATAGTTCATACGATAGTAGTATATGAGCAATCCAACCAAGTATTTGTGATGCGCTAACCGATACAAAACCCAAAACTCCAGTAAGGAATACTATTCCCATAGTCGCTGGTATTATTGGCAGAACAAGTATATTCACCACTATACCGATTATCGACAATTGCCCCATCATATATAGAATATATGGCGATACAAAAACTTGAGTCGCTAAAGTAGAAGACAGCAGACCCCTAATACCTAGTTTTTCTGTTACAAATCCCAATCTTTTTTCAATGGGAGAAGATAGAACAATCAGGCCAAGTGTAGCAAGAAACGATAACTGAAACGAAGGATCGTATAGCAGTATCAGTGGGTTATGGATTAGCATTATGGCACCCGCAATAAAGAGTGCTTTGCTTACGTTATAGTCTTTTCTCAAAAGTGAAGCGGTTAGCGCGATAATCGCCATGAAGCATGATCTGACTACGGTTGCTCCACCACCAACCAAAACTCCAAATGCCACAATCCCCAATGCACCAATAGTAATACCTATATTCCTCGGGAGAAAAACCAACATTCGCCTGATAGAATCTGCAACAATGGTTATGTTGTACCCAGACAATACAACAATATGTATCAGTCCAGACTTTCTAAAATCCTCAATCAATTCACTACCCAATGCACTCTTCTCTCCCACCACCAAACCGCCAGCCAATGCTGAATGTGGCTCTCCGAGCACTAGCTTTAGATTATTGATAAAGCCTCTCTTTAGTTTAAATAGGTATTTGCTAATAAAACTACCCCGATCGACCGCAACAATACTTATCCTTGGCTTTTTCATCTCAAAATATATTCCGTCTTTCAATAGAAAATCTATATAGTTGAAAACTCGACCTCCATTACTTTTAAAATTTATTGGGGCGAGAAGTTTACCATCCAAACTTAACTCCTGACCGTACTCATAATCCATATAGCGATCTGTTGTCACCTTAACCGATATTGATACCGGCTCCGAATCTATAGTCCTCGCTTCAACAACAAAAGTTTTGTTGAAATCTTTGACCAGTGGTTCACTAGCAACAATGCCCTTTAGGGCAACCCACTTACCCTTATACTTATTTACTATATCCTCCCTATCATTTTGTATAGCAAAATAGAAACGTACAGCAATAGTAAGTACAAGAATTGTTGTGAGGATTAAATTAAAATTTCTTTGCTGTATTTCCACCAACTAAATCTAGCAGAAGCTGTTAAAAAATATTAAAAGTAATAATAAAAAGCGTATGAAATTTTCATTAAATTTTAATCTCAGCAACTAGAACTTACTGAATTCTGCAATAATATCCTTCTCCTGCTCTGGTGAAGTAGCCTTCCTATATCTCGTGCCACTCTTTCCTTTTACTCGAGCTTCACATTCTGCCCATGTTTTATGAGTCTCTATTTTTCCGTCCACCTTACTAATATATGAATATGCTTTAGCATTTGAGTGACTTTTCTTGGCCTTCTTTTCATTGGCAACTTCTGCGATTTGAGATAGGTCTAGGATATTTTTAATTGGATAATCTAAAAGAGATCCATCGTAGAGTGCAGTTGGATCATTATCCGCAAATGATGTAGCTATTACATCACATCGCTCATTACCTACGACTCCAGAGTGACCGCCGACATAGTTCCACTCTATCTCTTTTCCATACTTTGCATCTACCAACTTTTCCCATAGGTCACGATTGATGACACTATCTTTGGTCTTTGTGACCCAGCCATTCCTCTGCCAACCATTTACCCATTTAGTAATACCATTAATCACATACGATGAATCCGTATTCACAGTAATTCGCTCCTTATTGTCGACACAAGAAAGTCCAGCAATCACGGCAGACAGCTCCATTCTATTGTTTGTGGTATTATCTTCTCTCCCTCCGAGCTCAACAACCTTGTCTGAAGTCACAACAACAGCACCCCATCCCCCTTTGCCAGGATTACCTCGTGAAGCGCCGTCTGTAAAAATAGTTGTTTTGTTCATTAAGGCATTATCTCAAATATATCCTCAATCCTCAACCTCAACTCCGCCCTACCACGGAAAAGTGACTTTTCCATTGTCGCTACCAAATCTATCGAATCCCCCACTTTCAACTTCTCTCCATCTTTATTTAAAAAGGTATTGCTATCCATAAAGAATCCCATTGCATTCACCGTACTTCCATTTTCTTTTCTAAAGGATAATTCTAAATGATTCTTTTCTTTGCCGAATTCTTTGATTCCAGTTATTTTAATATTTTTGAAAATAAAAAGCGGCTTTGGATTCCCAACTCCAAAAGGTGCAAGCTTTTCTACTTGTCTATAACTATCCCATTTTACATCATCTAGCTGTAACTCCATGTCTATATGAGTAGGCTCTATCAAAGAATCTTTACTATCTTTCTGTAAAACATAAAATGCATCATTCAAGTGATCATCGAGGAAATGCACATGTTCATTCGATACCGCAAAACCTCCGGAGGCAAAGTGCCCACCGAATTGCATTAATGTTCCAGCCTTTGTTCTATTCATTATTTCAACTACACTGACTGTGCCTCCAGAACGACATGAACCTTTTATTATCCCGTCGCCATCTCTACCCCAGAGAAAAGCTGGTCTACCGAATTCTTCAGCCAGATTGTTTGCAACCAACCCAAGTAGTGACGGTCTCCATTCTGGATTACCAAAAACAATTACTGGCCTTGGCTCATCCTTATGTCTATCTGACATTATTTTCTTCACTTCTTTGACTATACTTGCCACTTTTCCTTTTCTTTCATTATTTATTTCATCCAAATGCAAAGTAAACTTCAGCGCTTCATCATCACTATCAGTCGCAAGTAGTCGAAAAGCATCCATCGGCACACCCATACGTGAAGCGGCATTTATACGTGGAGTAATCATAAAGCCAATATCATCCTCGGTTAGATTCTTTTGGTTAATCTTCAAATGCTTTAGAAGCTTCATCAAGCCTTTGCGTGGACTCATCTTCAAAACTCTCAGACCAAAATGCGCCAAAGCCCTATTCTCCCCAACCAATGGCACCATATCAGAAAGAGTTGCGAGCCCTACCATGTCGAGAAGCCATTTCTCGTGACCTTCCTTCAGACCAAAACGATTCACTTTGAGAATCGCTTGAATAAGTTTGAATCCAACACCTGAACCACATAGAATCTGCTCAGGATATTTACAGCCTTTTTGTTTGTGATCGACGATAGCAAAAGCTGGCGGAACTTCTGCGTGGGGTTCGTGGTGATCAGTAATTATCACGTCGATACCGTTATCCTGTGCCAGTTTCACCGCCTCTATATCAGAGATACCACAATCAAGAGTGATGAGCAGACTAACATTCTCTTTGATAAATTCCCCCACCGCATCAGTATTCAAGCCGAAACCTTCATCATGACGATGTGGAATATAGTTGGTAAAGTTTTCATATCCAATTTTCTTTAGAAAATCATGAAAAACGACTCCAGCCGGAATTCCATCAGCATCATAATCACTATAAATCACAATTTTCTCTTTATCCTCTATTGCTTTAACAACTCTCCTGGCAGCTTTCTCGGCATCTTTTAAAAGAAAAGGATCATGGATGTGTTTGTCATAACTAGGATTCAAGAAAGCCTCCTTCTCTACTGGATACTTAATACCACGATAAAAAAGAAGATTATCAATCAAATCACCATTCAATCTTTCTCGTATGGAGTAGTTTTTCATCAATCAGAGTATATCACAATGACTCGGTTGACATAGATATATTAGCGGAGTAGAGTATTTACAAAGCACACTTCAACCCATAACTCCATGACACAATGACACATTTTATTGGTACGGTTTTTTTCTGCACTCTTCATTCTGTATATAGGATCAAAGTGATCAATTATACTTCATCGCCAGAAGTTATGAAGATGGTGGCAGACTCCGCAGTCCGTCCTGATGGAAACCCCCTTGCGAATCCTGTTGGTGGCGTCCTACGAAGAGGATACTGGGTTGGAATTTCTAGGAAGTCGGTAGTCAAATACGGCAATGCCGGTGACGACCGCATTATCTTAGGAAGCCAAACCATACAAACCGGATCAGCAACCGGCAGGCCCATTGGCTTCTTTAAGAGACAAGCCGATGCCTATGAATGCTTTCGACTTTGCCAAGAGAAAGCTTCGGAGATCGTTCCTTATGATCCTAGGTGGAAGGGTGAGACTGTTGAAACCCTTCGACTGGTTGGGTTAGATCATCCGAACATCATCATAGCAACGGTAGGCGACCGTTGGAGTATACCTCAGGAAATTTTAGCTGCACTTTAGAACGCAGCATCAAACGGCCCGGCCACTTTGTGGTCGGGCCTATTTTCTTACCAAAAATTAAATTTGCTATAATACATATATGACACACGAAACAAATTGCATCTTTTGTAAAATAGTAAAAAAGGAAATTCCAGCTTACGTAGTCTATGAAGATTCAAACTTCCTAGCATTTCTAAGTATTGATCCACTATCTCCTGGCCATACCCTTATAATTCCTAAGGAACATTATCGTTGGGTTTGGGACGTGCCAAATGCTGGAGAATATTTTGAAGTATCCAAAAAAATAGCCATAGCACAAAGAAAAGCTTTCGATACTGATTTTATTTTAAGTAAAGTAGTCGGTGAGGAAGTCCACCACGCACATATATGGGTATTCCCTAACAAAGAAGTAGCTGGTGAGAAAAAAGATTTTGTAGCCAATCAGAAAAAGATTGTAGAGAGTTTGGTATAAAAAGACAACCGCCCGAGCCATAGGCTGGGCGGAGGTGTGTGTGTGACGAACAAATGTTCGTTTATCGCCGACGCTTCTTTTCCGAGAAGTACGCCGCGATTGCAAGAATTTTCAGGCTCGTTTCTTGCATAGACCAACCTTGTTGTTCTGTGTATACCGAGAATGCCTTGGCAAAGCCCAATCCTGGAGCACGACCATGTAGCTGATACGTCCGGGGCTTGCGCCGTCTTCCGAGTCGATCAGACTTTGCCGGGGAACGTTCGCGAACCGCGTAACAGACGCGAGTTGGTGGTGGGTTCTGGGCAAGGTCCACATCCTTCAACTGTTTCTTCCGGACCATGAGATCATAGAGCTCTGAAACAAGCAACTCCAAAATGGACCTGGAAAGCTGGCCCGCTCTGGATTTACCTTTCTGTGAACTCCTGATCAGCTCCCAAGTCCTCAGAGTATCACGCTTGGCAAGCTTAGCCCGGATCTCCATCTCCCAGAAACTGTCTTGGTTAACATTCCTCAGTACCGGCAGATCCAAGCCATCACTGCGCATTGTCTGGAGCAGAGTATTTAGTTCTCTCCTATTGCTCACAATCCGCGACGCATCGAGCCGGTCAGATCCCAATTCTTCAATTGCCTGCAGACATTGAGAATAGTACCCTACCTGAACCATGCGCTGAAGTATTTCGTATGCATCAGACATCGAATACGCCCTAATATCAGCTGGATCAGCTAACACCGCAACTAGTCGTTGATGAATCAGGTCACTATTACTTTTCATTGTTCCTTCCAGACTAGCCTTTCAGCCAGCCTATCTGAAGTTTAGATTCTAAAGGTCAATCTCACACGAGATTAATCCGCAAAATACAATACCACACTTATTAAAGAATAACAATGAATGGATTTCTTTGTAGTAGATCCTTACTCCTTCCCCTTCTTTACCTCCCCATTTATCCAATTATAGGTTTTCTCCAATCCTTTTATTAGTGGATAGTTTGGTGCCCAACCTAGTGATTCCTTTATCAACTTATTATCTGAATTTCTTCCACGAACTCCCAACGGTCCATTTATATGCTTCAGTGTAACTTTTTTGTTAGCAACCTGCATTACCATTTCGGCTAGTTGATTGATAGTTACCATTTCCTCTGAACCGATATTTACTGGACCATGAAAGTCTTTTGAGTCCATCAGTCTTCGAATACCTTCCAAGCATTCATCGATATATAGGAATGAGCGAGTCTGCATGCCGTCTCCCCATATCTCTATCTCTCCACCATCCTGAGCCTCGGCAACCTTGCGACACATAGCTGCTGGTGCCTTCTCTTTACCACCAGTCCAAGTTCCTTCTGGTCCAAAAATATTATGGAAACGTGCCACACGCACATCCATTCCATTATTTCTCATATATGCAAAATATAATCTCTCACTAAACAACTTCTCCCAACCATATTCACTATCTGGCTCCGCTGGATATGCAGAAGATTCATTGCACTTTGGGTTGTTTGGATCTAGCTGATTGTATGCAGGATAAATACAAGCTGATGATGAATAGAAGATTTTATTTATACCAGCTTTGTAACCATAGTTTAAGGCATTTAGGTTTATACTAGCTGAGTTATGCATTACCTCAACATCATGATTACCTGAGAAAATATATCCCGCTCCACCCATGTCCGCTGCAAGCTGGTACACTTCATCAAATGCTCGGTCCAATATTTTTAACCAAGTTGCATCATCTCTAAGATCTGCCAACACAAAATCATCTGCAGCACTCTCGCCAAAGTCTGGTCTCTTGATATCTACTCCCCTAACCCAGTATCCTTCACTCTTTAATCTTTTAACCAAATGACCACCAATAAAACCTCCGGCTCCACACACCAAAGCTGTTTTCATATTATTTATTTATTATTTTTTAAAGCCTCTATCCCTGGCAATGTTCCCTTGGCTAAATAGTCGAGCATAGCTCCTCCCCCTGTTGATACGAAGGTAAATGAATCTTCAAGTTTAAGCTCGGCGATTGTTGCCAAAGTGTCACCACCACCAACGAATGACTTGGCGCCTTTGCTTGTTGCTTCAGCGATCATTTCTGCAATCTCCAATGTGGCTACCCTGTATCCACCCTCATAAGCACCCACTGGACCATTCCATAGAATAAACTTAGCTTTCTCAACTTCTTTACGCAGAACCTCAACCGTCTTCATTCCCGCATCCATAATAGCAGTGCCTTTTAACACATGATCAAATGGTAACATCAACTTTGAATTGTTCAAAAATTTTGATAGGTCAGGTGCTGGATTTGAAACTAGTGAGTCTCCGATATCATGGCCCTGAGCTCGGAAGAAATCATTTGCCAATGCCCCACCGATGAATACCTTGTCAGCTATATCTATAAACTTATCAACCAAAGGAAGCTTTGTCTCAAACTTTGCACCACCAAGGATAAAAATAAAAGGATGCTCTGGAGTAAAAACCTTTGCCAACTCCATTACTTCACTATCAAACTGAAATCCTGCATAACTTGGTATGAACTCCGTAATCGCACATACAGATGCATGTTCACGGTGAGAAACTGAGAATGCCTCGTTTACATAAATATCAGCCAATGAGGCCAACTCCCTTGCGAACTTTTTATCATTCTTCTTCTCCCCTTCATGCTCACGTAGGTTCTCGAGTAAAATTATGTCTTCCTTACTAGCCAATACTTTTTTATAGTTTTTTTCAAAAAAACAATCAACGCCAAGCTTTTTAAAGTGCTTTGCCACAGGTTCTAGTGTAGGCTTGTCCTTTGTTTCAATATGACTTATTAGAATCAAGCGAGCACCCTTCTCTCTTAGGTAGTTGATGGTTGGAAGTGACTTACGAATACGAAAGTCATCCACAACATGACCAGATTGGTCGATTGACACATTCAAATCCAAACGGACAAGCACTCTTACATCCTTGAGATCAGCTAGTTCAGTAATATTCTTCATATTATATTGAGTCTACTGCTTTTAATAATTCTGCAAAACCTGGTGGATTTACACTCTCTCTACCTACCAACAATCCATCTACCTTACCCGTGATAAATATCTCGGATGCATTACGGAAATTTACTGAACCTCCATATAGAACTGGAGTTGAAATAGCATCTTCATGTCCGTATAGATCAGACAATACCTTTTTAATAAATAGAGTCATTTCATAAATACTTGCAGAATCCATAGCCTCTTTTGCCCCAATAGCCCAAACAGGTTCATATGCGATCAATAGATTGCCAATATTTTTTGCATTTACTTTATCCAAAGAACTCTTGATTTGATCCTTTATAAAGTCCAAATGTGATCCATCTTCATTTCTAGTCTTCTCTCCAACACATAGAATCACCTTGATGCCCGTCTCAAGTAATAGCTGCACCTTCTTTGCTATCATTTCGTCTGTCTCTCCGCGCACTCGTCTCTCTGAGTGTCCTATTATTGCGTACTTAACTCCCAAATCCTTGAGCATCAATGGACTTATCTCCCCTGTAAATGATCCCTGTGGTTCAAAATATGCATTTTGTACGCCAATAGCCAGTGAAGAATCTGTTTTTGATTTTAGAAAAGCGCTAGTATAAATAAAAGGTGGACACGCTACGACAGTAACATTCTTCAATTTGCCCGCAGATGCCTTTGTTGATTTATAAATTCTCTTGGCTTCATCAAGAGTTGTTGGATTCATCTTCCAATTACCTACTATAATCTTTTTTTTCATTTGCACACATTATAACATAGTGTATTTTACTTTATCTCTTGCCAAGATAGCGTTGAATATTGGTTTGATGTAAGTGGGAAACTTGGTGGAGGAGCATATAGAAGGTTTCCGTCGTATATAATGTCACGATTCTGATATCCAGACGTTATATTACTTCCACTACCCCAGGCAAAACCGTAACGCTTATTAGTACCCAACATACCATAGAGAGTTAGTGTATTCTGCAAATACGCTGATCCACATGAACTTGAGTAGTAATATCTACCAATACGTCCATTCTGAGCCATCAAGGCTGCATCTATTCTCATATTCTCATCTCCGTCTGCATCGTTATATAGACCTGTAGTAACATTCCCTTGCGCTATCAAAGCTATAGAATCAGTACCGTCATAGTTTGTATACAATAGATCGTTGTTCACGATAATATTCTTCCAAGTACTTGAGCTGTCTGGGAACTTACCTGCAGCTATAGTTACTCGAGCTGAACTTATTTTGCCCTCTATCCATAGATGATCCTCAACGAAGATTATTCCATTTGCAGGTATTGCATAGTTTGCCAAAAATGTCTGAGAATTGTTTGGTGTAGCAATACTCCAAGTTCCCCATCCAGTCTCGCTCTGTGAATTACTACAGTTGTTTGGTGCCGCTCTTAAAGAATTTACTCTATAAATATCAAAAGTATCATTTATTTTAAGTACAATACGATATCCCTGTCCACCTGATGCAGCAAAATATCTACCAGTTGATATTGCATTTGCTTTCATTGTAGATAGGTCGGTAGTGATACCGTTAAAGTCTACCGCCGCAACCGGAAACTGTCTTCCTGCTTCAAATACATCAAGTCGGGTAGGTATAGTAGTCGGAGGGGTCGTATCTGTATTAAGCTCGGAAGGACTCTTTGTTGTATAAACCGCCATTTGATACCAGGAGTTACTTTCGTCAGTATCGATATACTTACTAAGTGCACTAGTTATTACATTGTGGGTAAATCCATTAAATTTAATACCATTATTTGAGTGAATAGGTCCAAACACCTCGGTACCGACTCCGAAGTTCATCTTATCGTTTGCTACCACAGCAAATTTTGCAAATGATGGAATAGCAAGTGTGACCTCGATAGTACGACTAATAGAAGGATCTGACTCCACAGTTCCCTTTGAGCGTATCTTGATCAGAGTGGAACCTGTGATCGGAGGAGTTATAGTTAAAGCAAATTTCCCTATAACATTTCCATCTTTGTCTTCGAAATTATGTATGAATGGACCGTTTGTGGTTGTTGCATTTCCATCCTTGTAGTCGTTTGAGGCGTGAGCCAAATGCCATCTGTAGTAATCGATCCCAGCTTCAGCAATCTGCATAGCCTGTTCTTTTGCTGCCAACTGTCTAGTGCTTTTTAGTAGTGCAGCACCCCAGTTCACTAACGCAGACGTTACGATAATAGCCACGACAGCAAACACCAGTACGTTGATCAAGATATATCCTTCTTTATGATTTAAATTTTTCATATTTCTATAAGTTATCCTTTAGATTCCTAAGATTCACCTGAGAAGTAAATGATCGAACCATCGGTGCTCTATTTGGATCTAGGTCTATCACCAGGTTGATCTTTACCAATCTTACCAAGGTCGTAGACACGGGCTGAGTCAATGGACTAGATGTTCCTGTATAGTTTGTATCAAAATATTCGAAAAGCGGTGTGCTCGTAGAATTTCTTATATTATATGCCAAAAATGATTGCTTTTCATTGGCAATATTGTATGAAAGTGGACTACCTGTAGGTTTAATAGTTCCCTTCTTGAGTGTTGTTGTGGCTAGGAAGTATCTAATCTTCTCCTTCAAACCATCTCCATCGGTGTCGCTATAGAAGACTATAGTATTCGTTGCAGCCTGAGCAACAGTAAATGATCCATCGTTTCCAGGAGAAGCCGAACGCAGTTCTCGAACCATCATACCCAATATACTTCTTGCATCTTGGGCACTTGATAGTGAATCTTGAGCAATCTTATTATTCCTCAAAATTCCAAATTGAAATGTACTTATTGCAACAGCTATGATACCGAATATACCTACCACTACAACTATTTCTACTAAGCTGAATCCTCTATTTAGATTGTTTATATTTTTATTGTGCATATTATAGTGTATTTACTACGGCGATAAAGTTACAATCTGTTCAATCCAATCTGAATCCATCTCCACTGTAAATGTACTTGATGTATAACCAGACTTACTAACAACTACAGTATAAGTCTCGTCTGATAGGCCAGAGAATGCTACCTGTCCAGGCGGTGTACATGAAGATGTAACGGTAAACGACACGTCGGAGATATTTGGTGTTGATGTGGATGATTGTGTAGACAAAAGTGCCTTATATCTGAGATACCTGTCACCATTATGTGTGGCATTTATTGGAGTATTTGGTGACACATAGTAAGTAGAAGTGGTGCCATCCGGACCCTTGTAAATCCATTCATCTGGAGTTGATGAGGCACTAGTTGCTATCTGGAATCTTACACTGTTTGGACCTGTAGTCACAGGTTGGTCGGTTGGTGTCCATGCAAAGTTATAAAAGTTACTTGCAGATCCTGTGTCTATCGTCGAAGATACTAGTTCCCCATTTGCACTATAACTTCCAAAAGCATCCTTCAGTTTAAACTCCCCTGCTGGACTATTTACACTTATACTTCCATCATCAGAAAAATATCTGTCGGTCTCTGTAAAAGCTACCTGACCATCACCTCCAGACCAATCAGACTGTATAGTGAATCCTCGTCCAGTAGTCTGTGTATTGTTATATGAATTGTATGTAACATCAACAGTTGCTCCAGTTATAGGTAGTTGTGTTGATGAGTCCTTCACCGTGACCAGTAGTGTTCTTGCACTTCTAGGCTGCACGATTAGAGAGACGCTCTGATTTATATCTGGACCTATTATTATTGGGTTCAGTGGATTTACTCCTATTATATCGTACGCACTATCTATACCCCTTACTGTATACGAATCCCACTCAATAGTTGAACTTGATAGAAGTCCAGAACCATTTGTACTAACGTTCTGAAAATATTTATATATATTTGTACCTATTAACTTTTCTCCAGTCAAAGAGAAATCCATGTTCGGTACCACGGTACATGATGGCGTCACACTAGAGAAAGACACTGTAGACAGCTTGTCGATTGAAAAACTTATCTGTGTCAGCTGTTGGACTATAACCGTTGCGTCAGGCTTTGTTGGTGTTAGGTTACCACCAACTCCTGGTGTATATGTCCTATCTGTTGAGTACCCTGATTTTGTAACCGTGATCTTGTATGCATTCACGCCGGGTGGAGCATCAACTACAGTCAGAATTCCATCTACATCGGTAACGTCGTTTATGGTTATACTTGAAGTAGCCGAACTATTAACAATATTTACATTTGCGCCCGCAACAGGTACACCATTTGAATCAAATACTTTTATAAGCAGAGCACCGTTTGTAGAAGAAGTCTCAAGATTCTTGGGAGCAACTCTAGTACTCAGACTCACGGTCTGGAAGTTCTTGCAGGTATTACAATCTATATCTACGTCTACGGTCTTATTATCCGCTGGTGAAAGATCTGGCTTTGTTGTACTTCCAATCTGTCCATCAAAAGGTAAATCAACGTTTCTTATAGTAGTTGTAACTGTAAACTGTATATTAGATCGAGTTACAGTCTGCACATGAGGAATGACTCCGTTTGGTATACCTCCCGGAATTCCAACACTAGAATATGGCAGGTTTCTGATTATCTCAAACTGCTCATTTGCTAGATTCAAAGCTACTATTTTTGTTTGGTTTACGTTGATAAGTTGAAACAAGCTCACATAGGCTTGATAAGTAGCAGTTGCTACTACAGCAAACACAGCTACTCCAACTAGAGTTTCAACCAAAGTGAATCCTTTTTTATTTTTACTAAAAATTAATGACATTTATATCACATTAACTAGTGAATACATCGGTGAAATCATCGATATTGCAAAGAATCCTACGGCTCCTCCTATAATAACCATTAGGAAAGGTTCGATGATTGTAGACATATCCTTTGTTTTTTGATCGACATCTTCCTCATAAAAATTTGCAACACCTAGTAGCATTTCACCGATTTTTCCTGTCTCCTCCCCCACATTCATCATTTCACCAAGAAATAGCGGGTAGTACTTTTCATTCTGTGTAAATATCTTTGATATAGGCTCTCCTTTTTCTATAGCCTCTCCAGCTCTTTTTAGTATATCTTTGTAGCGAACATTCTGGATAACATCTCCAGTAATTCTGACAGATTCAACCACGTCTACCCCTGAACTAAGTAGTGATGACAGTGTTCTTGCAGTTCTTGCAGAATTCACCTCTTTTACGATTTCGCCAATTACAGGTATTTTGAGTACTGCATAGTCAATGGTATTTTTTCCTTGTTCACTTCTTTTCAGAAGAATAAATATCACAACTAGTATAACAAAGCCGAGAAAAACAAGTAGACCATGGTCTCGAAGCGCATTACTTAAAAACAATACAAATCTTGTAGATGCCGGCAACTGAACATTCAGCTCAGTGAAGGTTTTCATCAAAGTTGGAACGATATATGTAAGCATCAAAACTGCTATGATAACCATAGCTGAAAGTATGATACCTGGATACATCATCGCACCTTTTACTCTCCTCTGTAGTGCATATGTCTTGTCCATCTGTACACCAACTATTCTCAAAGATTCAGACAGAGAACCACTCTGTTCTCCAGCAGCAACCATGGATATAAACAATGCTGAGAATACATTCTTGTAAGATGACATTGCCTGACTCAGTGTCTTTCCTTCACTAATATCTTTCTGTAGTGATACTAGGATTTTTCTTAACTCCTGATTTTTTGTTTGTCTTTCCATAACAGAAAGCGCTCTAGACATTGCTAGACCAGCACTAATCATGGAACTCAAATTACGAGCGAAATTAATCTTGTCCTGCATTTTTATTGAATGCATAAACGGAAGATTAATAGTCATTCCCTTTGAAAACATACTTGAACTATTCTTTTCTTGAACATCGAGAACTTCTTCTCCAGACTCTTTTAACATTTTGTACAATTCAAAACGATCATTGGCGTCCTTCTCGCCTTTGTAGACCTCCCCATCTGACCTTTTTGCTTTATATGTAAAATGTGACATTTTATTATTCTGAGATTACTCTTAGCACCTCTTCTATTGTTGTTGTTCCTAGCACCGCATTAAATATTCCGTCCTCTAGCATTGTTAACATTCCCTCTTTCTTTGCTTGTACCTCTATCTCATCACTCGTCGCCCCTTTTATAATTAACTCCTTAATACTTGTCGTAACCTTTAGCACTTCGTGAATACCTACTCGTCCCTTATATCCATCATCGTCTTTTCCTGCTATCGGTTTCCAGAATGCTATCTTGTTCCAATCATCACTAGGTTTAACTATTTTTTCATCTCTTAAAGCTTTCAAAACTCGGTCCAGATCAACGGTTTTTGAAAGTGCTGCTAATTCGTCTTTAGTTAAAATATGTTTCTCCTTCTTATCTGAAAGCCTTCTCACTAGTCTCTGTGCAATGATGATGTTTATTGTTGAAACCAAAAGAAAAGGTTCTATCTTCATATCAAGCAAACGTGGTATAGCTCCAGCGGCACTATTTGTGTGGAGAGTTGAGAGCACCAAGTGACCTGTAAGAGCTGCATTAACAGCGAGTGATGCCGTTTCGTTGTCACGGATCTCCCCCACCATGATAATATCTGGATCCTGACGAACAAGAGTTCTTAGTCCTGACGAGAAAGTAAATCCAATCTCAGGCTTTACCTGTGATTGATTAATTCTTTTCATCTGATACTCAACCGGATCCTCAATAGTAGAAATGTTTACGTCAGGTTGATTCAAAATATCCAAAACTGTATACAAAGTTGTAGTTTTACCAGATCCAGTAGGTCCAGTTGTAAGAATCATACCCGTAGTAAGCTTTGTGGCGTCATGAATTCTTTCCAGTCCTTCTCCATGAAAACCCAAATAATCTAGAGTGAAACCAGACACACTCTCTCTCAAAAGACGCATAACTGTCTTCTCACCATAATATGTAGGTAGAATAGATACACGGAAACTAACTTTCTCGTTATTCATTTCAATCTTGAAACGACCGTCCTGTGGTAGTCTTTTTTCATCAAGTTTTAGGTTTGATAGAACCTTAATACGAGCAGTAATTGATGATTCTGCATTCTTAGGTAAAACCATGGCATCGTGTAATAGTCCGTCTATTCTGTAACGAACTAGGAGTTGATCGTCCATAGGCTCAATATGGATATCAGACGCATCTTGTAGAATAGCGTGCTTTAAAAGAGTATCTACGATTCTAACTACAGGCAAATCCTCGGCAATTTTCTTCAAATCCTCCTCGGTAGCAGGCTCACCAGATTCTTCAGCTATTGTCTTTAGTGTAGCTGATTCTTTTTGGATAATATCGCCGAATTCAGCTTTTAGACTCTTCTGATACTGAACTATAACATTCTTCATTGACTCAACATCAGTAAGACGAGGAAGAATCTTGAGGTTTACTCTTTTCTTTATAAAATCTACAGCTGACAGATCATCCACATCAAGCATAGCAACCTCCAAAGTATCACTATCTTTCTTAAAAGCTACTATGTTGTGTGTGCGGGCAACAGGTTCAGGAATCAGAGATAGAGTTTCGAATGGGATTTTCTTCGATTTAAGGTCAACGAAAGGAATACCTAGAACATACGCCTGCATTCTACGTAGGTTATCCTCTGTTAGCTTGCCACTACTGACGAGTATTTCACCGATTCTAACACCTTTCTTGTCTGCCTCTTTTTGAGCAGCATCCAAATCAGACTTCGAAACTAAGTTTGAATCTAAAATGAATTTATTTAGCTGTGAGTCTTCGATGAACATCCGTTAAATTATACCAAGAATACAAATATAAAGTAGGGATAAATCTAGAAAAAAGTGGATTACACCTCAGCGTCTAGCTCAACGAAGAATGTTGAACCCTTGCCATCACCTAGGGACTCTGCCCACACTCTTCCCTTGTGCGCGATAATCATCTGTTTAGCAACATATAATCCGAGACCAGTTCCATATATATTTTGCTTGTTAGCATTGTCAGATCTGACAAATTTTGAGAAAAGCTTAGACATAACCTCAGGTGCAATACCAACTCCCGTATCCTTTACAGAGAAGAGTAGCTTCTTTTCTAGATTCTTTCTAACTAAAGATAGCTCAATTTTGCCAGAAGGAGTGTATTTCAATGAATTATCAATTAGATTCGCAATTACTTGTTTTAGCTTATCAACGTCTGCATGAACCTTGTATTTCTGGTTTGCATCACAGTTAAACGTGAATTCTAGGCCCTTTTTCTCTATATTTGGCTTAAGCTCACCAATCACATCCTCGATCAACTTCTTAAAGTCCAAACTATCAAAACTGTACTTCATAGTACCAAGCTCAATACGTGAAATATTCAGATAATCATTAACGATATTCGTTAGAGTATTGGCAGAATCATAAATACGAGTCACAGCTTGCTTAGTTTCAGGAGCAATATCCCCCATTTCACCCTCGAGAATAAGTGAAGTATACCCTTTCATGGCAGTAAGCGGAGCTCGCAACTGGTGGGTAGCAAGAGAAACGAATTCAGATTTCTGCTTATCCAATTCAAGAAGACGAGTATTAGCCACAGAAAGATCGTTAGCAAGAGATTCAATACGCTCACGCTGACGAACTTCCTTTCTAACAGACTCAATCATAAAAATACCCAGGATAATCGAGATAATCAAAGTAACAGCAGTAACAGCATGACTAATATTAATATCCTGAATAAACAACAATGAGCCAGTAAGACACCAGAGGGAGAGGATTAGAACGTTAGAACCAATCAATCTAGCGTGGAAAGTCCTGAATCTTACAATCAAATAGAATAATAGACTTAAAAAAACTATCATACCCAACGGACCCCACAAGTTAAACTCGTAAAATCCTGTATACTCACCAAAGAAGTTTGAAATGAAGAATGTAGTAAGAAAAATAGTCATCCCAGATGCGAATATAAGTATTTGTTTCTTCACATCAACACTCTTGGCTCTCACATAGCCGACATATCCCAAGTATGGAACAAGTACAATTGTACATATTTCTAAAACATATACTAAGTTCCAAGCTATACCAAGCACACCCTCACAATTATTCACATCGTACGAAGCAATATTGTAAGTTGTTGGCAATAGAGCCACCACAATTAAAAATAGTGTATTAGAAATAATGCTGTAAGTTTTATTAAAACTCCCCTGAAAGTAGAAGAAGTATGAAAACTTCAATGCATAAAGATATAATAATAGCTCAAACAATACTGTTAACTGCCATGCAAACATTAGAACGTAATGATATGAAGCGATCCATTGTAGAACAACATTTACAACCCAAAGTATGAAAGAAATAGTAAACATCAGAAGTAAACTAGATTGGGTTGATCTATTATCTCTATAATATATGTATATAGAGATAAGTAGCGACAAGACAATAATAGGCACATAGGAATAGAATAATAACTTTGGCGCAACACTGAAATCTAATCCTAGTAACCCTGGAATTTCATTACCACAGACTTGATTAAAAAAACCACTGAAGTTCATATCTATATTATAGCAGTAAAGCAACGCAATAGATAAGAGTCTATTTTATTACTGCTCTACTGCAACAGGTACTTCGTAATTTATAATCTCAAAATCACGCTTAACGATGGTATTGTAATAGGTAACAAAGACAATAACCATAATCAATATTATTAGAACCAAAGCGCTAAACTTTGTATTTGTTTTCATCGAGTGATATATTTGTTTACGTAATAAATAATAACATGAAAATCCTATTTATCTCAAACGACCTGATTGCAGGAAATATTGCCCATCTTTTATCAAAAGAAGGACATCAGGTAAGGCTTTTTATCAATGAGAAAGGTAGACGATCAAATTTTCATAATTTAGTCAAAAAAACCGCTGATTGGCGTAAGGAGCTAGCCTGGGTCACAAAAAAAGGGTTGATAGTTTTTGATGATATTGGCTTTGGACACTACCAAACAACCTTGCGCAAAGAAGGATACAATGTATTTGGGGGATCAGAGTTAGGAGACTTACTAGAGCAAGATAGGGTTCACGCTCAGGAGATTTTTACAAAGTACGGCATAAAGACTGTCCCTATATTCAATTTTGAAAACATAGACAAGGTTTTGAAGTTTGTAAAAAAGAACCCTGGCCCTTGGGTAATCAAGCAAAATGGATCTTCTAGCAAAAGCCTTAATTACGTAGGTAAATATGAGGATAATAGAGATGTAATTGACATGCTCAAAACTTATAAGAAGAATGGATATGGCACTGAGGTAATTACACTTCAAAAAAAGATAGTGGGTATAGAAATAGCAGCTAGTCGGTATTTTAATGGTAAAGACTGGATAGGACCAACACTGATAAATATTGAGCACAAAAAGTTTTTTCCGGGTGATCTCGGCCCGACTACAAGTGAAATGGGTACCATAGGTTGGTACGATGAGAATGAGAATAATAAGTTATTCGTAGATACTTTAGCTAAGATTAAGCCATATCTCGAAGAAATCGACTACAGGGGTGTGTTTGATATCAATTGTATAGTTAACAAAGATGGTACATATCCACTTGAAGCAACTAGTAGACCTGGTTCACCAATTATTCACTTACAAACTGAATTAGATATCACACCATGGTCTAAAGTGTTATGGTCGATTGCCACTCAGAGTAAATGTCTTTTAAAGTACAAGAGGGGTATTGGCATTGTTGTGGTTATTGCTTTACCTCCATTTCCATACGCAAAGAAAATCGAGGAACACTCTCAGGTAGGCACGAACTTATATTTCGATGATAATTGGAAAACAAGTGATTTGAGTAAAGTTCATTTCGAAGAAATATCTTACAATAAATCTACAAATAAGTATTATGTTTCAGATAATCGTGGTTACGTTTTATATGTTACTGGAACAGGTAAAAACATTGAGGAGGCACGACGTGATGCATATAGCATAATAGATAAAATACATATACCTAAAATGTTATATAGGAATGATATTGGTCTTAAATTCATGAACGAAACACAGAAACTACTTCGAGACTGGGGCTATATTGGTGATAATTTATAAGCCTTAATCAAATTCCCAATATACTGAAATTCTCAAAATAGAGATATCTTATTGATGTAATGAGAATAGATATTATCATAAAAATTATGAACGTAACTATTATAGTTTTGCTTGTATCTCTCATTTAGACATTATACTCCCCAACTGTTGTTTATCTAGATACTTTACAAACAAATCATATTTAAATATGATTGTGTCAACAAATTGATGATATGCTATGTAACTTTGGACCACCATCACTGCTAATATTTTCTAAACATGTACCTGAAATAATATACTTTTCACACATACCAATACTTTTAGTATCTCTAATAGTTGGTATATATCTATACAGCAGAAACACTTCCAGTCTTATATGCAAACTAATACTACTAATCGCGAGTGTATTTTCATTGTGGATATTTTTAGATCTAGTTTTTTGGTCAACAAATACCCCGAAGATAATCATGTTTGTATGGTCAATTCAAATACTGATTGAGCCAATGGTACATCTTTTATGCTTATTGCTGTTCCACATATCAGTCTTTAAAAAACCAGCCAGTAACAATCTTACTGTATTTCTTCTATTACTTTATTTGCCACTAGTTATCATTACACCCACAAGTTACATGATAGATTACTTTGCGATAGATAAGTGTTTAAGTAATGAGACAATCTACTCGTATTACTCATACATAATTGAGTTAATATACACATTACTCATTGTGGTTTATTCAATAATCTCATTTAAGAGTAGCGGGCGCCTAGTTACAATAAACGAGCTGATACTACTATCTACTGGGATGATAATCTTCTTAGTTACGTTCTCTTGGGGGGCAGTGGTGGGAAGCATTACTGATAATTGGCTAGTTGCTCAATTTGGTTTACTTGGTATGCCAGTATTCTTTTTAATACTTCTGTATTCAATTCGTAAATATAAAACAATAGACCTGAGAATACTAATCTCTGAGATAATTATTATATCTATTTTAATAATGAATGGATCACTGCTTGCTATTCAGGACATGCGTATTGGCCATCCGCTAATGATTGCAACTCTGTGTTTAACTACACTAATGAGTGTAGTGTCACTTAAAATTACCTCCCGCGAATCTAAACACCTTTCTCAAATCTCTTCCCTCGCCACTTCGCTAAAGGATCTGAATGCGAATCTCGAAAGCCGGGTAACAGCTCAAACAGCAGAAATCAAGAAGTCCTACGAATTAGAGCGGAATGCTCACAGAGAACTGATAAAACTATCTGAAACAAAAGACCGCTTTATTTCCATAGCTCAACATAACCTGAGAATTCCAATAACAAGTATTAGAAATAAAATAGATAGAATAATAAGAAACATAGATCGAAATGACGAAGAGTCAGCTCGCTTGCTCCGCGATACAAAAGAATCTCTAAACAACTTAAACGAAATAGCTGATGACTTTAAAAGTATTTCTAGAATCAATAAAGAAAATAATTTCCTTAATCTAAAGACTGTCAGCCTACTGCCAGTTATACAAAATATACTAATGGAGCTTGCAGTAGAGATCGACAAATTAAAACTAGATATCACCTACCACACAGACACAAATTCATGGCCGGATATTAGAGTCGATAGGAACAAGTTAAAAGATGCTTTAATGGTCGTTATTGAGAATGCTATCAAATACAATAAACAATCAGGCTATATCGACATCTCAACCACTCTAAAAGACAGAGTTTTAAATATAAAAATAAAAAATAGTGGGATAGGTCTAACCACATCAGAGAAAAATAACATAGAAACCCAGTCATTCTATAGAAGCGACAGGGCTAAGCTTACAAACCCTGTAGGTATGGGTATCGGCCTAAACCTAGCCAAATCAACAATCGAAGCACATCATGGAAAACTTGAAATAAGTTCTGACGGAGAAAACTTGGGTGCTACAGTAGAAATATCTATACCCGTAGACTTTCTGGGAAAGTAGTAAGTACGACAAAATAGCATTTTAAACTGAATTTTCAATCAAAAAGCACCTTAATACCCACTTATCCACATACATACCCCTTGCTTTACTTTTATGTACTACTTATGGTATAATATATGCAGACTCAGCACATCGAAATGTGCAAACATGAGTAAAACTCAACAAAAAAAACGAAGGTGCGCTAATGGCACCTTGCTGTAAGGAACATTATGAACAAGAAAATTCGAGCGCTTGCGCTCGTGATCTTCGCTCTAGCCTTCTGCAAGGAAGGCTTGAGCGCACAGATCACCAACTTGCTCATCGGGAGCGAGGAGGCGGTCGAGAGACATTCTCTGAAATCTGGGACGATCTTTAGTCTCAGTGTAGGACAACTATTGAATGGCCGAGCGATCGGTATTGGCAACGATGGATGGAATACCAACTTTACCGCTAGGGTAGATTTGGAAAATCACTTCAGGTCTAACTTCCATCGACTTGCCCAAGGGGCAATCGATACGAATGTTGGACAGGACCGGGATGAACCGTTCATCTTGCACGCGCAATACTACAAACGAGTAAATGGTCCTGGTGTACCTTACATCAGCGTCTACTACTTTGTAGCATACAAGGTGTTCTACTTGGTCAAGGTCGGAAATACATACTCCCTACCACCTGATCTTACGGATATCTCCATGGAGTTTCCGTCAGAATTCGTGGTATACGAGATTCCCAAGTACGCTTGGGCTCAAGTGGACACGGTGTCCAGCAATGGTTACCTTGTCAGGAGTGTTAATTCAGACTCGAATCCTCAAGAAGGATTTCACCTTGCTAGATCCCTTATTTTCATCCCGACACACCACGCTGTGTCGAGTGACTCTTTCAAGACCACCGTTAGGGTGGTCACGAGTCAGAACACCTTCAAGGTGTTTGATGAGAGCGGTAACCTCAGGCCGGAGAAGCCTGCAGAGGTCGGAGTAGATCTTCAAGTGACCGCCGCAACAGGCGGAGTCAAGTCATTCACCCAACCTACCTCCATCGCGCTTAGCGTAAAGGATGGGGAGCCTGGGAGGATCTACATGATCCAGTCCACACCAACACTCGGTGGCAAGTGGACGGATCTACCTGGCGGGAAGGTAATCAACCTCCCCGCATACGAAAATCCCGTCTACGCAGACATGGATGGGGTGCAACAATTCTACCGGGCAGTCCCGGTGGATGGTGTGCCGATCCTCAAGTAGGGTTGGCTAAAACAAGAAAGGGCGTTCCTCGCGAACGCCCTTTTACTTTGATATTTTTATATTTTATTGCTCCTTAATGTTTGAATTTGAAACATATATTATTAACTCGTACTCATCGTTCGGAGCTCGTGCATTTAAGACTTGGCCGTTGGTTAGACTGCCTATAGTCAAATCTGTACCGACCATTGAATACTTATGTATACCTTGTGGTAATAGCCCAGTCCTTATTATTTTCTGTTGTGCATTACATGTGATTGCATCAGCGCCAGTAAGTAGCGTGCCGTTTATGTAACCCTCGCAACTTTCAAGTGTACTTCCCGCAGGATATTCCCATTTTACTGTCGCATTCTGTCCTGGCTTTATTTTAATTGAACTATTTGATTTTGTATCAGCGCCTGACACTGGTGGTACCCACATATTCAACCCACTTGGCGCAACTCCCATATTAACTGTGACTGGATTACATGCAACCACACCTGTCTTTGGTGGAACTGAACTATCGGTGACTGTTACTGAGTTTATCTGACCAACACCAACTCCTAATGTGAAAGTCTGTGGTGAGAAAGAATATGAACCGACTCCTCCAGAATATGAACCTACACTAGGAGTTATAGTAGTGGTTGTGTTTGGTGGTGTAAGGGTTATAACTGATGGATTAATCAGACAATTCGCGGTTATGTTCTGACCACCTGTGACACCATTACATCCAGGGCACTTTGCATTTGACGGTGGAGGAACATTAGGGCTAAACGTTATCCAACCTAGGAGACCTCCCCAAGCGTACCCTACGAACTGACCTGTTGCGGGATCATATGTCAAACCTCCAGTACCATCTATTTTTCGTGTGGGATAAATAGTACCTGGCTCTGATAACTTCATCCAACCATCCCAACCGTCTGTTCTATCGACACTTGCACAATCCTTGTTTACTGTACCAGCGCATGCTCTTATCCATCCAGTTATTGATCCCTTATCAAGTTCAATAGTAGGACCTTCATGAGACTTGTCACCCTCAAACTTTATCCAACCAATATTTGAAGACCATGCATATCCAGAAAAGACCCCGTCTGTAGCTGTACTTGTGGCGATCTGGACCTTATAGTTCGAAGTAGAACAGGTATTTGTATTTGAGCAGTTCAAACTGATCCAACCGATATTTGGAGACCATCCCCACCCTGTTAGTTCAGATGTACCCGCATTTGCCAGACTAGTTAAAAAAGAGAATGCTAGTACAAAAGTAAATGCTGAAGCTAATAATCCTAATGTTAGTTTTTTAATATTCATATATACATATTATATAGTCTATTTAGAGATAAAACTATTCCACTTGTGGATATCCCGTTGTCATGATATACTCTTTTACAAGAAGTTCGCTTGAGGCGAGCTCATTTTTTTGAAAAATTTAGCAATTATCAGTAAGTTTGCATCAATAAGTCCGCATTATAAAGTTAATACAATTAAATATATGTTTGATCTAAAAGTAATACATTCGGTTCTACAACAGCTTGAGGAGGAGCGTGGTATACCAAAGGCTAAGATGCTTGAGGCTATTGAGCTTGCCCTAGCAACAGCCTACAAGAAGGAATATGGCAAGAAAGGCCAGATTGTTCGCGCTGTTTTTGACAATGACTCTGGAAAAGTTGAGTTTTACCAGGTGAAAATCGTGGTAGATGAGTCAAAAGTAATCATGGAGGACGAGGAGGATGAGCAGGATATCAAGAATATGGCCGAGGAGAATATCCGCGTTCGTTTCAATCCTGAGCACCACATGCTACTTAACGATGCTAAGAAAATCAAAAAAGATGCAAAACTAGACGATGAAATCATCTTCCCTCTTGAAGAAAAGGGTGATTATGGAAGAATTGCTGCTCAAACAGCAAAGCAAGTGATAATACAGAAGATTCGGGAAGCTGAGAAAACATCAGTTCTAGGCGAATATGCTGCAAAAGAAGGTGAAATTGTCTCAGGTACAGTACAAAGAGTAGAAAGAGGAGCAATCTTCGTGGACATGGGCCGTGCTATGGGTATAGTTTCATATGAAGACCAGATTCCAAATGAGCACTACAAGCAAGGAGAGAGAATCCGTGCCTACCTCTATGCTGTAGAAGAGTCACCAAAGGGTATCCTTTTGAAGCTATCTCGCTCACATCCAAAATTCCTATCTAAGCTTTTTGAAGTAGAAGCTCCAGAAATCGCACAAGGTGTAGTAGAAGTAAAGGCAATAGCACGTGAAGCAGGTGCACGTTCAAAAATCGCAGTATTCTCTTCAGATAGTCACATTGACCCTATCGGTTCTCTAGTAGGTCAAAGAGGAGTGAGAGTTTCTACAGTTATGAGTGAATTGGCAGGAGAAAAGATCGATATCATACAATGGAATGAGAATCCGTCAGTATTTATCCAGGAATCTCTTTCACCAGCAAAAATCCAGAAGATTGATCTAAATACAGAAGAAAAGAGAGCTGTAGTTCATGTTTCAGAAGATCAACAATCTCTAGCTATCGGAAAAGGCGGTCAGAATGTTCGACTTGCTGCAAAACTTACAGGTTGGAAAATAGATATCCAGTCTACTGGTACAAAATCAGAAGCTGCTAGTGTATAATTGATGCAAGGTTTTTAAACCTTTTAGCATTAATCATATACAAATGAAATTAAATAAAAATAATCTATCATTTGCCGTATTGATACTTGGTTTTTTCCTAGTATCAAATGCCGCACTTGCTCAAACAGACAGTAGTGTAAACAACACAAACAATCCAGAGAAAAAGAGAGTTGAAGTTAGAAAGGAAATAAAAGAAGAGAGAAAGGAGGTAAGAGATGAGAAAAAAGCTGAAGTTAAAAATATCAAAGAAACAACAAAGAACGAGGTAAAAGATCTGAAGGATAAGATGCTTGCAGAGAGAAAGGATCCTAGATCTGCTAGTTCATCAGAGGAGAGAAAGGAGATTCGCCTTTCAAACAAGGAAGCTATGGAAAACTTCAAAACAGCAAGAAAGGATGCTTTGAAGAAGATGAAGACAGATGAATTCAAGACAAGAGCAAATGCATTGGTTAAACAACTAAACATTTCTATAGAGAATCTAACAAATTCAAGAACTCGTATTAACGAAATCATCACTAAACAAGAAGCATCAGGCAAGGTTCTAACTGATGCAAAAGCAGCTCTAGCAGTAGCTGATACAAAGATTGCAGCAGCAAAAACAGCAGTAGAAGCACTAGCAGCCCTAACAGCTACATCAGAAGCTTCTACATCAACTGAAACTGATCTAGCTAAGCCAAGACAGACTGGTGATGCAGCAATCAAGGCAGTAAAGGATGCAAGAGATTCACTAAAAGAGGTTGTAAAGCTTATTGGACCTAGAAGCAATACTGCAAGTACAACACCTATCAGAAATTAATATAAACAAATATGGAACCAAACAAAAATTCAAATAGTATGTTAAATGGACTACCACTTACTCCAAAGGACAACAAGAAGGTTGGGCCTATAGTGGGAATCCTAGTGATAGTTCTAGTTGTAGTTATTGCAGCGCTATATTTCTTTAGCCAGAATCTAAACACAACATCAGAACAAATAGAGAGTGCTCCAATCATAACTGAAGAAACCGTTGTCGAGACAGACACAACAGGTGGAACATCTACTCCAAATGATGCAGCTGCCATCCAAGCTGAACTAGATATGCAACTAAAGGATATAGATTACAGCTTCTAAAACTTAATCCATATTTTACAAAAATACCTGGCGAGAGTCGGGTATTTTTGTTTTTATATTAACCATATACCCTGTTTGAATCGTCTCGATACGTCATCTATGCTTTACTTGCCAAATTCCGTTTTTAAGGTAGACTTTCAAAATCATGTATAAAAACATAAAAATCAAAAAGTTAGAGAAGTCTCAGGTCGAGATTACTGGTTCAATCGATACACCAGAATTTACTGCATTCAAAAAGCAGGCTATTCAAAATATCAATGATGAAATATCAATTGATGGTTTTAGAAAAGGTAAAGCTCCAGAAAATGTCATCACATCAAAAGTTGGTGAAATGGCAATCCTAGAAGAAATGGCTGAGCTTGCAATATCAAAAGCATATCCAGAGATTGTAGTAAAAGAAGAGATCGATGCTTTGGGTCGCCCAGAGATCAGTATTACAAAGTTGGCGATGAACAATCCTCTTGAATTCAAAATTGTCACTGCTGTATCTCCTGAAATAAAACTTGGTGATTTCAAAAAAATTGCAAAAGAAATAAACAGCACACCTGAAGAAAAGTTTGAAGTAACAGACAAGGAAGTTGAAGATGCTTTGGAAAGAATAAAGAAGTCTCACACAGACCACGAAGGACACGATCATGATTCACCAGAAGCCAAAGAGCAATTGAAACAGTACCTACTTGAAGACAAGAAACTTCAATCACAAGAGAAAAAAAGAATCGCACTTTCAGATAAAATTCTTGAAACAACAGAAGTTGAAATTCCAGAAGTTTTGATAGCAAGCGAAACAAGAAGAATTGAGATGCAGTTCAATGATGATATCAATCGCATGGGTGTAAAGATTGAAGATTATCTAAAGCATGCAAAGAAAACAATTGAAGAGATTCGCGCAGAGTGGAGACAACCAGCTGAGAAGAAAGCGAAGTTGCAATTGATTCTAAATGAAATTGTTAAGAAAGAAAAAATCAAAGTTGATGTTAAAGAAATAGAAGCAGAGGTGAAGCATATTCTAGATCACTACAAAGATGCAGACAAGGAACATGCATACACTTATGCGGAGACTGTATTAACAAATGAGAAGACATATCAATTCCTAGAAGCAATTAAATAGATAAATAAAAAGCCACCGTAAGGTGGTTTTTTATTGCACGATTACTTGTTGTAAATCTCTATAGAATCCGGTGAGGAAGTCGTTTTATTTTCTAGCGAAGCGTAAAAATAAAAGGAGCTTCCGAGTGCAAGGATTCTATCAAAATTTACTAAACGCGGACCTACTTAGCTTCTTCCTCACCGGATTCTATCTGAGATTTACAAGCATCTTTATAATGCTGACCGGAGTAGTCCTTTTTCTATGAGACTAATCAGGGGTCGAATAGAAAAAGGAGCTACGTAGGTCAGCGGAACTAAACTAGAAAACCAATCTTGAAATCACAGCAATAACAGCTGTTTCACTACGAAGGACTTGTGGACCAAGTGAACGAGTATGAACTCCATGTTTCTTAAAAATCTCTATTTCGAGAGGAGACCAGCCACCTTCAGGACCAATATATGCACCGATAGAGTCAGATACATCTTGTGAAACGAACTTCGGTGCAACTGTGTGCCATGCTATAGAACGAACATGCGCATAGTTGTGTAACGCCTCCTCAAGCTCGGTTACACCGTAGAGAATCGGCAATGTTCCACGACCACTTTGCTCTGCCGCCTCCGTGATAATTTTCTGCATTCTCTCTGTATTTATATCCTTTTTCTCTGTACGGTCGGACACAATAGGGACAATATGTGAAACTCCAAGCTCGGTTGCTTTTTGAACTATCCACTCAAAGTTATCTTTCTTCACAACTGATGCAAAAAGATATGTTTCTCGTGTGGGTAACACAACGTTTTCATTAACACTTTTTACAGTAAATGAAACGGTGTCTTTTTCATATCCGGATATTGTCACCAAGTAATCGTAGCCAGAACCATCGAATAATATAATGTCGTCACCTGTCTTTAACCGAAAAACATTTTTCAGTTGATTGACTAGGGTATCACGGGTAATAGAGCCATTGGTCATTCCCACCAACTTTTCTTCACAATAAAATCGATTTAGTTTCATGTAACGATTATATACTTATTTAAAATGTTTGTAAGCATTGACATGTAACCATGTTAAACCACATAATAGCCTGACACTAAAAAATGAGACGAAAAACAGTTACACCAATCCTAGGTCAGGTATTAAAAAAGATAGCACCAAGTATTGGCGCTAGTGTGGTTATCGAACCTCGTTGGCAAGTCGTCGGCCAGATAAATTTCAAAAATGGGAGAAGACGATACTTCCGTGGTTCTTGTATCGATATCAATACTCTTGGAGCATCCGAGATTGCTTTGGACAAGGACTATGCGAATATGTTTATGAAACAAATGGGATACGCAACAGTACCAAACAGCCTTACTTTTTTTACAAAATCTTTTGCTAAAAAAGTCGGTTTACCAAAACGAGATATTGATGGAGCATATCGATACGCAAAAAAAATAAAATTTCCTGTCATAGTAAAACCGAACAGTGGTAGTCAGGGTACGAATGTGGCACTAGTACATAACAAGAAAGAATTTTACAAAGCGATGCGATCAGTGTTTGGAAGAGATAGAATCGCATTGGTACAAAGTCCAGTTCGTGGCAAAGACTATCGAGTTGTGGTTCTAGATAGAAAAATAATTTCTGCATACCAAAGAGTTCCCCTTAATGTTACAGGTGACGGCAAATCCTCAATTCGTGAATTACTTATAAAAAAACAAAAACAATTTATTCGCGACCGTCGAGACACGCGTATAAATTTTTCTGATCAAAGAATGATGGACAAGTTGCGACATCAGAATCTCAATCTAAAATCTGTAATAGAAAAAGATCGACTAGTCTACCTACTCGACAATGCGAACCTATCTACCGGCGGAGATTCTATTGATGTAACAAATATAGTCCATAAAGACTTTGCAAAACTCTCAGTCTCACTTACAAAAGATATGGGACTCCGTCTATGTGGAGTAGATCTCATGATCAGCGGTGACATAAGTGAAAAGCCCGACAAATACTGGATTCTTGAGATCAACTCTGCCCCAGGACTTGATCACTATGCCAAATCCGGAGCGGCACAGGAAAAAATAGTAGAAGAACTTTACCTTGAAGTATTGAAAGGTATGGAAAAATAGATTGTTGCTAAAAATAAAGCATAAGGTATTATGAGAATATTACTTAATTTTAAATTTGAAACACATGTTAATACCAACAGTAATCGAAAAGACAAGTATGGGAGAAAGGGCTTATGATATTTACTCAAGACTATTAAAGGAGAATATTATATTCCTTGCCGGACCAATAGATGACCATGTAGCAAACATAGTCATTGCTCAGCTACTTTTCCTACAAGCCGAAGACCCAAAGAAAGACATAACACTATACGTAAACTCACCAGGAGGTGTTGTTACAGCTGGCCTAGCCATAATAGATACAATGAATAACATCAAGAACGATGTATCTACTGTATGTGTTGGAGTCGCAGCATCAATGGGTGCACTAATCCTCTCTTCAGGTAAGAAAGGTAAGAGATTCGCATTGCCAAATTCAGAAGTAATGATCCATCAGCCACTAGGAGGTGCGGAAGGACAAGCTTCAGATATAGAGATCGGCGCAAAGCATATCCTAAAGACTCGTGAGAATCTAAACAAAATGCTAGTAAAGAACACAGGTCAGACACTATCAAAAATCGAAAAGGACGTAGATCGTAACTTCTTTATGGATGCAGAAGAAGCTCGAAAGTACGGTATCATAGACAAAATCCTTTAGTAGTGATACAGTGAGCTTGTTATAAATTTAATTTTTCAGTTCCCTTACATCACTTGAAACCTGTGTCCGATATATTTTCCACTATTCAGAAACGACATAACACTGAGTTAGAGTCTTAGAGGCGAATTGATATTCGCATGACATCATTAAAAACCGTAGCAGTACTCTTGAGTATTGCGGGTGTAGCCGGAATAGCAATCGGTTACTATCTGCGCCTAATCATCTCTTTGGGTAAAAAGGGATCGATGGAACTCGAGATCAAAGAAATGCTTCTAACTGCAAAAGAAGAAGCCAAGATAATTACCAGCGAAGCCGATGCTAAATCAAAGAAATTCCTAGAGGAGGCCCGTTTAGACATAAAAGAGAAAGAAGAGAAGATACAACAAACCGAATCCCGCCTTATAAAAAAGGAGGATTTTCTTGATAAACGCCAGAGCGATATAGACAAAGAAGTAGAGCAAATAAAGGAAAAGGTCAATGAAATAAAGCTAATAAAGGAGAGAGCGGATAAACTTGAGCAAGAAAAGGCACAAGCTTTGGAGCGTATTGCCAAGATGTCAGAAACTGAGGCTCGCGATACCCTTTTCAAGAGTATTGAGAAAAATGCAGAACAAGACCTATTGGTTCGCATTCAGAAACTTGAACAAAATGGCGAGGAAACACTAGAGAAGAAAGCTCAAGACATTCTAGCAACCTCAATACAACGTTTAGCAAACTCGGTTGCATCAGATATCATGTCTACTTCAGTCGTTATACCTAGTGATGACATAAAGGGTAAGATTATCGGAAAAGAAGGTAGAAATATCAAGGCATTTGAGAGAATGACTGGTGTGGAGGTTATCGTAGATGATACACCTGGAACGATCACCATTTCATCATTTGATCCTGTAAGACGACACGTTGCCAAGGTTGCCTTGGAAGAATTGATAAAGGATGGCCGTATTCAGCCAGCAAAGATCGAAAAGGTTGTAGAAGAAGCTCAGCAGAGTATAAATAAAATAATAAAGGAAAAAGGCGAGCAAGCTGCGTATGAATGTGGAGTTATTGGTCTTGATCCAAGAATCTTACAGGTACTGGGAAGATTACATTTCAGAACAAGTTACGGCCAGAACGTTCTACAGCACTCTATAGAGATGTCACATATTGCAGGTATGATAGCTGAGGAAATAGGTGCGAATGTCGCTGTAGCAAAGGCCGGTGCCCTACTCCACGACCTAGGCAAGGCTTTGGATCATGAAGTATCCGGAAGTCACGTTGAGATTGGTAGAAGAATCCTACAGAAATTCGGAGCTAGTGAAGATATTGTAAAGGCAATGCAAGCTCATCATGAAGAGTACCCATACGAAACTGTTGAATCAAGAATCGTTCAAACAGCTGATGCAATCTCAGGTGCACGACCAGGAGCAAGACACGACAGTATTGAGAACTATCTAAAGAGACTAGGTGACCTAGAAGCTATAGCAAACAACTTCCAAGGAGTAGAAAAGTCATATGCCCTACAAGCTGGCCGTGAAATACGTATCTTTGTTACACCAGAGAAGGTTACCGACCTAGAAGCTAGAAATATGGCTCGTGATATAGCGCTAAAAATAGAAAAAGATCTCAAATACCCAGGAGAAATCAAGGTTACACTGATTCGTGAGACTAGAGTTACTGATTTTGCAAGATAGGTCCTATGAATTCCGAGCAGACGAGTTGTTCCGTACATCTATTAACTGCATAAAATTGATATTTCACACATAGTGTGGCCTTATTTTACCCCTATTGCTTAAAAAGGGCCATATTATATAATTATGTGGAGGTTAGAAATTATTAACATTCTAATATAAATTATTATGAACAAAGCAGGAATTGTAGATGCATTACATGCAGTCTTGGGTGGAACAAAGGTTCAAGCTGAACAAGCTGTTGATACAGTAATCAATTCAATCATCGATTCTCTAAAGAAAGGTGATGAAGTATCAATTGCAGGACTTGGTATCTTCTCAGTAAAGGAAAGAGCAGCACGCGATGCTCGTAATCCACGAACTGGAGAGACAATTAAGGTTCCAGCAATGAAGGTTCCAAAGTTCAGAGCTGCAAAGGCTTTGAAAGATGCAGTAAAATAATTATAAAGACTCGCTCGAGCCCTTATAAACAAAAAACCACCTATCATCGAGGTGGTTTTTTGTATTACCAAGGAAACTTTTCTCCTTTAAACCAGAATTGTCCTGACTCAATAGTCTTGTTTGTGGCTGTATTATAAATATATTCAGCAGCCTCATCAGGAGTCATATCCCCTTCCCAAGCACCCATTTCTGTCTTAACTCTACCAGGATGAACTGACGATACAGTTACTTTATCTTTTAGTAGATGCGACAAATACACAGTAAACATATTCAAACCAGCCTTAGATACTTTGTAGCAAGGATAATTCGTATGATGAACCTTCTCTAATGATCCTGCTGATGAAGAAATATTAACGATATGTCCACCATTATTTATTTTACTAAGTATTTTCTGAGTAAAATCTATTGGACCGATTAGATTAACCTCTAGTGTCTTTCTTAACTTATCTATAACTATTTCATTTTCTCCGTCATCAAACAGTGCACCTGCATTATTTATTAAAATATCAAAACTACCTTCTATTGAATTAACTATTTTACTTGCATCTAATATACTCTTACTGTCTAACAAATCCAATTGAACAGCCTGGAGATTTTTATGGGAATAGTCTAGTACACCATTTATTGATGTTCCAAGCACAAAGAAACCTTCTCTTAAAAACTTCTGTGCGAGGGCTTTTCCTATTCCACGACTAGCGCCAGTGATAATAACCCTATTCATGTGCGGGGCGGGAGAATCGAACTCCCACCAAAAGTTTGGAAAACTTCTATTCTACCATTAAACTAGCCCCGCTTTTTTGTAAAAGTAGAAAACTACATTTACAAAGCTATACTACCAAAAATCTATCTAATTGCCAATATTTGAATCTTTACTGATATTTTTTATAGATCCTACTATATCCCTTATCTCATCAACCTCTTTCTTCATTTCTTTGATTGTACTTCTTAATGCCTTTATCTCTTCCTCCTCATCTTCTATGTCCTTCTTCGTTTTCTCTGTGCGCTTTTTCTGTTGTTTCAAACCAGAAATCAATATTGCGTCTCCAATAAAGTATGATACGAAAAGTCCTGTAGCAAGAAGTATAAGGGTTACAATAACCAAACTTATCCCTTCGTTAAAGATGAAACCAAGTACTCCTCCCTTTTCCATCAAAGCATCTGCTGTATTCCATACACCTCTCCAAAACAATACTATAGATGTAGAGCCGATAAGGGTGTAGGCTATAGGGTAATGACTTAGAGTCCCTCTTACCCTATCCTCAAATTTATCAAAGAAATCAACAACATTATTTATCATGAATGCATTATAACATTACTTTGGATCAAAGATAGAAGGTCTGAGATCTTCACCTGATATTATTCTAGATATTCTACGTCCACCATACACAGATGGTATTATACCGATACCATTGCAACCTAGGTTATATAGTAATACCCTATTCTTCGGTTCCTCCCCTATCAGCCTTATCCTGTTTGGTGTATATCCCATAAGTCCGTGCCAGGTGAACTCATAATCAATCTTTGTCTTTGGATCAGCACTATATTCCTCTTTAATAAACTGATCTATTTTTGCTGGTATTTCATCTGGGTAATCATAATTTCTCATATATTCCGCCTTATCACCCAAGTCCACCTCAGGTCCTCCCATGCACACTAGGTTGTGCTTCTTATCACCATATTCATGTGGACGTCTAGTTAGGTACAGATATACTGATTCTGCATCTGCTGGATCATATTCATCAGTACAATACGCTATTACCGTTGGAGACTTGTTTATATTTTCTAAGTATCCAGACATATAACCAACCTTTCCACCAACCAAGTGATGGAAGTTCTTGTTTATAGTCAATCCTCCATGGTTAATTATATCGAAATTCTCAAATCCGTTGGTACACAATATGATCTTACTGGCATTGATAGTATTTTTTTCAACATCAAGTAAGCCGTACTTATCTTTCAGAACTATTTTGTTAACCCTTGTTTCTTCATATAGTGAGAATCTATCTCCGTACTTTTTCATTAAAAAAACAGCTATTTCCTGACAGAACAGAGCTGAATTCATACATGCTGCATCATCAGCGTATAGAGCATGAAAACTCTGGTCTTTTGTTTCCATTCTATTCAAAATCTCAGATTGTGGTACCAGCTTATATAGATTCTTGTATATTCTCGGTATAGAATCTAAAAAAGGAGCAGTCTCACTAATCCAAAAAGTATTCTGTTGCAAACCTGATCTGACCTCAAACTCCAAGTCAGCAAGCGCTCTTAGTACCTGATATAGATTAGAATAACCGATATTACCCTTTGTTTTAGAGAATACAATATCTAATCCTGCATCTTCGTACATTTCATCTATAAGTAACCAAGTCGACTGCAGTGATCGTATAGCTTCACTTGTCATATCAAAGCCAAATTCTTTCTCTATATCCACCAATGGTCTTTCAAAACGTGCGACTACCTGCCCAGCATTGTGTCCTGTTGCTCCATGAGCCAATCTTCCCTGTTCCAACATCACCACTCTTTGACTTGTATACTTTAAAATAAAGAATGCTGTTGAGATTCCAGCTATTCCTGCACCAACTATAGCTATATCGGTATCTAGATCCTTATTAAGAGAAATAGATTTTCTCTCTTGATCTAGTTGCTGTATCCATGGTGACTTATTTATTCTCATAAAAAACAAGTTTTATGAGAAAATTATATCACAAAGATTAAATTGTCGGAGCGCCGGGATTCGAACCCGGAGTCGCCTCTTCCCAAAAGAGGAATGTTAGCCGTTACACCACGCTCCGATATATCGACTATACTAGCACAATGATTGAGAAAACCAAAGAGGCGGAGCATATTTAACGTTTTTTCTATAGAATCAGGTTTTTCAGCATTTTTACTCTAGCCTTCCCTGTTGAATTATTAATCACAACCGTAATGACATGAAATTGGAACTCCGCTTCTGGGTCATATTTATGACTATTCAAATATGTCTGGATGATCTTCCTGAGTTTTCTTTGTTTCAATTCGTGTACATTCTCTTCTGGCCTGTGTCCTTTGTTTCCTTTATCAACAACAGACTTAACCTCAATAAAGTGCAGGATTCCGTCTTTGACCGCAATGATGTCTATTTCACCCCACTTTTTATAGTAGTTACGCTCTTGTACAAAATATCCATGTTTAGCAAGATAAAAGCAGGCAATGTCCTCACCTCTGTTACCGATTTCTCTATTATTCTGTTTAAACGGACCTTTCATTTGTGTATAAGTAAAAAGACAAAAGACACGAATATAAGCCATATTTTGAATGTCTTATACCCACTGTCCCCATAGTTATCCACAGTTTTGATGTGTTTTACACATACATCTGTGTAAATGAAAAGTCTATAGTGCACTGCAAACAAACTATTGTGCGGGTAAGGAGAATCGAACTCCTACCTCATCCTTGGCAAGGACGTGTCCTACCACTAAACGATACCCGCAATATTCCGATATTATATACTAAATCTATTTTTTTCCAACTATTTCACCACTTCCCTAACACAAACTGGTGCACCCGGTAGGACTCGAACCTACAATAAATGCTTCGAAGGCACTTGTGATATCCATTTCACTACGGGTGCATATCAACTCCTATAGATTATCATAATACTTAATTATTAGCTTCTGCCAAGACAAGACTCTCCTAAGTACGTCTATTCTACTAATCTCAATTCTTCTATGGCTTCCATATTCCCTTTGTTTAATTAACTCACCATCCACTCCTAAATACCGTTCAATCCATTTAATCATCACCTTAATGATCTGGTTATTTGAACTGGTGAACTGCACAGCATTGCCATTCTTTGATCCACCTAAAGTATATAGCGCCAGTCCGTAGTTAAAAAAAGGATCCTTCATATACTCAACTATCTCCTTCTCAGCTTGTGTGTATATACTATTTTCCCTATGTATCCTCTTGGATTTGCGAGTAATCAGAGAGTTTAGCCTTCCCTTACTCATCTTATTTTTATTCTTCTCGACAATATCGCCTTGTTGAGCCTTAGTTAGGCGTATATCTTTCAACCAATTAGATAAAGTGCTCTTGGCAATACCAGTTTCTCTGGAAATTTCCGAAAGACTAGCCCCAGAAAGCCTCATTTCTCTAGCTTTTTTGATGAATTGAATAGTATAAACCATATTGTATGATATCATATCATATATTCGATTACTGGAAAAATATAGGAATGGTGTTAATATAATCTCATGAAGAACCAAGCAATCCCCCAAGAAATAGTAAATATTGTTGAGAGGCTTGAAGGGGCTGGTTATGAAGCGTATCTAGTTGGAGGCTGTACTCGTGACTTACTACTAGGCAAGGTTCCAAAAGACTGGGATGTTACAACCAACGCCACACCAGAGCAGATCGTTCCCCTATTCCCCAAAACTTTTTATGAAAATGATTATGGAACGGTAGGAGTCGTTAATGAAAATACTTTGGATGAGAGTTTAAAGATTGTAGAAGTCACTCCATACCGTCTTGAAAGCTCTTATACTGACCACAGACACCCTGATGCAGTGAAATTCAGTAAAAGTATTGAAGATGATTTAAAACGTCGTGATTTCACGATTAACGCGATTGCAGTGAGTCTATCAAAAGGAGCGATCAAGGATATCGTTGATCTATTCGGAGGATTAAAGGACATAAAAGACAAGACTATTAGAGCTGTGGGTAATGCTGACGATAGATTCATGGAGGATGCTCTACGTATGATTAGAGCGGCACGCCTAGCTACTGAACATGGTTTCACGATTAACATTGAAACCAGAAAGGCTATACTGAGCCATTCTAAGCTACTTTCTAAGATATCAGTAGAGAGGATCCGTGACGAGTTTACCAAGATATTGATGTCAAAGAATCCAAAGGCTGGGATAGAGCTACTTGCTGACCTTGATCTTCTTACCTACATCTCTCCAGAACTATTGAAGGCACGTGGCGTTGGTCAAAACCAGGCTCATGCTTATGATGTATGGGAACACCTACTTAGAACCCTTCAACATGCAGCTGATAAGGAGTGGCCTTTGGATATTCGCCTATCTGCCCTGTTCCACGATATATCTAAGCCCGAAACTAAGAGATTTTCACATGAAACCAATCAAATAACGTTCTACGGACATGAGGTGGTTGGTTCACGTGTAACAAAGACTATCCTAGAAAGATTGAAGTTTCCTGTGAAAACTATTGATAAGGTTGTTAAGATGGTTCGTTGGCACATGTTCTTCTCAGATACTGAGACAATAACCCTTTCTGCTGTAAGACGCATGATTGCAAATGTTGGTCGTGAAAACATCTGGGACCTTATGAATATACGTATATGTGACCGTATTGGTACAGGTAGACCTAAGGAGAATCCATATAGATTAAGGAAATACAAGGCTATGATTGAAGAAGCTATGGTGGATCCTGTATCTGTAGGAATGCTGAAAATAGATGGGAAACGTATTATGGAGGTTACACATGTAACTCCTGGACCCAAGATAGGCTCTATTCTTAATGCTCTACTAGAAGAAGTACTTGAGGATCCTAAGCTAAACACAGCTGAATACCTAGAAAAGCGCTCAACTGAGCTATTATCTCTTCCCGACGCTGAACTAACAGCTCTTGGTAAACAAGGTATTGAAAAGAAAAAGGAGGCTGAAAGTGAGAATCTTGAGGAAATAAAGAAGAAATACCACGTTTCATAAGTAACATTATTTATCTGGTAGGGAAGAATCGGCGGTCTGAATATTAAAAAATGGCTAATAATATAGCTCTATTGGCCATGTCTTTCACGTGAAACGATATCAGACAAACAAAAACAGTCGCATGTACCTGCCCACAATCATGCGTACCTTACGCGATTGCTAGACAAACACCTGCGACTGTTGGAAACGAGTGTAATTTGTACATCCACAAGACGTTCGAGGTTAGATGAACGTACTGAACATGTACAGCTTACACAAAAGAAACAAAGAACACAGAACTCGATAATAGCGAGGTGGGCAATACATAGGACCCACAGGTCCAAAAGCCCAACGAAGCTGACTACGATCCCCAGACTAAGAGGGTGGTGCATAATAACTCCCAAAAATTTAATAGTGCGAAGTTATGCAATGACCCAAGGGAGTCCAAGAAAAGGTTGCGTCTCCTCAGAATCGAATTCTAAAAAGAGTGTGCTACCCAAATTTTATTTTCCAAAGAACAACTGTCTCGGTGATCCTCGGTTAAAACCGAAACTGATCTGGGATCATTATAGCAATTGTAAAAGACATGTAAAGGACATATGCAAACGAAACTGTGGATAACTTTATTTATCTCTGTCTTTTATAAAAGACTTTGTCCTTTATCTAAAAAATTAATTCAATAGGACAGTGATCTGAACCTAAAATTGTGTTGCAAATATTGGCTTTTTTGGCTTTTTCAACTAGACCTGGACTTGTGAAAAAATAATCAATTCTCCAACCAACATTTCTTTCTCTTGCAGAAGATTTCATATCCCAATATGTATATGCACCAATTTTATTTGGATTTTGATGTCTAAAAATATCTACAAAACCAGCATCAATTACTTGATCAATCCACTCTCTTTCTTGTGGTAGGAATCCTGTGTTCTCTTGATTTTCTTTTGGACGTGCAAGATCAATCTCAGTGTGAGCTGTGTTTACATCTCCGCAGAAAATAATTTCGTATCCTGCTTTTCTTTGTTTGTTTATATAGTTCAAAAATTCATCATAAAACCTCATTTTGTAGTCCAGTCTTTCTGGACCACCGCCTCCGTTAGGGAAGTATGTGGTGATTATTACGAATTTCTTACCTAGCAAGTCCTTGCTTTCGTAGAAAAGTGCTATAAACCTGCCTTCCATGTCTAGATCCTCGGCTCCCTTAGTGTTAAAGCCGTATTCTACCTTGTCTGCTTGGTGTTTTGTATATATAGCAACACCACTATAGCCTTTACGCATCTTTGAGTGGTCAAAATATGATATATAACCGACAGGATTACGTACTCCTTCCTCTAGTTGTTCGGGGTGAGCCTTGGTTTCTTGAATACAGTAGAAATCAGGGGATTGTTGCAGGAACCAATCAAATCCACCTTTTTTAACATTGGCACGTAGACCATTAACATTCCAGCAGATGATTTTCATGGGTATATAGTAACAGAAAATCGTTTTGAATTCACGAACAAATAGATTCTTCCTTTTACTCTCCCTTCCTATGGAACTTCTTGTGTATCTTCTTTAGTTCGGTATCTGTCACATGCGTATAAATCTGTGTGGTATTTATATTTGCATGTCCTAATAGTATCTGCACAGAACGTAGGTCGGCTCCATTACGCAACAAATCTGTCGCGAAGCTGTGACGAATCACGTGTGGCGTTACTTTTTTTGATATTCCGGAGTTAATTGCATACTGTTTTATGATTCTTTCTACTGAACGGCTAGTTATTCTCAGTGAATCTTTGTTTTTTGATAGTTTCTCTTTGCTTTTTCCATCCTTTCCTTCTTTTAGATGAATAAAAAGGGCATCGTCCATATCATCTCTCTTATCTAGCCATTTCTGTACTGCATTCCTTGCATCATCAGAAATAAACACAACTCTTACTTTCTCTCCCTTACCACGCACTGACATTTCGTCTAACTTGAGATTAATATCTCTCGGTAGGGAACAGAGCTCAGAAACACGAAGTCCTGTAGAAAAAAGCATTTCTAGCATTGCCTTGTCTCGCAAGCCTCTTAGAGTTGAGGTGTCTGGAGCTTTCAGGATTAGATCAAGCTCCTCTATAGTAATGAGATCCAGTGACCTTTCAGGAACTTTTGCTAGCTCTATGCGGTCAGGGGACATTGAACTTATGTTTTGTCTGGCCAAATATTTAAGAAAAGCACGTAAAGCGATCAAATAGTAGTTCTGAGTGCGCTTCTTTAGGGTTGTAAGAGCTTTACCTTTCTCACTCTTGGTCTCCTGACGGTTGAGCCAGATGCGGAAGTCGCGCACAACTGTATCGGTGATATCTTTTGGATCCTTTAGCTTGGTATAGTCTAGAAAACGGCTGAGATATTGGTCGTAATTGCGAACTGTATTGAGACTTCGCCCCTTTTCTATCTCTACATATTGAAGAAATTCAGTCTTTAATGATTGTAGATTTTGCGACATGGATAAATTATAGCACTAATAGAAAAAGAAGTTAGAGGAAAAAGTTCGGCTGACCGAACTTTTATGAATATGGCTTAAAATATAGATAAATTAATAATATAAACAAAATTACTTGACAATTAATCTAGATGTGGTAGGGTATAGGTAGATAGCGGGAATGAAGTTCTTTAATGAAATCTGGAGTAGCAATTGGTATTGCCACAATAGACTAATTAAGCACTTTGCCTGCTTTCACGAAAGGATGCTATGAACGCACCTCCGACCGAGCACAATTACAACTACCTCAAACATCTTTATATCTTCCTCGGCTTCGGCCGCCGGTAGCCCCAATCAACCCGGGGCAGCAGAAAGGTGTTATGAAAGGAAATAGAGATTATTGGTAGTGGTAACACTACCATTCGCCTCCCACCAGTACAGACTGGGGGAGGCTTTTGTTTAAACTAATGATATCCACAACAAAATTTGACTTACACGTACAACGGAGTAATATTCTACTTAGAAAGATTAGACCCGGAGAGGTCGTAACGATCTTCTTGGTAAGTATGGAAACCAGAATTCCATGTAAACACTGGCAGAAGGACTTCAAAATGAAGGCTCATGGACCGCCGGGTGCTGCTACCAGCACCGGTTTCACCATCACTGGTACGATCACCACCGGTGTCAACTAAACCCTCCGCGCGCTCATATGAAACCATTCTATTAGGGGGCCTCCCCCAAAATCAAGAGTACACCCCGCAAGTCCTGGCCGAGGACTGCGGGGTTAGATTTTATATACACTTGCACTTTAAAGCCATTCGTGCTATCGTATTCCCATCATGTTAACAACACGCCAGAAGACAAATATTATAAAAACAGTAGCAATACACGACAAGGACACTGGTTCTCCAGAGGTCCAGATTTCAATTCTTACAAAAAGAATTGATGAACTAGCAGGTCATCTAAAGAAGCACAAGAAGGATAACCATTCAAGACGTGGACTTCTAGCTATGGTAGCTGATAGACAGTCTCACATGAACTATCTAAAGAAGAAGCACCCAAAGCGTTTCAACAGTATTGCAAAGAAGCTAGACATCAAGGCTAAATAAGCCCACTCTCTTTTCTATAATATTTGAATACACCTTTTAATTTTAGGTGTATAATATGGTTGTGACATGTTCTTTTAACAAAAGAATAATTTTAATAATTTAACAGTATTTACATATAATTTTTATATGACAGTAATTAAACATAAGGAACAGCGTGTCGGAGTTTTTATCGACACACAAAACATTTATCACAGTGCAAAGATGCTCTATCACTCAAAAGTGAATTTTGGAGCAATAGTAAAAGATGCAGTAGGGGAAAGATCTCTAATCCGAGCAATCGCTTACGTTATCACAACAGAAGCAGGGGATGAGAAGGCTTTCTTTGAAGCTCTAACAAAAATGGGAATCGAGACCAAGACAAAGGATCTACAAATCTTTAGTAGTGGAGCAAAGAAAGCAGACTGGGACGTTGGAATGGCCATCGACGCAGTGAAGCTTGCACCAAAACTCGATGCAGTTATCCTTGTAACAGGGGATGGAGACCATGCGCCTCTAGTAGAGTACTTGCAGGTCAATCAAGGTTGTCAGGTAGAGGTAGTTTCATTTGGCAAATCAACATCATCACTCTTGCGTGCGGTTGTAGACGATTTCTTTGATCTAGATGAGAATCCAAACAAATACCTAATCGGTCATCAGAATCGTTTTCAAAATAAAGGCAAGAACCAGAGGAACAATTTTAATAAGAAAAGAGGACCGAAGGATGCAACACTTGGAACAATAGCGGACGATATAGCAGATCTTTCAGGGCAGGAATAGTTGTGCGATGAGTGCCGTGATTTTAGTAAATAGCTCTATGCTATAATAATTTTGATGGATCAGAATCAATTCACATCTCCCTTTGGCAATCCGAACATTAAATCAGCAGATATTAAATCTGTAATTGGTAATCCAATTCCTAAAACAGAGGATCATCCTCTACACATGTTAGACAATCAAGTTGACCCTGCGAATAAGCCAGTAGCACCTACACCAAAAAATAACTGGTTACAAAAACCAATCCGCACATATGAAAGTGATATAGCGGAAGCGCTTGCTAATCAAAAAACATCTGTAATGACAATGGCGATTGCAGAGAGTAAGGCCAAGAATCAGGGGGAGAGTATATCGAACAAACCACCCTCACAAACAGGGAAGAAAATATTTATATTCTTACTTAGTCTAATATTTATTTCTGCAGGACTACTTGGGGGTTATTATTTCTACATGAATAGTCCTCTTGCTATTGAACCAGTTCCACAACAACCAGCCAAAGTTCCAAGTATTATCAATCCTAATCTGCAGCAGATTGTTAATGTGGGCTCTCTGCAAACTAACAGTTTTATTGAGGTATTATCTGAAAATTTTTCTACAACTAACTCTAATCAGAATGAGGTTAGAGAATTCGTACTTACACAATCAACTGATTCAGTAACATCAAAGATTGGATCTGCTCAATTTGTACAAGCCGCAAACTTTAGTATGCTGGATACACTTAAACGAGCCTTAACCGACAGAATGATGACTGGGGTTATATCAAATGAATCTAACAGCTATCCATTTATCATCTTAACAACAGACTTTTTTCAAAATGCATACTCTGGAATGTTAAGGTGGGAGAATTCAATGCCTGAAGAGCTTTCTAAAATATTCAATTACAGAGAATCTGAAACTATCAATAATGATACACAAGGTGTAGCAAGTACGACAAACGCAACGAGTACAGCAAGTACAGCTAAAAGTATCGGGGGGTTGTTTAAAATAAGAGGTACATTCAAGGACAAGGTTGTGATGAATAGAGATGTACGTGAATTTACGACATCAGATGGCAGAATCGTAGTTTTGTATACTTTTATAGACAAAAATACTATCGTAATTACCACATCAGAATCTGCCATAAAGGGTATAATCGATCGCATTGAAAAACAAACGTTTCTACGATAGAATATAGCCATGGAAAAGAAAAAAATACAGGAATTTAAGGAAAAACTATTGAGGGAGAGGACTTTGCTAGAGGATGAATTAAAAAGTGTTGGTAAGGTTGATTCTGAAAATAGCAGTGACTGGAAAGCTACTAGTGGTGATATAGAAACTGACAGTGCAGATGAAAATGAAGTAGCAGACAGATTTGAAGAACTAGAGGAAAATGAAATAATCGTCAGTCAGTTAGAACCACAACTAAATGAAGTTATCGCTGCTCTAGTAAGAATCGAGCAGAATAAGTACGGACTATGCGCAGTTTGTGGAGGTGATATAGAGATAGACAGACTTGAAGCCAATCCATCAGCAAAGACATGCAAGAAGCATATGCATGACTAGGTAGAGACATAGATACGTTAAAACAGATAAAATCCTTATGAAAATTTCATAGGGATTTTATTTTGCTTTGAATAGTTTTTAATACTGTTTGTATATGATTGTGGTATGAGCGTATCAAAAATATACAGTATGCAATTATCAGGTCTGAATTCTCACGTAATCAACATTGAGGTCGACCTTTCAAACGGCTTACATTCATTTTCAATAGTTGGACTGGGGGATAAGGCAATAGACGAAGCCAAAGATAGAATATCAGCCGCGATCAAGAATAGTGGCTATGTATCACCAAAACAGAAGAATCATAAAGTCATAATATCACTAGCACCGGCAGACCTTCGCAAAGAAGGGCCTTCGTTTGATTTGGGAATGGCTTTGGCATATCTGAGTGCTAGTGGAGATATTGATTTTGATCCGGAGGGGAAAGTCTTCCTTGGTGAATTGTCATTGGAAGGTAATATAAGAAAAATAAGTGGTGTGCTTCCTCTAGCCAAAGGTGCCAAGGAAATGGGTTTCAAGGAAATATATGTACCGATAGACAATGCTCGTGAAGCCGCTCTAGTAAAAGGAATTAGTATATATCCCGTAAGAAGTTTGAATGAAATAGTAGACCACCTAATCGAGCGGAGTGGAGCAAAAATAAAAAAGCAGTCACATACTAAACTAGTTAAAACTAAGACCATCTTTGAAAACAACTTCAACATAGTCCAAGGGCAAGAGAATGCCAAAAGGGCACTAGAGATAGCTGCTGCAGGCGGCCACAATATCGGTATGTACGGACCACCTGGAACTGGTAAGACGATGTTAGCCAAAGCATTCCAGAGTATTCTACCTTCACTTCAGTATGATGAAATACTAGATGTAACTGGAGTACACTCTATTGCTGGCATACTCGATAAACCATTCATCACTGATCCTCCATTCAGAGCACCACATCATACCTCATCATATCCATCACTTGTCGGTGGCGGACCATTTCCAAAACCTGGCGAAATAACCCTGGCACATCGCGGAGTTCTTTTCCTTGATGAATTCCCCGAGTTTGATAAAAAAGTTATAGAAGCCCTAAGGCAACCATTAGAGGACCACCATATTACCATTTCTAGAGCCAAAGGTAGTCTGACTTTTCCAGCACAATGTATAGTAATAATTTCAATGAACCCTTGCCCTTGCGGATTCGGTAAAGAAAAAGGTTGCACTTGTAGTGATAGAGATATAAGCAATTACAATAAAAGAATATCTGGACCAATTATTGATAGAATCGATATGTGGGTATCAGTATCAAAGATTGAATATGACAAGCTCTCAAATTCATCTAGGAACAACGAAGGTTCTGAAGATATTCGCAAGAGAGTAGAGAAGGCTCGTAAAGTTCAACAGAACCGCTTCAGACTTTTCAATATTAAGAACAAAAAATACAACAGTGAAATGAATGTTTCGGATATAGAAAAAACGATTAAGCTAGATAGGGGAGTCAGTGAACTACTTCGCTCTTCAACTGAGAGGTTGGGTTTATCTGCAAGAGCATATCACAGAATTATAAAACTATCTCAGACAATCGCAGATCTAGAAAATTCTACAAAGATCAGCAAACAACACATACTTGAAGCACTTCAGTATAGACAAAAGAGTTTTTAGAAAGGATTCTTGGCTCCACGGATCTCGAAGTGAACGTGAGGACCTGTAGTTTGACCAGTCATACCAACCTTTGCAATCATTGTTCCTTGTTCTACCCTATCTCCAACAGTCACAAAGTTCTTTAGATTGTGAGCGTATAGTGTCTGTGTACCATTATCATGCGCAATAACTACGAAGTTACCATATCCACCATTCCACTTACCATTTGAGATACTTGAGATAACCTTACCTGCAGCTGCTGCACGTATAGGAGTTCCTACTGGAGCTGCTAAGTCTACGGCATTATATCCGTGAAGTCCCTGTGACTTTCTTCCTTCAGCGATTGGTCTATCAAAATATCCAGGATAGAAAGGTCCATCTGTGTTATGTGCTGGATTTGCATCCTCACCCTTCTTTGAAGAACTCTTTGGTAGAGTGAATGCTGGTTCTGCATTTGGAATGATAATTGTATCTCCTGGAGTTAGCTTTGATAGGGGAGTTAGGTTGTTATCCTGCAAAATCTCATTAATATCAACCTTATGTTTTAAAGAAATGCTTTTTAGTGTATCGCCCTTCTTTACTACGTACTTTACCCCTGAAATTGGTAGGATGACCAGTAGCTGACCTTCCTTTAGACTTGAATTTCTACTCAAATCGTTTGCCCAGAGAATAGTATTGATTGAAACATCGAACATATCTGCAATCTCAGATATAGAGTCTCCATCACGTACTGTATATAGACTAATGTTTCCTGTAACCTTGTTCTTGATCTCTGAGGCTGTGCCTTGAGGTCCTATTTCGGCTGAAAGGGCATTACCGTAGGCCAAAACTCTATTATCTAAATCCTTATATGGGTTTGGGTCACTGTTTGTAGCAGCCTCTAAAAGTACCATATTCTGTGAAGTCTGCTTGTTTGAATCCTCAGGTGACTTGGCAGAAACTTCAGGAACACTTCCGTCAGTTATAAATGAAAAAAGACCAGCGTGGACGGTCTCTCTAGGTACTGAAAGTATTAAAACTAGGGCCAAAATAAATAAAGCTGTAACAGCCGACTTCATTGATGAAGTAGTACGTTTCACTGCATATGTATTTGTTACTGATGGGGATATAAATTTCATAATATAAACTGTCGTTCGTCAAGGCTTTCGTCCGTCAAAATCGACGATATTTTCATTACAGTATATCCAGTAAACGGCTTTGTTGAGCCATTTTTATACCTTTGTTTATTAGGTATCTATACAGCCTACGCTATTCATTTTTAAAGTCAACAGGTGATGTGAATAACAAAAATTAGTATGTTATGATGGTAGTAATGTCATCAAACAACCTAAATCCAAAACAACGAGAAGCTGTCGAGACTTTAGAGGGTCCGGTCTTAATTATTGCTGGTGCCGGAGCCGGAAAAACTAAAACTATTACACATCGAATATTGAATTTAATCAAGTCTGGAGTGAAGCCTTCGGAGGTTTTAGCTATCACTTTTACCAATAAAGCTGCCAAAGAGATGAGGGAGCGTGTTTTCCATCTGATCGAAGAGGACAAGACCCTGAATATTCCGATTTCATTCAATGAAAGACCCTTCGTGAGCACTTTCCATGCCCTTGGAGTCCATATCATCAAGGAGAATGCTAGTTTATTGGGTTTAACCAGACATTTTACTATCTATGACAGAGGAGATTCCAAAAGAGCAGTTAAGGATGCCTTGGAATCAATGGGGTTGGATACTAAGCAATACGAGCCCGGCGCAATCCTAAATACCATGTCTCGCGAGAAGGGCGACGGTGTAACTTTGGCTAGTTACAAGAGTCATCAGAAAGACTTCTATCACAAAATGGTGGCGCAAGCCTGGGAAAAGTACGAGGAAACACTTTTGAGAGAGAAATCTTTAGACTTCGATGATCTTCTACTAAAAACAGCCAGTCTTCTTAAAACATATCCTGAAGTTAAGAAACATTATTCTAAAGTTTGGAAATATATTCATATCGATGAGTATCAGGACACTAACCGTGTTCAATATGATATTGCATCTCTATTAGCCGAAGAGACACGTAACATTTGTGTTGTGGGAGATATTGATCAGAATATTTATTCTTGGAGAGGTGCTGACATTAAAAACATGCTTAACTTTGAAAAGGAGTATCCTGAAACAAAGGTCATTACTTTGGAAGAAAATTATCGTTCAACACAAACGATTCTTACCGCAGCAAACAATGTCATTAAGAAAAATGTAATGCGTCCTGAGAAAAATCTTTTCACAAAGAACGTGGAAGGGGAGAAGATTGAACTTTTGATTTCATATACTGAACAAGAAGAAGCACGCATGATTGCTGATGAAGTTAAGAGTTTAATTAATGATGGAAATGAACCACGTGAGATGGCTGTACTTTATCGCGCGAATTTCCAATCGCGCGTAATCGAAGAATCTTTTTTGAATAAAAATATTCCATATCAAGTTTTAGGAGTGAAATTCTTTGAGAGAAAAGAAGTTAAAGATGTGCTTTCATTCATCAAAGCTAGTTTGAATCGCGATAGTACTAACGATTTAGTTCGTGTGGTAAATGTTCCACCAAGAGGAATTGGTAAGGCAACAATTATGAAAGTTGTAACCGGTCAGGAAGATACTTTAGGACCTGCTTTGAAAAACAAAGTTGCTCAGTTTTTAGCTTTACTTGAGAGAATAAAAATCACTGCACAAAATGAGAGACCTTCTGTTTTAATCAAATATATTATCCGAGAAAGTGGCATGGAAAATGTGTATAAAAATGGCTCAATGGAGGAACAAGAAAAGCTTGAAAACCTTAGAGAATTGGTGACTGTTGCTTCACAATATGATGCACTTCCTCCAGGGGAAGCGATAGAAAAGCTACTCGAGAACGCGGCTCTAGCAACTGATCAAGATGAGATGGAAAAAGACAATAATGCAGTGAAATTAATGACAGTTCACGCATCAAAGGGACTGGAGTTTGATTATGTTTTTATCGCTGGCCTCGAGGAAGATTTATTCCCACATCAACGCATGAACGAAGGAGAAATCAGTCAGTCACAAGCGGAGGAGGAGCGAAGACTTTTCTATGTTGCACTTACACGCGCGCGCAAGAAAATTTTCATAAGTTACGCTCAACTTCGAACTATTTATGGTGCACAAAAAGTTAACACTCCTTCAAACTTCATTTCTGATATTGGAGATGAACATATTCATACAACAGGTGACACTGAAGCTCCTCGTGGTATTAAGGCAATATTTATTGATTTCTGATATAGTTGCTAAACAATTTTCAAATGAATCCAGAACAAAATTTAGACAATGATATAGTCGAGGAAACAACGATTGATTTCAATCCAAAAAACTTTGTTGCAAAGAAATCTTTGGGACAGAATTTTCTTCACGCTCCAAATGTAATCGCAGCTATGGTACATGCTGGTGGCGTTACAGCTGATAGCACGGTTCTTGAAGTTGGACCTGGCAAAGGAGCTTTGACTTCAAAACTCTTGGAAACTGGTGCAAAAGTAATTGCAGTTGAAAAAGATGATCGTGCAATTCCTTTTCTCCAAGAAAAGTTTTCAAGTGAAATAAGATCAAATCAACTAGAAATTATTCACGGTGATGTTTTAGAATTTAATGAGAATAATTTTGATGTGTTAAGGGGTAAGAATGGGGAAGGGTATGTTTTAATTGCTAATATCCCATACTACATAACTGGTGAATTTATGCGTAAGTTTTTGGAATCAAACAATCCGCCCAAGAAAATGGTAGTTATGGTTCAAAAAGAAGTTGCAAAGCGTATTGTGGATGAGAAGGAGAGTATTTTGTCTATTTCAGTAAAAGTATACGGAACGGCAAAATATGTCACAACAGTATCAAGGAAACTCTTCAGACCAATACCAAATGTCGATTCTGCTGTAATTTTAATTGAAAATATCTCAAAAAAGTTCTTTATTGACTCAAAAATTGACGAGAAAGTCTTCTTTGATGTCCTAAAAGCCGGTTTTGCACATAAAAGAAAAGTAGTGATTCGCAATCTTGAAGATAAAATACCCAAAAATACCCTTGAAAACACTTGGGAAAAGAACAATTTACCAAAAGACATACGTGCAGAGAACTTAAATGTCGAAATGTGGAAAAAAATCGTAGGAGATAGTTGTATATCTTGATATAATTTACGCAGTATCCATGATACTACCCGCGTGAAGTATCCTATTAAAAATATTTTACTTATCGTTGTCGCAATCCTTCTTGTTGGAGGAGCGTTTTTCTATGCAGAATATAACAACAAGCACGCCAAAGTATACAATTCACAAGAGGTAAATGTATCAACATCGACAATATCAAACATACAGAACGATGATACTGACTCTGATGGATCTAAAGATTGGGAGGAGATTCTAGCTGGAACTAACCCCAGTGACCCGAAGAGCAAACCAGGACCAGTAAAAAAGGTGAGTTCTGACTCGACAAAGACAAATGTAGAGCAATTGCAACCAATCGATACGATTAGCAGAGATTTCTTTGCTAGATATATCGAACTTAGACAGATCGGCGCCAATACTGACGAGGAAAGTCAGAAAGAATTAGCTCAGAGAACAGTTAATGGCATAGTTCTAGCAAAGCCTGCTCAATACAAAATCAATGAAATACTCACAAAAAGTGATGCCAGTAACGACGGATTAAGAGAGTATGCTAGTGAGGTTGGTGCTATTTTCAAGACATATATGATCAAATCAAGAGATGAGGGTCAAATAGCTCTAGAAGCAGCAGAAAAGGAGGATCCGACCTTACTAAAAGAGATTGATCCAATAATTTTAAGCTATAAGAACATAATTAATGCTCTTTTGAAGGTAAAAGCACCAAAATCTATAGCAATTCTTCATTTGGACCTACTTAATGGAATGAATGGAGCACTATTCATCGCTCAAGCATTTAGAAACTCTGAAGCTGATCCGTTAAAACAGGTTCAGGCTATTGCATTCTATGGGGAAGGCATGAAAAACCTATACAATGCATTGAATGCAATAAAGAGTTATTTAAAATATTCTGGAATCAATGAAAATTATTTTTAATAAACAACTAGCTGGTATATTTTTCATAACACTAATACTAATTAGTGGAATTTTTGCGCCAAAGAAGGCTGAGGCTCAGTGGGCAACATTTGATGCAAGTAATTTCGTACAAAACACGCTTACAGCTATCAATACAACATCATCATCTCTAGATAGTTACTATCAACGATACAAAGACACTGTTCTAAATCGTCTTGCAACAATGGCGGCAAAGCAGTTGATACGTCAGATCACAGCAAGTGTTGTGAATTGGATTAACTCTGGTTTCCAAGGAAGTCCATCTTTCCTACAGAACCCTGGTGCATTCTTTCTAGACGTAGCTGACCAAACAACAGGAGAGTTCCTTGCAACAACAGGAGGACCTTTAACTGCATTATGTTCACCATTTAGTCTAAATATTAGACTCGCTCTGTCATTCAAGTATCATCCTCAAATACAGAAAAGATATGCGTGTACACTAGGTACTATAATAAAAAACTCAAAGAATGCTGTAGAAACATCGTCAATCAACGGATTTACAGCTGGTGATTTCAAGCAAGGAGGATGGCCTGCATTCATTTCTCTATCAACCGAACCAAAGAACAATGTTTATGGCGCATATCTAACAGCAAACAGCGAACTTTCATGGAGAGTTGGTAATGCACAAGCACAACAGCGTGATGAACTAAGTAACGGTAAAGGTTTCTTGTCATGGAGAGATCCAAAGTGTAAAGCTGCGGTTAAGAAGAATAACGAAGCACTTACAGCGGCTGCAAATAACGGTGACTTATTGGAAACAGTATACGAGAATCAATCAAAACTAACTGATGAAGATGCGGTTATTGACTCATATAATCAGGGAACAAACGCTACAAAGATGCGTAGTGAGGCAGATTGTCCAATACAGACACCTGGCTCTGTTATTGGTGGAACTCTACAAAACCACCTAGATGGACCTCTACGTGAACTTGAGTTGGTTGATAACATAAATCAGATTGTTAATGCACTTTTCGCACAGTTGGCAGTTCAGGTTCTACAAAAGGGTCTTGGAACTGTTAGTTCAACAGGTTCAGGAGGAACATCATATATAGATGCAACTGTAGCAGAAGCAAATATGGATAATGGGGTAGAGGTACAGAAAATTAGAACTGATATCGTAGCTAGTGTAGACAATACAATGAAGAACGCTCTTACATATCAAGCAAATAGACAAGAGGCACTTACAATAATATTCTCAGGTAGAGAAGCATATAATGCAGCTCGTGCCTGCTATCAAGAAAAACTAGTACAGGTCAGACCAACATCAAATTACACAATCAACACTGCAAACAACAAGATTAGAGAGATTGATGAGAAAATAAATACAAACATAACAACTAGAGTTGTTAGTGCCTCAGCTCTAAGTACAGATGCGGATAGCAGGGTATTAACACTCAACGAAATAAAGACAAGAGCATTGGCATCAAATACTCTAACTGAGCTTAATATTCCAAGTCAGATGCTAAATAACCTATTAAATAGTGGCAATCTAACTAGTGCTATCGATGTTCAGAAGTCTGAAAGTGATATCGGTCAGATCACAAATGAGATCAATCAATTCAAGGACGACGCGAGAAGAGACTTGGAACAGTGTAAAATACTATACTAATCATGAAAAAGCTTTTATCAACAATTCTCATACTTCTAGTCCTAGTATCAACATTGTTTACTGTTGCTGCACCAACTCCGGTCTTTGCTGCCACAAACGCCGTACCGACATGTACACTCTTATCATGGAGTATTGGACCTTGTTTTAATGAAATCGGGGCTTGGTTTGGTAACTTGATGTTGACCCTTGCCTCATTCCTTGTGTCAGCCGCTGGACTACTACTCAACACCTCAATGAGATTAACTTTAAACATCAGTGATATATATGACAGTACTCCAGCAATAGAGAACACTTGGTTAATTATTAGAAACCTTTCAAGTATCTTCATTATCTTTACTCTTCTATACACATCAGTACTCACAATATTAGATGTAGGAAAAACAAATGTTAAAGATCTTGTAGTTAAAATTATAATTGCTGGCCTATTAATTAACTTCAGTTTGTTTTTCACAAAGGCCGCAATAGATGCATCCAACCTTATCTCTATGCAGTTCTATAGAGCTCTTGCTCCAGAGTATGTAACATCACTCGATGGGGGACTTTCTGATGTATTTATGAGTAGTCTAAAACTACAGAACATATATCATCCTGATAAATCAGCCTTGGCTGCCGGAGCAAAGGGTGAAAGTGAAATCTTTGTCGCAATAATGATCGGAACGTATGGAGGAACTATTCTAATGTTATTCGCGGCTATAAGTTTCCTCGCTGCAGCTGTAGCATTTGCCATAAGAACAGCAGTATTAATATTCTTGTTAGCATTTTCACCAGTATTCTTCGTCGGTATGATTTTTCCAGAGATCAAGAAGGATGTGTCTGACCTCTGGCTATCAACACTTAAAGGTCAGTTAATATTTATGCCGGTGTATCTACTACTTATGTATGTAGCGATGTCTTTTATTACCGATCCAGGATTCATGTCATTTATTCAGAGTAACAAACCTAATGGTGGTGGAGCTGCTACTTTCGTTTATAACCAAGTTGGTATAGTTATACAGTATGTAATAGCTATAGTTTTCATTAACGTACCTTTGATCGCGGCAGTCAAAATGGGAGCCATGGGAACAAAATTTGCAGATGGGATGGTGAAGGGGTTAACGGATAAAATATATGCACAACCTAAGGCCTTGGGTGGAGTAATCGGAAGAAACACACTAGGTAAACTTGGCGGTAGTCTAGGAAGTAGTTTTGATTCAATGGCAGCTAGGGCAGACGCAAGTAACAGTAGGCTTGCAAAATTTGGTGCTTCGGCGCTCCGTTTTACGAATGTTAGTCAAGGAATTAGAGGTGGATTAAGTAAAATGGAAAAAGGTAAGTACGGCTCAAACTATAGTAACGACGACATCAATAAAGAAGATAAGGATAGATCTAGAGTTATTGCTGGAGTTCAAAGATCTGAAAGACAGAATAGAATCATTAATGAGGCCTTGGCAGACCAGACTAGAAACACCACAGTAGATAAAGCACTTGCAGACGAGATTGGAAAGATGACAGGTAAGGAAATTGAGAAAGTGAAATTCAGCAAACTAATTAATGGTAAATTTATATCTAGTCTTTCTACCTCACAATTTGATAAGTTGATGGAGAGTGAAGGTCTAAACGATACACAAAAACAAAGTTTGAAAGACGCAAGAAAGACTGAATTTAACTCGTTGCTATCATCAAATAGTATACTAAATCATGATTCAATCAAGAGTAAGGTTAAGCTACTAACCGGTAAAGAGTTGTCTGAGTTAAATGTAGATATATTTAAAAACAATAGCGTGCTGGACCATTTAACACCTAGTCAACTCCAAGAGATGGGTGATTTGGATGCTAAGGCTAGGGCAGATATAGGCACATACATATCAGGACTACCTAGAAACAGTCATAGCGCGCAAGGTTATATTAGAAAAAATATTAATGAATGGAGTTAATAAATAGTTATGGATAAAAACAACCCAATTCAACAAGAGATTATTAGTAGAATTGATTCAGGATATGTTTATACTAAACTTGAAGAAATCGCAAAAAATTACTCACTGACACTAGATCAACTCGGTGATATAGATCTTTACACATGCAAAATTCTGCTGGGTGAAATAAAATCAGATTCATTTGAGAATGCTATTGCAGAAGCACTAGAAATCGACTCAGAGTTAACAAGGAAGATAGTGAGTGATATAAATACCAAGGTTATATCACAGATTAAATCTGAGCTCACAGGTGCGAACAGACAGGAAGCACCCAATAAGCCAGTCACACCCAACAAACCCCTTGCTCCAACTCCATCAATGATTACGCCAACAACACCAATTACAGTATTATCTCAAAGACCCTCAACAGAAGATCTTATCCCTAAACCAATAGAAACAAACGCTAAACCTGTAGAGAGGATGGGGGATTTTGTTGTAGATATCACACCAAAATCCACACCGCTATATAAGGAAAACTCAATTACTAAGGCATCAGTACTTAAAGGAATTGAGGATCCAGAGATAGATATGGCAGATCATATGTTAAGTGCACCCACAGTGAACACAGCAAAGGTGGAGGAGAAGATTGTTCAAGCCAAGACACCACCAGTTATCAACAAATCCTACGGTACAGACCCATACAGAGAATCGATATAATATATTGAGGCGTGTTATAATAAATTCATGAGATATCAAGTTCCACAGTTCATTGAAGTAGAGGATAAAATATTCGGATCTATATCACTCAAACAATTTATCTATCTAGCTGGAGGGGGAGGACTATCTTTTGTTATTTTCAGATTCCTTCCATCCATAACATACTCATTCCTACCAATCGCAATAGTAATGGGTTTCTCCGCTGCTCTAGCATTCTACAAAGTAAACAGTAAACCATTCATAAACGTAGTCGAGGCTGCATTCAAATACTACACATCAGCAAAACTTTTCATTTGGAAAAAAGTTCCAAGCAAAAAGGCTGATAATCCAGTCCAAGAAGCCAAGGAATATGCAGGTATTATGGTTCCAAAGATTTCAGATAGCAAATTGAAAGACCTAACTTGGAGTCTAGATATAAAGGAAAGTATGTATACAAACCAAAATCAAAAATAATATGGCTCAACAAGCAAAAACAACTCAAGAGTTCGTACCAATTCAAGAAATACGTGATGGTGTTGTTATTCTTAAGGATGGTTCTATGCGAGCTATCATTTTGGCTTCTTCTTTGAACTTTGCTTTAAAATCAGGTGATGAGCAGAACGCGATTATTTCACAGTTTCAGAACTTTCTAAACTCATTGGATTTCTCAGTACAGATTTTCATACAATCAAAGAAGCTAGATATTAGACCATATATTGCACTACTTGAGGAAAGATACAAAGAGCAAATGACAGAGTTGATGAAGATACAAACTAGAGAATATATTGAATTCATAAGAACTTTTGTTGAAAACAGTAACATTATGACAAAAGGGTTTTTTATCGTAATACCGTATCTACCACCACTAATGACAGCGAGCAAGAATCCGGTTTCCAATATGTTTAGTAAAGGAAAGACAAATACAATTCTAGAGAATGAGAAGTTTGAGGAGTACAGAAGTCAGCTAGAGCAAAGAGTGGGGGTAGTGGAGCAAGGATTGGTAAGGTGTGGAATACGTGTTGCTGAACTAGGAACAGAAGAAGTGGTAGAATTGTATTATAAGATTTTCAATCCTGGGGAGACAGAGAAGCCAATTCAAATAAACTAACATATGAGTATATTTTCAAATTTATTCGGTAAAAAAGAAGAGTCACCAATAGTATCTCTTATGCCACAAGAGATTTATGAGGCTGGTGTTCTAGAACTGAAGGATGTTATTGCACCCTCGGCTCTTAAGATTTCTCCAAAAGAAATAAACTTAGGTGAAAAAGTAGCTCGAACATTTTTTGTTATATCATATCCAAGATTTCTTTCAGAAAGTTGGTTTGCTCCTATAATCAATTTGGACAAAATATTTAATATTTCTATATTCATCCACCCAGTGGATACAGCAAAGATACTTAGACATTTTCAAAAGAAGGTGGCAGAAGTACAAAGTCAGATATCAAGCAGGGAAGACAAGGGTCTAGTACGCGATCCAATGCTTGATACAGCATATCAGGACTTGGAAGCGCTTCGAGATAACCTGATGCAAGCACAGGAGAAGATTTTTGATGTGGGAGTATATATAACGATCTTTGGAGATAGTAGTGCCGAACTAGACAAGATAGAATCTGAGATTAAATCAATACTAGAATCAAAACTTGTATATCTTAAGCCTGCACTTTTCCAGCAGGAGAGTGGCTACAAGAGTGTTTTACCTATAGGTGATGATCAGTTAGCAGTACACAGCAAACTCAATTCATCACCACTATCAAGTCTATTTCCATTCGTGTCATTTGACCTAACATCAGACAAGGGAATACTATATGGAATCAACAGACACAACTCTTCTCTAGTGCTTTTTGATCGTTTCCTACTTGAAAACTACAACTCAGTAACCTTTGCTAAAGCTGGATCTGGTAAATCATACTGTACAAAGCTAGAGATATTGAGAACATTGATGTTTGATACAGAGGTAATAGTTATTGACCCGGAAAAAGAATACGAGTACATGGCAGAGGCAACGGGAGGGAAGTATTTTAATATTTCTCTAAACTCAGAGCACCATATCAATCCTTTTGACCTTCCAATACCTGGACCAGACGAAAGTGCTGCTGATATTTTAAGATCAAACATCATTAACCTTGTAGGCCTGTTTAGAATAATGCTTGGAGGGCTTTCACAAGAAGAGGACGCTATTATCGATAGAGCAATAAGTGAGACATATGCCCTAAAGGATATTACTCCGGAGTCAGATTTTAGAAATGTTGAGCCACCTCTACTCTCAGATTTTGAGCTTGTTCTAGCTGGAATGGAAGGTGCTGAGTCATTGGTTGAAAGACTGACAAAATACACAAAGGGAACATGGGCTGGCTTCATCAACAGACCATCTAACGTTGATATCAACAAGAAATTCGTAGTTTTCTCACTACGTGACATGGAAGATGAACTAAAACCTGTAGCAATGTACATAGTTACACACTATATATGGACAGCAGTAAGAAAAAACCTTAGAAAGAGACTTCTAGTAATCGATGAGGCATGGTGGATGATGAAATCAGAAGATACAGCTTCATTCTTACTTGGTTTGGCAAAGAGAGGACGTAAATACTTCCTTGGATTGGCAACAATCACTCAGGACGTTGATGATTTCCTTAAATCTCCTTATGGTTTACCAATCATCACAAACTCTTCTATTCAAATTCTACTAAAGCAATCACCATCTTCTATAGATAATATTCAGAGAACATTTAATCTAACAGATGAAGAAAAATATCTATTGTTGGAATCCGATGTAGGGGAGGGAATATTCTTCGTAGGACTAAAACATGTGGCTTTAAAGGTTGTTGCTTCATATACAGAAGATCAAATCATAACAACAAACCCAGCGCAGGTTCTAGCAATACGAAAATCTAAGCAAGAATTGGAAGCTAGTCAGTAAACTTTATATAGTTTACAATATCACCATGAATACTCCTGTGGTTATTAGTAAAGGTGAGAAGACCCTAATGTATGCCTTCGCAGGTATTTCTGATTTAGTACAAATAGTCCTATCTTTCTTTGTCGTAACTGAGCCAGTTAACCACGTTTTGGACTTTATAATTGGTGGAGTGATAATACTTTATGCATACAAAAGAGACCTACTTACAGTCGACAAATCATTGACATTTATAGCCGTCTTTCTCGGGGAACAGGTTCCATTTGTGAATGCATTACCATTTTGGGTGTATGACGTCCGCAATATATATAAAGGTGTACCCAGCACTGCTCCAGCAGGCGGTATGGGTATACCAGGAGTCACACCACCGAGAAATATACGCAAACCTTTAAATTCAACGCCTGGAGTTCGTCCACCTAGATTGTCAAAATAAATATAAAGTATGCTAAAATATAGGGGATGAAATTGCTATTAAAAGTAATAATAATCACTCTCTTTTGTATACCAAATATACATGTCTTCGCTCAGTATCAAGCTCCTCTTGATGGCGTAACTATAGACGCCGATAATTATAATCCTGTACCCGGCCAATCGGTCGATATTACTCTTGAGAGTTACAGCTTTGATTTAAATTCATCTTCTATCGTATGGCAGGTGGGAGGTAAGGTTCAATCAAAAGGTGTTGGAATGAAAACAATATCAGTTAAAGCACCTAGCATCGGATCAAAGGTGAATGTTACTGCAACGATAATGAGTCCGGATGGTAAAGAAGTTATAAAGACATATACCATAAAATCTGGATCGGTAGATATAGTTTGGGAAAGTAATGGATACAGACCACCTTTTTTCCAAGGTAAACTTCCATTTGTTTACCAAAACTCAATAAAGCTAGTAGCAATACCTCATTTTTCAAAGTCAGGAACAAAAGAGGTTGATCCTAAAACTTTAGTATATTCTTGGAAACTTGGTGGTAAATTCATAGAAGGGGGTCAAGGATATGGCAAACAAAGTGTAACAATAGATTCTGGATCTATACCAAGACCACTAGAAATAAGTGTTCAAGTATCAAAATCTGATCAAAGTGATAGTGCGGCAGGCTCAATGGTTCTAAATCCTACAGATCCAGAGTTGGATTTTTATGAGAACGATTCTTTGTATGGAGTAATGTTTAACAAATCGATTATAGACAGTCTGAGTATGAAGAATACAGAAGTAAACATTGTCGTATCACCAACAGGATTTAATTTAAACAATAAAAGTATTTTTAATTGGTCAGTTAACAATATAGAACAACCTTCTCTCATCCAAAATAGAAGCATTACAGTAAGGTCAAAAGGGGATGTGAACGGTACATCATTAATAAGATTGGGTGTACTTGATGAAAGAAACATACTGCAGAGAGCTGAGGGTGGATTTAATATTTATTTTAAAAAGTTAGATAGATAAAAATATGCGTAAATTAATTTACATACTAATAATAACAATTCTGATCTTGCCTTTAAGTATGCAGGCAGCTGAACCCGAGCTCTACACTCTATTAGAACCGCTACCATGTTTGGATGGGGTAGATACAGGATGTACACCAGGCAATCTGCAGGAAAAAATCGATATTAGTAGTTATATACTTTATGTATACAATCTTGCATTCGCTGCATCAGTATTCCTAGCAATCGTAATGATAATCTGGGGAGGATTCGAATATATTACAAGCGAAATTCCATTCATTAAAAGTGACGGTAAATCAAAGATAGAAAAGGCTATCACTGGCCTTGTAATGGTTCTTGCATCGTATTTGATACTACAAACAATTGATCCGAGACTAGTAAATGTAAATACGGAACTGCCGGCACTGAAGGTTAATAAGGCAAATATAGAGGCATATAAAAACTCTCAGTCAGATTTAGCAAAAAAAATACAGGCGACTAGTGCTGAAGAACAATTAAAAGTAAGCAACAATAACGGTGATATCGCTAGTCTCGTAAAAGAGAAGAATGATATACAGGGGAAAATAAATAGAGGGGAGATAAGTGCTGAAGATGGTCTGGCACAAATTGCTTCTATCAATTCAAGAATATCGAGTAAAACTGTTGATAACCTAATATTAACCGCTGATGCTGTAGGTTCCCAAACATATGCATCTGCTATAAGAAAAATGTCTGGAACTTCAAGTACATATCCTCCAACTTATATTGATCAGGAAATAAAAATACTTGAGGCTCAGTATAATGCACTGATAACACAAATAAGTTCTACAAACAACACATCGAGTGACAAGATCAGTAAACTGATTTCTCAAAGAACTTTTTATACAAATCAAATGAAAGATGATTTGCTACTACACAATCTTGTAAATAGTTCTACTAATAAACAGACATTGAGTGCAAAGCTAGAGGCTTACAAGAAGGACTTGAACGACTCAGCTAAGATTAGCGCATCTGGTGTATCACAAACTAAGTATCAAGAGATATATTCATCAAAGATACAAACAGTGGAATCATTAATCAATCTGCAAAAATGAAAAAACTTCTTATAACATTAATCATAGTTCTGACGCTAGCCGCAATTGGTGGGGGAGTGTATTACTGGTATTATTATATTCTTAACCCTAATGTGGCAAATATTCCTGGAAGTAATCCACTAGAAAATATATTTTCTCCATTCAACAATTCCAATTCACAACCTACCACTCCTATAAACACCACACCGATTGCAACAACAACTGAAGAGAACAATACTGTTACTGTAGACAATGTTCAGGTATTTAGTCTTCCAAAACTAAGAAAAATTAGTACGAATCCAGTCGCAGGATTCTTTGCTAGTTCAACAGCTTCTACATCAATCGTAAGATATATGGACAGAGGAACTGGTCACCTTTTTGAAGCAAACAATGTATCAAATGAAGTAAAGACACTATCAAACACAACTCTTCCTAGAATATACGAAGCTTACGGCAACAAGAATGGAACTAATTTCATTATCAGATATCTAAGAGATGATGAAGAGACTGTTTCAAACTTCTATACTGAACTTAGATCAACAGGAACTACAACAACACAAACTCCTTTTGAACTTAAAGGTAAGTTCTTATCACCTGAAGTAAATCAAATCGCTATTTCTCCATCAGGAGATAGAGTATTTACTTGGAATATAGAAAATGGGAATGGAGTAGGATATTTATCTAGCTTTGATGAGAAAACTAAAGCAAAGGTATATAGTAGTCCACTTACTCAAGTAAATGTAGATTGGCCTGAAGCTTCTACACTTGTGCTTTCAACAAAGGCTTCTTCAGTTGCTTCTGGATTTATATACACAATCAACACAAAAACCGGTGATATGCGCTCAGTAATTGGTAACCTCAAGGGACTAACTGGCAAAATGAGTCGTGATGGATCAAAAATATTGCTTTCAGCCATAGTAAATTCAAATATTGTTTCATCAATTAGAGATTTAAAAACACTAACAAATAGTGATCTATTATTTAAAACGCTATCTGAAAAATGTGTCTGGAGTAATGTAACCAAGGGTGATTTGTACTGCGCTGTGCCAACACAAATACCAAATGGAGTCTATCCTGATGACTGGTACCGTGGACGTGTGTCTTTTATAGATCAAATTTGGCATGTCGACACAAAGACAGGGGAGAATCATCAGCTAGCTGATCTAATTGAGCTTTCAGATACACAAATCGACGCAATCCAGCTAACACTAGATTCAAAAGAAGACACTCTGTACTTCATAAACAAGAACGACCTATCATTGTGGGCATTAGATCTTAAGCAGTAACTATATAGGTTGATGATTCTTGATGTGCTTTCGTACTACCAACTCCTGACCAAGAGTAAATAAACTTGTAACTGTCCAATATATTGCAACTACAGCAGATACTCGGTATGAGATTAGGAAAATCATAACTGGGAAAACATACTTCATGTATTTCATTGCATCCTGTGCTGGATTTGCTCCAAACTTCTCATCTGTAGGATTGATAGATAGTGAGAAATGTAACTGTAGGAACTGGGCTACTGATGCTAAAAGGGAAAGGGGTATACTTCTTGTACTTATATCGAATAGACCCAAGAACTCCATATTGATAGTAGGGAATGAACTAAATATAGACTTATATAGAATTACTTCGTTGACTGAAGGTAAACCTGAAAGAACAAAGATGTGATAAAGAGCGTAGATTATTGGAAGCTGTAATAGTAGCAGAAAAATACTTGTGAATGGATTTATACCTTTCTCTCTGTACAATTCCATTATCTTTGTAGCCTGTACCTGCTTGTCAGTAATGGTCTTCTTCATCTTCTCAAGCTCTGGAGCAATTTCTTTCATTCTGACTTGAGCGACAATAGACTTCTTTGAAAGAGGGAATAGTATTAGACGTACAATAATAGTAAATACTATTACAGCTATACCAGCATCCATCCATGGGAATAGGTGGAAAAGGAATATTAAACCGTTATAAAGGGGGTCAAAAATAACAAGGTGATATATATATGAGAACATGGGGTTTATTCTACTTTAAAAGACCTGCTTTTACAAAGATTTTATTGATTTCATCAGCTAGCTCACTGAAAGACAGTTTATCAATTCCAACCCTGACTATAAGTACAGCTTTGCCTTGTTTAACAATTTTATTATCTAGATCTTGTATTATTGAGTAGATTTGTCTGCGTAGTTTATTCCTATCTACAGCCAATTTAGCCACCTTCTTAGGTACTGATACGGCAAAGGAGCTATTCTTATCACTAGCAATAACCCTAACAATCAAAAAAGGACCTTGAAATGAGTGTCCTTTCTCAATTATTCCTGTAAATGCCTTCGTTGATAGTCTTTTTGACTTTGGCAGCATATAGAAATATATCTATTAAATTTATACCGCTATCTTCTTTCTTCCTTTTGTGCGGCGGCGCTTTAGAACACGACGACCTGTTGATGATTTTGATCTAACAAGGAATCCATGTGTCTTTGCTCTCTTTCTCTTCTTTGGTTTGTATGTAAATGACATAGTAAAAGTAGTATATATTATAATCCACAACTTATCAACAGGTTTATCTACTTTACGCAAGTTCTATAATTTTTAAACAAGTATATACTATTTACATGAAAGATCATGCTGAATTATGGGAGAGAGCACTTGTTGATATAGAACTTGCTGTATCAGAAGCAAATTTTTCAACTTGGTTCAACGAAACATATATTATTAAGAACGATGAGGGCATTATTTATCTCGGTGTACCAAATTCTTTTATTCAAGAATGGCTTTATAAGAAATTTCACAACACAATTCTCAAAACTCTTCGAACATTGAACGAACAGGTGAGGGGATTGGAGTACGTTATAGTCAAAGATGCAGAAAAAAGAAAGGCTATTGAGAAAAAAGCTCCGGTTGCAAGTCCAACAATATCAATGCCTCTGCAGGATTTCTATATAAACAAGGAGGATAACCTTAATCCTAGATATATCTTTGATTCTTTTATAGTCGGACCATTTAACGAGCTTGCTCACGCTGCATCAAAATCCGTAGTGAAGAACCCTGGAGCAGCATACAATCCACTTTTCATATATGGAAATACAGGTCACGGCAAAACTCACCTAATACAAGCGATAGGTAACCATATAAAGAAGGATTTCCCTCAGAAAAAGGTATTTTATCTAACATCAGAAAGATTTGGATCAGAGTATTTCTCGTCTCTACAGACAAACACTACTCAGAAGTTTAAGGATAAATATAGAAAATACGATGTAATCATCATGGACGATATACAATTCTTCGCTAACAAGGAGAAATTCCAAGAAGAATTGTTCCATTTATTTGAAACTTTCTACCAAACTAATAGACAACTAGTGTTCTCATCAGATAAGCATCCCAATTTCATCCCAGGACTTGAGGACAGACTGAAGTCTAGATTCAATCAGGGTATGATTATTGATATACCTGCTCCAGACCACGAATCTAGAATCGCTATTATCCGTGCAAAGTGCCTATCAAACAATATAGACATAAACACAGAGATACTGGATTTCCTTGCTGCCAGTGTAGATAGTAATGTTCGTGAGCTTGAAGGGGTAGTTAATGCTATTGTATGCCAAACTCAACTAAAGAATAGACCGCTCTCAATACTAGAAATAAAGAATTTAATAAAGAACAACACAAAACCAAAGAAAAACATATCTGTTAAGGAGGTAATCAAGCTAATTTCTAACTTCTACAATGTAAATGAGGAAAGTGTTTACGATAAAACCCGAAAGAAGGAGGTTGTTAAGCCTCGACAGGTGATAATGTATATTCTACGTGAAGATTTCAATGTCTCTTTCCCATCAATAGGGGAGAAGATGGGTGGTAGAGATCACACAACCGTTATTCACTCTTGCGACAAGGTGAAGGAGGATCTTAAAACAGATACAACCTTGATGGAAGAGATCAGCCAGATCAGAGCAATGATGTAATCTGGGTATATCCTGTGAATATACTGTTGGTCAGTACTGTACACAGATTGTTGATAACTTAGTGATAACTGTGGATATTTATACAAAAAGGTATATATTTAAGTAAAGGTTAATAAGTTCTTCTAGATTATCATTGAGTTATCAACAGTATGACATGGATAAATATGGCTCTGTATAGTCACAAAAAGGAGTTATCACCATATCCACAGGACTAATAATAACAATAAGTATTTAATATAATATAAAGACCGAATATGAATATAGAATGTGTACAAGATAAACTAAGAGAAGCTGTTAACTACGCAGAGCGTATTTCTAGTAAGCATGCGACTCTACCAGTACTGTCTTGTCTATTGTTTGATGCTTCTGAAAAGAATATATTAAAAATTAAATCAACTAATCTAGATCTAGGTATAGAGATCACTATACCAGTCAAAACTATAGAAACAGGCATCGTTGCAGTACCAAGCTCTACACTTAATTCATTCCTAATCAACTCTACAAGCGACGAAAGGGGTATTACACTAGAAAACGTACAGGGTAGTCTCAAAATAAACACTACGCGCAATTCTGGCTTGATTAAGCTACAACCACACGAGGACTTTCCAAGCATACCGAGGGTTTCAAGTGAGAATTCATTTTTCCTAAACTCAACTGACTTTGTTAAGGGATTAAAGTCTGTCTGGTATAGTTCATCCGTTTCAAGTATTAAGCCCGAGCTATCAAGTGTTTATGTGTATTGTGATGGTGACTTTGTTGTATTCGTTGCTACTGACTCATTTAGACTTGCTGAGAAGAAGATAAAGGTAAAGAAAACAAAGGACTTTGGTCAAATACTAATCCCATACAAGAATATTGCCGAGATTATCAAAATTCTCGAGTCTATTAACGACGAAGTTGAAGTGAATCTAGATAAGAATCAAGTTTCATTTAGTTACAAAGGTATATATCTGATGTCTAGAGTTATAGACGGAACATTTCCTGACTATAAACAGATTATTCCAAAAACAACAACTACAGACGTTATTGTTCTTAAGCAGGATTTTGCAAATACATTAAAACTTTCAAATGTTTTCTCTGATAAATTCAATCAGATAAATGTTAAGATCGATCCAACTTCAAAGAAGACTCAAATCAAAACAAAGAATAACGATGTCGGAGAGAATACAACACTACTCGATTCAGCCATAACAGGGGAGGCGGTAGATATCAATTTCAACTACAAGTATATCGTTGATTGTCTGCAGTCTATAGATTCAGATAGTCTCAATCTTGCTTTCAGTGGTCTCAATAAGCCCGTTATAGTTACTCCAGTGTCAGATAATTCATTTAGATATATTGTGATGCCAATGAATAGATAGTATGCAAGAAATATCTAAATTTTTTGATAGAATAAAAAACGTAGCTCTCAAGGAGATTCATAGGAGAGAAACCATAACTTCTATTATTTGCAAAGCAATCAAAGTTAAAATTGATCCTAAAGATATCGAGATAAAGAATAACGCGATAACAGTAAAGGGAAGTCAGGTTATAAAGAGTGAAATTTACATGAAAAAGAAGCAGATAATCGACCTACTTTCTAAAAGTGGTTATAAGATAGTGGATATAAAGTAACTATCTATTTACTCTAAACTCCATAGTTGCCTCTCCCTTGTTGTAAACGTTGTCTGTCACGATTACTTTTATAGTATTTGTATCGTTTATTCCTTCTATATCTTGAGGGATAAAGTTAATTAGATTCGGAGTAGATTCGTTTGATGTTATAAACTTATTGTTTATATACAACTCTGATTTTTTGAGAGGGAACTTACCAGCAGAAGCGATATTTATACTAACGCGGTCGTTCATACTTACTACCTTTTCCTTGTTTACTAATGACAAAGTTACCTTAGGGAAGTTCTCAGGTACATGCACATCATCTTTCTCTGTAGGTATTTGAATGTTAGTCGTCTCTACAAAACCAGGATTTGATATTTTCCAGTTGTTGAACCAATTTCTCACGCCAAATTCCCAGTTTTCAAACTGTGAGTCCTCCTCAGGTTTAGCTTTTGGTTGTCCGTTTGGATTATCTTTATCAACCCATTTTAATATTGTGTGGACGGCAGGGAAGATAACATCTTGTCTTGTTTCTTGGGGTGTATATTCAGTTGCTAGCTTCTTTGAAATCGTATCAATCTGATATCCTGCTCCACCATTCCATATTCCTCTTAGTACAGGTTTTGCATCGATAGGTGTAGGTTCAGGCTTTTTAAAAGTTTCCTTTGCTAGGTCACCGTTAATTTCTGCCATGAAAGCACCCCATACAGGAGTAATGATTGTTCCAGCTACCTTTTTATCCATAGACGTATTGTCGTTTTTACCTGCCCAAGCACCAACAACAATGTTAGGTGTATAGCCTTGTATCCATACGTCTCTAAAATCATTTGTTGTTCCGGTCTTTGTAGCTACTTGTCTGCGGAGATTCTCTACAACACTTGTGATTGACTCAAGACGAACAGTTGGATCTGATAGTATATCGTTAATTTGTCTGGCAACTTGAGCAGGTATTGCTTGTGAAGGATTTAACTCTGATTCCTCCAATACATTTCCATTGGCATCTTCAACTTTTAATATTGATCTATATGGATTTCTAAGTCCATCGTTAGCAAAAACACCATAGGCACTAGTTAATTCCAGTAGGGAAACCTCTCCACCCCCTAGAACCAATGTTAAACCGTATCTATCTGGGTTTGTAAGGCTTGTAATACCCATGGCACGCGCAGTGTTAATTGAATCGTAAATGCCGGCTAGATACAAGGCTTTTACAGCAGGAATGTTTCGTGAATGTGCCAACGCTTTTCTAATAGACTCTGGCCCTTCAAATAGACCATCGTAGTTCTCTGGGGAATAACAAATCTTCTGATTATCAGTTGGATTCTTAGGCTTACCTTCAGGAGTACACTGTGATGAAAACTCAGTCTTTACATCAAATAGGACTGTGTCAGGAGTATAGCCTTTCATAAAAGCTGTGGCGTATACGAATGGCTTAAATGTTGATCCTGGTTGTCTGTAAGCTGTGGCAATATTGAAGTTACCAAAACCAGGCTCAAAGTAATTCTTAGAACCAACCATAGTCAGTATATCGCCAGTTTTAGGGTCAATAGCCACCATAGCAGTATTACTTGCATTGAATGACTTCTCTAGTGTTGGTGAGAAGTTTGTAATAACCTTCTCTGCTTTCTGTTGAATGTTGTAATCAAGTGTTGTTGTAACCTTTAGTCCACCTTCTTCCACCATACTTTCTCCATACTTGTTAACTAGATATTCTTTTACATATAAAGAAAAATGCGGAGCTCTGATGCCAGTAGTGTTTTTTTCAAGGAAAACAACCTCTTCTTTCTTTGCTGCGTCATATTCTTCCTTTGAAATACTTCCAGTATCTAGCATCTGCTTCAATACTAAGTTTTTTCTCACATCAAGTCTGTCCTTGTTCTGACCATAGGGAGAATAGAAACTCGGTGCTTGGGGGATTGCTGCTATATATGCTGCTTCCGCCAATGTTACGTCCTTAGCTGACTTACCAAAAAATAACTTACTTGCTTCTTCAACTCCATAAACACTACCTCCATACGGATTCTCGTTAAGATATGTATAGAGTATTTGATCCTTGTCTAGAACCTTCTCAAGTTTTAGTGCCAAAACCCACTCTTTGATTTTACGAGTGATAGTTTTGTCTTTTGTTAGTATGGAATTCTTAATAACCTGTTGAGTTATGGTTGAACCTCCCTGGGTTACTCCAGATCCTGGGGTTATGTTAGAAAGAACCGCTCGAACTATTGATGTTGGTTCAATACCATTATGTGTATAGAAGTTCTGATCCTCGATAGCTATTGTAGCTTTCTTGATTTTTTCAGAGATATCGTCAAAAGGGATGATAGTTCTTTTAGCATCTGCATGTATATCGTAAAGTAGTACTTGGCCTGTTCGGTCAAATATTTTTGTTGATTGAGAAACCTTTCTAGTTTCAAATGCACTTAAGTCAGGTATTTGAAGGCTAGTAAACCATATCGTCAAAATACCGCCAGAAATAAAGCCAAATGATATCAGTAGTACTAGTAGGGGTTTCAAAATACGCCACTTCAGAGAATTGAAAAAACTCTTTCTTCTGCTCATTTAGAAATTTTAGCATAAATATGCTACATTACATAGTAATAAACCAAAAAATATATGTTTAATTTTAATAGAAAAATAGACGTGGTGACTGATGAAAATAGCATAGATTCATTCCTAAATAGGGGAGTTGAGGCTGTTTTTCCAAATAAGGACTTCCTAAAAAGTAAGTTAATAAAAGGAGAGAGACTTACGTTCTATCTAGGAGTTGATCCAACAGGCAAAACTCTGCATTTGGGTCACGCTATACCCCTAAAGAAATTGGGAGAGTTGCAAAAACTCGGTCACCAGATAATTTTTCTAATCGGTGATTTCACAGCGATGATTGGTGATCCTACAGACAAAGGTGCAGCACGTAAGAAACTAACACGTGAACAAGTTCTAGAGAATTGTAAGGAATACCAAAAGCAAGCAAGTAAATTCATTTCATTTGAAGGTGCTAATAAAGCACAGATGAAGTTTAATTCTAAGTGGCTCAACGCTATGAATTTCGGAGACGTGCTAGAGCTCGCTTCACAGATGACAGTTGATCAAATGCTTAAGAGAGATATGTTCCAAAAAAGAATGGCTGAAGACAAGCCAATCTTTATCCATGAATTCATGTACCCACTAATGCAAGGTTATGACTCAGTTGCGATGGACGTAGATGGTGAGATAGGGGGGAATGATCAGACATTTAACATGCTTGCAGGTCGTGATCTAATGAAATCAATTAAGAATAAAGAAAAGTTTGTTATAGCCACAAAGCTCCTAACTGATTCATCTGGTAAGAAAATGGGAAAGACCGAAGGAAACATGGTTAGTCTGGATCAGACAGCAGAAGATATCTTTGGAAAAGTTATGAGTTGGAGCGATAATCTGATTATTCCAGGATTTGAGATTATCACCAACGTTCCACTTGGAGAAATCTCAGAGATTAAATCAAAAATAGAATCAGGTGCAAATCCAAAAGAATTCAAGATGAAGCTAGCAAGTGAAATAGTCGGTTTGATACACGGACAGGAAAGTGTAGAAAAGGCCCGAGCAAGTTTTGATAAAGCTTTCACAAAAGGTGAGGTACCGGATGATATCCAGATAATCAAAGTTAAAAAGGGAACCACAGTTAAAGAAGCGCTAGTATCTAGTGGTGCAGTTGCATCAGGCGGCGCTTTAGAGCGATTACTTGATGGCAATGCAATCAAGTACGCAGGTACTGACGAGGTAATAAAAGATAAATTTCTAAAGGTAGAAGACTTAAAGAGTAACAAGTTAAAAATAGGAAAAAAGGACTTTAGACAAATAGAGATTGAGTAACACAAAAGCCCCGATCGGGGCTTTTGTGTTTATAAGTAATTCTAAGTATTACTCCTCCCAACGATCCTTGAATGGATCTACCTCCTCGTCTAGGTCGCCGTCCTCACTCTCCTCATCCTCATCATCCAAAAGTACATCACCAGCAATTAACTCTGGATCAAGAACTTTCTCTTCATCATCTAAAATAATCTCTTTTGTTTCGTCAGTTTTCTCTTCTGTATCTTCACTCGTACTTTTATTTTCCTTTGTTGAAGCTTTCTTTGCTTTTGGCATATAAATTATCTTTTCTTTATTTATAATTTCTAGATTTGATATTTGTAACAAAACTCTTAATAATTTGCAAATACATTTATCTGGGGATAACCATTTTACTATCAAACTTGCGGTGAGACTCATGAGCTTGGCAGGTGAGGGCAACCGCTATCGCGTCGTATTCGTCATCGAGGGCTTTCTTTTTGCTCATCTTAATCAGTAGTGGAATCATTTTTATAATACTACTCTTGTCACTGCCACCATGTCCGGTTATTGCGACCTTTATTTGTGGTGGACTATATTCAAAAATAGGAATTTCTTTTAAACTTGCTTCATATGATATCACTCCGCGGGCTTCGGCCACTTTCATTGCGGTTTTTTGATTCTTGGTGATGAATAAAGATTCAATTGCCATTACATCAGGCTCATATTCGTTAATTATAAAATTAACTCTCTGCCCAAGATCTTTAAGGCGAATATGAAAATCGTCTTTAGGGTTTGTGGTAAAACACTCTGAGTGTATCAAAGTTTTATCATTCACAACCGCAATTCCTATTCTGTCGTATCCTGGATCTATACCGAGTATTGTCATTAGACTATTATATCTAATTCAAGAGTAAATTACTCCGCGTTTGTATAAACATCCTGAACCTCATCGTTCTCCTCAAGTGCCTCAACTAGTGCTTGTAGTTTCTCAATGTCAGCATCTTCAAGTGGCATGGTCATATTTGGAACCAGACCATCAGGGCCTTTTGTAAAAGCCCAAGCAGCACTTCCTTGTGCAGCAAGCTCGGTCTCGTGTTTCGCAAGAATCGCTTTTATTTCTTGAGCGGCTTTATTACGATTGTCTGTTAGTGCTTCGATAAGAATAGCTATACCACCTGGGCCATATGCTTCATAAGTTACATTTTCCATCGCGGCACTATTGTCTGTGGTAGCTTTTTTAACTGCTCGTTCAATAGTGTCATTTGGCATATTTTCTTTCTTTGCTTTCTCGATAGCCAGAGCAAGGCCGGGAGACTTCAGATTACCTCCTGCCTTTTTTGCTTCTACAGTTATAAAACGCACTAACTTTCCGAAAACCTTACTCTTTTGACCATCGTTCTTTGCCTTCTGATGTTTAATTTTTGAAAATTTATTATGTCCTGCCATATATTTATTTTATTACACTATATTAATTTATTTGATTTAATATTCAAGTGCCCATATGCCTTGTCCGTTACGCTGCGCCCTCTAGGTGTTCTCTCAAGTAGTCCGAGTTGGATAAGATATGGCTCGTATACTTCTTCTATCGTAGCTTGTTCTTCTGATAGGGCAGCAGCGATAGTGTTGAGTCCCACCGGTCCACCGCCGAACTTCTCGATCATTGTTTTTAGTATATCTCTGTCAGCTCCGTTTAAACCTATATCATCAACACCCAACATTTTCAATGCTTTCTCAACAATATCTTTTGTTAATGGACTCTTCTGTATCTGTGCATAGTCACGACAACGCTTTAGGAAATAGTTTGCTGTTCTCGGAGTGAATCTACTTCGTGATGCAATCGCCTTGATAGCATCGTCATGAATATCAATGTCGAGAATCTTAGATGAACGCTTAATGATCTGACCAATCTCTTCTTGTGTGTAGAATTCTAGTTTGAAAACGCCACCAGAGAAGCGGGAACGAAGGGGAGAGGAGATCATTGCTATACGAGTAGTTGCCGCAATCAAAGTAAAAGATGGAAGTTCAAGCTGAATAGTTCTCGCTGATGGTCCTTTGCCAATGATAATATCCAAGACACCACTTTCCATTGCAGGATACAAAACTTCTTCAATTGCCTTATTCAATCTGTGGATCTCGTCGATGAAAAGAATATCTCCATGTGAAAGATTTGTTAAAATTGATGCTAAATCTCCAACTTTAAGAATCGCTGGACCAGAAGTTACTTTCATTTGTGCACCCGTCTCTTTGGCTATGAGGTGGGCGAGGGTAGTTTTACCTAAACCGGGTGGTCCATAGAATAAAATATGCTCTGGTGGATGTTTTCTTTCCTGTGCTGCTGTTAAAAGTATATGCAAATTATCCTTGATAGACTGTTGTCCAATATAGTCTGGCCAATGGGAAGGTCTCAGGGTCTGGTCTAGGTAACCATTATCTACAACCCCTTCACTTGAGCCCTCTTTTGATGTAGTCTTATTTTTACTTGACATAATTATTAATCTATGCTAAGCTATTGGCACAGTGATCAAATGGTAAGTAATGACCTTTTACAGACGCAATCGGATTCATAATTCTCTAAACAATATGCCTTGTTTACTCAAGACATCTGATGTATCTTTGAGGACGTTCTGGTTATACACCTTGTGTGTATTTACTGGGTCTATCCTTGACGATACGTTTAACTTTTGGTGATCGCATTGAAAGTATTGTTTAGAGAATTACGCATCCGATCTACCCTTAATATTACTCTCAATTTTATATAAATTCAATTGACACCAGCTCCTTTAATCGTTTGAATTAATCTTCAATCGTTATAACTCTCTCAAGTTCATCAAGTGATGTAACTCCTTTTAAAATTTTCATAATACCATCTTGTTTTAGGGTAAGAATTCCTTGTGGGGCAGCTGCTTTTTCTATATCATCCGCACTTGGATTCATATCAATAACAGAATTTACCTCAGGAGTAATCAAAGTTCCTTCGTATATACCAATTCTGCCTTTATATCCTGTGTGATTACATATATCACAACCATTTGCGGTGTATACCTTCTCTGGAATTGGAGGAATTTCACTTTTATCAAAGACAGTTTCTAGAACTTTATCAATCTCTGCTTTTATTTTTCCTTCATAATTAACTGGAGTCTTACATGAATCACAAAGTTTGCGCACCAATCTCTGAGCAAGGACTATATTAATAGCCGAACTCATGATTTTTGAATTTATACCGAGGTCAATCAAACGGGGGAATGAGCCCGCTGCACTGTTGGTGTGTAGAGTTGAGAAAACCAAGTGTCCTGTAAGTGCAGAGTTAACTGCAATGGCTGCTGTTTCGCTATCTCGGATCTCACCAACCATGATTATGTCAGGGTCTTGTCTAAGTGCTGATCTCAATCCATCAAGGAATGTATATCCCTTGTCGTTTGTCTGTGTCTGAACAATACCTGGTAAATGGTATTCTATCGGGTCTTCGATTGTAATGATTTTTACACTTGGACTGTGAACTTTCTTTAGGAAAGCATACAGAGTTGTCGTTTTACCTGAGCCTGTTGGTCCAGTCGTAAGAAGCATTCCATTTGGTTTCTCTATTTCTTTTAGAATTATATTTAAAAGTTTCTGTGGAATACCAAGTTCTTCTAGTGGAACGCCGATTGATTTTGGATTTAGTATACGTAGCACTATTGATTCGTTGTATGCGCCAGGCAAAATTGATGTACGGATTTCCATTGTTGTTTCGCCGACCTGCACACTGAATCTTCCGTCCTGTGAATCTTTTTTGATATTCAACTTAAGTCCTGAAAGGAGTTTTATTCTTGAAAGTAAAAGACCAAATGTGTCCTTATCAAAATTTAGAACTTTAACCAACACTCCATCTAGTCTATAGCGAAGAGTAATGTATTCTTCCTCTGGTTCTATGTGTATATCTGATGCACCTAGAGAAATTGCACCCGCAAGGATTGTTTCAAGTATTCTTGAAACGCGGTAACTTTTCTTCATACTCAAAGTCTCCTCCAATATCTGGACTATTGTTGGTAGGGAACTAGCTTTTTCTATAATCGCATTGATTTCTTCACTAGCAATATCCAACGATCCAGCCTTACTCTCATATGCAAATGAGAGATCTTTGTATGAGTTCCATGCTTTTTCAAGACTTTGCATTGAGCAGATAAATAGAGTAGGTGCTAAACCCTTTGCTTCTAGTCCTTTTAATATCTCTTTAACCCTTTCGTCTTCCGGGTTACGTGCTGCAACTTTTATTTTCTTATCGACTAGTCCAAAAGCTACTACTTTGTTATCTCGAGCCACCTTTTCTTCTATGTGTCTTAGAGCGTCAGTATTGATAAGGGTGACTGTAAGATCGATGTATTCAACTGAATATTTTGCTGAGAGTAACTGAACAAGTTCCTCCTCTTCTTTTTTTAAGAGATCACTTAGTTTTCTATTCTGCTTATCTTCATCAAATTGAATCATGTTTTGGAAAGTTATTTGGATTAATTATATACGACAAGGGCATTTTGGCTTGTATTGACAAATAGGGTTTATACGTGCTATAATATGTACATATGAATACGCAGTTCTTTGCCAGTTTGAGGGTCATTGTTTTGACCATCGCCGTCCTCGTCTTGGTTGGTTGCGCGAGCAGCAAACCCACGAGGTATGTCGCAGTCGCGGGTAGTGGCACCAACAGGGTGCTGGTGCCGGTAGAGGCGCAGAAGGCGCCGAGCAAGTGGCGGATCTGGAATTCGGGAGGGGTAAAGGGCGAGTATGTTCTCGCCCCTGCCGATCCGATTCCGAGTCGCTACATGCCACCGAACCCGGTGAAGAACCGGAGTGGATCGTTCACCTATGGGTCTAGGATTCAATCATCGTACTCGCAAGGGACGGTGAATAGCTCCAGTCATTATTGGGATCAGAATGGTCCCAATACACAAACGCAGCAGTCCACTTGGAAATCCGGCTACTATTATCAGGAGCCGGACCCCTACGGAAGACGCTACGACCACCGTGACTTCCAGGCTGCGCCCGCGCAGCCGCTCAAACCCATCCAGAAGTAAATCTGGACATCGCCCAGCATGCGCACCTTTCGAGGTCCGCATGCTGGTTTTCTTTTTATCAAATGCTATTATCTAAACATGAAAAAAATAGTCACAACTTCAATAGCAGAAACGGAGGCCCTGGCAAAGTCATGGCTCGATTCGCTATCTGGTCGTGATGATCAAGCAACTATTGTTGGATTATACGGTAACCTCGGCGCAGGGAAGACAACTTTTTCGCAATCAGTTGGTAAAGCTCTAGGAATTAAAGAAACAATGACTAGTCCTACTTTTGTTATAGAGAAAATATACGAGACAACACATCCCACTTTCAAAAGACTCGTACATATAGATGCATACAGATTAGAAAGTGGCGCTGAATTACAGGTGCTTAGCTTTGAAGAATTAGTTTCAAACAAAAACAACCTTATTCTTATAGAATGGCCAGAAAATGTAAAATCGATTCTTCCAGAAGACCACACTAAAATCAACTGTGAATTCGTAGATGAAAATACTAGACAGTTTTCTTTTTAAAACTTGTAAATACACCTACAATTACAAAAACTAGAAAGAAGAATTGAACGTAAATCGTAGAGAAGACGGAAGCCTGACTAATAAGTGCAATTATTCCATTTCCTTTACAAATAGATGAAATAGCTCCAGTGCAGAAAAGGTCGTTAACAAAGAAACTCATTCTCATAAGTCTAGGTATTAAGTTAAAAAGGCCGAAGAACAAAAATATAATACTAAACAAATCAAGAGATTTACTAGATTCTATTTTCTTTGAAAAAAGCATTATAGCCAAGACTATAACAATAAGAGAGACTAGTATTTCCGTTAGTAAGGCATAACCAAATATTCCTGATCTTATGATCTCAGTAAGTGAAAGGGTCTTAATAGCTGGAAACAGGTACACAAGAGCAAATATAGCAATTAAGGCGTTTATTAAATATATTGTTTTTTTCATGGGTACAATATAACATTTTTAATTACATTGAGGTACAGTAAATTACTGGTTTTGTGGTTTGTCATACATTAAGTACAGTTTCTGACTCTTGCATTAAAGATTATCTTAAGATAATCTTAGAGTACTATGATAAAGAGAAATATCAAACAAGAAATCATTGGTCTAAAGGAGCTTCGTGACAATACCGAGACATACATTAGAGAGGTAGAAAAGGGAAAATCTTTTCTGGTTATGCGTCGTTCACAACCTATTTTTAAAATAGCACCTGTGGATGAATGGGGGGATAAAGGACAGTGGGATACTGCCATTGATTTCACTAAAATAAAAAAGGGTGGAATATCAGCTAAAGATCTAATGAGAATAGTGCATAAGGCATATGGATCAGATTTTCAAATTTCTTAAAAAACTTGATGTTAAACAACAGAAGGTAATCAGAGAGGTGCTAGATAAAATTTATAAAAAAGATTTTACAGGTCTGGATATCAAGAAATTAAAGGTTAGAAATAACCACTTTCGAGTTCGAAAGGGAGGTATTCGCATTATATATTCATACTCATCGTCTGAATTAATACACATTATTAAGATAGACTTTCGAAATGACAATACCTATTAGATTACTAAATTTAAGGTAGAATAGAGGTATGGAAAAAACCACAAAACGCCTAGTCCTACTAGACTCACACGCTATTCTTCACCGTGCATACCACGCTTTGCCTGACTTTATGTCTGCAAAGGGTGAGCCTACAGGAGGACTATATGGCCTTACGACAATGTTGATGAAAATAGTAGATGAACTAAAGCCTGACTATATAGTGGCTTGTTATGACTTGGCTGGCCCGACTTTTCGTAAAGAAGTTTACAAAGACTATAAAGCTGGTCGTGTAAAAGCTGAAGACGATTTGATTGCGCAGATGAATAGATCAAGAGATATTTTCAAGGCTTTTAATATTCCAATTTACGATAAGCCAGGTTTTGAAGCTGACGATATGTTGGGAACTATTGTTGAGCAATTAAAAGATGACGAGGCGGTTGAGATAATTATCGCTTCTGGAGATATGGATACTTTGCAATTGGTGAAAGGCAAAAAGGTTCAGGTCTATACTTTGAAGAAGGGAATTAAGGATACTATTATTTATGATGAAAAGGGTGTGAAGGAGAGATTTGGATTTGGTCCGCTACTTCTACCAGATTACAAAGGTCTTCGTGGTGATCCTTCAGATAATATTATTGGTATAAAGGGAATCGGCGAGAAAACCGCTACAACATTGATTACTGAGTTCGGAGGAATTACTGATATTTATAAAGCACTAGATAAAAATGGGGCCGATGAGAAATTCAAAGCTGTAGGAATTACTGAAAGAATTGTTGCTTTACTTCGTGAAGGAAAAGAGGAAGCGGAATTTAGTAAAATGTTGGCCACAATACGTCGCGATGCGCCGATAACTTTTTCTCTACCTGAAGAATTCAAAAAGGGAATTGATGTAGATAAGGTTATAAATCTATTCAATGAATTGGACTTCCGTGCCCTAGGTGCACGCTTGAAGAATGTATTGGGAATAGAATCAACAGCAGAAGCAAAGGAGAAAATCGAAAAGGTAGAACAAGAAATCGATAAATCTGAATTAATTAAAACTTCTATCGCACTCTGGATTTTGAATTCAAATATTACAGATCCAAAACTTGATGATATTTTTAATTTTGCAAAGACAGAAGATTTCAATAAAGCAAAGGATATTATTTTTGCTGAACTAGATAAAAGGGGACTACGTAAGGTTTTCGATAACATTGAAGCGCCAATAATACCTATAGTAGAAAAGATGGATACAAAGGGTGTAAAGATTGACGTAGCCTTTTTGAAGAATCTTTCAGAAACATATCATGCAGAACTTTCAAAGCTAGAAAAAAAGATTTGGGAATATGCTGGGGTAGAGTTTAATATTAATTCACCTAAACAATTGGGCGAAATTATTTTCGATAAGATGGCTTTGACTGCGAAAGGTTTGAAGAAAACATCTGGCGGTGCCCGCTCAACTCGTGAATCAGAATTGGAGAAACTTCGTGATGCACACCCGATGATTCCATTGCTTTTCGAGTATCGTGAACTGCAGAAGCTTCTCTCAACATACATTGATACAATCCCAACACTTGTTGATGATAATGATCGACTACATGCACATTTCTTACAGGCGGGAAGTACAACTGGACGTATGGCATCACAAGGTCCTGGACTTCAGAATATTCCTGTAAAAACTGAACTTGGTCGTGCTATCCGCAAGGCTTTCATTGCTGAGAAAGGTTTTGTTGTTTGTGCTCTAGACTATTCTCAAATCGAACTTCGTATCGCTGCGTTTTTGTCAGAGGATCCAAAGTTGATTGATATTTTTACTAAAGGTGAAGATGTGCATGCGGCTGTTGCGAGTCAGGTTTTTGAGGTTCCGATGGATAAGGTAGACAAAGAAATGCGTCGCAAGGCAAAGGTTATTAACTTCGGAATTCTATATGGAATGGGCGTGACTGCTTTGCGTACAAACTTGGGTGAGGGAACAGATCGTGCTGAAGCACAGAAGTTTTATAATGAATATTTTGCAAAGTTCTCTGGTCTTGCGCAGTATTTGGATAAAGTAAAAGCTGAAGCAAAGAGGAATGGATATACAGAGACTTTCTTTGGACGCAGAAGATATTTTGAGGGAATAGATTCGAAAGTTCCATTTATTCGCGCTATGGCTGAGAGAATGGCTATCAACGCACCTATTCAGGGTACGAATGCGGATATCGTGAAGATTGCGATGAAAAGGATTGATGATTATCTAACTGAAAAGAAATATGGAGATGATGCGCAGCTGATCCTACAGGTGCATGATGAATTGGTTTATGAAATTCGCGAATCAAAAGCTAAAGAAATAGCTGAGGAAATTAAAAATATTATGGAGTCAGTAGTGCGACCGGAGGACATACATGGTATCAAGCTCACGGCGAACGCGGCGGTGGGGAAGAATTGGGGAGAGTTGAAATAATTATATGATCTATTTTTATTACGGAACTGATATAAATAAAGCTCGCAGGAAAGCACATGAGCTTATTGACTCTTTGCAAAAGAAAAAACCGGACGCATCTTTTTTTAAGATTGATTCTGAAAGTTTCAGTGTCGAAAGGATAAGTGAGTATATCGAGAGCCAAGGACTTTTTTCAAATAAGTACATAGTTTTCCTAGACAGACTTTGTGAAAAAAAAGAAATTAAGGAGTCTTTTGTGGATTTACTCAAGGAAATAAGTGAATCAGAGAACATTTTTATTGTTCTTGAAGGAAAGCTTGATAAAGCTACTGCGACTAAGATAGAAAAGAAGTCTGAGAAGTTTCTAAATTTTTCTTTAGAAGAAGCGCCAGAAAAGCCAGTCTATAATGCATTTGCTTTGGCTGATGCCTTTGCAAGAAGAGATAGGAAGAATGCTTGGATGTTATATAGAAAATCAATAGATGCAGGTGAAGCACCTGAGGCTTTGCACGGAATGATTTTTTGGAAAGTAAAAACTTTGATTCTGTCTGGCTATGGTGGTGATTGGAAAAAGGATGAGTTGATAAAAGCAATGAATAAGTTAGTTGTTCTGTACCATGATGCAAGAAGAGGGAAGCATGAATTAGAGACTGGGATGGAAGCGTGGTTGCTTAGTATATAATTTACATCTTACCTTTCTTTTGTAATACTATACCCATGTCTTTTTCTTTAGAAAATACAAAATCATATCTTCGTGGTAAATACGTTCCATTTAGTGATGCTAATTTGAGTATCGCTAGTTCATCTGTGTTGTACGGAATGAGTATCTATACAGTTTATAATGTTATCTATAAGGATGGGGAACTATATGCATTTAGATTAGAAGATCACTACAAGAGATTATGTAGGTCTGCCAATATAATGGGGATGTTACCATTTGAGCAATTCATCTCTTTTGAAAAGTTTGTTGAAGTTGCTTCTAATTTGTTAAAGGAAAATGATATTAAAGAAAATGTATTGGTACGCGTAGCATATTTCATTGATGAAAATGCAATCGGAACAAAGATAAATGGATTGAAAACCGAGATGTCTGCATATGTTTTGCCGATGAAACCATTTTATAGCAAACCAGCTATAGACACTTGTATCTCGTCTTGGATTCGTGTTGCCGATAATATGATTCCACCTCGAGCAAAGGTAAACGGTAGTTATGCAAATGCTTGTTTGATGAAGAATGAAGCTCTGCTCAAGGGTTTTGATGAAGCTATTGCTATCAATAGTGCAGGATATATTTCTGAAGCAACCGTCGCCAATATTTTTATAGTTAAGGATGGAAAAATATTTACTCCAGACACTAACAGCGATATTCTCGAAGGTATTACTCGCAATACTGTTATAGCTATAGCTAAATGGAAGGGGATTGAGTGCATTGAAAAGAAAGTAACAAAAGATGAATTGATGAATGCGGATGAAATTTTCCTTTCAGGAAGCTCGGCTAATATTGTTTCAGTTGGAAGTGTTGATGGTAAAAAAATACCAAGTAAAGCTATTACTACCGAGTTTGCAAAACTTTATGATGATGTAAGGCAAGGAAAGGTTGGGGAGTTTAAAAATTGGTTGATGAAGGTATAGATATAATATAAAAAAACGACCCCTTGCCAAAGGGGGTCGTCTCGCGTTTGAGGGCGGAGGAATCAAGGTGGACCCGCTACTTTTCGCCGGTAGGCAGCGATGGCGGCGTCGTATCGAGACACAACCTCAAACACCTTCGTTCCTAGTCGGAACCGATGCAACTTTGTGGTGCATCCATCGTGTGTCTCCATTTCCCTGAGTACTCCATCGTAGTCGGTATAGCAGCAAAGCACAGTGACATCATCGCTGTTCTTCGCTGCACTCCGTAGCATGGCCGGGCCACCAATGTCGATGTTCTCGATAGCCTTTTCGAGCGTGACGTCACTTTTCGCCACAGTGTCCTCGAAAGGATACAGGTTCACGACGACGAGATCAATGGGGTCGATGCCGAGTTCAGCAATTGTCTGGACATGGCCGGCATCTGCTCGTTTGTAGAGGATACCACCATGAACCTTGGGGTGTAGGGTTTTCACGCGACCATCGAGGCACGCCGGGAAACCTGTGTGATCCGAGACATCTGTCACAGGAACACCAAATCCCCTTATTGCCTCGGCAGTCCCACCTGTTGACAGGATCCTGACGCCGTATTTGGCGTACAGTACACGTACAAAACCCTCAAGACCTGTTTTGTCGGAAACAGATATCAGTGCCGTTTTGATTTTTCCGCTCATACTACTTATCCCTTCAGAATAGTTGATTTATACCGCATCACCCCATACTCTGGGATGAATCCGTATTAAATCTAACTCAAATACACACTTCGTCAAGTTTGTGCGGCTAGTTGGAATCGAACCAACGACCCACTCCTTAAAAGGGAGATGCTCTACCGACTGAGCTATAGCCGCATTTTGGAAACTATATCATATTTTATCTAAAGTGGAAGGTCAAATGCGAAATATCCAGCACCAGTAAAGATTAGACAGATTGATATGATAAAAAGAATCAGGAAATAATTCACACCATCAGTAAGGAAAGCTTTGGCCTTTACCTTACCAAATAGTCGTACTCCAAGTAGTATAGCTGTAAAAAGGGCAGCAAGTTGTGTATACAAACCGACAATCAATAGAACAGAAAGTACACCCTCTAGAGCCGCTGTTTTTATATTAGTCTTGTATTTACCATAAGCCCAAAGAACTAGAACCAATCCAAGAGTTAATCTCAATAAAAGTGGTGCAAATCCAGAATATGAAAGAAGTGGTGGAAAGATTGAAAACATTTGATATTTGATTAAATTAATATAAAGTAATGATATGGTATCACAAATTCATTTACTACTCCATGATATAAGAAGTACACACAACGTCGGCGCCATTTTCCGTACAGCAGACGCAGCTGGTGTAAAGAAAATATACTTGTCGGGATACACACCCGCACCGATAGATCGATTTGGTAGAGCTAGGCCAGACATCTCTAAGGCTTCGCTTGGAGCAGAGAAGACTGTTGCCTGGGAGTCTGTAACTGATCAGGTTGAATTAATAAAAAAACTAAAGAAGGAAAAATTCCAGATAGTTGCATTGGAGCAGGACAAGAAGGCAGTTAACTATAAAGATCTCAAGAAAAGCGAAAACATATTACTAGTACTAGGTAATGAGGTTGATGGAGTAGATAAAGATATATTAAGTCTATGTGATGATATTGCAGAGATACCAATGCTTGGAATGAAAGAGTCGCTCAATGTCTCTGTTTCAGCTGGAATAATGCTCTACTCTTTAATCTGATGAACATTGCAGTAATGTGTCCCACGACCACCCACAACCATTCTTGTGATAATACCTTTGCAACCCTTCTTTTGACATTTTGTTCCGGTCTTTCTGTATGCGCGATGCTTTTCTTGGAATTGTCCGCGCTCTCCGTCGATGTTTCGATAGTCGGACATTGAATCGCCGCCAAAATCTATACCCATTTTTAAAGTTGATTGAATTGCTTTATACAGCTCCTTAAGCTTAATATCCTTCACATTCTTAACCAATGTTTCTGGATGAATACCAGCACGCCAAAGACTTTCGTCGGCATATATGTTTCCGATTCCTGCTATGACAGTTTGGTCCATCAACACTAGTTTTATTTTCCCAGTTTCTTTTTTATTAATTTGATTTTTAAATATTGAAAAAGTAAAAGCTTTTTCCAGAGGTTCCGGTCCAATACCTTTCAGATGAACTGTCTCATGCATTGTCGGGGTAGGGAGCAGTGTAACCTTGGCGAACTTACGAGTATCACAAAGTTCCATCGTCTTACCATTTGAAAGTGTGATAATGAATCTTATAAAACGATTGAAAGGATCCTTTCTATTGTAATTACCATACATAACATGACCAGTCATCTTCATGTGAATTAAAATAGTATGACCGTTTGAAAGATGAATGAGAATATTCTTTGCGCGACGAGTTACGTTTAAAATCTTTGCACTTTTTATTGTTTTCTTAAAATATTTAAAATACTCAGGATCTTTTATTGTATCTCCGCCATGAAAATAAGGGCTATTATACTCAGTCCATACATCGGTAATAACCAAACCGCTTAATACACGGTTTAGTCCTGAAACTGTGGTTTGTACTTCTGGCAATTCTGGCATACAATTCTTATATCATACATTTACAAATGAAACACTACAAACATCTTTTTATAGCATTTTTTGCAATAACTATTTTAGGAACTCCTTGGTTGGTTTCTGTTCACAAGCCTAGTAGTAAATTTGTGAATAATTTGTTTGCATACGTAAAAGTAAATTACAGCGCGGCTTTTTTTCAGGAGAGCGTAACATTAGCTCAACTACAGTACAAGTATGATCAGGCAAAGAATGGTCAACAAAAGATACGAGTATTCATCATGCCGGGACACGAGCCGGATGCTGGTGGAACACAATTCGGTTCACTCAAGGAGCGTGATATGGTTGTTGATCTCGCGAAACATCTAGAAGGATATTTATCTAATGATCCACATTTTGAAGTTATTGTTGGAAGAGATAAAAAAAACTGGAATCCAACGATCGAATCATATTTTAAGAATAACTGGGAAGATATAATCTCTTTTGTTAACAACAGTAAGAATGAAATGATTAGACTTCTAAGTAGCGGTAGACTATACAGACTTGAGGAAGGTGTTGTTGAGCATAATGATTTGCCAAAGAGTGCAGCGCTGAGACTATATGGAATAAATAAATGGAACAATGAGAATAATACAGATATAGCAATTCATATACACTTCAATGACTATAGAAGATCTAATACATCAGTACCGGGAGAGTACACAGGTTTTTCAATTTATGTTCCGGAAAGACAGTATTCAAATGCAACATCAACTCGTGTGATTGCAGACCATCTTTTTAAAAGACTATCTAGATATAATCCAGTAAGTAACCTACCAGATGAAGATGTTGGGGTTGTGCAGGAACAAGATCTTATAGCTATCGGTGCATACAATACAGCGAATTCTGCAAGTCTTCTAATCGAATATGGATACATATATGAGCCACAGTACTTGGATGAGACTGCGAGAAATATAACCATTAAGGACCAGGCATATCAAACATATCTCGGAATTCAAGATTTCTTTGGTAGTGAGAATCTAGGTGTGGCTTATGACACTTTAACCCTGCCTCATACATGGAAGAATGATATTAGCTCAAACAAATTTGATAGAAAGGATGTATTGGCATTACAGAGTGCTCTTTTGTTAGAGGGATTTTATCCACCAGGTGATAAGACAAAAAACGAATGTCCTCGCACAGGAAAATTTGCTGCATGCACCATCAGCGCCATTTCTAATTTTCAAAAGAAACACGGTATTACTGACGAGAAAAATATTGTTGGTGAGAAGACAAGAAACGTACTAAATAATCTATACTCTTCGGTTATCAAATAAAGTCTTTTTGATTTCCTCTCTTGCGACTTCCGCATCACTCCAAACAGTTTTTGTGCCATTAGGTCCCATGATAAATGGATCGGTACCTTTACCTGTGATTAAAATGTTGTCACCAGTTTTTGCTAGGGAAATAGCCTTTGCCATCGCTTGTCTACGATCCATTATTATCTCAGGTTTCTTATTTGTAATTCCACTAGCAACGTCGTTTACGATTTGATCTGGATTTTCATCGTAAGGATCTTCGTCTGACAGAATTATGTGACTACAGAACTTATCGGCTATTCTACCCATTTCTTTTCTTTTCCAATTGTCACGACCGCCTCCGGTTCCGCCTAGAATACAGATATTTTTTTGATCCTTGAATATTGTGTAGAATTTTTCTAGTGAGTCAGGAGTGTGGGCATAATCAACGACTACATTATAATCCTGACCAGCTTCGACAAACTGAACTCTACCAGGTACGTCTTTAAAATTAGCGATTGCTTTTCTGATTATTTTTTCATCAATGCCAATTGCCTTTGTATATTCAAATGCTGCTGAAACATTGTATTTGTTGAAGTCGCCAAGTAGGGGAGTCTCCAAATCATTTTTAATGCTGTATCTAATTTTTACATCCGCATCGAAAGCTAGGAACTTATCAGCTTCTTTATCATCTCCATTTGCAACTAAAACACGAGGTCTCTTCTTTGAGTGTGCAAGTTGCTTAACGATCTCTAGTTTTGCATCTCGGTAATTCTCAAAAGATCCGTGAGCGTCAATATGCTCAGGTGAGATATTTGTAAAAACGAAACCATCAAGATCGATGAATTTGTGTCTGTACTGTAATGTTCCTTGAGAAGTCATTTCTAATACAACATAATCACATTTCATATCTACCGCTTGGCGAAGTAACTTCTGAACGAAGAATCGACCAGGCATAGACATCTTGAATTTGTTTGGAATTGATACGTTTCCGATTTTGTATCTAATGGTATTTGAAACTGTAGTTTTGTAACCAGCTTCTTCGAGTATGGCGTTTATGATTTCTGTTGTTGTGCTTTTTCCTTTTGTTCCTGTTACTCCAATTACTTTTATTTCTCGTGAAGGAAAACGATAAATTATTGCTCCAGTTAGAGACAATAGATAGTGATAGCAAGGTTGAAAGTAACTGAACACCTTGCGGGGGATGAGAGGGCGTATTTTGTTGAGTGTGTTTTCGATCATATGTTTATTTTCCTAAAATCTTCAATGCCTCACGGATCTTGTCATTTGTTTTTGTGATTGTCTTCGGCAATTCTTTCAGTACATCTCTAGCTTCGTTCTGACTGTAACCGAGTGATTTGAGAGCTTCGAGTGCGTCACTGTCGTTCTTCATGGCACTCTTCGATTCTTCGGTGTGTGTGAACTTTTCGACTTTGTCTTTTAGTTCCAGAACTATTTTTTCTGCTACTTTTTTACCAATTCCTGAAATCTTTGTTAGATGCGATGTCTCGCCAGTCTGAACAGCAGTTAGTAAAGTCCCAACAGGCGCGGCATTGAGTATGCCAAGTGCTGTCTTTGGCCCTATACCCGATATAGTGATGAGTAATTCAAAGAAGTTGAGTTCAGAAAGGGAAGAGAAGCCGTACAAGTCCAGCGCATTCTCACGTACAGCCAAATATGTCCAAAAAGTTGCAGGTTCGTCAGTTTTCCCCAGCTTGTTCATTATATCCACAGTTGTGAATACCTTATACCCAACACCCTGTACGTCTAGGACTATGTATTTAGGGTCAATGTGAGCAATTAAGCCAGTTAATCGAGATATCATCCCTATATCATATCTGAAACCTTGTATTTTTTAAAGGTATATGTTAGTTTTGTTGTACAAACATATATGGCAATTACTTCATCAGCAAAAAAAGCATTAAGAGCAGGAGACAGAAAAAGAGTCTTTAACTTGCGCACAAAGGCCGCAATTGACACTCCTCTAAAGCAATTTAGAAAGCTAGTAGCCGACAAGAAGGCGAAGGAGGCAAAGGCACTTATCCCATCTCTATACAAAGCTCTTGATAAGGCAGCAAAAAGAAATTTTATTAAGAAGAATACAGCATCAAGATACAAGTCACGTATCATGGCAGCTGCAAAGAAGTTAGGATAAAGAAAAGACCCCGCAAGGGGTCTTTTCTTTTTAGTGGTCATGGATAATTTTCTCGTCCCAACTCTTTTCTCTCTAGTGCCCTCGGTAGGAATCGAACCTACATCACAACTTCCGCAAAGTTGTGTCCTATCCATTGAACGACGAGGGCATATACAAACGTCAAATACCGATACGCAATACATTACCACGTTTTTGAAATAATCCAAATTTTTAGAAACCAAGGTTCTCCAGAATCTTTTGAGATAGAGGTTCGCGATGTTCTGTTTCAGCTATGTAATTTAGTAAGATATCACGCACTTCCTCTGGATCTACCTCATCAATATATATACTAATAAATGGCATAAAAGTCTTGTGTGACTTTATTATCACCTTGGCAGGTCGACTATGTGCGTTTATCCAAAAAGATTCGAGTGTTAGGAAAGGGTAGAGGATGTTGTCTATAACGATCCCCCGGTCATTTATTTCGCAGTGTATATTGCGTGGTTTCTTGGATGCATGTACTACAAGAGCAAAAGATCCAACTATGATAAGTATTCCAAAGATTACATTGTTAAAAATAAATGCCAAAGCAGCTGCAGTTATGGTTATGATACCGACCGCCCAATACCAGTCGTTGTTTTTTTCTATGTGAATGTGCTCTTCTGCGTTCCAAGCTATTAGAGGTTTCATATTGGAATATTATAACATAGAGTTTTTTGTTTTATGTATTGTATACACAGTTAGATTCAGATTTGTAAAAGAAGTAATCCATAGTAGTATGTATTCATTAAAATATTAAAATAACATGATTCAAATAAATATCATCGCAGTAATATTGGCAGCAATCGCAGCATTCATTATAGGCTTCCTTCTTCATGGGCCTGTTCTTGGAAAGTTGTGGATGAGATTGGCCGATATTCATCCCACTGGCAATGAGAAGTTTAAGGATATGATTCCTCAAATGCTATGGAATCTTCTATCTAACTTGGTTACAGCTGGAGTTATAGCTTTGCTTTTCAATCTAATATTTACTTCATCAATAATGGGTGAGCCTACAGCATTCCGTGGAGCAATCACCGCTATCTGGTTCTGGTTGGGATTCACAGTTACATCAAGTTCTATGGATACTATTTGGATGGGAAAGAGCTACAAGCTATGGTTATTCGAATGCTTCTGCTCATTTGTAATGTATATAGCGATGGGTGCGATCATTGCGGGGATGTAATTAGAATTTTACTATAGGATGACAAAAACTACCGCTACAGATATATCTGAATATAACAAATTACAAGCAAAAAATGTAAAAGACATTTGTATTTTTCTGCAAATGCAGATTAATAAAGTCCTAAAGAAAAGTGAATCAAAGATTTGGCACGGTAGTCCAGTTTGGTTTATTGATGGAAATCCGATCGTTTCTTATTCAGTTCGAAAAGGTGATAATGTATCACTAATGTTTTTTAGTGGACAAGGTTTCGAAGAGGCAGATTTAAAACACTCAGGTAAATTTAAGGCAGCAGAGATACTTTATACAAATGTTAAAGAAATAAAGTCTACTCATCTTAAAAGATGGCTCAATAAGTCAATTACCATACAGTGGGATTATAAGAATATAGTTAAGAGAAAGGGTGTTTTGAAGAAAATAGTAATATAAATATGAAAGATTTATCTGAACACAACGAGCGTATAGCAAATATGACTTTTGCATTAGTCTATCCTTTATACCTAACTAAAATTGAAAAGAAGGGTAGAACAAAGAATGAGCTAGATCAGGTAATAAAATGGTTGACTGGTTTTGATGATAATAAATTGGAAAATCATATAAGAGAAAAATCTACTTTCAGAACCTTTTTTCAAGAAGCGGTACTGAATAAAGATGCATCATCAATAACTGGAATGATATGTGGGTATCGTATAGAGGATATAAAAGATCCGCTAACTCAAAAGGTCAGGTATTTGGATAAATTAGTTGATGAATTAGCTAAGGGTCGCAGTATGGAAAAGATACTTACACGTAAACAGGTCAAACAGAGTGGGTATAAAATTTAATCTCATCAACAAACAAACTACATCTCAATAAGTAGAATTTTTGGTACTTTTCCTAATGCGCGAGCAACCATCAGTCGGGTATTGCCACTAACTAAATGCAATTCGTCACGTACTTTGAGTACTATTGGTACATCAAGTTTGTCTCCTTGCATAATCTTCTGTCCCAAATCCTCCCAGTTTCTCGTAGATCCTGTTTCTTGGTTTATATGATTGGTGTGATGTGCTACATCATCCCATCCATCTTTTGGGATATCGAACGAATCTGTATTTTGTAGGGAACTCCATGCATCCTCGGTTAAATCAATCAAATAGCCCTCTTTTGCTTTTTCAATAAAAATACGCGTAAAACCATCTGAATCTTCTGGACTGTATGTGCGTGCCACGCGTTCAATCTCTCCCAGCTCATTAGTTATGTCTGGAAAAACAAAGATCTGTTAATTACTGACTTCGTTGGTGGGCAGTTCTTCAATCATTAGAATATTTTGATTAGTTATCAATTTATAAGCTCTGTGAATATACTTTAACTATTTTTAAGCTTTTCTTACAATTCTGGTTCTTTCCCAATCCGTTGGCACCATTGAGGCAATCCTCTTGTTTTCAATATCTACTTCAAACACCATGTCCTTCAACTTCCAACCACGAATAACACCTGCCGCATCGAATTGAGTTTTCAACGCACTCATTTTTTGTTCAGCTTCGTTCATGAGTGTAGCGATATCTTCGTCCGAATATCCCTTCTCCTTGAGATTCAGACTCTCTTTTTCAGACCAACGAAGTCCTGGAATTCGTTCCATTATAATAATGTGTGTGCCTGCATGTTCCGCCTTGGCTACAGGCTTTGAAGCAGGTAACCCCATTTGAGAGAGTTGTTCAAGAACTTTATACTCATGTAACGGATCGCCCGACTCTCCAACTGCGCCCTTAGTGGTATTTACTCTTTTTCCAACTGTTTGTATTTCCATACCCTCAGTATTTTTCCAAATAGGTAAATCTTTTACAGCGGTGGGATCTTCTCGAACAACACCAATTGAATCATATTTAATATCTCCGGTTTTTATATTCTTTCCTTCGCGTTCAAAATATCCCGTCGGATCATCAAGGAACTCTTGCGGTACAAAAGCTATAAATTCAGGTTCGATCTCCACCTTTGGTTTTGGAGCATTCTCCGGAATATTATTTTGTGGATTTGGAATTATCTCCATGTTTTGATATGTGTAGATCATGCCTACACTTTAATCAATTGGCGGATAGGGTGAGATTCGAACTCACGGCCCACTTGCGCGGGCGACAGTTTTCAAGACTGTTCCATTAGACCACTCTGGCACCTATCCATATTCAGACATATATCCGAATAGAGACATACTCTCATATTTTGATTAGATTTTCAACTTAGAGTACACTGTGGATATGCGAATACTAGGAATTGACTATGGATCAAAGAGAATTGGACTGGCACTTTCCGATGAGGGAAGGCAGTTTGCTATGCCACTTATTGTTCTAAATTCTACTAAGAATCTACTAGATGAGGTATTAAAAATTGCAAAAGAAAAGGAAACGACAGAGATAGTAATGGGGGAGTCGAAGAATTATAAAGGTGAGGCGAATGTGATAATGTCTGAAAGTCTAGAATTTAAAAAACAACTAGAGACTAATGGATTGATCGTACATTTAGAACCTGAATTCATGACAAGTGCTAACGCTGAACGTTTCCAAGGCAAACACGACATGTTAGACGCATCAGCCGCTGCACTTATACTGCAAAGCTTTCTTGATAAGGAAAGAGTAAAAGGGTAGTATTTAAATATATGAACGATACACCAATAGAAACAAAGCCAGTTGAGGTCCCAGTATTACCAAAAAAGATTAGCTATGATGATTTTGCTAAGGTAGAGATACGAGCGGGCAAGATTCTATCAGCTGAGAAAATTCCAGATACGGATAAGCTTTTAAAGCTATCAGTTGATTTTGCAGAAGAGAAACCAAGACAAATAGTTTCTGGTATATCAATGCATTTTCCAGATCCTGCAACTTTGACCGGTAAGATTTGCATGTTCGTTACAAATCTTGAACCTAGAATGATAAAGGGGTACGAGAGTAACGGGATGCTTTTTGCACTTTCAACAAACCCAACTCCAGAAAATCCAACAGGTCACTTCTCACTACTTGAACCAGTATCTTCTATTCCAGCGGGAACAAAGGCAAAATAAATGTCATTAATTTCACTACTAGATCCGCAGACAATAATTAAGGCACTCGGGTTATTTGGTGTAGTTGCAATAGTATTCACTGAGTCAGGATTATTTTTCGGATTCTTCTTACCAGGAGACTCACTGCTTTTTACTGCTGGTTTTCTTGCTTCACAAGGGTATATGCCAATCATTTGGCTACTTGTATTGTCGTTTGTTGCAGCTGTAGCGGGGGATAATGTCGGTTATTATTTTGGTAAAAAAACTGGACCGAAGATTTTTACAAAGGAAGATTCTTTTTTCTTTAGAAAAAGTCATATAGATAAGGCTAGAGCATTCTATGAGCGATACGGTAAGATGACGATTATACTAGCTCGTTTCGTTCCGGTGGTTAGAACTTTTGTACCTATAGTTGCTGGGGTGGGGCAGATGGATTACAAAACTTTTTTTAAATTCAATATCATCGGAGGATTCCTATGGACATGGGGAATAGTTTTGATGGGATATCTATTGGGTAACATTATTCCAAATGCGGAACACTATTTAACACCCATTGTTCTCGTTATTATTGTGGTGTCTTTTGTTCCTGGTATTATCGAACTTATTAGACACAGAAAATAGTGCTATAATAATTGATAAATATTTGTATATTTATCAATATGTTTACAAAGACCTTTTTTAAATTATTTCCTCCGCCAAAGTATTTGAATATTCCTTATGCTGGTCTAGATATTTCTGATGATGCTATCCGCTGTATCGAATATGGAGAAAGTCATCATGGATACGTTCTAAAGCGTTATGGTTTTAGGGTCCTTAAACCGGGAATCATAGACTCAGGACATATAAAGGATGAAAAGGCCCTAGTAACTGAATTAACCGCACTAGTTAAGGAATTGAAGATATCTACAATCAAAGCATCTCTACCAGAAGAGAGAATGTATCTATTCAAAACAGAAGTACCTGATGTCGATGAAGATCAGATTCGTCAGAATATTGAGTTTAAATTGGAAGAAAATGTACCAATACCAGCTTCCGATGCTATTTTCTTTTTCGATAAACTTCCAGCTAATCTAAGTAAAGGGAAGACATACGCCAGTGTGTCTGTTGCTCCAAGAGAACTTGTAGATAGCTATCTAAAAGCGCTTAAGCAAGCAGGGTTAACAACTGTATCTTTTGAGATTCAAGCAAAGGCTATTGCTCGTGCTGTTGTGGATCATGACTCTAGTGATACTCAATTAATTGTTCATGTAATGAACAAAAAAACTGGGATATACGTCGTATCAAGTGGAGTGGTGTGTTTTACTACGACAATAAATTGGGGAGGCGAATTGATTAGAAATAAAAATATAGCAGATGTACCAGATGCCGTTTTTTCTTTGAGACATGAAATAGAAAGAGTATACATTTACTGGTCACAACATGGTGAGAATCAACCAATCAAGTCGATAATAATATCAGGACATGATGCACCAGCAATCAGCCAGATTTCTCATCTATCACCTGATAATAAACTGCAGCTAGTCGTAGCTGATGTATGGAAGAATGCTTTTTCTATAAATCACTATGTACCGAAGATTGTTTTTGAAGACTCACTTGATTATGCAATAGCAGCTGGATTAGCTTTACCCTAAAAACATGATTCACTACACACTTCTACCTTCACAAGAACTTAAACTACTCAAGAAAGAGTATAGAATTCGAGTGACTATATACATGATGTTTTTCCTTTCATTTGTAATTCTTCTAGGTATCTGCGCATTACTGCCAGCTTATATATATTCATTTAGTCAGGAAAGAGCTCTGCTCGCTAGATTGGGGGAGTTGCAGAAAAGTAGAGCGTCTAGAGGGGCTGATGAAATCAAAAAAGAATTATCTGATAGTACAGAGCTGATTAAAAGATTAAAGAATCACAGATCTCCTATAGTTTATTCCAGCTTAGTTTCTCAGGTTATAGGTTATAAGACTAGTGGGGTTGGTATAAAGTCGATATCAGTTAAAGTTGAAAATCCACAAGCTACCACCACTCAAGTTATAATTATTGTTCAGGGTGTAGCTGAATCAAGAGAGGGTCTCATACAGTTTAGGGATAGGTTAGAAGCGGATCCTTTGGTCACAAAGGTTGAACTTCCTATTTCGGATCTGGCAAAAAGCAAGAATATATCGTATTCGATTAAGATTGAAACAATTAAAAATATATGAAAATGAACCATAGACATTATGTATTGATAATATTCGCAATAGCATCTATTGCTGTGGTTTCAATGGCATATTTTTTAATACGCAGACAGACTATTGTACAAGCGATTCATTATGTTAATGCAACTAAGGAATTAGCCAATGAAGATATAATTAAGCAAAAGGAGCAAGAATTGCAAAAGATTCACGATGATACTGAGGAACAACGCTCAGGTTTGTCTAGTAGATTAATAAAGGAGGATAAAGCAGTTACTTTTATTGAAATGGTCGAAAAGGTTGGTACAGAGTCAAATACAAAATTAGAATTAGGGTCAATAACGTCATCCACAGGTCTACTTAAAGCTAATATTAATGTGATCGGTTCGTGGGCAAATGTTATGACTGCACTTACTCTACTTGAAAATTTACCCTTCAGTTCTGTTATATCTGATGTAGATCTGGGCACTTCTGCAGTATCAGGGAAGGCGGCTAAAACATGGATTTTGAATTTGAGTATTGAAGCTTTAACCATAAAATAAAATGAATAATCTATTCACAAAAAAATTCATGAAGGTCCCCAAGGTTCCTTTGACACATATGTTTAGGGAGATGGGAAGAAACGCGTTTGTGGATTGGGTACTCATCCTAATATTTAATTTCATTGTTCTCATTGCAGTTCTTGCTTATGGATTCTATTTGTACTGGCAGATTTCTAGTGGAAAATTCGTGGCTGTCGAGCAAGAATCAGCAAAAGAAGAGAAAATATTTAACAAAAAAGATCTTGATAGTGTGATTAATATGTTCGAATCTAGAGAAGACAGCAGCGAACTAATTAAGAGGGGATATCGCGGTCCAAGTGATCCATCTCTATAGGGGCTTTATATTTTTACTGTTTTCTGCTATCCTCTATTAATCGCCCTTGTAGTTCAATGGATAGAACTGCGGACTTCTAAGCCGTCGATGTTGGTTCGATTCCAACCAAGGGCACAACTTGTAAATATTTGGCACTTAGAAACTATTAAAAAATAAGGTATAATTTTCATATGGAAAAATTTACACAGTCTAATGGTTCTCTGAATCTTGGTAGTCCAGAAGAGGAAATTGTTTTTCTAAGAAAACAATTGGCTGAAAAAGAAAGGGAAGTAATGCTTCGATCAGCAGAGCTCAATGTTAAACCTGAGAATGTCTCAGCTCATTCTACTACAGAGATTGTACGTGAATATAAAGAGATTCCGTCAAAGCAAATTCTGCATAAGGATTTTGCTATACCTACAAAAAATGTTGAGGGAATAGTGTTGGACTTGTCTCCCGAAGAGCACGACGATAAGATGTCAGAAATACTGGGCATTATGCAGACACTTGGTATCAAGAATGCTCTAGACGTTGTTGCAAAGTTGAATGATCCACATATTCAAGATGACTTCGAGAGGTTTCTCGTACAATATTTGAAATCAGGTCAGATGGTTGTAGGCATCGATAAGAAAGGCCCAGAGTTCAAAGCTCTCAATATGACTTTGTTTGAAATCACTTTGCCTGAGAAAAGTGATGAGGGTAAAGTAGAATCACTGAAACAAATAATTTCATCAATGGAGCAGTTCTATTCTGGAATGATGTCTGTAGATGATGAGCAGGGTACTGGTTACTATACATTAGAACTTGCAGTGGCGAATCATAGTGACGACTTTTCATTTAACATCGCCGTGCATGATTCAAAGAAAAGTCTATTCGAGAAACAAATCCTTTCAGTCTTTCATAATGCGAAAATCATAGAGAGGAAGGATGATTACAATATTTTTAATGAAAAGGGTTCAACGGTTGCGTCATATGTGACTTTTGCAAAGAATTCAATATGGCCTATAAAGACCTATGATCTTTTTGATTATGATCCCTTAAACAGTATTTTAAATAGTTTTTCTAAGATAAAAACAAATGGCGAGGGTGCTGCGATACAGTTTGTTATAAAACCTCAAGACTCTTCTCATACAAAAAGATTTAAAAAAACACTAGAGGAAATAATGAAAGGGGAGAAGATTTCTACTGCGATTTCAAATAATGCAGAAGGTATCAGTAAATACGTGGAAGGATTTTTTAAGGGAGTTTCATCGTTAGCGAAAAGTAGTGAAGATAAAGAAAAAGATAAGGAGAAGAAAAAAGAGGCAGCACAAAATGTAGACCAGATCAGTGTAGATCAGATTAAGTTGAAGATGCTGACACCTATTGAAGCTGTAAATATTAGAGTTATTTCTTCTGCGGAGAATGAAAGTAAGGCAAATGAGATTCTAGATGATATAGAATCAGCTTTTAATCAATTCGAAAATACTCACGGTAATGCACTTGTTTTCAAGAGAGTAACAAAGAATGATTTGAAGAAACTTCTATATGATTTTTCTTTCAGACTTTTTAATGAGAAGAATAGATTATTGTTGAATCTAACAGAATTAACTTCACTAATGCATTTGCCTGCAACGGTTATCAAATCATCTCCTCACCTAAAAGTCGCAAAGGCTGGAAGTGCACCTGCGCCACTTGAGCTATCAAGAGAAGGTATAATGCTTGGTGTAAATAGAGACAGGGGAGTAGAAACTAAAGTCCTAATGTCTCCAGAGGATCGATTAAGACATTTCTATGTTATAGGTCAGACTGGAACGGGTAAGACTACATTGCTGAAGAATATGATTACGCAAGACATCCTTAATGGTGAAGGTGTATGTATGATCGATCCTCATGGTTCAGATATTCAAGATATTTTATCTATTATTCCAAAACATCGATATGAAGATGTGATTTATTTCGATCCTTCATATACGGATCGTCCAATGGCGTTGAACATGCTCGAATACGATAGAAGATTCCCAGAGCAGAAAACTTTCGTGGTGAATGAATTGCTTTCCATTTTCAATAAACTCTTTGATATGAAGACGGCAGGAGGTCCGATGTTCGAGCAATATTTCCGTAACGCAGTACTTTTGGTCATGGAAGACCCAGAGTCAGGAAACACACTACTAGATGTTTCTAGAGTCTTGGCCAACAAGGCATTTAGAGAAATGAAACTTTCAAAGTGTAATAACCCTATCGTTGTTCAATTCTGGAAGGAGGTTGCCGAGAAGGCAGGAGGTGAGGCTTCATTGGCAAATATTGTACCGTACATCACAAGTAAGTTTGACGTCTTTCTATCAAACGACATCATGAGACCTATTATTGCTCAGGAGAATTCTAGTATAAATTTCAGAGAAATAATGGACAGTAAAAAAATATTACTAGTAAATCTATCAAAGGGTAGACTGGGCGATATCAATGCAAACCTAATCGGTCTGATACTTGTAGGTAAAATATTGATGGCAGCACTGTCACGTGTAGATTCACTAGGTCAAAATTTGCCACCATTCTATTTGTATATCGATGAGTTCCAGAACGTAACAACAAATTCTATCTCTACTATTTTGTCAGAGGCTCGCAAGTATAAGTTATCGCTAACAGTCGCACACCAGTTCATTGCTCAGTTGGAAGAGAAAATAAAAGATTCAGTCTTTGGAAACGTAGGTTCTATCGCAGCATTTAGGGTTGGTGCAGAAGATGCTGAATATCTAGAAAAACAGTTTGCTCCAGTATTTACAGCAAAGGATATAATGTCTATCGACAACAGAAATGCATACTTAAAAATGTTGGCGAATGGTAGACCAGTAAAGCCATTCAATATTGAGACTTTGCCACCACCAAGTGGAAACAAAGACATTGTAGATTCAATCAAGGAATTATCGTATCTAAAATATGGCAGAAACAAGGATGAAGTAAATACAGAAATAATGTCTAAGTATAGAAAATAGCCAATTGACGTAATGGTGAGTCAGGTCTAAAATTAGCTATATAATTTATCTTTAATATAAAACATGGCAACAAGAAGCCCAGAAGCAGAGAATGAAAAGTTCGGTGTCGACGCTGCCTTGAATAAAAAAGGCTTCGCAGAGTTTTTGGCGAAGCATCCTGATGCAGCAATATTCGATGTGGCTGATGAGGGCGAGCTAGAAAAACGTTTTGAGGCGTTTGAAAAATCAACCAAATTAGCAGAAGAGTTGAAGGTACTATATCGGGATCAGATCGAGAAGGAAATGGATATAAAGTTAGATCAAAAAGATTTGGCTTCTGTTGATGTTTATATTGAGGAGCTTGCTATAAGAGATCAGGGTGAGTTAGAACGTCTTTTTAATCGATTGTATTATTTTAAAAAGTTGCCAGAGGAGATTGAGGGTTTAGAGAAAGAACTAACTGATCTTACTAAGAACGGAGATGCTGATACACTATCAGCCCTAGAGGGCACACTAGAGGGTGACGTGGATAAGTTTAAGGCGGCGAAGGGCTACTTAGGCGGTATTGGTCAAATCAAACTCTACTATCATACGGTAGCCAGATATCTTACTAAAACGTTATCAGATAAGGATTATGAAGGTGTAAAGGATCTCGATGTTAAAAAGGAAGCCGCAAGTCATCTTAAGGGTAAATATAAAGACGAACTTGCTAAAGTTGGTGCAAGGGAAGTCGAGAATAATCTTAGGAGGCAACTCGCAGATATAGATATTACATTAGGAACTATCAGCACTATTGAAAGGAGAAAAACAAGTGCGACCGAAACATTTGATAATCTCAGAATGAAAATCTTCGGTGAGATTGGGGAAATTACTGATCTCAAAAAAGCTATAGAAAGAAAAGCCAAGGAAGAGCTGGAAGGTTTGCTTGCAAAGACCGACGTTAAATCTCTGGAACGCGCAGCACAGAGACATAAAAAGTTGTCAGAAGTAAAAGACAACACTGAGACAGGAGTGGATCCATTGAAAGATCTGAAGCCAAATGACTATAAAGATAAAGTAGAAACAAAATTAAGAGAAAAAATATCTGATGACGTTCTGGAAAGAGTAAATAAAGCTAAACTTGGTTCAGATGCTTTAAGAAATCTAGAGAAGTCACTCGAGGACATGTTAAATAGAACTGAGGTGGGTACAAAGAAGGGCGCAGAAGCAAGAAGTTTTATTATTGATAGACTCGATGAAGTTGCAATTAATTTAGGATTGAAGAACGATGCAGAAAGTCATGCCAAAAGACTAATCGTTAATAGAATCATTATTAAGTTACAAAAAGTAAAATAATATGAATACAAAAATAGATTCAAAAAACATTGAGGATTTGCTGGCACAAAAAAAGTACGATGAAGTACGTGCGATCATCAGTGCATCAATACATGAAAAATTTACTGATGTAGAAAGAGGGGAGTCTCTAGTTGCAATTGCTTCAATATACATGGATATTTCCAACTCAATCAATGAGGTCTATAGAGATGCGTTAAAGGAGGCCATAGCAGGCATTGGCCAGATCAATAAGGCAGAAAGCCAGTTTAAGGATAACGTTAAATTGGAGGAGGTTAGGAGTAAATTGAATAATTAATCACACTTTGTATATAAAGGTTTAGGCGGTATAATTATGACAGTACATTATTATTAATTAATAAAAATATATGAAAGCTTTACACAATGTAGCATTTGTTCTATTGGTAGTCGGAGGATTGAACTGGTTATTGGTAGGTCTAGCAAAGTGGGATATCGGTATGCTATTCGGAGGACAAGACAATATTATTTCAAGAATCGTTTATGTACTAGTAGGTCTATCAGCTATATACCTAGTAGCTACACACAAGAAGAGTTGTAAGGATTGCGGTGCTTGCAAGGATTGCAATACATGCGCTCCAGAAGCTCCAAAGGCTTAGTAATCTAAAAACAAAAAGCACCATCGAAATGGTGTTTTTTGTTTTCTATATAATTCAAACAAATTGTGGGCGATACAGGACTCGAACCTGTGACCTTCCCAGTGTAAATGGGTTGCTCTACCAACTGAGCTAATCGCCCGCACGCTTTTTGGTTGTATACCTACCAAGACAGCTAATCGCCTTTATGCACTTTACTAACACACCTCGGCACTTGTGCAATACTAGATTATCCTATATTCTCATAATTATCAAGATATACAAATGAAAATACCTATTTTATACGAAGATAAGGACATTTTAGCTATAAACAAGCCAGCCGGCGTGGTTATTCACCCTGACGGCAAAACCAAAGGCCCATTCCTTACCGACTGGATCGTGAAGAATTACCCCAAGACGAAGAATGTGGGTGAACCTGTAGAAACTACCGAATTTGGTACTATCGAGCGTCCTGGTATCGTACACAGGCTAGATAGGGATACTACGGGTGTATTGCTAGTTGCAAAAACAAAAGCTGGTCACAAGGCACTGAAAGAACAGTTTCAAGATCGAACTGTTGTTAAAAAATATGTAACTTTTGTTTATGGAGAAGTAAAAGATCAATTCGGAATCATCAATAGACCAATAGGGCGTAGTCCAAACAATTTTAGAAGATGGTCAGCGACACGTGGAGCGAGAGGGGAGTTACGCGATGCTGAAACTTGGTTTACACTTCTTTCATATCGTACAGGATTCTCACTATTGGAGGTAGAACCAAAGACTGGTCGTACTCACCAGATCCGTGTTCACTTCAAGGCCTTGAATCACCCAGTCGTCTGTGATTCACTTTATGCTCCTGAAAAAATGGAAGAAAAGCCAAATGCGCTTGGTTTTGAACGTAATGCTCTGCATGCTTTTTCTATAGAATTTACCAATTGTTTGGGAAAGAAGATATCTGTAAAAGCCCCACTCCCAAAGGACTTCCTTAATGCTATAGACGAATTGGGTATCAAGGAGGTTGCCAAAAAGAAGGGTCTATGTTAGATTTGTTGTTACTTATATGGCAAACAATATCATTTCAGCAGTAAATATTGAGGAACGCAAAAATCTAGCAATCAAGCCAGGAGACACAGTTCGTGTTTGGCAGAAGATTCAGGAAAAGGGAAAGACACGCCTTCAGGCTTTTGAAGGTCTAGTTCTAGCTCGTAAGCACGGTACAGAGGCGGGAGCAACATTTACAGTTAGAAAGGTTATCGACTCAGTTGGAGTTGAGAAGATTTTCCCACTATACACACCAATGATCGACAAGATCGATTTACTAAGACGCTCAAAGGTTCGTAGAGCAAAGCTATATTTCGTAAGAGAGAAGGCAGCAAAGGAGATCAGACGTCAGATGAGAAGAATGCTTGCTATCGACAAGGATCAGAATACAGATACAAAGCACACAGCATCTATCAAGGCAGAATTGGAAGGAAAGGAAGAAGCAAAAGCATAAAGAAAAGCCCCGGAACGGGGGCTTTTTTGTTGAAGAGTATTAAATAATTATGATATAGTTTTGTAATTTACTATAATGACCGAATGGGTATAAGAGGTCCAAAACCGAAGGCTAAAGTAAAGATCAAATGGTCTGCAAGTTTTGCTTATGCAATCGGACTGATCGTGACAGACGGAAATCTATCACAGAAAGGAAGTAGTATTACCTTTGTATCTAAGGATATTGAACAGATTCATAATTTTAACAAATGTCTGGATATAAATATTAAAATCGGTATACACCATTCAGGGTCTACTACTAACAAGGCACACAGAGTCCAATTTAAGGATGTTCTTTTCTTTAAATTTTTAAATGGTATTGGTATACATCCAGCCAAGTCAAAGACTATTAGGGAAGTCAGGATCCCAGAAAAGTATTTTTTTGATTTTCTCAGAGGGTGTTTTGATGGTGATGGCACAGTCTACTCTTATTGGGATAAAAGATGGAAATCAAGTTTTATGTTTTATGTTAGCTTTATATCTGCTAGTGAATACTATGTACTCTGGTTACAGAATGAGATATATAAATTACTAAATATTAAAGGTCATATTACTAGTAACGGTAAAAAGATATGTCGTCAATTAAAGTATGCAAAATCAGATTCCCTGATAATAATCAGGAAGATGTATGAGAATAAGAATTGCGTCCATCTGGGTAGAAAAAAGTTGAAAATCGATAAGATTTTGGCTATAGTGGGTGAGTGTGTATAATGCACGGGTGATGTAATTGGTAAACATGTACGATTGAGGTTCGTATGCCGTAAGGCGTGGAGGTTCAAGTCCTCTTCCGTGCACAAGAAGAAAAATCCAAGATGTGGCGCAGATTAAATAAATCTGGTATAAAGTAGAGACGTCAACTGACGTATATGGTGGCTATGGTGTAGCGGTAGCAGTTATGCTTGTTATGAGCATGGGGGTTTTGAAAGTAAAATATATGGTGGCTATGGTGTAGCGGTAGCACAGAAGCTTGTGGAGCTTTTAGTCTGGGTTCAACTCCCAGTAGTCACCCCAATTAGAAAATAAATAAATTAAAATCTCTCTAATTATATTATGGTTAGTTAATTTTAATTTCAACAAATGACCTCGAAGGAGCATTTGGTAATTGGTTTTATAAAAATATCAGCGACAGTTTCAGATTTAATAGATAAAGTTACTATATAGTATTGTATAGTTTTCAAAACCATATCTATCACGCGACTCAAAGTTGAATTGATTGAATTTAATTTAATTTAATTAAGCATGCGTTTATTGCTTATCAAATATGTGTTACTATCGTGTTAGAAAGGAGGTGATGGATATGTTTATTGATCCTTTAGAAAGGCAAGGGTACGAGAGAACTGTTCTTGCCAGAAGATACCCTGAGGCTTATAACATCTTGATCGAGCAAGAGCAACAGCGTCGACGAGACGAGGTCAGGAATCCGGACGCTCTGGATTACCTGATAGGCAGGATCAAGAATTGTTTTCGTCTGAAGTGGTAACATAGGCGGAGAGATTAGATTCAGTTAGGGGTACGAGTAAAATCGTACCCCTAATTTTGTTTGAAGGCGTCAAGTATTGGCAGTCCTTTGATATCTATTGAGATTGGTCTATTATTAATGTTAATGAATACAGGCAAATTAATTTTAACTTCAACCGGTTTATCATCTGAAAATATCGCCAAGAAATTTATGAGCTTTTTTACCGATCAAACTAGAGAGTCTGTTGTGATAGTAACAACCGCAGCAGAGGGGAAGGAGCAAAATAAATATTCTCAATTAGCAAAAAAACAGTTTGAGGAAATGGGATTTACCAAGATCGATTTTATTGATCTTGAGACAGAGCCCTCTAAGGATTTTTCATCATATGGAGTTATTTATGTTTGTGGTGGAAACACTTTTAAACTTCTCAAGTTTGCACGAGAGGCTAATTTTCAGTCCTCAGTTGATGATCTCCTAAAGCGTAACGGGGTATATGTTGGTGTTAGTGCTGGAAGTATTATCGTCGGTCCATCCATCAGTATAGCTAATGAAGTTGAGTCGGACCCAAATGATATTGGTCTAGAAGATCTTACTGGTTTTAACATTACGAACCTTATTATTCTTCCGCATTATTCTCCTGAGATTGAGGGTGAGACAAAAGCTTTTGAGAAAAAATATGGAGTTATTGTGGAGAGGTTGAATAACTCCCAGGCTGCTCTTTTGGAAAACGGAGAAAAGACTATTATTGAATAAAATGACACCCTCCCCGCAGGGACTGCGGGGAGGGTGTCATTAATTCATACTCATATTTAGGGACCAATGTTATAATTCAATCATGAAAATATTGAAATACTTTTTTCTAGTCGTCTTTGTGCTTATATATTGCGCGGGAATTCTTCTCGATATGACTGTGACTTTATATGGTGGTCTGGGTGGCCCTTATCAGTATTTATGGATTATCCCATTGCATTTCATTCTATCAACTGTATTTTTTGCTGTATACCTTGTAAGTCTTAGGCCAGGGGTACTAAATGCAAATATTAAATCGCTATTGTCCGGCATTCTATTTATTCTGGTCTCACCCGCACCATATTTTTTCTTGGTGAATAATCAATAGTAATTTAATAATGATCAGGTCGGTATAATAGAATCTCACTCCCTAGTCTTTAAACTAAAACTTGGTATTATATATACTATGAACAACAACATAATCGTAACAACAACACCAACTGTAGAAGGTAAAAATATAGTGTCATATGTAGGAATAGTTCACGCTGATGTCATAATCGGTGTAAACATTATTAGTGACATTCTCGCCGGCATTAGAGATATTGTAGGCGGTCGTTCTGCTTCATATGAACAAAAACTTATCGAAGGTAAGGATCTAGCTATGAAAGAAATTGTAGATGAGGCATTAAAACTAGGTGCTGATGCGGTTGTTGGAATTGATTTTGACTATGAGACGGTCGGGGCAAAGGGATCTATGCTTATGATCAATGTTTCTGGAACTGCAGTAAAGTTTGGGTAGAAAATATTACTGTCCAGCGCTTAACCAAGAAGTAGATAAGCTTTACAAAGTAAAGTGATAGTATATAATTACTTTATTAAAATTAAATTTAAAACAATGTCTATAAAAATTGTAGCTATTTCAGGCAGCTTAAGAGCAGATTCATACAATACCAAGTTACTTAGAGCTTTCAAAAATCTTGCTTCTAGTGATGTAGATATAGATATTCTAAACATCTCGAACCTACCGTTATTCAATGAAGATTTGGAAGCTAACTTTCCACAGGTCGCTTGGGATCTTAAGAAAAAGATAGAAGAGGCCGACGCTGTTATTTTTGCTTCACCTGAGTATAACCGTGGTATTACGAGTGCACTAAAGAATGCTGTTGATTGGGCTTCAAGACCTTGGGGCAAGAATTCATTCGAAGGGAAGGTGGTGGCTGTAACCGGTGCTTCTTCTGGCGCTATTGGTACCGCAGTGTCTCAGCAGGATCTAAAGAAGATAATGTTATATCTAGACTCATATGTTATAGGTCAGCCAGAATTTTTCCTCGGTATTGCTCAGAATAAGTTTGATGAAACTGGTAACGTGATCGATGAAAAAACAAAAGAACATATAACTGGTTTGCTAGAAGTTATTATCTCAAGGGTAAAGCAAGTAAAATAAGTCAGATAGCATAGCGTTCAATTCCATTTTCGAATATAATTGATACATGGTTTTATCTTTTGACTTTGCAAGAAAGCGTAGCTGGATATTCCCAGTACTAATCTATACTGTATTAATTGTCGGCATCATCACTTCTGTCTACACAGCCATTACGGTTCACAGTATAAATAAAAAAGATTTGATAGACAGAGTAAATACTATCGCACAATCTATCAAAGCTAATGAGATTGAAAGTCTAAGTGCTAGCTCTTTAGATTTGGAAAACCCAATATATATTGAGATCAAGGATTTAATCACGAAGGTGCGTGGTGTAAACAGTGATATAAGATTTATATATCTAAATGGATTGAATGAGCAAGGAATGTTTTTCTATATGGATTCTGAAAGTCCTGACTCGGATTTCTACTCACCGCCAGGCGAACCATATCCAGAAGCTACTCCATTGATGCGTCAATTATTTCAAACAAAGGAAAGTGGGTTTGAGATAGCTACCGATAGATGGGGTCTATGGGCTTCGGTATATGTTCCAATAATCAGTCAGGATACAAACAGGGTTGTTGCGTTATTGGGGATGGATGTTATGGGTCTGATCTATATCCTAAATTTTTTAACATATAGTATTTTGCCATCACTACTCACACTTATGATCATAGCTATGTTGGTTATCCTAAAGAAAAGGTTTGATAGGGAACAATACTACATAGATCAAAAGGCAGAGTTTCTATCAATAGCATCTCATGAGATTCGAACACCTCTTACTGGTATAAGGTGGGCTACCGAGACAATTATCAACAATAATTCAGATATTCTAGATTCTGACAGAAAGCGCACACTAATGCTCATTCATGAGAACTGTGTCGGTCTTATCAATAGAATCAACAACTTACTCAGTGTTACTGTGCTTGAGGGTCGTAAGTCTCAGGAAGTCTTTAGGGAACCTGTATATATCAAATCTCTGGTAGATGAGATCAATCAAAGCCTAAAGTTGTCTGCATATGCCAGAGGTGTTACCTTGGTTGTTACTGATTTTCCAAGTGACATTGTGATCAAGTGTGATCAAGAAAAAATAAGACAAGTTTTGACCAATTTAATCTCCAATGCAATAAAGTACACCAAGCATAACACCTCAGTAGAGGTAAGCTACAAGTTGGTTGATGATAAACATGAGATATCAGTTGTTGATCATGGAAATGGTATAGACGTACATCAACAAAAGAAGATCTTCGCAGGATTCTATAGAACTGATGAAGCAAGGAAAAGTGAGCAATATGGTAGTGGTTTGGGATTGTATTTGGTTGATAGGATACTAAAGCTTCACGGTGGCGAAATAAAGGTAGAATCAACTGTAGGTGAGGGTAGTAAGTTTACTCTAAGTCTAAAAGATTAGTTACATACCCAGCTTTTTGTGTAAAATATCAAGAATATTTTGTAGGCTTTGATCTGATTTTACCAAATACGCTATAGCATTATTGTTTATGGCTTTTTCTATGTGTTCAATATCGTTTAGGTTTGTTAGAACTATGATTGGTATTTTGATATGTGGGTCCGTCCTTCTCAATTCCTCAAGCATCTTCACTCCGTCCATAACTGGCAACATAATATCCACGATAATAGCATCAGGCTTATCATTCTTGATTTTTACCAATCCCTCCAGACCATTTGACGCAACGAGAGTTTCAAAACCACTGGATAATAGTTGTTTGGATAGTAATTCAGATAGTGTCGCGTCGTCCTCGATAATTAGTATTTTCTTTGTTGTATTCATTTTTATATTATGCCATAAAAATCCATCTGCACATAACACATATTACATGAGTACGATAGCCTGATATAATATACCTATGATAATTTCTATAATAGACGTGGGAACTCAAAGTATAAAGCATTACATTTTTGACGTGAACGATAGTGGTAAAAACCTAATACACTACAAGCGATATTCTGATGCCAATCTAGGAGAATCGGAAATAATTAGTAAGGCTACAATAGCGCGAAATATAAATATTCTAAAAGAATGTTTGCTGATAAACGCTGAAAAGAAAGTAGAAAAAATGGAAATACTGGGTACGGATATTTTGAGAAGGGCAGAGAATGCTAGTTCATTTATTTTTGAAGTGAGAAAGCTTACTGGAAAAGAGATTAAGGTTGTTTCGCATGAAGATGAAGCAAGGTACTTGTATCAGGGTTTTGTTGGGATTGTTCCTAGTGATTTCTCTTTCGGTGCTATGAATATCGGAGGTGGTAGTACTGAGGTGGTAATTGGAGATAAAGATAAAATGATAATTTCACACAAAATTCCTTTTGGTGTGAAGGCTATTCGAAATATGTTCTCTGAAGGAGGTGTATTGAACTGGTCAGCAATGGACAAATATCTGGACGATGAGATCTCGGCAACAAATAATGCTGATCATGTATTTGTTACCGGGGTACTGGATTTCATAACTACAGTTGGTCCGCATCTTGGCTTTTCATTTGAAACAAGTGAGATTCCTAACCATCCAATAAAGTTCGGTTTTGATAAATACAAGGAATTTCTTGGTGTCATACGAAATACTGATATTGAGGCGCTGAGAAAGATTTATAAGAAGGATCCAGGTTTTGCCGACAATTTTGCTATCGGTCAGACGGTGTATTTTAAAATTGCGAGCAAGCTTGGAGCCAAGACCATTATCCCTAGCAACAATGATATGACAGACGGGGTACTGTTCGATTTAGTAAAGACAAATTAGTGTAGTATAATCATAGAATGAACAGGTTTATTTTGTGGTTATCGATTACTCTGGTTCTTATAATAGTTACGGTGACATTGGTTTATCAAGTAGACATCAAACGTGGTATAGATAATAACTTTCAAAATACAAATACAACCATGAATACTTCAAATATAAAGATTGTGGGGGATAAGTTAACAGACAAACAGTGGAAAATGGGCTCAACTCATACTATTGCTTGGAGTGTTGATAATGTGCCAGAAGGTCAGTACGTGACAGAAATAGATTTCGTAGATGTCAGTACAAAACTTTCTGTTGGTAGTATTCCTCATGGAGTAAACGAAACTAAGAATGGCATGTATAAGACAGAATATAAGGTCTCAACGATCCTCTTGGGAGGTGACGCTATTCAACCGTTGAACCCTGGAAGATACCAATTACTATTTAAAATATTGAAACTTGAAGCTGATAACGGTACAAGCCAAGATCCATATAGACCAAAGTATTCTCCAGAGTATTTTTATGAAGTAGTAGCGGAGTCATACGGTGATATTGTGGATGTTACATCGTGATAAAATATAGTCATGAAAAAGATATTTGCTCTACTCATAACTTTTCTCACTCTACCACTAGCGGCATCAGCCCATGTTAAATGGTTTGTAGACGGTGAGAGTGTTATACAGTCTACTCACGGCACAATACCATTCTATTCTATAAGTAGTGTTGAAGTTCTAATATGGGCTGGTATCACACTACTCATTGTTCTCTTGTTTAGTATTGCAGATAAATATATTCCGGAGTCTCGCAAGTTAGTCGACTTTGCCTCAAAGCATGATAGACAAATTACTAGGGCAGTGGAGGTACTTATAGGTATTTTCTTGATATCTATTACTTTCTTGTGGAATATCATCCTTGTACCGGAATTCGAAATCGTATCTATCTACACACTTCTTCTGGGAGTTCTACAGTTGTTTGTTGGAGTTTTTCTGATATTCGGGTTGATTCCTAGGGTCAATGCAGTATTGATACTATTTCTTTATATTAATATTTTATTTTTTGGTGGATGGTTATCGTTTGTTGAAAACATAATCATAGTTTCTTTGGCTGCTTACATCTACTTAAAGAATACACCAAATGGTAGCTTTGCGGCTGGTTATAAAGTCTATGCTGTTGAAATAGTTAGAATTGGAACTGCCTTGTCTTTGATTACTCTGGCATTCACAGAGAAACTTATGTATCCAGAATTGAGTCTGGCATTCCTCGGTGAGCATAACTGGAATTTTATGCAGCTCGTTGGTATACATTGGTTTTCAAATAATCTATTTGTGTTGAGCGCAGGTTTTTCTGAACTTATATTTGGAATAGTTTATATACTTGGTTACATGACTAGAATAAATACAATCATACTATCAACATTTTTTGCCAGTTCAGTTGTTACGATGTTTATCCAGTTTGGTAAATGGGAAATGGAAGATCTTGTTGTCTATGCCGCTGCTGTGATTCTTATATTCTATGGATATGGCAAGACAAAGTTTTTTCACCGAGTACACGATCAATCTATTTGGAAAAAGAATTTAATATAATATGAACTTATATCTATTTATTGTATCTATCGTCGAAGGATTAACTGAGTTTATACCAGTGTCTTCGACTGCACATATAATAATCTTTTCAAAGATATTCAATATTGATACAACAAGTGAATATATAAAGTTTTATTCATTATTCATTCAGTCTGGAGCGCTGCTAGCGGGTATTGTTTTATTTTCAAAGAAAATATTTTCTGATAAGAGAATGTTGACCAACATCATTTTAAGTTTCATCCCAACTTCTGTGATAGGTTTTTTGCTTTATAAATTATTCAAATCTCTCCTTGCGGGAAACATGGTGCTTATAGTAGTCACACTCGTAGTTGGGGGAGTAGTGCTAATTTTCTTGGAAAAGTTTTTTTTGAAGAGAATCGCCGATACTAGAGGGCCGGCAGATATAAACGATGTTGGAAGAGATAATATAACTTCAAAAGATGCTGTGTTTATTGGTATTGCACAGGCGCTAGCTATTGTCCCAGGTGTCTCTCGATCAGGTTCTACGATCGCTGCTGGAATATTTATGGGAATAAAAAAGTCGGTGATTATCGAATATACATTCATTCTTGCTATACCAACTATAGCAGCAGCTGTGGCTTTTGATACATACAAATCATTTGATGTTATATATTCTCTAAATAGCTACAGTGAATTGGTAATTGGATTTCTCGTATCTTTTGTGTCGGCATTTATACTATTGAATTTTTTCAAAAACCGCTTAGGTCGTATATCACTAACCATGTTTGGATGGTACAGGATTATTGTCGCTATTTTAATATTTCTAATCTTTGTATACTAATGACTTCAAAACGTAAGAAAATAATCTCTCTCAATACAGTTTTTAGATATTTTTTACTAATACTTTTCTTCTTCCTGTTTGGGTCAATTCTCAGACAGAACGAGAAAGATAAGTTGGCAGCGCTAGAAAATACTCCAGTGATAGTTGTGTCACCAGAAGTTATTTCCCCTGGAGATCCTGTTATGGTCACCATAACCTCTAGTAGTACAGTTAAAGAAGTAAGTATAAATGGTAAGAAGTATGGCACAGTAATATATGATAAAAAGCCACGTGCTTTTGTTGCAATACCATTTGAAGAGAAAAGAGAAAAGTATAAGGTGGTCGCAAGGTTCAATAATGGTTCAGTATATGAAAAGGAATTTGGTATCAAGATGAGGGAGAAACTTGAAAAGCCACTCGGTATACCAGAAAAACTTGGAGGTAATACACAGACAGCCGGCAAGTCACTAGTGAACAATCTCTCTACTGAAAATTCATTGATCAATAAAATACAATCTACAACAACACCGCTGTGGTCAGAGTCATTTGTTGGACCGCTCAAGACTTTGTATATCACTGATGAATACGGCTATAGTAGGAATACGGTAGGGTATAACATTTTACATAAAGGTACAGATTTCCGTGCGCCAGTTGGCACTGAAGTATTTGCTATTAATCGTGGTCGCGTAGTTCTCGCTCGAGATTTTACTGTGTATGGAAATACAATAATAGTTGATCATGGAAACGGACTGATATCTTTGTATATGCATTTGTCGAGAATCAATGTTAAAGAAGGGGATAGTGTGAAAGCCGGCGAGGTAATAGGTTTGAGTGGTAAGACTGGTTATGCTGAAGCTCCTCACCTGCATATTAGTATAAAGCTTGATGGTGAATCTATCGATCCTGCTACATTCTTTGAATTTTTTGGTGTGCTATAATTATATAAATGGCAAGAACGAGTTCTAAAATAAAAAAGAGAAGCGAGTTTGCACTACTAGAGGATTTTTTGATGATAGCAATCGGTATCGTGATCGCTATCGCACTTTCTCGAATGGGTTTTATTGATTCGGTTATAAACCTAACCAGAGAATACTACCAAATACCAAGTTTTATTGCTGGAATATTTTTTACATCTGCATTTACTATCGCTCCATCCTCAGTAACACTAGTAAATATATCTCAGGCGGCACCAATGTCTGGAGTTGTCGTTTGGGGTGGAATCGGTGCTATGTTTGGCGACCTGGTATTGTTTTTATTTATCAGAGATAGATTTGCAGATGATATAAAACAAGCATTTAGACCAAAGCATTTTAGAATGTTGATGAAGTCGCTACACTTTGGTTTTATGAAGTGGCTAGCCCCTATAATAGGTGCACTAATCATCGCGTCTCCATTGCCAGATGAGTTCGGCATCACTTTACTAGGATTATCAAGACTTAAAATAGCTGTACTGCTGCCTGTGGCTCTAGTTATGAATATGTTAGGTATATACCTTTTGATTACATTTTCTCATTTTTTGTAATAGTGCTATAATCTCAAAATATGAATACAATACGAATAATCAAATGGGCGGCATTTGTTGCGGTTTTGGGATTAATAGTCTGGGGTCTGGTAGCGGCATCACAGAAGGCTGACAAGGAGTCTGCGTCATTGCCAAAGGCAGATCAGATTGTTTCTGGTGATTGGACACGTGGTAATGCATCATCAAGTGTTACTCTCATCGAGTACAGTGACTTTGAATGTCCAGCATGTGCAGCTTTCTATCCACTAGTAGAAGAGGTAAATGAAAAGTTGGGAAATAAGATTAACTTTGCTTATAGACATTTTCCTCTAACTCAACATCCAAACGCTATACCTGCAGCAAAAGCAGCTGAAGCGGCTGGACTACAAGGAAAGTTCTGGGAAATGTATACTGAAATATTCATGAATCAAAGTGAGTGGGCTGGTACTACTACTGCACATGTTGTGTTCAATAAATATGCAGTGAAGATCGGTCTAGATATCGAAAAGTACAATGCTGACTATAATCTACCCGAAATCAAGGAAAAAATAGATAAAAGTATTATGGGTGGGATAAAGGCAGGGGTAAATTCTACACCAAGCTTTTTCCTAAACGGTAAAAAAATAACTCCACAATCATATGAACAATTTGAAAAACTTATTGACGAAGCAATTGCAAGTTCACAGAATTCCTAAATGGGTTTTTGTTTCTGTAACTATCCTATCTATTGTTGGATTTTCTGTTGCTACATATTTAACGGTTGAGCATTTCAGAAATGTAACACCACCATGTGCTATTGGGGGATGCGAAACTGTTCTTACCAGTGAATACTCTGAAGTATTCGGTTTACCTGTATCACTTTTAGGATCACTATACTATCTACTAATGCTCGCTTCAATTCTAGTATATTTTGACGTAAAGAATGAAAGAGTAAAGGATGGAAGTGTAAAGTTCATGGCTCTACTGTCTTTGATTGCGGCTATCGTATCATTGTTCTATATTGCACTTATGCTGTTTGTTATCAAAGCAATCTGTATTTACTGCATGGTTTCCGATATCTCATCAATAGTTATTCTAATAATTCTATGCAGAGCACTTTATACTGCATACGATAAAGGACTTCCAACATATGAATAAAGATTATGAATTATTAGACTCAGGAGACGGAGAAAAATTGGAAAGATTCGGCCAAGTAGTTTTGTCTCGTCCAGATCCACAAGCTTTGTGGAGAAAACATTTGGATGAAAAAGATTGGAAAAAAGCAGATGCAAGTTTCTCACGCTCTGAAGCTTCAGCTGAGTGGACATATAAAAAGGGGAAGCTAGAAAAGTGGTCTATAGACTATTCAGGATTAAAATTCTGGATTAAGCCAACAGCATTCAAACATACAGGAATTTTCCCTGAGCAGGCAGCAAACTGGGATTGGATGAGGGAGAAGATTTCTCAAGATCTGCTGTCGCCGAGAGCGGACGGAATCGAAGTCCTCAATCTCTTCGGCTACACAGGTGGAGCATCACTCGCTTGCGCACAAGCTGGAGCAAAAGTGGTACATGTCGACGGATCAAAATCTGCAATAACATGGGCTCGCGAGAATGCAGAACTATCAGGACTAGTAGATAAGCCAATCCGTTGGATATTAGAGGACGCACGTGTGTTTGTTGGAAGAGAAGTAAAAAGAGGCAACAAATACGATGCAATATTGATGGACCCACCAGCTTTCGGACATGGAGCAAACAAAGAAATTTGGAAGATAGAAGAAGATTTCTTGCCACTAGTTGAAGAGTGTATAAAACTTCTGAAAGACAAGCCACTATTTTTTATAATAAACGGATATTCAGCAGGATATTCAGCTATAGCATATAAAAATGTTTTGTCGGTTCTAACAGAAAAGTTCGGAGGCAAGGTAGAAATAGGGGAGTTAACATTACCAGAGACAGGTACTGATAGACTATTACCGTGTGGAATATTTGCTAGATGGAGTAGTAAATAATATGAACCCTTTCCCTGAACTCAAAGTCCTCTATGAAGACAATCACCTGATCGCTGTCTACAAACCCGCTGGTACCTTGGTACAGGGGGACAAGAGTGGTGACATATCCATGATGGAAGAGGTGAAGTCGTATCTTAAAAATAAATACAATAAACCCGGCAATGTATTCCTAGGTTTGATACATCGTCTCGATCGAAATGTGGATGGTATTGTTCTTTTTGCTAAAACTTCAAAGGGAGCGAGTCGTCTATCGGAGCAGTGGAGGGAACATACAGTCGAGAAAGTCTACCATGCTTGGGTGACTGGTGAGGTAAAAGATAAGACGAAGGTTTTGGTAAATTATATAAAGCATGATGAGCATCAAAACTTTGCCGAAGTCTTCGATGTTGAAACTAGAGGAGCTGATAGGGCCGAGCTTTCTTTTGAGTTGATAAAAATAGAAAAGGGACTTACTGTTGCTGGTGATTTTTCACTATTGAAAGTAAAACTAAAGACAGGTCGACATCATCAGATCCGTTCGCAACTCTCTCATTACGGTCACGCGATAGTCGGGGATAGTAAGTATGGCTCTACTGTTCGTTTGCCTGATCAGAAGATTGCTTTGACTGAAACTTCTCTTAGTTTCAATACTGCAACCACGGATGAGCGTAAAATAATAACTCTAGAAGTTCCCACAAAAACGTGGTAATGTTTATTTATGATTTTGATTGATGGTCGTAAGGCTAGGGAATACTATCTACCAATACTTCAGGAAAAGATAAAAGCCAGAGGCGAACTGACTCTATTGATTATTCAGGTTGGTAATCGTTCTGATTCAAATGCATATATTAATGCCAAGAAAGCTTTTGCTATAAAGATCGGTGTAAAAGTCCGTCATATAAATTTCCCAGAAACTATTTCGCAGGAGGAAATAGTGGATTTAATATCAAAAAGTAATGCTGATAAAGATATAAATGGAATCATAGTCCAACTTCCTCTTCCTGCTCATATAAATTCTGATGAAGTTATAGATACTATAGATTCAAAAAAAGATGTCGATGGTCTGACTAACAATACCAAGTTTATGCCAGCAACTGCGCGAGGCATATCTCTTCTTTTGGATTTTTATAAAATAGAAATTTTAAATAAAAATATAGTGGTGATGGGTCGCTCAAAGCTTGTCGGAACACCTATTGCCAATATGTGCAGAGCGCGCAGAGCTGTGGTCACAGTGTTGCATAGTGGTAGTACAAATGTTACTAACCATACGAAGAAGGCAGATATCTTGATTGTTGCTATAGGTAAAGCGAATTTTGTGACTGATGAGCATGTTTCTCCTGGTCAAATAGTGATAGATGTCGGAATTACTCGCATAGGCGACGGTGATGGAGTGCTAGTTGGCGACGTAGACTTTGAAAAGGTAAAAAATATCGTCGAAATGATCACACCTGTTCCAGGAGGAGTTGGTCAGATGACCGTTCTTTCTCTCTTTGAAAACCTTGCTGATGCATGCTAATATAGTCTTCTATTAGCTAATTAACTTAATATGAATAATCAAGAACAAGTATGGACAATAGGTAAGTGGGTTGGTGTTGCTCTAGTGGTATTTCTAGCCGTTATTTCACTAAAGCAGCTAGTATCTATTTCATATGTTGGAAAGCAATTTCCAGCTATGAACTCTATTGCAGTTTCAGGCAAGGGAGAAGCTATTTCAATTCCTGATATAGCAACTTTCTCATTTACAGTTAATGAAACAGCTAAGACTGTAAAGGAAGCACAAGACAAGGCAAGTACAAAGACAAATAAGGCATTGGACGAAGTAAGAGCAAAGGGTATTGAAAACAAGGATATAAAGACTCTTTCATACTCTATCAATCCAAAGTATGAATACTCACAAGGTATTTGTAATCAATTCGGATGTCCAAATGGAAAGTCAGTATTGGTTGGATATGATGTATCACAGACAATACAAGTAAAGGTTCGTGAGATTGCAAAGGCTGGAGAAGTTTTTGACACTCTAGGAACTGTAGGAATCGATAATGTAAATGGACTAACATTTTCTACAGATAATATCGATACTGTAAAGGCTGTCGCTAGAGCAGAAGCTATCAAGAATGCAGAGGAAAAGGCAGAGAAGATAGCAAAGGAGCTTGGAGTGAAGCTTGTTAGAGTAATAAGTTTCTACGACTCAAGTGATGATCAGAATCCAATGTATGCACGTGAGATTATGGGTGTAGATATGATGTCTGCAAAGGCCGCATCAGCACCTTCAGTATCTATCCCAACAGGTGAGCAAAAGGTTACAGCAACAGTCTCAGTTACTTACGAGATAAGATAGTTTGAAGTTCGTAACAAAAGACCCGGAATATACCGGGTTTTTTGTTTGTTTAAATAGATTGACATTGAACTTAAAAAAGGGTAGTATTTAACCACTACCTCCCTCGGGGGTTTTTTAATAACAGTAAGAAGAATTCAAAATTATGAAAATAACAGAATATATCAAAGAAACTCGTGGTGAAATGGCTCATGTAACATGGCCTTCAAGACAGCAGGCTATATTGTACTCAGTAGCGGTTATCGTTGTTTCTGTTGCTGTAGCGGTATTTCTAGGGCTATCTGATTATGTTTTTGCAAGACTTCTTACTTTGTTATTCTAATTAATTTAAAAACAAAACTATGTCAAAACAACAAATTGGTGGAGAGAGAAGTTGGTATGCAATCCACACATATGCTGGATACGAGAATGCCGTTGCTCGTAATCTAAAGCAGAGAATCGAATCTCTAGGAATGGAAGATAGAATTTTTAATGTTATCGTTCCAACCGAGAAGAAGATCAAGATCAAGGGAGGAAAGAGAGTAGAAGAGGAAGAGAAGATCTATCCTGGATACGTACTTGTAGATATGATCGTAACTGATGATTCTTGGTATGTGGTTCGTAATACTCCTCGCGTTACTGGCTTCGTCGGTTCTGGAGTTTTTCCAGTTCCACTAGAGAAGAAGGAAGTTGATAACCTATTTGGCAGAATGAATAAAGAAGAGGTAAAACACACAATAGATCTAGTAAAAGATGAGAATGTTAAGATTGTTGATGGTCCATTCAAGGATCTAGAGGGTAAGGTCTCTGAAGTTGATGATAGTAGAGGTAAGGTAAAGGTTCTTGTTTCAATGTTCGGTCGAGAAACACCAGTAGAACTAGACTTCTTGCAAGTTAGTAAGATTTAATATAGTATCTTATTACCTCATGCTTCTAGAGGCATTACCTATAAAACAAACAAATGGCTAAAAAAGTAATTAAAAAAGTAAAAGTTATCGCACCAGCAGGAAAGGCGACTCCAGCTCCACCACTTGGACCTACACTAGGACAGGCCGGAGTTAACATTGGTGACTTCACAAAGAAGTTCAACGATGCTACAAAGGGAATGATGGGCGATATGATCCCTGTTGTCATCACAGTTTACGATGACCGAACATATGATTTCGTCCTAAAGACTCCACCAGCAAGTTCACTTATCCTAAAGGCTATCGGAGCAGAGAGTGGATCAGGCAAGCATGCTGTAAAGCGCGCTGGAACTATCACAAAGGCTCAGGTAAGAGCAATTGCTGAGAGAAAGATGCCAGACCTAAATGCAAGTACAATCGAGGCAGCTATGAAGATTATCGAGGGTTCATGCAGATCGATGGGTGTGGATGTTAAGTAATTAAGGGCTTAATATTAAAGAAAAGACTGGTAGAAATGCCAGTTTTTTCTTTGTAATTATGGCTATTTACAAATAGGTTTTAATATGGTATCGTTGTACTCAGAACAGCTGCCGAACTGTTCTGAATGTATGAAGGATTCCACGGCTCGAAAAGCCACAGGGATGGGTGACGAACACCCCATATATTCCTCACAAGGCAATTTGACAAGTGAAAGAGAAACAAGAGATGGACCTGTTTCGACGGGTCCCACAGGAGTTGGTGAAGATCTGGGAGGAGAAGAGTCTCCAGGGTCTGAAGCAACAGAGTATGGAAGAAGTTTACGCTGAGTGGCGTGGACTAAAGTTCAGAATATTGGTCGCAAGAACTTATTTCTGGACCCTCATCTTCCTTACTGTCGTGTTGATCATCGTTAGCGCTGTCGCTGACATGACAACATTCATCACATTCAATCCAAAGGTATTTCTTACAACACTGTTGTTGTTGGCGTTAGCCATGGGCTGTGCCGGCCATCTGTACTATGGAAGCTCACGTTGGATTGACATGAAGCTATCCGAAAAACGGTACTCCAGGCTAATCATCGACTTCAACCTTAGGATTGGAATACTGATGGTCTTGGGTGAGAATTCATTTCAGCAACAAATGGTCGTTGTTCATCTACGTGAACTTGCAAGAAAGCTCGCTTATGCACAGGCGAACTATGCAGTTGTTACTGCAGACACGTGCGATAAAGTGAGGGACGAATTCACCACTGCACTCTCTACTGCAACTGAAGAATTTGAACCATACTTTGAGAACCTGCGGTACTTTAATCGGTACTTCGGTGTTCCAAATCGCAAGAGACTTTTTGATGAAGCCGACCGTCATCTCAAAGGCTACGCATAACGATTTCGAGGTTAACTAACCTCGGCCCCTACGGAAACGTGGGGGCTAGTTTTTTATATAGGAAAAAGCGCGGCACGGTAAACGTGCACGCGCCTCCTGAAATATTCTGGTTTAACCGAATTTAAGATCAAGCTGGCAGGGTCCTGATCGAACTTTCGGTGTATCACTCGAACCGTTCCAGCTGATACCCCGTACTGTGCGCCCGAGGTCTTCGATGGAACTGACTTCTAAAAGCTTGGGTCTGGCAAAGTTTGGATGTAAGCCGTTACCCGCCTCGACACCGAAAACCAGTTGACTCGGTCTCCAGTGAAGACGAATATGAAAAGGTGGTGAATCATGACTCGATTGAATTTCACCGCAGATTTCTCCGCGAAATCCGGGGTCAATAGGAACTCCCCAGAAGAAATCATGATGATTGCCACGAATGCACAAGTGCATATTTGCAGTGCTGCTTCTAGGGCAGGTACATGCAAAAATGTGATTCGGCATGCCGAGAATGATCCCGAAGCCGAGCTTGACGCTCGCGCCGGGGTTCAGAGTGTATCCATAGCCATTATCACCAGGACAAACCAAGTCCGTGATTGACTCATGAGGTTTCCCCCTGAAATCCCATAATACTTCTCGGCGTCCTGTCTCTGGATCAATCTGGTCGGTTACGACGCTATTAACGAACAAGTCGTACCCGACATCCTCTCCCGGCCTACCTTGAACTGGTAATCTCCCACCAGGGAGTACTAGAACAGGTATCTGATTTTTTTCGTATTTCACGCGACCCTTTGGTTAAGGTTCATATTTACTGCATCTCTAACCATCCTAGCGAGTTATTAATATATGTCAATTATCAATCCTTCATCTTCGGTGTCCCGCTATAGTCCACCTTGTATTCAGTCAGCAATGTTCCAGTAGAATCTGAGATCTGAGAATTTTGTAAAACTAACTTGTAATGTAAGTCATCATTGAAAATAGAAATACCTTTTCCGAAAAGAATTGGTTCAACTGTAATATATAGAGTATCCACAACACCAGCTTTCATAAACATAGTATAGATCTGAGAGCCACCGCAGATTGCAACCTCTTTGAAACCACGAGCTTCAAGGTCGCTGATGAGTTCGATAGGGGGCTTTTGAGTAACCTCAATACCTTCAAAACTGTGATTTTTTGAGTACACTATATTAACACGCTCTTTGAGAGGTTGGCCTATTGTCTTGTAAGTAGAAGAACCCATGACCACTACACCAGCTCTTTTCGTAAGCTCTACGAATCTTTTCTTGTCGGCCTTGCTACTCCAATACATAGGACTATGTTGAGTATCCTTTGCTATGAAACCATCAGCAGAAACAGCGGCGATTATGAAGACTTTGATCATTTTTATAATAACGAATTAGTTTTAATGTTTTGTCATCTTACATTTTAACAAGTATGCGATATACTACAAGTATTAATTTAACTTTAATTCTATGTCACATATTTATGAAGTAGAAATAAAAAGTTTACTAGGATCAAAAGAAAATGCTGATCTATTGATTTCTAAGTTAGTAAAACACGACAAACACTTTAAACTATCAACAGAAGGGAAGCAACTCAACCACTATTTTAATGTCCCAGCCGGTGTAGATCTCAAGACAGCTTTGTCTGACCTCATCCCAACAGACAAGAAAGATGCGTTTGAACAAGTAGTCACTTTGGGTAGAAAACTCTCAGTACGCACACGTCAGTCGATAGATCAAAAAGGGCAGAAAGTGATATTTGTTATCAAAGCTTCGGTGGGAGATGATTCAAGTTCAAACGGTGTAAAGAGAATAGAGTTTGAATCTCAAGTAAGTATCACGCTCGATGAATTGGACCAGATTCTTCTCAAGGCAGGACTTACATATCAAGCAAAATGGTCCAGAGAAAGAAAGGAGTATGTGAGCGGTGATCTACATGTGTGTTTGGACAAGAATGCGGGGTACGGTTATCTAGCTGAATTTGAAAAGGTAACATCAAACGAAGGAGATTTGGAGAGAGTAAAGTCAGAGTTATTAGAATTGATGAATAAGGTTGGAGTGAGTGAACTCCCTCAGGATCGACTTGAGAGAATGTTTGCCCACTACAATGCAAATTGGGAGAAATATTATGGGACAGAGAATACTTTTAATATAGAATAACAATATAAATATATGTATCTTTCAGATGTGGATATAAAGAAGGCAATAAAGGATGGAAAAATTATCATAAAAGATTTTGAAGAATCTCGTCTTCAACCTGCTAGTTACGATATCTTGCTAGGTAATAAATTTATTGTTCACAATACTGAGGCGACAATGGCTATTGATCCAGTCAAGAAAATTTTTCCAGTAACAAAAGAGATCACAATCGCAGATGACGGCATCTTTGTACTTCATCCTGGTGTTAGTGTTCTAGGTACTTCGGTAGACTATTTTGGATCAGATGAATTCCTAGTACACCTTTCTGGCAAGAGTAGCCTGGCTCGACTCGGTCTCATTATTCACAACACAGCGGGGATTATTAATCCAGGACATTTTCTAAATATTACTTTTGAGCTTTGTAACCTCAACCACATGCCTATCATTCTGAGACCAAATATGCGAATAGGGCAGATACTATTCTCTCAGTTGACTAGTCCTCCAAAGAAGGATTACAAGTCTACTGGTAGATACCATGGTCGCGATTGGCAACACTTTGTTGATCCAAAGGAGGAGCAAAAAGTAAAGTCAAAAATTACTAAAAAAAATAAATAAAAAACATGCCATCAATCAAAAGAAAAAATGTTAAAAAAGGTCTTCATCCGGAGTATCAATATTTGAATCTTTTGAAAGATATCATGAAGAATGGCTTTGAGAAGAAGGAGTTTAATTCTGGTATAGCTGTACGTAGTGTTTTTGGTAGACAGATGCGTTTTGATTTGTCACAAGGTTTTCCTCTACTTACAACAAAGAAAGTTTTTATGAGGGGAATAATCCACGAACTTATCTGGTTCTTGAAAGGGGATACAAATGTAAAATATTTGGTTGATAATGATGTACATATCTGGGATGAATGGCCATACAAGGAATACAAGAAAAAAATGGAAGCAGGTGAGGTCCCAGTTATGACTCAGGATGAATTCATTGCTCGTATCAAATCAGAAAAAGCTGACAGTGAGTTTGTTAAGAAGTGGGGTGGTCTCGGTCCGGTATATGGTAGACAATGGAGGCGTTGGCCAGCTGCTGACGGAAGAGAGATAGACCAGTTGGCTTGGGCTATTGAGAAAAGTAAAAAATATCCAGATCGTAAGCATGTGATAATCTCCGCATGGAATCCAGAATATGTATATGAGATGGCAAAGCCAGGTACATCAATGGCTATTCCACCTTGTCATACAATGTTTAATATCAATGTAACCAACGGTAAACTATCTCTAGCACTGTATCAAAGAAGTGCTGATACTTTCCTTGGCGTTCCATTTAACATTGCTTCATATTCACTACTTACAATGATTCTCGCACAGGTTTGTGGATATGAGGTCGGAGAATTTGTTCATTTCCTTGGAGATACACATATATACGGAAATCACTACGAACAGGTAAAAGAACAAATGAAAAGGAAGCCTCGTTCATTCCCAACAGTTAAAATAAATCCTAACATCAAAAATATTGATGACTTCAAGTTCGAAGATTTTACTTTAGAAGATTATGATCCACACCCACCTATCAAGGGTGAAATAACGGTTGTCGGTGGTTTTAATGAGAAAGATAGAAAAGACTTTAGTTTTATAAAAGAAAAAAAGACAGTAAAGACTACAAAAGCAAAGTCAAAAGTTAAGAAAGGTAAAAATAAAAAATAATATGAAAGACACACAAATCAAAAAACTAATCGATGCAGAGAAGAAGCGTCAGAAAAAGGTTGTGAATCTTATTGCTTCTGAGAACTACGTTTCAAAAGATGTTCTGACTGCACTTGGTTCAGAGTTTGTTAACAAGTATTCTGAAGGATATCCCGGCAAACGTTACTATGGAGGTAATGAGATAGTGGATGTTGTTGAGAATCTTTGTAAGGAGCGCGCTCTGAAGCTTTTTGATTTGAAGGAAAAAGATTGGGCGGTGAATGTACAAGCTCTTTCTGGCTCTCCTGCGAACTTGGCAGTGTACGTTGCTCTGGTACCTCAAGGTGGGAAAATAATGGGCATGTCTTTGGATCAGGGAGGTCACCTAACTCACGGTCACAAAGTTTCTGCTACTGGTAAGTTTTGGCAACAGATACCTTATGGTGTAGACAAAGCTACTGAGCTTCTGGACTACGCTAGTCTAAAGGAAATCGCCATGAGAGAAAAGCCAGCTGTCATTGTTGGTGGATATACTGCATACCCTAGAACTGTAGACTTCAAGAAGCTTCGCGAAATAGCTGATGCTTGCGGAGCAATATTTATGGTAGATATGTCACACATTGCAGGACTCGTTGCTGGCAAGGCGTATCCATCTCCATTCCTTTACGCTGATGTTGTAACAACAACAGTTCACAAGACTCTGAGGGGTCCAAGAAGCGCTCTAATCTTTTCTAGAACAGACAGAAAGATTTCAAAGACAAATGCTGAAGGTAAAGTTACCGAGCAAAGTTTTGGTGATTTGATAGACAAGGCAGTTTTCCCAGGACTGCAGGGTGGACCACATGACAACCAAATAGCGGCGGTTGCTGTAGCACTAAAAGAAGCTTCAACACCTGCGTTTAGAAAATATGCAGAGCAGATCAAGAAGAATGCGAAAGTTCTATCAGAAGAGTTGAACAAAAAAGGTTGGAGAATAATATCTGGCGGAACAGATAGTCATCTGATCTTGGTAGATACTTGGATGGATGGAAAAGGAATTTCAGGAAAAAGTGCGAGCGACAGGTTGGAGAAGGAGGGGATAATTGTAAACAAGAATGCCATCCCATTTGATACTAGACCACCAGCAGATCCATCTGGTATCCGACTTGGAACAGCTGCAGAGACAACTCGTGGCAAGAAAGAAAAGGATATGAAAAAGATTGCTGAGAGAATCGACAAGATTTTGAGAAAATAGATACAAAGAAGTCGCGCCCACTCAGGCGCGACCGAGAATTGCTTCTCTGGGCTGTACCAACCCCAATGTCCGTCCACCGTGCGTTCAATACGCCAATGGAGTTGATCCATTCCTATTTCGTATTATACATATAAAATTTTTAAGGTAAAGAGAAACGCCGCCTACATTCGCAGGCGGCGCGCCAAGGATAACCCATTCATCCTTGTGAGATATTCCAGGTGCCATGTGACTGTAGCAGAGTACTTTCCTGGGTCTCTGGTCAGTATTATACATAACGCGCCTTCTAAGTAAAGAAATGAGGCGCAAATTATTATTCTCAGCACTCTTTTTACAAACCTCCAACTTTAATATAGAATTGACCCATGAACGAAGTCATTATAAAAGCCCTAGAGAAAGCCTCAATAAAGGCCGGAATTGCCGAGCCAAAAGTCAAAATAGAACACCCTGAGGATGTTAGTCATGGGGATTTTTCTAGTAATGTGGCCATGGTTTATGCTAGGGAGTTGAAGATCTCTCCGAAGGTTTTAGCTGAGAAGATAGTTACAGAATTAAACGCCGATTTACCAGATATCGTTGATTCCGTTTCAATTGCAGGTTCAGGCTTTATAAATTTTAAAATAAAGGATAAGTTTTTTGTAAAAGAGATTCTGGAGATTTCAAAGGACTTGGAGAATTTTGGAAAAATAAAACGAGATGCAGGCAAGCAAGTGATGGTGGAATACACAGACCCGAACCCATTTAAAGTTTTCCATATTGGACACTTGATGGCCAATACAATAGGGGAGTCTATCTCAAGGATTGTTGAATTTTCTGGTGCACAGGTGGTGCGTGCTTGCTATCAGGGTGATGTAGGACTTCATGTTGCAAAGACAATTTGGGCTATCCAAAAAGACGGTAACTACAAGAATGATATAGGATATCTCGGTGCTATGTATGTCGTCGGTTCAAATGAATATGATACAAACGAAGTATCAAAGAAAGAAATAGTCGACATAAACAAAAAGATTTTTGAAAAGTCAGATCCAGAATTAAATAAAATCTACGATGCTGGACGCAAATTGAGTCTAGAATATTTTGATACTATTTATGCAAAACTTGGAACAAAGTTTAATAATTTCTTTTTTGAAAGTGAAGTGGCGAATGATGGAGTGAGAATTGTAAATGAATTTCTAAAGCTAGGTATTTTTGAAAAAAGTGAAGGTGCTATTGTTTTCCCTGGAGAGAAGTATGGGGAACATACTCGTGTATTCATCAACTCTCAAGGACTTCCAACTTATGAAGCTAAAGAGTTAGGACTTACAAAGAAAAAGTTTGAGCTATATCCAAATCAGTCTGAATCAATAGTTGTAACAGCCAATGAACAGAGTGCATATTTTAAAGTTTTGTTAGCAAGTATAAGAGCTATCTATCCTGAAATTGGATCAAAGATGAAGCATCTAAGTCACGGCCTGCTTCGCCCAAGTTCAGGTAAAATGTCATCTCGAAAGGGTAATGTAGTTTCTGCTGATGATTTGATTGTTGAATTTGAATCTTTAGTTATTGAAAAAACAAAGGATCGAGATTTTGACGATAGTAAGAAAAATGAAATCAATAACCAAGTAGCCATCGCAGGTTTGAAATATACAATACTACGCCAAGCTATAGGTGGTGACATAATCTACGATCCAAACAAAGCGATATCTTTTGAAGGAGATTCTGGACCGTATTTGCAGTATGCGACTGTGCGCGCACAAGCTATCCTTACAAAAGCGGGGGAGGTTAGAGAGCCAAAGACTCTACCAGAGAAAGTAGATATGCTAGAAAAAATGCTAGTACGTTTCCCAGAGACTATCGAGCGTGCTCGCAATGAGTACGCTCCACACCACATAATCACATATTTAACGGAGCTTTCATCTGCATTCAATTCATACTATGCACACAATCAAATAATTGATGATAAGGATCCAATCTCTGACTATAGAGTAAAACTAACACAGGTTTTCGTTCAGACTATGAAGAATGGTTTGTGGGTGTTGGGCATAAAGGTTCCAAAGAGAATGTAGGTATTTGACAAATCACTCTCAATAAAGTACTATTTTTCCATAAAGTTCTTCTAATCTTGAGGAAAGGTTGTGGCCAATAGAAACTATATTCTGGTTTTTGTCGGCCGCAACCTTTACCGGTTGTTGCTGTGTATGACCAATTCACAATTGACTATCACTACCCCCATTCCCTGGAGTGATGGTTATGACGAAGGGGAATTCACAATCACACCAAGGACCTCCTCAGGCTTCAGTGGTGATGATTTGTTGGCGACTCTTCAGTCGCCAGGAACCCTGCAGAGCGAGGACACACACGGGGACCTTGAGGTCACGATGAGTGTCTACAGCGTCCGCGCTGCACATCAACCCGCAGACCAGGCGGTCCGGGTCCTGCAAGTGCCGAAACCGGAAATCAGCAACTTGGTGTATCATGCTGTCCCCGAGGCCAACGCCACACACATTGCCCTGATTGGAGCGGTGTTCCTATCCCTTGCTTGGCGTCGCTTTCGACGCCGGTAACCCCCCCCAGGACCCTGGTGCGCTTGCGCATCAGGGTCTCTTCTTTTGAAATAGTTTTTTTTCTTAAAAATGTTAGAATGGTTCCATGAACGAAAAAGATCTAAAGCAGAACCCAATAGATAACACTAGTCAACCAATCAAGTCAAAAGTCTCTGAGACCGAGGAGAAGATTCTGGAATATTGGAATAAGAATAATATTTTTAAAAAGAGCCTAGAAAAGCCTTCAAATAAAGGCGAGTTCGTATTCTATGATGGACCTCCTTTTGCAACAGGGGAACCACACTACGGCCACGTTGTTCCTGGAACTGTCAAAGATATTATCCCTCGATACAAAACTATGCGAGGATACCATGTCCGACGCCGTTGGGGGTGGGATTGTCACGGTCTTCCAGTTGAAAACTTGATAGAGAAGGAGCTAAAACTCGCTTCGAAGAAAGACATAATAGACTATGGTATAGGTAAGTTCAATGCCGCAGCACAGAATAGTGTGATGCGTTACGCAGATGATTGGAGAAGAATAATTCCTAGACTTGGTCGTTGGGTAGATATGGAAGATGACTATCGTACGATGGATGCAAGTTACACTGAATCAGTTTGGTGGGCATTTTCAGAATTGTATAAAAAAGGTTTAGTTTATGAAGGATTCAAGTCTATGAATCTTTGTCCTCGTTGTGAGACAACACTTTCAAACTTTGAAGTGAGTCAGGGATACAAGGACATAACTGATATTTCAGTTTATGTAAAATTTAAAATGGCTGGAGAGCTAAATACATTTTTCTTGGCTTGGACGACAACACCTTGGACATTACCAGGTAACGTTGCTTTGGCGGTGAATCCAAATTTTGAATATATAGAAATCGCTAAAGACGGTAGCAAGTATATTTTAGCAAAAGATCTAGCTGCAAAAGTTTTAAAATTTGAAGGAGACGAGTGGATGTCTGGTAAAAAGATTTATAAAGGCTCTGAACTCGTAGGTAAATCTTATGAACCGGTTTTTGACTATTATGTAAATGATAAGAAATTAAAGAATAGAGAAAATGGTTGGAAGATCTATAGTGCGGATTTCGTAACAACCGATAGTGGTACAGGTATAGTACATATAGCACCAGCATTCGGTGCAGATGACTATGATTTGAGTATAAAGAACAATCTACCATTTATTCAACATGTAAGTACTGCTGGAGTATTCAAATCTGAAGTTACTGATTTCGCTGGTCAACACGTTAAGCCAAAGGATACAGCGGAGGAAAAGGATGCTCATCAGAAGGCTGATGTTGAAGTGATAAAGTATTTGGCAAAAAAGGAAGCTCTATTTGCTAAAGAAAAAATTATTCACTCATATCCTCATTGTTGGAGATGCGATACACCGCTTTTGAATTACGCTACTTCATCATGGTTCGTAAAAGTTACTTCATTCAAAGATAAACTTGTTAAAGAGAATAAGAAAATAAAATGGACTCCGACCGAAGTGGGTGAAGGCAGGTTTGGAAACTGGCTAGAAGGTGCGCGTGATTGGGCAATCTCAAGATCTCGTTTCTGGGGAGCGCCTTTGCCCGTGTGGAAGAATGATAAGACTGGCGAGTGTAAGGTTATAAGTTCAGTTGATGATTTGAGAAAACTAAGTAAATCAAAAAATACATATTACGTATGTAGACATGGTGAGGCAGACAATAATATAAATGGAATAATAAGTTCCAAGTCTGACAATCCAGATCGTCTAACTGCCAACGGTAAAAAACAAGCTCTAGATGCTTCAAAGTGGCTCAAGGATAAAAAGATCGATCTAATACTCGTTTCGCCTTTTATCAGAACAAAAGAAACTGCAGAAATAATATCAAAACAAATTGGATTGAGTGGTGAAAAAGTTCTTGTAGAGGAAAGACTTCATGAACTAAATGGAGGAGTTTGGAATGGAAAACCATTCAAGGATTACGCTGCTCATTTTTCAGGATTAAATAGATTTATCGACACTCCTGCCGGTGGAGAAAACTATGTAGATATAAAGAAGAGAGTAGGGGATTTGATCTATGATTTGGAGAAAAAGTATGTCGGTAAAAATATACTTCTAATATCACACGATACACCTATTTTCTTGTTGGAAGCTGTGGCCAAGGGTTTAGATCGCAAGCAAGCTATAAAGCTCAGAGGAACAGGTGATCACTATATCCAAAACGGACAACCAAAGGAATTAGAATTTAATCCACTTCCACACAATGCGGAATACGAACTAGATCTTCACCGACCATTTATAGATGATGTAGAGTTAACTGATGATAAGGGGGAGAAATTGACTAGAATACCAGAAGTTTTTGATTGCTGGTTTGAGTCAGGTTCTATGCCTTTTGGTGAGGCTCACTATCCGTTCAACAAAGATGAATTCAATCCAAAGCCAGGTCCGTTCAGTAAAATACTCGGCAAAACAAAAGGTTATCCAGCAGATTTCATCGCTGAAGGTCTAGATCAGACTAGAGGATGGTTTTATTCCATGCTTGTTCTGGGTGTGGCATTGTTTGGTAAAACTCCATACAAGAGTGTCGTAGTTAATGGGTTGGTGTTGGCAGAGGATGGACAGAAGATGGCAAAATCAAAGAAGAATTATCCTGACCTAATGTTGGTTGTAAACAAGTTCGGTGCTGATGCTCTACGTTACGTACTAATGTCTTCACCTGTCGTTCATGCACAAGACTTTTTGTTCTCAGAAAGACTGGTTGATGAAGTTGTAAAGAAGCACATAGGACGTTTGAATAATGTAGTTTCATTCTACGAAATGTACGCGACACCTGAGAAGGGAGGAAAGACAGAGATCAAGAGCTCAAATCCTCTAGATATCTGGGTAAAGAATCGCCTAGCCGAACTGACTTCTGATATAACTAGTGCTCTAGAGAAATACGAAGTTGATAAAGCCGCTCGTCCAATCGCTGATTTCATCGATGATCTCTCAACTTGGTACATCAGACGTTCAAGAGATAGGTTCAAGGCTGAAGGTGACAAAGAAGCTGAACTAGATAAAGCTATGGCTTTGGCAACGACTCGTAATGTTTTGCTGGATTTTGCAAAACTGATTGCGCCATTTATGCCATTCTTGGCTGAGGATGTTTACCTGAGATTAAAAGGCCCGCTAGAAAGTGTACATCTTGAATCATGGCCAGAGAATACTAAAGTCGATACAAAAATAAACGAAGCTATGCAGGATGCGAGAAAACTTACATCTATGGCTATGGAGGCACGTATGAAAGCAAAAATAAATGTTCGCCAACCACTCGCAAAATTAATAGTTAAAACCAAGTTCCCAGAATCTCTAGTTGAGATAATCAAAGACGAGGTTAATGTTAAAGAGGTGGTAACAGATACTACTCTAACTGTAGATGTTTCTCTTGATACAAATATAACTCCAGAATTAAAAGAAGAAGGATTGGTTCGCGAACTGATACGTTCTATACAAGATTTAAGAAAGGGTAAAGGTCTAACTATCAAGGATAGGGTAGTGCTTGTTGTAGATACTGATAGTTCGGTGGCTGAATTGATTAAAAAGAATACTGCTGTCATCTCAAGCACAACTCTATTGAAGGATATCGTATTTAAATCTCTGTCTGTAGAATCAGTAAGTGTCGGAGAATATACTATAAAGATTGATATAGAAAAATAGTTATTGGTTTTATTGGATCGAAAAATACAAAAGAAAAAGGATGCGTACCTTGCGATACGCACCCCATCGGACCGAGTCCCTTCGACCCTACGGTCCGGAATCGACGGGCCGCGCACCCGAGACGGTGCGCGGCTTTCGGGTCGTCCCTTGCACCCTCCGACCCGAAAAAGACCTAGACCTCGCACCCCTATGACTTGTTGAGGTGACTTCAACTCCCCCTTTCCCCAAGGGTGCGAGGCCGGATCATTGCTGCCAAGCGTCAACTGATCCGATAATAAGTTACCACTATATATCTATAGTGTCAACTATTTTTAGCTATTCTAAATAGCATATAATAAGCGTGTCATTAAATCCTTAAATACAGCCATTTATTGGCGATTATATTTAATCAAAATGCATCATGTCTATACAACGAAAGCTTTTGTGATTCACAGCAGCCCACATGGAGAGTCTGGTAAATTTTTGCTACTTTTTACAAAAGATTTTGGGATGATAGGTGCTACAGCACAGGGAATACGTTTGATTCAGTCAAAACTCAGATATCATATACAGGATTCTAGCTACTCTAGTGTGTCTGTCGTCCGGGGTAAGGAAGTGTGGAGACTTACGGGAGCACAGGAGTTATCAGGAAAGAAAAGTAATCTCCTGTATCTGCGGGTTCTAAAGGTTTTGCGCAGATTGATTCCTGGAGAAGATAAGAATGAAAATATATTTTCGATTATCGAAGAATTGTATTCGACGGATATTGTCGAGGGTGATTACGATACAGTAGAGGGTATTACAGTTCTTAGAATTTTGTACTATCTAGGTTACATAAGAGATAGTGAAGATGTCTCGGTTTTTCTAGGTGGTAACTCTATCAACTCGGATCTGATTTCTACCTTTAATGAACGCAAGACTAGACTGATTAAAATCATAAATGAAAGTCTAAAGCAGACTCAACTATAGATAATATCGTGTTATAATGTTCTCATTATGAATCCAGACGATAAGAGTAAGATCGATGAACTCAATAGGGGATTGTATTCAAGAAACACTCCAGATATCAGAACAAAAAGACGACTGAGGTTTCAGGAAGATAATACTGATGTTGAGTCTGATTGGAAACATCCAGTAGAGGAGAGTGTTACAAGTAATACAACCGAGGAATATAAAGATAGTGGTATGTCATTTTTAACAAAAATTCTAATTTCATCAATAATTTTCTTTATACTAGCGCTAGGTGTCGGTGCTCTACTTGTATTTCATGGTAACAATGTCGTTTCAGCGAACAACGTAGATATAAATATAAATGGCCCGGTTTCGGTTGCAGCAGGTGAAAAAGTTTCCTTTGAAATACAAGTTGCCAATCATAACAACATAACACTTCAAACAGTAGACTTGTCTGTTGATTTTCCAACAGGAACTATTGATGTTGTAGATAAGAATAAGTCACTATCAAATACCAGAGAACTAATACCAGATATTGTGGGTGGTGGTGTGGGGCAAAAGACTGTGAATGTAATAATGTACGGACAAGAGAATACAACGAAACAAATAAAGGTTTTGGTTGAGTACAGAGTCCAAGGATCAAATGCAGTATTCCAGAAGGAAAAAGTTTTTGATGTTCTCATTGCATCTTCGCCACTAAACTTAACCGTCTCAGCGTTTAAAGAAGTAAATGCAGGACAAGAATTTGAACTATCTGTGAATCTAGTATCGAATTCAAAAGAGGTAATCAACAATCTGATATTACACGCTATATATCCCTTTGGATTTACTTTTATTTCATCTGATATAAAGCCAGGATCAAACAATAATGTATGGAGAATAGGTGACATCCCTCCAGGAGGTAAAAGGGTGGTCAAAATAAAGGGTAAGCTTGATGCACAAAATGACGAAGTCAGGGTGTTTAGATTTAGTTTGGGTGCTGGAAAGACAAACAATGATAACCAGATCGCAACTGAGTTCGTTTCAAGTTCACAAGAAGTATCTATAACCAAGCCATTCATGACTATAGGCGTTTCCATAAACGGCGATGAGAATTCAAAGGAATTCGCTGGTCAGTTCGACTCGCCAGTTAAAGTTGATATTGGGTATTTTAACAACCTGCAGACACCAGTAATAGATGGTGAGATACGTGTGAAGCTGTCAGGATCTGCTTTTGATAAAGTGCAAGTTGAGCCACAAGATGGATTGTATCAGTCCGCAACCAATGAAATAGTTTGGAATAGTGTCACATCTCGAGAATTAAATACAATCGAAGCTGGTGGTAACGGCCGAGTTACTTTCAGTGTAACTCCAAGAGATTTGAGTAACTCAGCAAAGCTCATCACAAACCCTGACTTGAATATCAATGTTAATATAAAAGGAAAGAGAAACTCAGAATCGAATGTTCCAGAAAGTATAGTATCTACAGCATCAAGAAGGGTAAAGATATCATCTGGATTAGCACTTGGCGGTCAGATACTGAGAGCTTCTGGTCCTATACAGAACTCTGGTCCAATCCCACCAAAAGCAGAGCAAACAACTACATACACCGTAGTCTGGACCGTTGATAATACAGTAAATACTTTGAGTAATGTTGTTGTACAATCATCATTACCACCAAATGTTAAATGGGTCGGCACGGTTTCTCCAACGAATGAAGACGTAAGATATGATCCAATTACTGGAGGTCTTGAATGGAGTGTCGGTAGTATACAAACCTATACAGCCGGGACAGCAAAGAGGCGACAAGTTGCATTCCAAGTATCAATAACACCAGCAATAAACCAAGTAGGGTCAATACTAAACTTGGTCAATGCAACTACACTAACAGCGGTAGATGACTTTACAGGTCAAACATTAAAGAGTAATCTAGGAGTACTGACAACCAGATTTAGTACAGATCCAGGATTTAAGGAGGGAGATGAAAAGGTAAATAGATAATAAATATATGGCAAAAGAAGAGACAAAAATGGAGAAAATAATATCACTCTGCAAAAGACGCGGCTTTGTTTTTCAAGGATCTGAGATATACGGAGGACTTGCTGGAACTTGGGATTACGGACCTTACGGAGTTACTCTAAAGAACAACATTACATCTCTATGGTGGAATAGATTCGTCGATACTCGGGATGATATGTATGGTGTAGATGCGGCTATACTTATGCATCAGAATGTATGGAAGGCTAGTGGTCATGTTGGTGGATTCTCTGATCCATTGGTTACAGATGTTAAAACAAATAAAAGATTCAGAGCAGATCATTTGCTAGAAGAGATGGGTGTAGATCCAAAGGGAATGACTCTAGAGCAGATGAATGCTGTGTTTAAAGAAAAGAAAATTAAGAGTCCAGATGGTAACGATGTAAGTGATGTAAAGCAATTCAACATGATGTTTAAGACTAATGTTGGAGCACTACAGGATGATTCTTCTATTTCATATCTTAGACCTGAAACCGCACAAGGACTTTTTGTTAATTTTAAAAACATCATAGACACTTTCCATCCAAAGCTTCCTTTTGGTTTGGCTCAAATAGGTAAAGCTTTCAGGAATGAGATTGCTCCAAGAGATTTCATTTTCCGTGTACGTGAACTTGAACAAATGGAGATCGAATATTTTGTTAAGCCTGAAGACTATAAAAAAACTTTCGATAAGTTTTTGCAAGAACAGAAAGATTTTTTGATAAATGATCTTGGACTAGATGCTAGTCATATACATGAAGTGGAGATACCAGATGCGGATAGGGCACACTATTCAAAGAGAAGTGTGGATCATGAATTCGATTTTCCATTTGGCCAAAAGGAATTGCTAGGACTCGCATATCGAACAGATTTTGATCTAAAGCAGCATACTGAACATAGTGGTACAGATTTGTCATACTATGATGAGGAGACAAAAGAGAGATTCATACCCCACTGTATCGAACCAACTTTCGGCGTAGGAAGATTGATGTTAGCTGTGCTTTCAGATGCCTATACAGAAGATATTATAGATGGAGAGACACGAGTGTATTTGAAATTGTCTCCAAAAGTAGCTCCAGTTAAGGTTGCTGTTTTCCCGCTACTAAAGAACAAGCCAATGTTGATTGAAAAAGCACAGGAAGTTTATAAAATGCTAAAGAAAGATATAAAGGGTGTAGCTTTTGACGATAACGGAAACATAGGTAAGAGATATAGAAGACAAGATGAGATAGGAACACCATACTGTGTGACTATAGATTTCGATACAGTAGAAAAAGATGCAGGAGTTACAGTACGTAATCGTGACACAGGTAAGCAGGAGAGGGTGAAGATAGAAGAGTTGACAAGTTATCTAAAAATCTAGTATTGTTTGAAAAGATAGATCTTTGATTACTTTCGCTATAGCAGAGAGTGGCCAATTCTGGCTATTTTCTGCTGTGGCGAAGGGTGAAAGATTCCCGAGCTTCAGTATGTATCAAAATAACCCTTGAGGGGAAAGATTGGTTCATGTCAGATGACACGGTCAAATCCATTATTCGAGCCTTACAAGATGTTCCACCGAAAAGATTGAAATCGGTATTGAAATATGTTAGTCGTCAACAGATCGGCACTAGCGATGGCCGCTTTAGATTTGGTGGATTCTATGCACCCGATGATCCATGTGATGAGGTAGAAAAAGCCGAAGCCAGACGAAAAATTGCTCCTTACCAAACAGTAACGGTTGGAGGTGTGACTGTGACAGAATTACTCGATACTGCTATTCACAGTAAAGAAAGTGCTAAACGGTGTGTTATTGGCGATGCACGTGATATCATCACCTCTCCTAAGTTTCAAGTATCGTCTTCTTGCAGTAGCGTGTCGTTTGTAGAGTTAACACCAGGAGAACTCGGCTTTAAGCGGTGTCCAAGTATGGATATGGTTATGACGAAAGAGTTTTGCGCTAGATGGTCGCAAGCCAAACTTGATAGTTGCGCCATAGATTTATGTGAGCCGGAGGACGCTATACAACTCCTTATTCAGTATAGAGGAGCACCGAAAGGTGCCGTAGCGCTTTTTTCAATGCCAAGTCAGGTCGATCCGCACGGCTTCAAATGCATATTTCGTGTTAGCGGAAGGGATGAATCTCTGATCATCCTAGATACGGTATGCTGTCACCCAAAACGTACTTTTGGTCTAGATGACTACTTAGTTTTTCGTCTCGTCCAAAGGTAGGTCCTTATATTGACCCCAGTCTGCATCAACAGACCTGGGGTTGATTTTTTTATGTAAAAACTAGTATCTTATCTAAATATCTAGTAGTATTTAGTGATGCATTTCAATCAAACTACACTAAGTAATGGTTTACGAGTGGTAACTGTCCCTATGGCAGACAATCCTGCTGTAACGGTTCTTGTTATGGTTGAAACTGGTTCTAAATACGAGAAAAAGGAATGGAACGGCCTATCGCATTTCCTAGAGCATATGGTTTTCAAGGGAACTCCAAAACGCCCAACCGCAATGGATATTTCCAAGGAATTGGAGTCTCTAGGCGCACACTACAATGCATTCACATCTCAGGAATTTACAGGATACTATGCAAAGGTTAGTAAGCAACACACGGATATTGCTTTGGATGTGGTATCAGATATATATCTAAATCCACTACTAGACGGAAAGGAAATCGAAAAGGAGAAGGGTGTGATTGTCGAGGAAATCAGAATGTATAAAGATATGCCACATCGTCATATTCATGATTTGTATATGAAGTTGGTCTACGGCGATCAACCAGCAGGATGGAAAATATCCGGCGATGAGGACAATGTGAAAAGTTTTAAAAGAGAAGATTTTATAAAATATCGTAGTGAACACTATGTTGCGGAACGCACCATTGTTGTTGTTTCTGGTGCAATAAGTGAAAAAGAAATACTAGAGAAGGTAGAGGAGGCCTTTTCAAGTATTCCACAAACGAAGAGTTTGGATAAGGTTAGAGTAAATGACGAGCAATCAAAGCCAAATTTACTTTTGCAATATAAAGAAACAGATCAAGCACATTTAATCCTAGGGGTTAGAACTTTTGATTCAAAGAGTAAGCATAGCGAAACACTGAGCGTTCTATCGACACTCCTAGGTGGGGGAATGAGTTCAAGACTGTTCCATAAGCTACGCGATGAAATGGGTGTTGGATACTACATACATGCAAGTAATGATACATACACTGATCATGGGCTATTCAATATATCTGCTGGCGTTGATACAAAGAGAATAGAAGAAGTTGTTGGGGTTTTGATTGCTGAATGTAAGAAAATAATTGACGAAGATATAACTGAAGAAGAATTGAAAAAAGTTAAAGACTGCATCTCAGGTTCATTTGTTCTTGGGTTGGAAACATCTGATTCTAGAGCAGAATATTGTGCATCCGGTCTGATTATGAAAGGTAAAATAGAATCGCCAGATGAAGAAATAGCAAAGATAAACAAAGTAACAGTTTCAGATATAAAAGAATTAGCAAAAATGATCTTTGTTGATGAAAAGCTAAATCTAGCTATAATTGGTCCATACAAGGATGAGGACAGAGCTAAGTTTGAGAAGCTGCTAACTTTCAAATAAATGAAGAAAACCTATTACATTACAACAACATTACCGTATTTGAATGCCGAGCTTCATCTTGGCCATGCTATTGAATTTATCCGTGCAGATGTAATAGCAAGAGTAAAGCGAGCGCAAGGATTCGATGTTTTTTTCAATACAGGAACTGATGAGCATGGGATAAAAATATATCGCAATGCACAAGCTGTAGGACAAGCTCCGCAGGATTATGTTGACGGTCTTTTTACAAAGTTTAAAGAACTTCTACCACTACTCGGATTGTCATCTGATATCAATATCATCCGTACAACGGACGCACATCACAAAGCCGCAGCTCAGGCATTTTGGAAAAAGTGTAAAGAGAATGGATTTATCTATAAAAAGAATTACAAAATAAAGTATTGTGTTGGTTGTGAATTAGAAAAAACAGAAAGCGAACTCGTCGATGGCAAATGCCCAATACATCCTTTGATGAATATAGAAGAGATTGATGAAGAGAATTATTTCTTTAAATTTTCTGAACTAGATAAAGCTCTTTTGAATTTGTATAAAGAGAATCCAAAACTAGTTGTACCAGATTTCCGTTTCAATGAGATAAAGGCCTTTGTAGAAAGGGGATTGCAGGATTTCAGTATTTCTCGCGTGAAAGCCAAAATGCCTTGGGGTGTAGAAGTTCCTGACGATTCTACTCAAGTAATGTATGTTTGGTTTGATGCTTTGGTTAGTTATATCTCTGCAATTGGTTGGTCAGATGACATGGCTCGTTTTGAAAAATATTGGATTGAGTCTGACAATGTCGTTCAGTATTGTGGAAAGGATAACCTACGTCAGCAAAGTGCAATGTGGCAAGCAATGCTTTTGGCCGCTAAGATTCCGAACTCCCGTGCGATCGTTATCGATGGATTCGTAACCGGTGAAGGTGGAATCAAAATGAGTAAGTCTCTAGGTAATGTTGTTAGTCCACTCGATGTAATCAAAGAATATGGAACAGATGCTCTACGCTTTTTCCTACTAAAAGAAGTGAGTCCATTTGAAGATAGTCCTTTTACTATTGAAAGATTCAAGGAAGCATACAATGCACATTTGGCCAACGGCCTCGGCAATCTAGTAAGTCGTGTGATGAAAATGGCTGAGAGCAATGGAGTCACTCTGGATCTTAAATCTGCGCCAGAATTGGATCTGCATAAACATGAACAGTACTATAATTCATTTGAAATAAATAAAGTTTGCGATGATATCTGGGTGTATATTCAATCAGTCGATAAGTTCATACAGGAATTCCAGCCATTCAAAACTGTTAAGACAGACATGGAGAAGGGTAAGCAGCAAATATCATTCTGTCTCACTTCAGTTTGGTATATAGCAAAAGCTCTAGAGCCGATTCTTCCGGAGACATCAGTTCTAATCCAAGATGGAATCAAGGCAGGCAAGATGCCAGAGAAGCCTTTGTTTATGAGGAAGTAGTATATATAAATGAAATACATCGACGTTCACTGCCATCTAAATCTAGACGAATTCAATCTCGATATTAGAGAGGTTATTGAACGTGCAAAGGCTCAAGAAGTCGGAATGATTGTCGTCGGTGTCGACAAGGAATCTTCAGCGAAGGCTGTGAAAATAGCTGAAGAAAACGATCGCGTATGGGCTGTGATAGGTCTGCATCCGGTTGATAATGTAACTGAAGAATTCGATTTAGAATTTTATAAAAAGTTGGCATCACATCCAAAGGTGGTGGCCATAGGGGAATGCGGCCTGGACTATTATCATGCAAAGATAGAGGATAAGGCACGTCAGCAAGATATTTTTGAAAAGCAGATTGCTATAGCAAATGAATTAAAAAAGCCACTAATGCTCCATATTCGTAACGGCATGACCGATACGCACAGTGCATACAAAGATGCTATTGAGATTCTCAAGAAGCATGCGAGAGTACATGGGAATGTTCATTTCTTCGCTGGTAATGTAGAGGAGGCTCATGAATTTATTAAACTCGGTTTCAAACTATCTTTTACTGGAGTTATAACTTTTGCGAGAAACTATGATGAGGTTATAAAAAATATACCTTTGAATATGATAATGACTGAGACTGACGCGCCTTTTGTAGCACCGATTCCATATAGAGGGCAGAGAAATGAACCAATCTACGTTATCGAAGTTGCAAAGAAGATTGCTGAGATACGTGGAGAGTCTATTGAAGTGGTTCTGCCACATTTAGTGGAGAATGCGAGAGTGACGTTTGGGATATAGTTTTTAAAAAATAAATATGATATGTTAAGTTAGAATTCAGTACAACCCCAATACGGAAGGTTCTTTATGACTATTCATGAAATTATCAGGGCCGTGGCGTATGCCCACGTCCCTAACGGGGCTCTTATCATGGAAAAGGATAGTCCTTGTCAAGATGAGTCCATAATCCATGTTTTGAATGCTGGAGGTGCAATACTCATTCAAGCCCAACGGTTTGAGATTTTTCTTCAGGGAGAAATGGAGGATAGCGATGGGGTTTCAGTGACCTTTTTCGAACATCTTCATTACGCAATCCGAATACATTTTTTTATGATGTTGGAAGCAGGGCTTGAGCATGATGAAGCTAGAGTTGTGTGTTGGAATAAACAAATCATATCTCGGTTGAGAGAGGTTGCGCTCAGATTAGGGATTGAATATACTGTCGTTGATCCGCCGGACCCTCTAGAGGATTGATCGCGGAAAAGCAGAGAAGGCCAGTCGTGAACTGGCCTTTCTTTTTATTAATTTTCTTAAAAACCCATGAAAATTTCATAAAGAATTTATAATTTTTTTCATATTCCATTAACACATTTTGCTACTCTGTATTTGCCATAGCAATGGCATCGAAACCTTGAATTTACGCCTATATTGTGATAATCTGCATTTACGTGCAATTTATCAACTAAATATGTGAATAGTCCTGACTCGCACGGGTCACGCTTTACCGGCCATTTAATTGGATTAAAAAGGGTAAATTACTATCACTATTGCCGAAAAGGCATAAAAAATATGGACAAAAATATCAAGGAAGATCGACAGCAGGTATATGAAATAGGATACTTGTTGGTATCTTCAATCCCTGAAGAGAAAGTCGAAGGGGAAGTAGAAGCTCTAAAAGCAATCCTTTCAAAGAAAGGTGCAGAATTTATCGGTGAAGAGGCTCCAGAACTTAGAACTCTAGCTTACACTATGGTTAAGAAGATTGGTCCTACAAATCATAGATTTGATAAGGGTTATTTCGGTTGGTTCAAGTTTGAGCTTCCAGCAAAGGAGATCGAAGGTATAAAGAAGACTTTTGACCTAAATCCAAATATGTTAAGAATGCTAGTGATCAACACTATCAAGGAAAATACATATCTTGGCAAGAAATCTCCAGTACCTATGCCAGAAGTTGCAGACATTACTACTGAAGTAGCTGTAGAAGCAAATGGAGAAACTCCAGTTGTTGCTGAAGAGGTGGATAAAGGTATCGATGCTGTTGTGAAAGAGGCTTAGATTACAAATTAATCCATGCGTTAATTCGCAAAAAATATGTACTTAAACAAAGCGTATGTCATCGGTAATCTCACAAGAGATCCAGAGCTAAAAGCTCTACCATCAGGTGGAAAGGTTTGTTCATTCTCTGTTGCTACAAATAGAATTTGGAAAGACAAGAATGGTGCAAAGCAAGAAGCTGTAGATTATCACAATGTTGTAGTGTTTGGGCGTGCAGCTGAGACTGCAGGACAATACCTAAAGAAAGGTTCAAGTGTCCTCATCGAAGGAAGAATGCAAACACGTTCATGGGCAGCAGCGGATGGACAGAAGAAGTACCGCACTGAGATCATTGCAGATCGAGTTCAGTTCGGTGGCAGAGCAAGCGGTGCTCCATCAGCTGGAGGTGCGACAGGTTCATCAAAAGATATCGGGGCAGGTGATCCAACAGCAAAGGATGTACCACCAGTAGATACAATAGACTATCCAGAGGAGGAGATTAACCCAGATGATATACCATTTTAATTATTAACTATAAAAATATATGAATAAACAGTGTTATTTCCTACAGAACAATATTAGACATATCGACTATAAGGATACAGAAATTCTAAAGAAATTCCTTAATCCTCATGCTCGTATGATTAGTCGCAAGAAGTCAGGAGTTAGTGCAAAAGCACAGCGCCAGCTTTCAGTTGCGGTAAAGCGTGCAAGATTCATGGGTCTACTACCTTACGTAGCTAGATAATTGATTCGAAAGTAGGTGAGAATAGATAAAAGAAAAGCCCGGGCTAAAACCGGGTTTTTCTTTTTCTAAAAATATTCTAAAACCTTTTTACTTACTAACTCTATCCTTATACTCCTCAGTCTCAGTGTTTATTCTGATAACATCTCCTTCGTTTACGAATAGGGGAACGTTCACCGTTGCTCCTGTTTCCAGTGTTACTAGCTTGTTTCCTCCAACTGCACTGTCTCCTTTGATATTTGGTGGAGCTTCTGTAACTTTGAGTTCTACCATAGCAGGGAATTTAAATCCTGTAGTCTTTTCTCCAAACATTAGCTGGTTGATTATTGTGTTTGGTTTTATAAGCTTTACACGAGAACCTATCTCGTCAAAAGTAAAACTAAATCTCTTGCTTGGATCGGTAGGTAGACAGAACCAATATTCTTTTTTACCTTCGTTTGCATATAGATATTTGATCTCTCTTTGATCGATCTCCGCCTCCTCTACCTTTTCAGATACATGGAAAGAGTACTCAGTAACCTTACCAGTAATTAGATTCTTCAACTTGGTGGCATTAACAGGCTTTCTTTGTTGTTTGCGGAAAACATGTGAACTTACCACTTCGTATGGCTGGCCTTCTAAAACGATATACTTTCTTTCTACAATTTCATTATATTCTAACATTGACATAGTAGTCTCATCTTACACAATTATTTTACTTCTGCAAGCTTGGCGCGGATCTTGCCTAGGATCTCAGCGCGGATAGGCTGGTTCTCCTTTAGGAATTGGCGTGTAGCGTCATAACCACGACCTAGCTTTGTCTCTCCATATGAATATGAAGTACCAGACTTTGTAACGATTCCCATGTTTTCTCCTAGGGCTATGATTTCGCCTTCTTGAGAAATACCTTCGTTGTACATTAGATCGAACTCGGTCTGACGGAATGGGGCAGCGACCTTGTTCTTAACAACTTTTACGCGTACACGTCCTCCCATTACCTCTTCACCCTTCTTAATTTGAGCTATACGACGAATATCTAGACGAACCGAGGTGTAGAACTTCAAAGCCTTTCCACCTGGTGTAGTCTCTGGATTACCAAACATAACACCTATCTGCATACGGATCTGGTTTATGAAAATAACTATAGTCTTTGACTTAGCTACGATACTTGTAAGTTTGCGTAGAGCTTGTGACATTAGACGAGCTTGTTTACCAACATGATGCGCACCCATATCACCTTCGATTTCATCTTTTGGTGTAAGTGCAGCAACTGAGTCGATAACGATCACATCCATTTTACCTGAATGAACCAAACTTTCTACGATTCCTAGTGCCTGCTCTCCTGACTCTGGCTGTGATATCAAAAGTTCTTCAGTTTTCACACCAAGACGTTTCGCATATTCTGGATCAAGTGCATGTTCGGCATCGATAAAAGCACAGATACCACCGATCTTTTGTGCTTCAGCTATTACGTGCAGAGAAAGGGTAGTCTTACCAGATGACTCCGGTCCGAATATCTCAATGATTCTACCGCGTGGCATACCGCCGATACCTAGAGCAGCGTCCAAACCTATTGATCCTGTTGGAATTGCGTTCACATTTACTTTTGGTTTGTCACCAAGTTTCATGATCGATTCATCACCAAATTTTGAACGAATTGCATCCAAAGTAGATCCAATACTTTGAGTTGGATCAACGTTTTTTGTTTCTTTCACAGGTTTCTTGTTTTTTACTACACCTTCATCATCAACTTCTTCTATTTTTGCTTCAACCTCCATTTCTTCTAAACCTTCATCCTTTGAGATCTTGTCTTTTGTGTTTTTGATTTTCTTTATCATAAAAGTATTTTCTTGAATTAATAATAGTGGGTACTGCAAGAATTATATCACCAATTAATTCTTGTCTTGATAGACAAGTTCTAATTTATATTCAGTAATTCTTTTGAAACGGTCTTTTGCTGAAATAACAGCAACATTGTAGCCAGGGAATAGAAGTAGAGGCTCTGAAAAGTTACCACTAGTATCAATCTGTATAGGACGTCCATTGATAGATACATCCTGAATGTGGAGAACCTGACCCTTTACGGTTACTGTAGACGTAGATATCATGCTGCCATTTTCTGGGTAGGTGATATTTACTATAGGTCCTTTGATGTAGTCCCTAGATGCAGAATATATATAAAGTAAAACGACCAGTATTACTACAGCAAATAGGGAGGTCTTTAGTAGTTTCCTAGTACCATCGCGGTTGATTGTCTTATACATGTTCGGTGTCTGAAGAAGCGCCTACTGAATCTGTTGTCTCTGCTGCTCCACCTTGTCCTGCAACTCCATAAACTTCGCGAGCCTTTGAACCATTTGCAGGCCCTACGATACCTTTTTCCTCTAGCAAGTCTATAAGCTTTGCAGCTCTTGAATATCCAATGCCAAGTTTGCGCTGAAGCCATGAAGTACTAGCTTTACCACTTTCAATTACTATATCCCGAGCTTGTCCAAGTAATTCATCCTCGTCTCCTAGATCTGCATCATCTGAATCAAAACTTGCTTCAAAAATAGAATCCTTACCAGCTTCAGGTTGGTTTGTCAGGTTGATTTCTCCCATAACTTCATCTTTATACGTATCAGCAAGATATTGAACAACTCTTTTTACTTCAGCTTCTGTGATGTAAGCTGACTGAAGTCTTTGTGGTTTTGACATTTCTCCACCAAGGTAAAGCATGTCTCCGGCACCTAGAAGTTTCTCTGCACCTCCAGTATCTAGAATAGTTCTTGAGTCTATTTGAGATGCTACCTGTAGAGCAATACGTGATGGAACGTTAGCTTTGATAAGACCGGTAATAACATTCACACTTGGACGCTGAGTTGAAAGAATAAGGTGAATACCGACAGCACGACTCATCTGAGCTAGACGGACAATAGCAGATTCAAGTTCACGTGGATATGTCTGCATAATATCTGCCAACTCGTCTAGAACTATAACTATGTATGGCATGCTCTCTGGCATTTTCTCATCCTTGTTCTTTTTCTGTCTTTCAACTGCTGGTGACAATACTGTCTTGTGGTATGAATCAATGTCACGGACGGTGCATTTTTCAAGGGTATCGTATCTTCGACTCATCTCTTTTGCTGCCCATTTCAAAGCCAATATCGCTTTCTTGGCATCGGTAATAACTGGTGTTAGTAGGTGAGGGATCTTGTTGTACAGAGTAAGTTCTACTCGCTTTGGGTCGATCATGATGAACTTTAGGTTCTCTGGAGAGTTACGGAAAAGAAGAGAGGCGATAATTGCGTGGATAGTAACAGATTTACCAGAACCAGTAGCTCCGGCGATAAGCATGTGAGGTGCTTTTGCCAGGTTACTAAATGAAGATTTACCAGAAATACCTTTTCCAAGTGAAATCAAAAGAGGTTTTTCAGATTCCTGATATTCTTCAGATGCCAAAAGGGTAGCAAGACCAACGGTAGTCTTGGTTGTGTTTGGAATCTCGATACCCACAAGAGACTTACCTGGTATTGGGGCTTCTATACGTATAGGGTGAGCTGCAAGAGCCAAAGCTAGGTCATTGTTTAGACCAACAATCTTTGAGAGCTTCACTCCTTCTGCTGGCTTCAATGAATAACGTGTAACAGATGGCCCGATAGAGATCTCGTCCATTTCTACGTCGATACCGAAGTTGGCCAAGGTTCTTTTGATTATGTTTGCATTTGCCTTTATGTCACCAGTTTCTGGTTTACCCTTATCTTTTTCCAAAAGTGAAAGTGGTGGTGGAACAAAAGGTACCAAACTATATGCAGAGACAAGCTTTATATCTCCAACCTCATCTTTATTTATCCTGTCGCCTTTGCCCTTATTTTGATTCTGCTCAGCTATGCGCAATTGCTCCTTTTGAAGCTTATTCTCCACATCATGTACAGCTTTATCTATATTCTCCTCAGACTGACCGCTATCTTCAGCATCTTCACCCTCACCAATCTCAACCTCAATGTGTTTGAACCAATTCCAAAACTTCAAACTCTCTAACGTAAAGTGAATATCAAAGGTAACCATTATCGAAATAATTGTTACTGCTGCTAGTATAAAAAAAGTACCGAACCCTCCAATAACCTGGACAATAGGATAGGTAATCCAGCGACCCACAGCACCACCCTCATCAGCCAGTTGCATCAAGATTCCTAGACCTGAAATAAAGAATAAGAATACACCAATGAATTTTGATTTTTTAAACTCAGCTTGAATACCCTTTAGAAATGCAGCACCAATCATTACGAAAGAAATAGGTATCAAATAGTACCCCAACCCAAACCACTTCTTTAAGAAGTTAAAAACGTGTGCACCTAGTGGATCCACGAGATGAAACGGAGCTAACATAAACAGTAAGGCAAATAGAAAGAAGATAATCGCAAACACTGCTTGCATCGTCTCCTTACCAACCTCCTCTACATCTTTCTGACCACGCACGTCACCTTTAATTTGCTTTTTACTTGCCATATATTTTTAAGAAATTAATACATTAATCATATCACACTATTACTTATAAAATATATGTGTCATAACGACGAAATTGCCTTTACAATTAGCCATTGTCCTTTATATAATGGACATAAGAATTTTATTTAAAAGACAGGTAAAAGACTTGTAAATTTTATATAAAAGACGTATAAAAGACGTAAAAAATAAATGGAGAAGTATATAATTCAAAAAACTCAGAAAATCGTTTCAGCTCTTTATCTTATTACAGATTTGATAAAGGACAGTGATGCGATAAAGTGGGAGATCCGCGAAGAAGGAATCTCACTTGTTTCTAGTGCACTAATGATTGATACTTTACATCCGATAGATAAAGAACATTCGCGTGACTTGTATGTATTATCTGCAAATAAAATCATTTCATACATAAACATTGGTCTAGTTTCTTCTCTGATCTCATCTATGAATGCAGGAATAGTGATAAGAGAGATCGACTCGGTCTTAAGTTTTGTTAAGAAGAATGACAAGGACATACACCCACCTGGCTACATACTATCAGACAGTTTCTTTGCCTCAGATTTCTCTGCCACTGATTCAAAAGGACAGACTTTGGCGGTGAATGCTGACAATGTCCCTGATAGTGCGTCTTCAGCTGTGTCTGAAAAAAGTACTTATTCTAAGGACTATACTTCGGCAAAACTTAAGCAGAGTGATAGAAAGGAGATCATAATTAATATTCTTAAAAAGGACTCAAACCTGACCATAAAGGACTTTACTAGTGTCATAAAGGACTGTAGTGAAAAGACAATACAGAGGGAACTTGCTTCGCTTGTAGAACAAGGACGAGTATTGAAGGCTGGTGAGCGTCGATGGAGTACATATTCTTTGCCTGATTTTGACAATAAGTAGGTTCAGAATACATACAGAATCTCGCTGTCTGAGTTGCCTATATTAATCACTTTTTTCTAGTAATTTCAGTATACTTTAGGGTAGTCCCCTTCGCTTGCTATTTTCGGCTGTTTTTATTGACTTTTGACCCTATTTGGTATAGTATACCTGTATGGGTCCTGGTCCTATTTTAGGGCTAGTTATCCACATATAGTTTGCAGTATTATTGGTATACGATATATAATAGTACGCAACGGTCTTTGACAATATAAATATGTGCATAAATTCCCGAATTTCTTTTTCAGTTACGGTTAGTTAATGGTAGAAATTCAGACTCGAGTCCTTATAGCCTAATCTCTCTATCTACGTCGATATGTAGGTGGAGGGAAATGGTGAAAGTTTATTAGTAAGTTTATCAGAGTTCGTATAAATATTTTTTTCTCAAATTTATTATTAACCGAGAAGAAAATATTTAAAATTATAAATATTATTATGAAAATATCTTTAAAGATAGCAGTCATTGCATTAGCATTGGCAGCTACAGTTTCAACAGCATCAGCTGCATTCAATACTAACCTAACAGTTGGTAGTACAGGTGCAGATGTTTCTGCTCTACAGACATGGTTGATCAGTAAGGGATTCAGTATTCCTTCAATTAGTTCAGGTGCAGCTTCAACAGGTTACTTTGGATCACAAACAAAGGCAGCAGTTGTTGCTTACCAGAAGAGTATCAACCTTCCTTCAACAGGATTCGTTGGACCTCTTACACGCGCAGCTCTTAATGGAACATCAGCAACAGTAGTTACACCAGTAGGAACAGTAGTTCCAGCAGTTGTAAACGCTTCAGTTAATGATGGAAAGGATGGATCAGTTACAATCTCATCATCTTCATATGTTTCTTCAAACCAAACATTGAAGAAGGGAGACTTGGACAAGCCAATCCTATCAGTAAAGGCTAGAGCAACAGCAGGAAACGTTGCAATAACTCGTTTCGATGTTACTTTCAACTCACGTCCTTGGCTATTGTTCGGAAGTCTAACATTGAAGAATGCTGAAACAGGAGCAGTTCTTGCTACAAAGACTCTTTCAGGACCAGCAGATGTTACAGAAGTTACTGTAGGATCTAGTTACCTAGTAAGATTCGATGGAGTAAACTCAGTTGTTACACCTTCAGCAGATGTAACATATGTAGTTACAGCAAATGTTCTATCAGCTAGTGATAAGATCACAGGCCAGACAGTTACTGTTTCAACAGATACAAACTCTCTTAGAACAACAAATGGTCTAGGATACACTGACTCAGTTGGATTTCCAACTTCATTCAACGTCACTCTATCTTCAACAGGATCAATTGCTGATCTATACACAAGAGTAGGTATCAATACACCTGATACAAGAACAGTAAACATTTCAACAACAAATGTTACTGAGTCACAGATTCTAGGAGTATTCGACGTTAAGGTTCAGAACCAGGGTGGAACAATCAATACACTTACATTCAACATCAACAATAGTAAGGCTTTCTCAGCTTCATCATTGTTCCAGAATGTAAGACTATACGATGGAAGTACACTTCTAGGAGGAGCTTCAACATTGTCAGCTACACAAGCATCATTCACAAACCTTACAATTCCTCTAACTATGGACACATGGAAGAGTTTGACATTGAAGGCTGATGTTGTTGCTTCATCAACTGCATACTCAGCATCATCAACAATTGTTGCTTCAAGTGTAGTTGGTACAGATTCAGGTTACAACACAATTACCCTAACAAATGCTGCAAATAGAACATCAAACGATGTTACATTTGTTCCAAATGCAGGTATCACAGTTTCAAACTGGGCTATCTCAAAGGGTAATGTTACAACACCTACATCAGGTACATGGTTAGCAGCATACCCAACAGTATCATTCACAATTACAAACACAGGTAATAATCCTATCTACATCAGTAAGAATGCTAACGTTGCTCTTGCTACAACTACTTCATCAGGAGTAGCAGCATCAACAACTGTTTCATCAGTTACTGCTTCAGGATCAACAAGTGGAGATACTTCAACTTCATACATTGTCAACGGTACAAGAACATTTACTTACAACTTCACAGTTGATAACACAAATGGTACAACTGCTTCAAAGAAGATCAGTATTACACAGATCAACTACGGAACAGCTGGAGGTCTTGGTACAGACAACACATTGAACGTAAACTACGGTCTAGAGAACGCATACGTACAAGTACCATAACCTTAATTGGTTAGGTATACTCCTCACATCGGGTTAAGATGATGTACAAAAAGCCACCTTAACGGGTGGTTTTTTGTTTTGATTAGATTTGCTATAATATCATTGAAATATTTTGATGTATGACAAATCCATTTGATAAAACATTCTTCAAACTTCTCCTTGGTTTTAGTTTTATATTACTTGCTAGTTTTGCCCTTATGTTTTTTGTTGGAAAATATAGTTCAATCACGAACGCAGAAGAAAGAGCACTCTCTATTTACATAACAAATAAATAGTGTTTGAGTAGTAGAATTAATCTTTTTATTAGTTAGATTTTAAAGAGATTTAATAACTTTTTTGTAGACTAAACATATTATTAATTAATATAAATAATATGTTTAAAGAAAAAATAAAATCATTTCTATTCGTCTATTCGGTTTTTCTACTAGCTCCTTCGGTTATATTGGCAAGTACACATGTATATCCTGAAGATATACAAGAGAATTGGACTTGGGATAAAGCCGGCAGTCCATATATATTAGAAGATTCGATATATATACCTAGTGGATACAAGCTCAATATTGAGAAGGGTGTTGAGGTGCATTCTGCGACAAACACTAGCTCAGAGCCATTTAATATGAGTTTGAATGGAGACTTGAGTATAAGAGGCACAAAAGACGATCCAGTAAAGATATCAAATGTATATTCGCTTAACTTAGAGCACAACAATTCACATATAGAATTCCTAGAGTTAGATGGACTAGGTCTCGATATTTCAAAAGGTACATCTACAATGGAGTTTGTGACTATAAGAAATAGCTTTACTGCTATAACAGCAAAGGGAAGTAATATTGATATATCAAGTAGTACCTTGGAAAATAACTCATATGGGATAATGTCGAATTTCCAAAAGACTATGTTCTTGGCAAGTCTGCCGAGTTTTATGCCACATATAAAAAGGCACAATTCTGTAGAAAATATATTGAGTGGTGTATTCAGCATTCCTACGGACACTGATCAGAACATAATCAGAATCAATAACTCTAGAATAGTAAACAACAGTATCAATGGAATAATCAACCAAACAGACAACTCAATAGATGCCAGAAACAACTGGTGGGGCAAAAGTATCGGACCCAATGCGGTCGATATTGTGGGAGATGTGTACGCTGATCCATGGCTCAAGAGTGATCCAAACATTGCTGTAGAGACTAAATGTTGTTCAAACGTTATCTTTATCCCAGGACTCGAGGCTAGTAGGTTGTACAAAGACCAGAGAGGTCTAATGGGGTTAGGTACTAGTACAAATACACTATGGGAGCCAAATAGAAATGCAGATGTAGAGAAGTTGTATCTAGACTCTGACGGTAGAAGTATCGATAAAACTATATATACAAAAGATGTATTAGATAAAATTCCTGGTATTAAAAAGATATACCAGTCATTCATAGAGACTATGGATGCTCTAGTGAAAGATGGAAGTATCAATGAATGGCTACCAATACCATATGATTGGAGAATGGATGTGAATAGTGTCGTAGACAGTACTTTTGTTAATAGGATTATAGCTTCAGCTCAAACATCCAAGACTGGTAAGGTGATAATTGTGGCACATAGTAATGGTGGTCTCGTCACTAAACAGTTGATGAAAAAGTTGGAGGCTGCTGGTAAGTCAAATATTGTAGAAAAGATAATAAACATCGCGGTACCAGAACTCGGTACACCACAGGCTATACTCGCAATGTTGAACGGTTACGATCAGGGAATAATGTTAGGCGCTATCTTGAGTGAGAACAATGCAAGAACATTGTCACAGAATATGCCAGGAGCGTATGGACTACTACCAAATGAAAGCTACTTCAAAAAGAATACAGATAGTGTTATATCAGACTCGTATTCTTCTAATATTGGTAATGGCTCTATGGTTAAACAGTACATAAATAGAATCACTAGTTTTGATGGACTAAAGGAATTTGTATTAAATGGACCGTTCTCGAAACTATCAACAAGTAATACTAAAGTGCCACTGAAGTTGAATAAAGAGTTATTTTCTAATGCAAATACTATACATCGAGATATTGATAATTGGATGCCGGCTAGTTCAACTAGAGTGATAACGATACTTGGGTCTGGCTTGAAAACGCCATCAGGTATTCATTATAAAAAGGATCCTCATTGTGATCCCTCAAACAAAAAATGTGACGTAGAGTATTCTGCGGAGTTTAAATTAAATGGTGATGGGACAGTGCTGACCAAAAGCAAATCTGAAAATAGTAGCAAAACCCTATTCTTTGACTTGAAGAAACATATGGAAGATCTGAAAACAAATATCAGTCACGCAAATATTCTAGAGTCAGCTGCGATACTTGGTAAAATATCAAACACTGTAAAGAATATAGATTCTAATGAGAAGGATTACGATAAGTATTTTTCAGAGACGGAGCCGGTGTATGATGACAAATACTTAACTGTAACTGTATATTCGCCTGTAAATGTGCACGTATATGATGAGAACGGACTGCATTCAGGACCAACCAGAGAAACGCCTTTAGAGGAAGGTCAAGTTTTGCCTAGGGAGAACAATATTCCAGACGTAACATATGCTACGTTTGGAGATAATACACAAGTCATTGTTCCATATGGAAATGGTTCAAAGTATAGAATCGTAATGAACGGAAATGATTCGGGTGTGTTTATCGTCGAATCAAATATCTCTGTCGGAGACACGGTTATAGCAACAACGACATTCTCTGAGTTACCAGTTTTTAAGGAAACAAACATGGAGTTTATCGTTAGTGATACGCCAGAATCCTTTGCTACCGGTACCATACTTAATATCGATGTGGACGGTGATGATAATATTGATGTTGTTGGGCACACAGACAGATACCTAAACTCTACAAGTACTGAGCTAATAAAAGATCCTGCCACATTTGCTGAGATATTGTATAAGGCCAAAGCATCACTTAAGGTGAATAAGAAAGTTGAGCGTGAAATGGATAATAAGCTTGAGCGCGTGAAAAAGAATCTAGATAAACACGGTAAGAATAAAATACATAGAGTAAATAAGAAACTAGTCGGGAAATGGTTTAAGAAACGAAAATTGCTAGATAGAGAGGAAGTGCGTAAGGCTAATGAAATTCAAACTCAAATCGATAGATTATTGGAAACTATAGAACGCGATGGTCGAAATTGACTCTAACAAAGAAATCTGTTAATGTATTGTCACTAAGGTCAGAGACAGAAGGCAAGCTTAAAAGCAGGGATTTATCCCAATAAGACCTTCCGAGGCACTCTAAAACCTTAAAAGGTCGCACATTAATAGTTCATTTAATTAGTTTCCAAAATGGCAAGAACAAAAGTAGAGAAAAAGGAGATCTTGGAAAAACTAGAAGGTATTGTGAAGGACGCTAAGTCAATGGTCTTCGTAAACTTTCATGGTTTGAATGTAGGTGATACTACACAAGTTCGTCGAAAGCTTAAGAACGAAAAGGTTGGATTCTTTGTTTCAAAGAAATCTCTTACACGTAAAGTGCTAGAGGCAAACAAGATTCAGGGAACTCTACCTTCACTAGACGGAGAGGTAGGTTTGGCATACGGAGCTGACCTAATAGCACCAGCAAGAGAGGTATATGAATTCCAGAAGAAATATAAGGGTCATGTAACAATCTTAGGAGGTGTTTTTGAAGGAAAGTTTATGTCAAAAGAAGAGATGATGGGTATTGCCTTGATTCCTTCTCAAGATACTCTTCGCGCAATGTTCGTCAATGTTATCAATTCACCTATTGCAGGTCTAGCGGTAGCACTTGATCAGATTGCAAAGAAAAAGACAGCGTAATAAAAGTTACGGAGGTCTATAGAAAAAGTAAATTAACAATTATCATTTAATAAAATTAATAATATGGAAGCAGTAGAAATCCCAGCAAAGTTTAAGTCAATTGTTGAATCAATTGAAACAATGTCAGTTTTGGATCTTAATGAATTAGTAAAACTTCTTGAAAAGAAATTTGGAGTTTCAGCAGCAGCAGTTGCTTCAGCAGCTCCAGTTGCAGCTGCAGCTACAGAAGAGAAGAGTACAGTAGCTCTACACCTAGCATCAGCTGGTGATCAGAAGATCGCAGTTATCAAGGTTGTTAAGGAAGCTCTAGCTCTAGGTCTAAAGGAAGCTAAGGACATGGTAGACGGAGCTCCAATCCTAGTCAAGGATGGAATGAAGAAGGAAGACGCAGATGCTCTAAAGAAGAAGATTGAGGAAGCAGGAGGTAAGGTAGAATATAAATAAATATTTTAACAAAAAGTCGCCATATCTATGATATTAGGCGATTTTTTGCTATCATATAAAATTATGGAAATATTAGCCAAACTTTTTGGAAGCGAAGCAAGGGTTCGAATGATTCGATTATTCCTGTTTAATATGGACAGTGTTTTTACGGCGTACGACGTAGCTGAGAAGACTAAGTCAAATAGTAAGGTAGTTAAGAAAGAGTTACTATCCTTGTTGAGTATTGGGATAATAAAAAAGAAGGTGTTTACTCGTGATGTAAGTGTAAAGAAGGGTAAAAAGGTACTGACAAAGAAGGTTCAGGAGAATGGCTATGTCTTGGATCAAAAATTCCCATACCTACATTCATTGAAGAATCTTCTGATTATGGTTAGCCTCCATGCAAACGATAGTCTGGTTAAGAGATTTTCTAGTGTGGGCAGAGTAAAGTTCTTTGTTGCGTCTGGTGTATTTATTCAAGAATGGGATACTCGCGTAGATTTACTGATTGTAGGGGACGACTTGAATCTAGCTAAACTTGATTTGGTTATAAAGTCTATAGAGGCTGAGATTGGTAAAGAGCTTAGATACTCAGTATTTGAAACCGAGGACTTTGAATACAGATATGGAATGCATGACAGATTGATAAGAGATATCATGGACTCACCTCGTACAACTCTTGTGGATAAGCTTGGAATCGATAGTGATAAGATGGTATAATAAATGCATTAGTAATATTAATAACTTAATCAATTTAATTATGATTTTTGTAGAAAACTGGGGTGCAGTATTCGCCCAATCATTGCAGGGTGTGTGGTATGGAGTAGTTTCATATGTTCCAAATATTATTATCGCCATCATTGTATTCGCTGTTGGGTGGTTCCTTGCTTCACTAGTTGAGAAACTAATTGAGGGTATATTCAAGAGTTTTAAGGTTGATGTTCTTCTAAAGAATGCAGGACTAGAGGATGTTGTTGAGAGAGCCGGACACAAGCTTAACTCAGGAAGATTCGTAGGATCTCTTGTTAAGTGGTTTGTGATCGTAGTATTCCTAGTTGCAGCATTTGATATTCTTGAACTATCAGAAGTAAATCTATTCTTGAAGGATGTTGTTCTATCATACCTTCCACAAGTAATAATTTCAGTTCTAGTTCTTCTAGTATCAGTAGTTATTGCAAGTGCAGTTGAAAAGTTAGTTGTTGCATCAGCACGTGCTGCTCATGTTAAATCAGCAACATTTCTAGGTGCAGTAGCAAAGTGGGCAATCTGGATCTTCGCTATCCTTACAGCTCTGATTCATCTAGGAATCGCACCAGCACTTATCCAGACACTATTCATGGGAGTTGTTGTTGCGGCTGCTCTAGCTTCAGGTATTGCATTCGGTCTTGGAGGAAAAGAAGTAGCAGGAAGAATCTTGGAAAAAACAGTTCACACAATTTCAGACAAGGAGTAGTATTTACTACAAGTTGAAACAAAAGCATCTCCGAAAGGAGGTGTTTTTGTATATTTTGTTGCATACCTATTGACTTATTTTCACGCTTCGTATAGACTATTCCTTACACAGAAATATGTTAAGAAATCACACTAAACGGCCATAACTTTCATTGCTTATTAAGTAGTGTTAGAACGGCCGCCAAAAGCGGTTTTTTGTAACAACAGAACGACTGATTCATTGACAATTAAATACCAGAACAATCTCAACAATCAGGAGGTTGTTCTGGGAAAAGGTAATACTGCGAAATGTATATATGTAAGAGGGTTTTTTCGAATATATACACGTAACAGTATGTTGTAATTGTAGACAAATAATTGTGGTTTTTAGATTTCCTAATGGGAAATTTAAGAGTATATGGTGGATGCCTAGGCTTCTAAGAAGCGATGAAAGACGTGGCTTGGCGACGATATGTTTCGGGGAGGTGCCTAGCAACCTTTGATCCGAAAATCTCTGAATGAGGAAACTCTCTGACTTCGAGTCAGAATCAACATGCTTGACGTGTTGATGCGCACCCAGGGAAGTAAAACATTTCAGTACCTGGAGGAATAGAAACTAAATAAGAATTTCGTAAGTAGCGGCGAGCGAAAGCGAAAGAGCCCAAACTCAACCTTTATCGTGCTGTATAACTTGCTGACGCAAGTTGGTATAGTTATGCTGTGCGATAAAGGTTGGGGGTAGTAAGGCAGGAACGTTCCATTTATGGAAGAGAAGTTACAAAATTTTTTGATAGAAGAATAGACTGGAAAGTCTAGCCCCAGAAGGTGATAGCCCTGTAGTCGAAATCAAAAAGTCTTCTTTGTTTCTGTTCTTGAGTACCTCGAGACACGAATAGCTCGGGGGAATCTGGCGGAACTAA